>WPCI01049172.1_pt1 | contig 16980 bp, 15 predicted proteins | sample 5399871 | NCBI WGS metagenome assembly WPCI01 (sample SAMN12869469, study PRJNA574797) | sludge metagenome | isolation source: wastewater treatment of pH7 | place: China:Beijing | collected 2019-05-20
AAAATACAGGCCCAATGCGCCTTGATGCGTAAATACCTGATGGGAGTTTGGGCCTGTATCAAAAACGATACGCCGTTTGATTCGGCAAAGCTGTTCAGTCCGGAACACAAAAAAGCTTGCATTTAAACAGAGTATCTACAGATGGCTGCCATCAAAATGGACTCAGCCAGCCGCCACGGTGCGGGAGGTCGCCCAGCTGCGCAGGGCGGCCAGGTCTTCGGCCATCAGCACCGACAACGGCACCGTGCGCTGCAACATCTCCACCAACAGCGGCTGCTCTACATCCTGCTGGCGGGCCTGGGCGGTATACAGGGCCGACACCACGGCCTGCTCGATCTCAGCGCCGGAAAAGCCGTCCGTCAGCATTGCCAGCTCAGACAGGTTGAACGCTTGCGGCTCCAGTTCACGGCGCTGTAGATGGATACGAAAAATCTCTTCGCGCACCCGCAGATCCGGCAAATCGACAAAAAACACCTCGTCAAAACGCCCCTTTCGCAGCAGTTCCGGCGGTAATCGTTTGATCACGTTGGCGGTGGCCACCACGAATACCGATGATTTGCGCTCGGCCATCCAGGTCAGCAGCGTACCCAGAATCCGCTGACTGACACCGCCATCCATTTCACCGGTGGCCAGCCCCTTCTCTATTTCATCCATCCACAACACGCAAGGCGACATACGTTCGGCCAGTGCCAGCGCCTCGCGCAGGTTGCGCTCGGTCTCGCCAAAATACTTGTTGTAGAGTGCGGCAAAATCCAGCCGCAACAGCGGCAAGCCCCACAAACCGGCCACCGCCTTGGCAGCCAGGCTTTTGCCACTGCCCTGCGCCCCCAGCAACAAAACGCCCTTGGGCATGTCCTGCACACTGCCGGCCATGAACGCGGCTTGGCGCTCGGCTAACCAGCGCTTCAGGTTGACCAGACCACCAACATCGGCGAACCGGGCAGTATCGGCCTCGTAGCCAAGCACTCCGTCAAGGTCCAGCAACTGGAATTTGGCCTTGTTCAGCTCGGGCAGGTCTTCCTGGGTGATGGCACCGTCATCGCAAATCAGGCTGCGGGCCAGCAGACGGGCATCGGCATGACTGAGCCCACGCAGGTTGTTGACCACTTGCTGCAGGGTACGGTTGTCGGTGCGCACACGAATGCCCCGGTTTTTCTGGCTCCAGCGCGCCGCCTCTTCGCGCACGATGCTCAAAAGCTCGTCTTCGCTGGGCAGTGACAGGTTGAAGCGGGCTGCATAACGCTGCACTTCCGCCGGCAACCTGAGGGCGTGGGATACCAGCACCAGCGTCGGACGCTGCCCACCTTCGGCAATGGCCACTTCCTTGATCAGGCGCACCGCCAGCGGATCGTCACGCAAAAAAGGATGCACATCAAAAAAGACATAAAGCCCGGGCTGCGGGTCCGCCTTGACGAAGCGCAGTGCTCCTTCCAGCGTATCGGTGCCTTCCACCATCGGCCCGCCAAAATCCATGCGGTGCATCCCTTCGCTGATCGACCACACCATCAGGTTGCTGCCACGGTGCACGGCAACCGAAGTCAGGGTTTCCAGCACCCGCAACTCGTCCCAAGACTCGATGGCCACCAGCCGTACCCGTGCATCCAGCACCAGCTGCAAGTCGCGAATATCGTTTTTCACCCTTTTTACCACCGTCCAGATTGCCGACTGACTAGCCCCGTGACGCACAGGGCGTTACACTCAGGCATCTTACACCAGCCAGGAGGTGATCCGGTGGACTGTTTGTTCTGCAAAATCGTAGCGGGCGATATTCCCGCCAAGAAAATCTACGAAGACGATCTGGTTGTCGCGTTCCATGATATTGCCCCGCAGGCACCCGTGCATTTTTTGGTCATCCCGAAAAAGCACATCAGCACCATGAATGACTTGCAGGCAGATGACCGCGAACTGGCCGGACACATTCTCTACACTGCCCAGCGTCTGGCTGGCGAGCTGGGTTGCGCAGACGGCTTTCGCGTTACCATGAACTGCAACGAGCTGGGCGGGCAAACCGTTTATCACATCCACTTGCACGTACTGGGGCAACGCCAGATGAGCTGGCCGCCGGGCTAGGCGGTACAACTCCGGCCGCTCCATGACTCATGCTTTCAACCCGTTTCAGCCCGGCTTTATCATTGCCACCAGGATTTCCGATGCAAAGACATTACTCACTGTTTGACCGGCTCACCATGCAGGCTGATGCCGCCCTGCGCACCCTGGTACCGGAGAGCTGCCAGGCATCACGCCCCTCACCTGCCACCTGCCAGCCGGAAAGCAGCCTGGACGAACAACAGCGCAAGCACGTTGCCGGACTGATGCGCATCAATCATACCGGCGAGGTCTGTGCACAGGCCCTTTACCAGGGCCAGGCACTCACCGCCCACCGCGAGGAGATCCGCACGGCCATGGAGCATGCCGCCGAGGAAGAGATCGATCATCTGGTCTGGTGCGAACAACGCATCAAGGAGCTGGGCGGACGCACCAGCCTGCTCAACCCGCTGTTTTATGGCCTGTCATTTGCCATTGGCGCCGGGGCGGGAGCCATCAGCGACAAGCTGAGCCTTGGTTTTGTCGCCGCAACCGAAGACCAGGTCTGCAAGCACCTGGATGATCACCTGGGCCAGCTGCCGGCCGCAGAACAGAAGTCCCGCGCCATTCTGGAGCAGATGTACCTTGACGAGCAGGAGCATTCCACCAGCGCCATTGCGGCGGGTGGCTACCGTTTTCCGGCACCGGTCAAGGCAGGCATGAGCTTGCTGGCCAAGGTCATGACGGCCAGCACCTACCGCATCTGAGCCACGAACCCTGCGGGACGGGGGTGATCACCTCCCGCAGGAGCCAGCGGCAACTTCGCATTTACTCGGCGGCGTCAGCCCCGACAATACTGAAGCTGTGCCCGATGGCCACGCCGGCACGTTCCAGCATAATGGAAGCGGAACAGTATTTCTCTGCCGACAACGCCACCGCCCGCTGCACTGCACTTTCTTTCAGGTTCTGTCCACTGACGACAAAGTGCAGATCAATCCGGGTGAACACCTTGGGTTCGGTATCGGCACGTTCGGCCCGAATCTCCACTTCGCAAGACTCAACCTGCTGACGTGATTTTTTCAGAATGCTGACCACATCAAAAGTACTGCAACCGCCCAGTCCCATCAGCAGCATTTCCATGGGCCGGGCCGCCAGATTGCGCCCGCCCACTTCTTCCGGCCCGTCCATCATGACAGTATGACCAGAGCCCGACTGCCCCATAAACAAAACCTCTTCGACCCACTTGACTCGTGCCTGCATTACATTTTCCTTACTGGTCAACAGTTGTATCCAACTTGATTCTTGTTTCTCAAGCCGCAAAAACGGCCAATAATACTCCGCGTCGCCTGGAAAGGGGACCTGAATATCAACTCTCGCGCACGGCACAAGACATCCTTTTGACGTCAATATATAGCCGCTACCCCCTCTATTTAGCCAATACTGGCATTTCATAACAACGACATATAATATCGCTATCAAGTCTCCAACTACGAATGGTTCAACTGCGGATTACAACCGTCAGCCCTTCACGTTCATTCTGAGGTTATCAAATGGTTGCTGTTGCCCTTTCACAAAAAATCAAGAACATCGAAAAAATCCTGCCGCACTGTTCGCTGCGGCGCTACCCCGCAAAAAGCACCATCATCTATGCCGGCGATCCATGCGACTCCCTGTGCTTCATCACCAAGGGCTCGGTAACCATTCTGATCGAAGACGACGAAGGCAAGGAAATGATCATTGCCTACCTCAATGAAGGTGATGTGATCGGCGAACTTGGCCTGTTCAACAGCAAGAACGAAACCGCCCGCAGCGCATGGGTTCGCGCGCGCACAGAATGTGAAGTTGCAGAGATAACCTATTGCAAATACATGGAACTGGCCAAGGAAGACCCGGCATACATCTACCTGTTGGGCTGCCAGATGGCCGACCGCTTGCGCAATACCACACGCAAGGTGGGTGACCTGGCATTTCTCGATGTCACCGGCCGCATCGCGCGCACACTGCTTGACCTGTGCAAGCAACCTGACGCCATGACCCACCCCGAAGGCATGCAGATCAAGATCACCCGCCAGGAAATCGGCCGCATTGTCGGCTGCTCGCGCGAGATGGTCGGCCGAGTCCTCAAGGAGCTGGAAGAGCGCGAGCTGATCTATGTCAAGGGCAAAACCATCGTTGTGTTCGGTACCCGCTAACGCCGAACCGGACGCTTCTGCAGCTTGCGCTGCAAAGTACGCCGGTGCATACCGAGCGCCCGCGCCGTTGCCGAAACATTGCCATCATGCTCGGCCAGCACCCGCTGGATGTGCTCCCACTGCAAACGGTCAACGGAAATCGGATTTTCCGGTACCAGATTTTCTACCTCGGCCCGGTCTGACAGCAACGCCACCAGCACGTCATCGGCATCCGCCGGCTTACACAAATAGTTACGCGCACCCCGCTTGATCGCCTCGACCGCTGTTGCAATGCTCGAATAGCCGGTCAGAATCACCACCTGCATCTCCGCATCCAGCTCAAGCAGCTTCGGCAGCAGCACCAGCCCCGAATCCCCCTCCATCTTCAGGTCCAGCACCGCATAGTCCGGCACATCCTTGCGCGCCACCTCCAGCCCCTCCTCGGCAGAACCGGCCACCGATACTCGCAGCCCCCGGCGCGTCATGGCCCTGGCCATCACCCGGGTAAAGGTTTCATCATCATCCACCAGCAGGATGTGCGGTTGTTCTTCGGCACAAAACAGACTCTCTTCAGTCATTTCTCTCTCCTCGGGAAAAGCTCCGGCTGATACGGCAACCACAACTCAGTCAGGGTACCACCGCCCTCACGGTTATAAAGCTTCACACTACCTCCGGCGCGCGTCACACTGGCCTGACTCAAAAACAGCCCCAGACCAAGCCCCTTGCCCTTGGTGGTAATAAATGGTTTGCCCAGCTGTTCGGATATCTGCAACGGCACACCTGCCCCCTGGTCATGAATGCTGATGCACACCCCTTGCCGGTCCCAGTGCAACTGGACCTTCAGATCATCAGGGCAGGCATCCGTCGCATTATTGAGCAGGTTAAGCAGTGCCTGTCCCAGATCAGTCGGGGCGGTGATCCGTGGCGGCTCCCCCAGTCCCGAACAGTCATAGCTATAGGTTGCTTCCGGGCGCATCAGATGCCAGCGGTTAACGCATGCCTCAAACCAGTCCACCAGAGCCAGCTCATGCACCGGCCGGGAGCGGTCAGCCTCGGCAGCACGCACCAGACTCTGCAGCGTGTCCTTGCACAAACGCACCTGCTCCTGCAGCAGCGCCAGATCCTCCTGCAACCCATACTCGCCGGGGTGTTCCTGGCGTAATTCGCCCAACAGCACACTCATGGTCGACAATGGCGTCCCCAGCTCGTGCGCCGCACCGGCCGCCTGTGTGGCAACCGCCATCAGCTGCTGGTCACGCAACACCTCTTCCCGGTGTTCCGCCTGCCGCTCTTCCTGATCACGCACCGCCTGGGCCATTTTCGAAACAAAGAAGGTAATGAAGGCCGCCGACAGGGCAAAATTCAGCCACATGCCAAACAGGTGCAACGTAATCAGCAGGGCATCATACGGCAAGCCGCTGATATGCAGCGGCTCGTACCAGATCAGCAGCGCGGTATAGCCGCTCAGCGCCAGCCCGCTCAATACCACCGGGTAAATCCACGGCAGTGTGGCCGCAGCAATGGTCAACGGAACCAGATAATAGGCCACAAAAGGGTTGGTCGAACCCCCGGTGTAATACAACAGCAAGCTGTGCAGCAGCAGATCAAAGCCCAGCTGCACGGCAAACTCGAATTCGGTCACCGGCCAGTGCAAGCGCAAACGGATCGCGGTCATGATGTACAGGACTGCCGCCGCCAACACCACCACCAACAACGGTCCCCAGGACAGACTGATCAGCTCGCTCAGATAGACCGCACCCAGCGAGCCCGCCTGGGACAGCAATACCAACATGCGAATCCACGACAAACGCCGCAGGTTCTGGCGGCTTGCCGATAAAAAACGGGAGGTTTCCAGCACGTTGCAACTCCAGTGTTTGCCGGAACATCCCGGGCGTGCCCAGTATATCGCAAGGACACAACCACACCGCAGGACATGCTGCGACAACATGTCACGCCGGCAGGAACCTTATCCGCACGCGGCTGTCACAGGCTGCATCAAAACCGCCCGGAGCACGCCACGCCATGAAGAATGCCCTTGCCATTGCCACGCTGGCCACCACCAGTCTGTTTGCCACGGTCGTCATGGCCGACAACAACACCTACAACAGGGTTTCCCTCCAGGCCGAGGCCAGCACACAGATCCCCCACGACCTGATGTATGTCACCCTGTACACCGAAGACCGCAACAGCGATGCTGCCAGTCTGGCACAAGACATCACCCGCACCCTCAACCAGGCCATCAGCCAAAGCAAGAGTGCTCCCGAGGTCAAACTCTCCATGGGCAACCGCAATAGCAGCCCGGTTTATGACGACAAGGGCAAGAAAATCATCGCCTGGCGCGAACGTGCCGAACTGCGACTGGAAAGCACCAACTTCGCCCAGCTCTCCACCCTCACTGGTACCCTGCTGCAAAACATGAACATGGGCTCCATGCGTTTCGGCATTGCCGAAAGCACCCGCCAGCAACACGAAGACCAACTGCTGGAGCAGGCCATTGCCGCCTTCAACAACCGTGCACAACTGGCCACACAAAGCCTTGGCGGCAAGGACTACCGGCTGGTCAACCTCAACCTCGGCAGCCAGGGTGGCTACCAGCCCCCCATGTATGCCCGCGCCGTAATGGCGTCATCCGCCCCTATGGCTGAAAGTGCCCCAATGGTCGAGGCCGGCAACTCCGAACTGAAAATGATTGCCAACGGTGTCATCGAAATCCGCAAATAGGACAAACAGGCATAAAAAGCCAAACCGAATACAAACAAGAACAACTTGCATTCTCCTTTACATTGTAAAGGAGAACAAATACCATGCGCAGCATTCCAATAACAGGAGGCTGCCATGCGCCGCTCATTTACACCGTCCCTGATTACCCTTTCCATCCTCGGCGCAACTACCGCCATGGCCAACGAGTCCCCCGCCAACCTCGGGGCAACCGTGGTCAGTGCTGCCGGCTTCGAACAGAAAATCACCGAAGCCCCGGCCAGCATCTCCGTCATCAGCAATGAAGACCTGCAGAAAAAGCGCTACAACAATCTGGCACAGGCACTGGGTGATGTCGAAGGCATCGATATCGGCCAAGGCATTGGCAAAACCGGCGGCCTGAACATCAGCTTCCGCGGCATGCCCAGCGAATACACTCTGATCCTGATCGATGGTCGCCGTCAAAACCCATCAGGCGATGTCACCCCCAACGGGTTTGGTGAAACATCTACCAGTTTTATGCCGCCCATGTCGGCCATCGAACGCATCGAGGTGATTCGTGGCCCAATGTCCACCTTGTATGGCTCCGACGCCATGGGTGGCGTGATCAACATCATCACCAAGAAGGTCAACACCGAGTGGAGCGGCAGCATCAGTGCCGACTACACCCTGCAGGAGCACAGCCAGTATGGTGATACCGGCAGCACCAGCTTTTACAGCAGCGGTCCGCTGGTGGAAAACTTGGTGGGCCTGAGCGTACGCGGCAGCTTCTGGGATCGTGAGGAATCCAACCTGAAGTTCAGTGATGGCACGGTCATCAGCAAGCGCGGCCCATCCCCCGTATCCGGTCAAAAATTTAACCTGGGTGGCCGTCTGGACTTCACTCCAACCGATAACCACGACTTTGCTTTGGACTTCGAAAAAGGCCGTCAGCGTTACGATAACGATGAATGTCAGCTGGGCACCCTGGACGGCCTTAACCGTGCTTGTACTGCACCTGCGGCTACCACTGCCAATGGTTATGCTGACGAACTCAAGTTTGAACGTACCCAATATGCACTCAGCCATACCGGCCGTTTTGATATAGGTACACTGGAAAGCGCCATTACCTACAACACCACCGAAACCATCGGACGTACCATTCCCGGCACCATTGGTTCACCTTATGCCGGCTATCCGGGCATCATTGGTGGTGATCACCGCACCTTGGAAAACAAGGATCTGGTTGTAGATTCCAAACTGGTCAGTCAGTTTATTGAGAACAACATAACCACTCTCGGCGCACAATATCGCCACTCCAAGCTTGAAGATGGTATCGCTCCAAACAAATTCAAGCAGGAAGCTGCTGCTATCTTTGCCGAAAATGAATGGCGTTTCCACCCAGACTTTGCCTTAACTCTGGGTGGTCGCATGGACCGACACCAAGCCTTTGGTAGCCACTTTAGCCCTCGCGCTTACCTGGTCTGGAACACTACTGATAACTGGACCCTGAAAGGTGGCGTCAGCAAGGGTTACAAAACACCCAACCTAAATGCTTTGCATAGCGGTATTAACGGCGTCACTAACCAAGGCCTTGATTTGACCATTGGCAACCCTGATCTGAAACCAGAAAAAAGCACTAGCACTGAGTTAGCGGCTTACTATGACAATCTATCCGGCTTCAGCGCCAATGCCACCCTGTTCCATACCAAGTTCAAGGACAAGATTGAATCTAAAGACATCTTCGTCAGCGGACGCCCAGGCATCGCCGATGATACTTACAGTCAAGACCTCAATATAGGTGAAGCCGTCACCCGCGGTATTGAGCTTGCCACACGTTGGCAGTTCCTGGATAACTGGAGCATCGGCGGCAACTACACCTATACCGAAAGCGAACAGAAAAAAGGCGATGACAAAGGTGCTCAACTCACCAACACACCACGCCACGTGGCCAACGTAAGCTTGAACTGGAATACCACTGATCGCCTAAGCCTGTGGCTGAAAAACGAGTATCGCGGCAAACGTGTCCGCTTTACCTCCAAGTACAACAACCTAAGCTCTGGCGACAAAAACCTGTACAACGCGCTGGGCAGCAAAACCAAGGCTTACAGTCTGTTCCACCTGGGTGGTTCTTATCGCGCCACCGATACGCTGACCTTCAACGCTACCATTTACAACCTGTTGGACAAGAACTTTGCCAAAGCCAAGATCTACGACAACAACGGCACTCCAACCTACGCAACCGACTACAGCCAGACCGGTCGCTCCACTACTGGTGGTCTGGAAGAACGCCGCCGTCTGTGGGTTTCCGCCACCTACGAGTTCTAGTTCAGCCTGATTGCTCCAACCCCGAAGCCGCATCCATCCGATGCGGCTTTTTCATTCCGCAAAACAGCAGTGGCAGCCAGCACGGCAAGACTCTATAGTCACACCATCAATCAGAACAACATGCGAGACCACCATGATCATTTCCGCATCCACCGACTACCGTAAAGCCGCTAAACGCAAACTGCCGCCGTTCCTGTTTCATTACATCGACGGTGGTGCCTATGCCGAGCATACGCTGGCACGTAACGTGGCGGACCTGTCGGAGGTGGCGCTGCGTCAAAGGGTGCTCAAGGACATGTCGCAGCTGGACCTGTCCACAGAACTGTTTGGCGAGCAGTTACGCATGCCGCTGGCGCTATCGCCGGTCGGCTTGACCGGCATGTATGCCCGCCGCGGCGAGGTACAGGCAGCGCGGGCGGCCGACCGCTTCGGCATTCCCTTCACCCTGTCCACCGTATCGGTCTGCCCCATCGAGGAAGTGGTACCAGCCATCAAGCGCCCCATGTGGTTCCAGCTGTATGTGCTCAAGGACCGCGGCTTCATGCAGAACGTGCTGGAACGGGCCAAAGCCGCCGGCTGTTCTACACTGGTGTTCACTGTTGACATGCCCACGCCCGGCGCGCGCTATCGCGATGCCCATTCCGGCATGAGCGGCCCTTACGCCGCCATGCGCCGCTATGCGCAGGCGGTGCTGCATCCGTTCTGGGCCTGGGATGTCGGCCTGCACGGCAAGCCGCATGACCTGGGCAATATCTCCCGCTACAAAGGCGGTGCGGTAGGACTGGAAGACTACATCGGTTATCTGGCCGACAACTTTGACCCGTCCATTTCGTGGAAAGATCTGGAGTGGATTCGCGAGTTCTGGGACGGCCCCATGGTCATCAAGGGCATTCTGGATGCCGAAGACGCCAAGGATGCCGTGCGCTTTGGCGCTGATGGCATTGTTGTTTCCAACCACGGTGGCCGCCAGCTTGATGGCGTGCTGTCCACCGCCCGCGCCCTGCCAGCGATTGCCGACGCGGTCAAAGGCGACCTGAAGATTCTGGTCGACTCCGGCATTCGCAACGGGCTGGATATCGTACGCATGCTGGCACTAGGTGCCGACTGCTGCATGATCGGCCGCGCCTATATCTACGCGCTGGCCGCCGCCGGTGAGACTGGTGTCAGCCACCTGCTGGAACTGCTGGAAAAAGAAATGCGCGTCGCCATGACCTTGACCGCCAATGCCAAAATCAGCGATATAAACCGTAACACACTGGTGCAATAACCAGTGCCGGTTCGCGGACCACTCTACAAGCTGCGTAAAAATGCCTCAAGATCCTGCTTCTCGGCAGGTGTCAAACCTAGCGGTTTGATGAGTGACGAAGTTGCTGGAAACCGTGGATCGCCCTGCTGGTCAGCACGGGGTTTGGGCTGCGGCATACCTGCGTCATACATGTTAATGACGCCCCACAAGTACGGAAACAAGCCATTGTGCATCCATGGTCCGGTCTGACTGACCAGCCGCAGGGAAGGCGTGCGAAAACGGCCAACATCCTCGTCTGCTCCGCTGACCTCGTGACGCCCCAGGTCCTCGTACTTGCGGCCATAATAGGTCAGCCCCAGGTTGTGGAACTGATCATCGCTCAGTGCCACGCCATGGTGACAGTTCATACAGCGGGCTTTGGTACGAAACAGGTGCAGCCCTCGCAGCTGCCGATCATCAAGGGAATCCTGATCACCCAACATGAAGCGTTCGAAGTCGGTGTCATAGGGTAGTAACGAACGCTGATAGTCAGCCAGTACGTCGGCAATTCCGGCTGCAGTCACTGGGCTGTCGAGCACTTCAAAGAAACGCTGCCGATAGTGCTGCGACGCTGCCAGCCGTTCCACCAGTTCATCAACGGTAAAACCCATTTCTACCGGATCCTCCACCGGTTTGAGCGCCTGCTCTTCCAGGCTGTGCGTACGTCCATCCCAGAATGGCGAGCGGGTAAACGCGCTCATGACCACACTGGGTGCATTGCGACGTCCCTGGCGCTGCTCATGTCCGACAGACGTCCTTCGCCCATCGGAAAATCCCAGCTCGGGTGCATGACAACTGGCACAGGAAATATCACGGCTGCGCGACAAGGCCGGATCAAAAAACAGCTCCCGACCAAGTTTGATACGCTGCAGGACGGAAATATCCTGCACTTGCCGCGAAGGTAAGGCTGACAATTCCTGCCAGTCGATACCGGCATCAACCTGTGGTGCAGGCCAGTTTTTCGGTGGCTGCTGGTACAGGCTGCGCAGACAGTGTTCATCCACTGTCTCAGCCCCCTGCGCAAGCAGATCGCATGCAAGCGTTTGTTGCATCAGCGCCAGCGCGATGACCAACAGCAGTACCTGTCTACCCATGATTACTCCCCCTTGCCGTATCAGAACCGGTATCCAACTTCCAGCCAGAACTGCCGTCCGACTTCATAGGTTGGCACTGCCGTCTCGGCATTGGTGGTGGAAGCAGCGGACACGACCTGCTTGTCGAGTACGTTAAAAATATCAAGATTGACAAAAGCTGCCTGATTTTTTGCCACAGGCAGCTCCCAGCCCAGCCGCATATCCCAGGTCACAACTGCCTTATATTCCAGTTCATCCCAGACATTGACCAACTGCCCGTTATACTCGACTTTTTTGCCGGTATTGCCTGCCTTGGCATAACCTGAGCGGTAGCGGACAAAGTTGTCCACGGTCAGATTTATTGACTCGATTTTGGTGGTGGTATTCAGTCGTGCCGTCCAGGGTCGATGATAATTGTCGGCTGGACGATCCGCATAATGGATAAATCTACCCTTATACTGGATATAGTCATTATCGAAATAGGTATCACCTGTATCCGAATAAATCGGCGAAGATGCTTTGCTTTTGCTCCAGTCCAGCGCCAGCAAAGCACTGGTTTGAGTGCCGGCAAAATCCAGCGGTCGCAAGGGCTGTACCGTCAAGGTGTAAATATCGTTACGGCTGCGACCGGCATTGGTGTAAGTGGTATAGGTACTGGACAGCAGGTCCGGATTGTTGGATGGCTGCCCCAGTGTAGTGCCACGCACTTTGACCACCTGATCCTTGCCGGTACGGTTGACATACTTGAAAGCAAACTCCAGCTCAGCGAACTGTTGCTTGAAACCCAGCATCCACTCATCGTCGTAAGGCACATCCAGCTGGTTGAACGTACTGTTGTTCGCGGCATGGGCGGTTTGAGTCCACTCGGCGTTAATACCGCCGCTGGCCGCTGTACGCCGGTCTGTAAAGCGCAGGCGGTTGCGACCGTCTTGCAAACGCCAGGCATAGATGCTGCGCCCGTAATAACGGTTGGCACCAGCACTGAACACCGTACGCTGATTGCCCATCAGGTCATATTCCATGGCCAGCCGCGGTGCAATGGTGGTTTTCCCCATGTAGTTGTCGTTATCAATCCGCACACCCGGACGCAGTTTGAGGTTGCCCATGCGCATATCATTTTGCACATAAGCGGCCAGCTCACGGGTGGTAAAGTTGAAGCCGCCCTGAACATAGCGTGTGCGCGAGGTCATATACTGGCCGTTCCAGCCATTGATGGTCGGACTCATCAAACAAGCACCGGCCGCAGTACCATCGACCCGGACACAGGTGTTGGTAGAAGCCGGTGATACATATACATTAGCCTCGGTCAGGCGCTCATAGCTGACCTTGCTCCAACTGGCATCCAGGCCGGTACTGATATTGTGCGTCACTGCTCCCGTCACCCAGGGGTTTAAGTTGATGTCCAGCTTGTACTGCAAGGTCTTCTGCTCTTGCTCAATATCACCGTAACCACCTTCAAGACTGTTGGTAGTAGCCCTGCTGCCAACCCCCCAATCTTTGGCAGTGGATTTTCGCCAGGTGTAATAGTCGTCGTTGTCGGAGTCGCGGGACTGCTCCAGCACGCTGTAGGCCAGATTCTGCTCAACTCTGGCCCAGTCGGCGTCCCACTTGAGCTTCATCGCATATTGCTGGCCGCCACTTTTCAGGTTTACCCCAGAGTTCATGATGTTGGAGGCAAAGTAATAGTTGACTTCCGGGGCATGGGTCACCGAGCTTTCCAGCACCAGCCGGTCGTTGATACTCCATACCGACTTGAGGAAATAGTTATCAATTTTGCGCTTTTGCTTTTCTTCCTGGTAGCCCATTTGCGCCACATTATTGGCCGAATAAAAACTGAGCGGAATAGTGGAACGTTTCTGGCTGACGCTGGCCATCAGGCCAAAGTTGTCGGTGACATGACCTTCCAGATTGGCGCGCCGAGTCCACTTGGTAAACTTGGGCTGCATATTGGCATTACCGGAATTTTCGAAGTTCTCGCGATCACGCTTATCGATGTGGTAACGGGTCCAGGAATCTCGTGAAGTCTGGATTGAAACTTTACCGCTAAACGCTTTGGATGGCGCACGTGTATTGGCCTCGACCACCCCACCGGTAAAGCCACCAAAAGATGCCGGTACGTTGGAGTCATATACCTGGATATTTTCCAGCAGGTCAATGTCCAGTGCCAACCCCTGGCTACGACCTGGTGCCGAGTCCAGCAGCGCCGTGTTGTCATGAGCTGGGTCAATATCGTTATTAAAACCAATACCATCCACTACAAAGGCGTTTTGGTAAAAATGAGCGCCGTTAATACTGATATTCGCTGGTGCAATTTCACCTGGTGTCTTGCTGCTAAGCTGAGCATTATCAAACTGCACATTTGGATGGATTTTCAGCGCACTGGTCAAGTCCCCGTTCCCGGCAGGCATGCTCGCCAGCATATTGCGATCCAGCACCATCAGCCCGCTCGGCTCAACCTGCCCCAGTACCACTGTTTGTGGAAGCTGTACTACATCGGCTCTACGGCCCGGGGCGACAGGATAAATTCGCAGCACCCCATTCTGGATATCCCAGCTTGCTCCTGAACCTCCAAGCAACGAATTCAGTAACTCCTTTGACTCCCCCTCTATAGAGATACGCTGCTCCCCTGTCAGGTGCTCGATACCTTGCACCTGCAAACCAGACATCTGCGCCAGCCGCTGTATCGCCTGCTGCAGCTGTACGCCTTCCAGCTTCACTGGCTCAGCCAGTACCGGCAATGCCATCCCTACACAAAAAGCGGACGCCAACCAGCGCCCAGCTACCCTTACTCCTGCCATGCTGCCCTCCTGATGGTCAATATTGTAAGCGGCAGCATGCTACTCTAGCTGATAACCATTATCAACTAATAACCATTATCATTTCGAGCTATGTATTATCCACCCGTGAGCGGCAACCACACATAAAGCGCTAGCAGACTGCTCAGCAACACCGGCGGGGTCAGTAGCAAACCAACCTTCATGTATTGTCCCCAGCTAATACGGTAGTTTTTCCCAGCCAGCACATGTAGCCAGAGCAAAGTAGCCAAACTGCCAATCGGAGTGAATTTCGGCCCAAGGTCATTGCCGATCACGCTGGCGTAAATCATCAGCTCGCGTGTTTGTTCTGCCACCAGTGCCTGTTCAATCGCCAAAGCACTGACCAGCGTGGACGGCAAGTTGTTCATTACCGATGCCACCAATGCCGCCAGCACGCCACTTCCCACCGTGGCGACAAAGTCTCCTTGGCCAGCCAGCCATTGCAATGCATCCGCTCCCAGCCCGGTCAATCCTGCCTTGCCCAGCCCGTAAACGACCAGATACATACCAAGAGAAAACAGCACAATCTGCCAGGGCGCTCCCTGCAATGCCTTGCGTACTGACACCTGTGCGTCACGTCCGCCTTGCCACCAGCGTCCCGCCACAACCATCAGTAATACTGCGGCAGCTCCGGTAACTACAGAGACGGGAACCCCCAGTGGGGCTGTGACAAAGTAGGCCAACAGCAGTACCACCAGCAGCGGGAATGTCAGACGAAACACCAACGGGTCCTTCACTGCACTCTGCGGTGACTCCAGTCCTGCCAAGGCGTAGTCACGCGGTATGTCACGGGCAAACACCAGCCACACCACCAACAAGGTAGCCAACAGGGATACCAGGTTGACCGGTACCATAACCGCTGCGTAGCGACCAAAACTGATGTCAAAATAGTTGGCGGTGACAATATTGACCAGGTTGGAAATAATCAGCGGCAAGCTGGTGGTATCCGCAACGAAGCCCGTAGCAACAATGAACGCCAGGGTTGCCATCGGCGTAAAATGCAAACGCAGCAAAATGGCAATCACGATAGGCGTCAACAACAAGGCAGCACCGTCGTTGGCAAACAGCGCACTGACCAGTGCCCCCAGCACCACAATCAATGGCAGCAATCTGCGCCCACTACCACCACCGAGCCGCGCCACATGCAGTGCCGCCCAAGTGAAGATGCCCGCCTCGTCCAGGATTAACGAGATGATAATCAAAGCCACAAAGGTAAATGTGGCGTCCCAGACAATGCCCCAGACCAACGCCACATCTGCCCAATGCACCACGCCGACGGCCAGTGCGACAATCGCACCGGCCAGAGCGCTATAGCCAATGCCCAACCCTCTTGGCTGCCAAATGACAAATACCAGTGTGAGCAAAAATATCACCAGGGCTAGCAACATGATCAGTTACCTGCCTCTTTATCTTGCTCGGACGAACAATTCGATGTCGCCCGGAAATCCAGGCATAACTCGGGGTGACCAGCACAGCATTCATGGGTCAAAAAATTGATCAGCTCAAGCATCAGGGGGATATCAGCGCGATAGCGCAGATACCGTCCCTCTTGCTCCACGCTAAGCAAACCTGCCTGAGTCAAGTTCTTCAGGTGAAACGACAAGTTCGTGGCTGGTAAATTCAGCAGGCTGGCAATCTCGCCGGCTACCAGACCAGCAGGCCCCTGTTTAACCAACAGCTTGAATACATCCAGTCGCACCGGCGAGGCAAGGCACTCAAAAACCCGTGTTGCGGTTATGTTATCCATTTTGCTACTCTTCAAATATCGTTGAATTATTGTATCGTTGAATTCTAACTACTCTGAAAAGAAGGCGCAACATGAGCATAATCACCCTCTATCACAACCCGGCATGCGGCACATCACGCAATGTGCTGGACCTAATCCGCAACAGCGGAGCAGAACCTGCAATTATTGAATACCTGAACACCCCACCGGACCGGACAACACTGGAGTCACTGATTGCTGCAATGGGCATTCCAGTGCGAGCACTGCTGCGTGAGTCGGGCACGCCTTATGCCGAACTGGGTTTGCACGACCCTGGCTGGAGCGACGAACAGCTGGTCAGCTTCATGCTGGAACATCCCATCCTGATTAACCGCCCAATTGTGGTGACGCCACTGGGCACCCGCCTGTGTCGTCCGTCCGAGCAAGTGTTGGATATTCTGCCCAACCCGTCGAAAGGTGCATGCAATAAAGAAGAGGCAACCGTAGGGGGCCACCGATAAGCCAGGAGTTGGTGAAGAAGCGCATCAAAAGGCAATGACGCACGCCGCCCTTGCTCGGGTCAGCGACATGGATCGCAGAGCACTGGATTGCAGCGGCGCTGCGACGAATACGAACAGCTACGCTATCCGTGTCGGCAGCACCATCCACCGCGCCACGCACAGCACACAGACCGCTTTCTGACAGCCGCAGGCTGCACAACCAAATATCTTGACGAGGCGCTTAACGGCTGACCAGACGTCCAAACGGTTGTTTGGCAGCAGCTACTCCCTATGCCCCGCCGGCTCAGGCCGGCAACAGGCGCCTGCTACTCTTGGCAGCAGGCGCCTTGCGAGCTAGATGCAGAACGATTTGAGCGGCGGAAAGCCATTGAACTCCACCG
>WPCI01493100.1_pt1 | contig 16953 bp, 20 predicted proteins | sample 5399871 | NCBI WGS metagenome assembly WPCI01 (sample SAMN12869469, study PRJNA574797) | sludge metagenome | isolation source: wastewater treatment of pH7 | place: China:Beijing | collected 2019-05-20
AGTGATTTTATCTAATTCGGCATTAGGCAACACTTCCGTTTGCAAGTATGCTATACCAGTTGATGGATCAGAAATAACTTGTCCTTTGGTTCCACGCTCGGCCATAGCATTTAATACTTCAGGAACCAATGAAACGCCAAATCCACCTGATTTAACATATTGATAACCACCATTAGAAACGTTTTGTTCTGGCTGATTCACTTCCGTAAACCAAGATAACGGTTTGCTTCCAATTAATTCATTCAAATCACACTTACCGATACCAGGTACATTACCTGTCTCAGTGTATTGCCAAATATCGCATGGATAAGCTGGTCTTTTCCCGCCATAACGTGGAATCCATACAAAATCAGTATTTACATTTGCCATTCCAAATGGAGCATACATATGATGTCCAACATATAAACCAACTTTTTGAGCACCTAATCGGCGTAATTCATCTATAAAAGCTTGCGCGCCCGCTCTCATATCATTCATTGTTTTCACTTCTACATCAGCAACCCAAATTGTAGCGCTCTTGTCACCGCGATTCCAGAAGTCACGAGCTTCTATCCGTGCATCATTTTCAGAAACAAAACGACAGAATGCATAGTTTCCAAAAGGTATATTTCGAGCTTTCATGGCAGCGACATACGATTTGTACACTGGATCAACATAGTTAGAGCCATCTTGTACTCGAGCAATAACGAAATCTAGATGTTTTGCAGCTGTATCCCAATCGGGACTACCATTCCACTTAGACATATCTACAATGTAACCCATTATTTATCCTCTCCTTTATTTCGTCTATCAGCAAACCATTTACCAGCTGTAGGATTAGATACAACACCTGCAGCAATCAAAATGTATAGAATCATATCTACGTATTCCTGGTATCTTCCTAAGTCAAAATAAGGGACGGTATCCATTAATACCATCCCTAACAGCGCAAATAATGCTACCCATAATCCATAATTCTTGAATTTCTCTTGCATCGTTATTTCCTCCGTTTCCTTGTATCAGAACGTTTTATTTTTGCTTCAATTTCACTTGCTACGCTTTCCAGTAACCATGTTGGAATCCATTTGTCCCAGCCGACACGAACGCAATTAGCTGTAAAGCTGTTGAAAATGTGATATGTTAAACCGCCAGTTACCATAAAGAAAAAGAAATCTGGTAATTTAAAGGCAATATCAAACATGTGAGCTAAACATGGCAATAAAAAAAGCACCACGGTGCGCGCGATGCCTTCTACTCCATATGCTGATGAATACGATCCATCTAACTTTGATGCTTTGCTTCCTGTAATCCAATCTAACGCAACAACCATCATCAATATGAATATCCAAATTAGATTGGCTTTACCATAGACCAGACTTAAGAATGTTCCTACTCCGCCGCTTACAAGTGAAGCAGCTTTAAATTGTGCTGTATTAAAAATATCGATTATGTTAAGACTTCTGAAAATATCATGAACTCGCTCCAATTGTTCACCTCCTTTTAAAAGTAAAAAAAGAGACCGATAAATGTCTCTTTTTTACTTTTAAATATTTATTAATTTAACTTTAATTAAAGGTCTATTGACTAATTTATACTATGCTGTTAACTAATTCGCGTATTGCTGAAGCTTTCCAAACTAAACCAAGATCAGATTCTTTGTTAATCCTACCACTATAAATACCTAAAAATTTAGTTACTGGTCCACCTACTACAGCAAAACCATTTTGCGTATTAAAAGTTCCACTAGGACGATAGGCTATTACAGCAGAACCTGACTGCCCTTGCCTACTTCTACAGTCTATTAGAAATAATGGTAAATTTTTATAATCAATTTCTGGCTCGGACGCCACGAACCCTGTTGCCCATACAGCTGCGTTATTGCCAACTTGGAGTCCAAAAGGAAAACCGACAACGCTTATTGGTTCTGCAACACCAACCGTCATACTTTCTCCTTCATTTAGCGTGTATGCATATATTTCTATTCCTTCAATATCAGTTAATTTTAAAGCTACAAAATCTACAGATGCCCCTAATGTAGGGTGTTCTATCCATAAAGGGATTGGAATTTCATCATCAGAATATAGTTTTTCATTTTTAATGACATGCTTACCTAAAGAATCTTTTTTATTATGAAAAATTTCAATTCTATTAGGCATTGCTAAACTTTCAGAAAGATACTTATTATCTTCGTTGTTCTTTCCAGTAACATTATGCCTGTTTGTTAGCAATAAAGGGCCAACCTGTGAGTTTACTATAAAAGCCGTGCCAGAAGAAAGCAGCGTTTCATTAAAATACATCTTTATTAGAATTGATTTAACTGACTCCGTTGCACCAATCAAAAGAACCCCTCCATATGTGATTTTATAAATATGATATCTTATTTTTCATATGAAGGTAAACACTTATCTTAATGTATAAAATACTGAATACTTATTAAAGTTACTAAACATATGACTCTACTTATTATCACTTTAATGTTCAACCGTTTTACCAATAAATGTGTTTGGCTGTTCTTCAGTTGTTGGCGGTGTAACGGGGTCTGTTGGTTTCTCCGGTTCAATTACAGGTGGTTGTTCTGGCTCTTTCGGTTCTTCTTTCACAGGAACAACTTGCTTCACGTCGATTCGGGAGAAGATATAATCACCAATTACAACCGTAATCGTATTGCTATTGTTCAATTGTTCATTTAAGTAGATTGGATCATAATCGTTTGTTATAATTTCGATTTCTTTTCCACCATTTGTATGGACTTTTAGCTTTTTAGTACCTTCTGCAGTTGGTAAGTCGATTGGCAAAATACGTTTTACATCAATTCGTTGAATAATAAAATCACCGATAAGCACGGTGATTAGATCATTGCTATTCAATTGTTCGTTTAGCACCTGTGCATCGTATTTTTCGGTTTGTACTGTGTGTTTCAAACCACCTTGTGTATGGATTTCAATTGTTTGCATATTAAATCATCTCCTTTTGTGTTTTTTTCAGAATAATGAATATTACATCTTTCATAAATGCCTGTAGGTTCGGATGCTAATAAAGGTTCAGCTAGTACAATCGTAACGTTCATAACTACAGGCTTATTACCGACTAATTTCTTAATTAACCATTCTCGTAATTTGTTCATTTTAGTAAGTACCTCCGCTTCTAGATTGAATAAAGAGACGCCCTGTAACAGTAGCGTTAATTCTAGCTAAACTATCTGGTGTAATTTTTATCTCCACGTAACGACCACGTTGAAGTTTCCCATCTGAATCCTTTGCTAAATAAGGAATCAAATTGATATCTTGTCCTCTTATTGAATCAAAAGGTAATGTATTCCCATCTACTTCAATCGTTACCTTTGAAGGGGTTTGGTATAATTCAAAAATACCAAATTCGATATCATGCGTATGATCAGGTAACGTTATGCTGTGAGTATGATTTGGAATGCTGATGTCATGCGTATGGTTTGGAATACTAATGCTGTGACTATGATCAGGTATACTGATGCTATGTGTATGGTTAGGGATACTAATACTATGGCTGTGATCCGGCAAGGATATGTCATGTGTATGACTACCACTAGAACCATGCGTATATAAACTAGCTCCAGTTCCTTTTGCGTAAAATGAAGCCGCTGTGTTTCTTCCAGGATCAGAAAAAGCTGTATATAACCCTATCGTTGCAGGTTCAGCTGGAACAATACCGCCACCATGAAACATCTTATGGACATGGTCTCCGTTACTACTTGATGCTTTCACTGTACCGCCGCCAGCGCTTGTTGAACTAACTGTTGCTCCTCCTGAACTTGTGGAACCTACAGTAGCACCGCCAGAACTGGTCGAACCAACTGTCGCTCCTCCCGAACTCGTGGAACCAACTGTTGCTCCACCAGCGGATGTTGAACCAACTACAGCACCTCCACCTTTAATAGCACGCTCGTATGCCCTAAATCTTAATATCTCAAATGTTAGTAACAGTTCATTCACATTCTTAACATCATTAGGTATTTGAAACCTAATAATAGCTGGATGTTCAGGGTCGCAATTATCTTGGAAATCTCGGCTATCAATATTCGTCGTCCCTTGAGAATATACTTCGTTAACCCTCTGTCGCTTTTCAATATCAGCTTGTATTGTGCCTAAATCAGTCACTCTATTTTCTAATACAAGCTTTACATCAAGTGGATTGCCAGTAACATCATCTTTTTGACGGTCCATTACTCGTAAATCAACCGCTATATTAAAATCCTCGTCAAATAAACGTATTAACTTTCCAGTCTCATATTTTTCTATTTTGTATGGATCAATCAATTCATAATCAATTGCATCAATTTCATACGTAACTTTTGGCATGCACGCTTTTATTAACATCGAGTTCGCTGAAGCATAAAGAGACTGTGCATCTTCAAATCGTCTATCTACCCAAATATAATCAAATCCATCATGTAGCTCTCTGACGAACTCAGGAGCATCTATATAAGGAAGACCGTTGTTAACGCTTTTTATCGTAAGTTGATTAACACCTTCGCCATAACCAAGTGGATAAATCCTTGTCATGACATCTTTAGCCTCTACATTCCGCTTAATGCCTTTCATATTTTTTCGATATCGAAGTTCACCTGTTATTTCTTCAGAATATCGGATAATGTTTAAAGTCCAAGGATACGACGAATCGTCCCAGGTCCATTGGAATTTTTCATCAAATGGCTTCGGTATACTATATATCGGGCCTAATATGGTATCTTCATTTTCCCAACTGTATGAAAAATACTTTGTAAAATCACATCGTCCAAGTTTCCAATGTTTTATTCTTTGCTTGCTAAGGAGATATTCAATATTCTGCCTTGTGGTTAAATTAATTCGTTCGTGATAACCAAAAAGCACGCTATCCATTAAAGTGGATAAAACGTGCTCACAATCATAAGTTATAATTTTTTGATGCACTTCTCTCTCTTCGTCGCTATCCATAATGCGGAACATACCGATACGCTTACCATTATCGAATATCTCCACATAATCAAATGTTTCAATTTCTTCTCTCTTAGGGTCTGTAAAGGGCAATGAAAAACCCGCCGTCCAAAGTTCATTGAGAGGCGGGCTATACTTTATATTATATGCATTTTCAAGATATGCCTTGAGCTCCATTTGTTTGTTGTAGAGTTTTAGCAATGTATCACCTTCTTTGCAAAGTAAAAAAACATGCTATAAGCATGTTTTGATTTGTTATAAATTTCGTATTTTATTTAATTTATTTCATAACTGAAAATACTGTATCGATTATAATCATCCAAAGAACCGCTGATGCTATCCCACCTAATACCAAAGCTTTACCGAATGTGTTTTCTTTAACCATATCCATAATATCTACCTCGCTTAGATAAGTTTCGTATAGATTATATTAAGCTTGTTAAATCTTAATGGTTTTTGTGTGATTTTTATGTGTTCAATTCATTGCAAAATAAAAAGAGTAGCGGTATCACTACTCTTAATTTTCGAATTTAATATAAACTATATTTTGTTATAGTCTTCTTCTATCCCAAGTTACGCCTGTTTTAACTACTTTCGCAGGAGATCCTACAATCGAACAATTCGGTGGAAACTCTTTCGTAACGATTGATCTACTACCAACAATGCTATCATCTGATAAATTTGTACCTTTTAAGATTTGCACTTGATGCCCTACCCATACATGATTACCGATATTAACATCTTTAGCAGGGTTAATACGTTCGTTAGTTTCTAAGTCAATAATAGAATGAGAGTCGCTGTTTCGAATGTCTATACCGAAGGAAAACATGCAATCTCTGCCTATAGTTATTTTACCGTTAGGTTCTACAACTGAAATGCCAGCTTCCATAATTGTTGTTTCGTCACCTATTTCAATCGAACAGTTATTATCCTCAAACCAGATTACTCCACGTTTCATATAACAGTTTTTCCCGAAGTGAAGTTTATGGTTATCTCCATTTATATAAACTTGTACATTTGAAAGGCGTGTGCCTTCTTCTATTATTATAGTGTTTCCATTACCATTTATATTAAATTGCATTTTGGATAAAAATGCACCTTGGTTAATGAGTTTGTTATCTTTCCCTTTTATCTTTTTCTTGTTTTTGTTTAGCATGCAATATAATTGCGATATTCTTTTACGAATATTAGGGTTATTACGTTGTTTTTCATCTAAAATAGACTTGATTTTACTTTTCAAGAATTCCCCTCCCCACAATTATATTTTATCATGCATTTGTATATTTAGAATAACGTTTTTTGTCATATTTCTACATTTTTATCCAATATGAATCGGTTTTTTGTAAAGTTACATATTGACTTGGATTTAGAGAAATATTAGACCCTAAATTCAGCAAGTTATTCCCTACACCACTGTTATTTAACGTAAGAGTACCGCCACCTCCACAGATGATAGTTACTATCTGTCCAACGTTTCCTACTATATCGTTAATGTTTCCTGTTACCCCTTTGAGAATAAACGGGAAGTTTTGATTAAAGGGATTAGAGTTTTTAGTGATTATTGTACTCAAATCTAAAGTTCCGTTAATAGTTCTCGGTGTTGCGTTCACATTTCCAAATGTTTTGTTAGCATCAACAAAATCTAAAGAATAATTCTCTGCAATGCCCCTGTTTTGGTAAATGGAACCACGATAAGTGTTTTTACTTGTAATAATACTATTTTGTTCTGGAAATGAAACCGCAGGATCTCCTACAAATAATGGATAATGAGAAATCGTTGATAAATCAACAGATCCATAGTAGAATTTCGGGTCTCCTTGTTTAGTAATAACGTTATCACTAATCTTTATATTGACTGTATTGTAACCTGCATTGATACCATGTCTGGTTGGATAAGCTATATTATTCCCTGATACAATTACTGAGGCCTCCTGATAAGTTGCCTTATCCGTAACTTCTAAATAGATGCCACTACTAGGTTCTCGTTGTCCACACCAAGCCATGTTGTTATTAGAAATGATTAATGATCTCATATCCTCGCAATATATAGATTCTAGTCCTGCTTCGAATAAATCATTATTGGAGATTATTGTAAAGTTGCTTTGCTTCACATAGATGTTATACATTTTATCAACTGGTTTCAGTCTGTAAAAACGATGAAATAAAATGTTGTTTATAATAATTAGTCCATCTTGACCTTCAAAGTGAAAATGAGTAAGTCCTCTTATATAAAAATATGCCTGGCAACCTTTAACCTGCCAATCACCATGTTGACTATATACCCAAGTTGCTGGAACTCCAGGAGTATAAGGGTACCAACTAGTGCGAACTGCCATATCAACATCATAATACATACAATCACTGACAACTACCCGCGCAGTTTGTTGATAGGGCACATCATTGTGGATAGCTTCACCGTGAATGGCATACCTATAATTTTGGAAATAACAATCAGATACATTAACGCATCGAGTATTTCGGATAACGATTGCATCCGTATTGTTGCCTACATTATGAACAAAACGCAAACCTTCAACCCTTGTAAATAAATCTTTTATGTTATTATCATAACTTGCATTTGCTCTCTCAACTGAACGGATTAAAACCGTTCCTTTTAGCGTTCCAGATCCAGTCAGTTTAATATGTTTAGAAGAAATTAGAACTGTTGAAAACTTGTACTCGCCAATTGGAAAAAAGACCGTTCCGCCCTGGTCTCCAAAAGTATCTTTTATATAATTTATCGCAGCTTGAATGGCGTTAGTGTCATCTGTTACACCATCACCTTTTGCTCCGAAATCTAGTACACTAACCCAGTTCTTTTTTAATCTATCAATCCTCAATTGCTCTGCATCAAAACGCTTTTTTAATGATTGATATGAATATCCGTCCATGTCGACCCTAGCTTGTGCAGCTTCAACTGAAGAATCGCCTTCAATTACAATCGTATCTAATTGAGTTTGGACATTATTGGCTTTGTTAATAGCATTATTCGAGTTAACTTCTGCTGCAAACGCTTTGTTTATCGCCTGATTCGATTGATCTATAGACTCGTTTAATTTGTCAGTCCCTTGTCTCATACTATCTTTATAGTCTATATATTGTACTACCATTTCATCACCTACCTATATGAATTTATCTCTGAATTTGACTTGTATAGTTAAATTTAATCCGGTTCCATTTACCGAAATTTTGTTTTCGCCTTGAAGAAACTCAAGCCAATCACCTTGAGGATAATTTCTATTGTAATCAGATAGTCCGTTTGCTCCGTTCTTTAATACAGTCCATGTGTTTCCGTCTATAATCCAATTAGTATTACTAAATGTTCCTAAGGAAAATGATTTACCATTAGCAGAAACTATTACACTTGTTCCACTTCCACTGATACTTATGATTGGAGTCTGGACCATCCCACTAACAACCACGTTATATGACTGTGCATAAGTAATTGTTTTAATTTGACCTCCACCTGTATGACCATATGTGTAGGATGTATTCTCAAATGTAATGTCTTGGCTTCCCCATGTAATATCATCATTTGTAACTACGCTGTAAGCATATGGATCATAAGCTATCAATGGCAATTCAAATTTCCCCATCCTAAAATAACGATCGATTGGCATTGATCCGCTATATCTGACTAGATAATATTTATCAGGCTCGTAATCGTAAATCAGTTTTACTTCCTTCGGTTTACCGTAAGGATCAATAAAAGCAGCTACCATTTTTCTGATAGCTGCCGCCAATTCAAATCTATTTTCTTGTGGTTTAATAATTAAAGGTAAATTAAACTCCAAGGAGTCTGTATCTGAACCAAAGTAATAAGCACCAGGACGACCGGGAATTGATACTGTATAATCCCGAATTGTTGGGGCTGCTGGATGTTGAAATCCTGGTAAAAGAGCTAAATTTAATTCATTTAGTCTTTTGCCATCTAGCGTTAAACTCATAATTGCCCCACCCTTCTTCCTGATGTCTTAATATGTTTACCTAGCTGTACTGCTAATTTTTCAACATCCGCTTCTTCTCTAATTACAAATGTTGAACCCCTAAACATGTCAGCAAAGCTATATGAATCAGATTTATTAGCATTCGAAGAAGAATTCCCATCATAATTTCTTTGACTAGCATTTCTGCTCATCGCTTCCGAACTATTAGCCATACTACCATATACATTGCTTATAACACTTTTTAAACCAGATAACTCTTTCATAGAATTAGCCATCGAATAACTCATATCGCCGATTAATCGGCTCATAGTGCCAGTAATACCAAGTGATTTCTCGTTTGAGGATAATGGCGTTACAGAAACACGATTGCCCCTCTTGGTAAATAACTCTGGTCCAGCTTCTCCAGCGATAAATGATCCGTCTCCAAGAACATGTCCACCTGTTGCTAACATTGGTATTCTAGGAATATTCGCTTTCCCTCCACCAACAAACGGAACCCAATCCGGCATATCTATACTGTTGATACCTTCAATCAATCCGTTAAGCATCGAAATCACAGCATTTATCGGCCCTTTTGCTGCTAATTCTATTCCATTGAATACTCCATCAAATATTTTCACGATTCCTTTCCAAGCTTTGTCCCAATCTCCTGAGAAAACGCCAGAAATGAAATCGATAATTCCATTTAAAATGGGTTTTAAAACCGTATCCCACACTACTTTTATCCCATCAAATGCATCTGATACAACGCTACCTATAGCCTTAAATACAAATTTAAAAGCTGGTAACAGGACATTTTCAATGTATGATGAAATTAGCGAAAAAACTGGTGATAGTATTTCATCCCAAACACGTTTGATAATCTCAAATGCGTCTTTAACAATATCTTTTATGATCGAAAAACCTTTATCAAAGACTGGTTGTAAAGTTTCAGTGATTATGTCTACTATCTGATCTATTGTCGGTTTGAAATACTCATTGTATATAGCCATTATTTTGTCGCCGAATAATACCCATATAGCAATTAATCCAGCGATTGCTGCAACCACTAAAGCAATCGGGCTTGTTAAAACAGCCATGACTCCAGCAAAGGTTACAGCACCTGATGTGGCCAAGAATATTACTGGAGCAAGCGCTGCGCAAATACCAACAAGTATTCCAATCGCAACTGTTATAGCTGTAATTGCAGCTGCTAACACTGGATGAGCTGAAATAAATTCTGCTACTTTGGAAACAATTTCAGCTACTACAAGTAACACCGGCTCAAGAGCTTCTTTTAAATCGTTCATCGCTTCTTTCAGCTTGACCATAGGTGATGCGTCCGTTTTACTTATGGATTGTTGTAAATCATCAATTCCTTGTTTTAAATCAGCTTGTTTTTCTTCGGTTTGTAGAATTGTATTTATGATTTTTTGACCTTGATCTTCCCACATTGTCATTTTGTTATCGTAAAGGCTTTTTATCCTCTACTTCCGGGGATTCCTCCGCATTAAAGGATGTTAATTCATCCTCGGTTCGGCATACGTTTTCACTTGTAAAGTGTCGCGGTCTCGTGGAGGGATTATATCTTTTCACCCTCTATGCTCTGCCCCTGACTATACTTTGTATAGCCTTCGGTTCAAATTAGGATTCGCACCCTCTTTGCTTTATACCGCGATTTTAATTCGGCACAATTTATCATCTACCGAAAAGTTCTACACCAATTGCTTCTTTTAAATCCGCATCCTCGATTTGGTCTAGCCATTTAATCATATCTATAAATGCTTGTTTACCTTCTTCCCCACCTTTAGCAATAGCTTTTCCCCAGCCTTCTAATTGAGAGAATATTTCTTGTACTGCTGCGCTATCTGGCGGATTTTTCGCAAGCTCTAATTTCTGTGCATTCATTTCCTTAAAAGATTCTAATTCAGCTCTATGTGCTTCACGAACAGCGTCCATTTCATCACTCAAACGTTCACTTAACGCTTGTTTGCGGTTATTCTGACTTTCTTTTAAGGACGATAAGTTCGCTTGATTGACTTCTCTTAATGAATCAAGTTGTGCTTTGTTTGATTCACTAATAGCCTTTAAATCCTCTTGCTTTCTTTGTTGAAAAGCTTCTTTTTGTTCTTGTTGTCGTTCTTTTAAGGCTTCCTTTTCATTATTTATTTGCTCTTTAACTTGTTCTTTACGACTATCTATCTCTGATTTCAGCGCCTCTTTTTTTGCATCAGACGCTTCTTTTATGCCGTCTTTTTCCTCTTTCAATCTATCCATTTGGTTTTTACGCTCTTCACGTATCTTATCCAAACGCATTTTCTCTTCAAGTTCTTGTAACGCTTTGATTGCCGCCTGTCGTTCTTCTTCATTTTTCGCTTTGCTTATTTTAACTTTTAGATCAGCGCGTTTTTCAGCATTCTCACGATCTTTAAAATATTTATCTTCAGCTGCTGTTTTCGCATCTAAAGAATTAATTTGATCGTCTATCGATTTGAGACGATTATATTTTTCCTCATCGATTAATTTCATACGTTCCATGTATTCTTTATCGATGAGTTTTAATTTCTGTTCAGATGACTTTTCAAATGCTTTAACTTCCGCATCTAGTGACTTCTCAAGTGCTTTTTGTTTTCTATCATAATTTTTTGATGCTGCGTCATATTCAGCACTAAGTTTCTTTTCTAAATTCTTTTGTTGATTTTCATAACTTTTAGAAACTGCATTGTATTCAGCATCAAGACTTTTCGCTAATGCGTTCTGTCTTTGACTATGACTTTTAGAAAGTGCTTTCTCTTGATTACTAAATGCGTTCGCACGTATAGACTCTTGTTTAGCAAATCCCTTTTGCATCGCTGAAATCTGTGCATCAGACATTTTTTCAGTATCGCCTACAGCATCACGGACAGCATCCTTCATAGAATTACTTAATCCACGTGCCATTTCAACCGAACGAACACGGCCTTCTTTTAAACCCGATGTGTTCAACAGGATTCGCAAGTCCCTGCCAGTTCTCTTATGAACTTCTGTATATCACTATACAGACCAGACTATATCATCATCTTTATACAAGATGCTCCCCGTTTCGAGTGTCATTAGCTTACACCCTACGCTTTTCAGCTAGTCGTTGCACGTTCCTCTTTACAGGCTTCGCTCAGTATTTTCTCTTTTAGAGATTTCTACTGAATTAAAGGAGTTTTCTATGAATGTCACCACTCATAGGGACAATTGTTTATCCAATAGGTTGTCAATATTCCAGGATTTTTCCTTAGCTGCACTTGCCATAATACTTTGCACTTCCTGTGCTGTATAACCAACTCGTCTTAACTGCGCGCCATATTCAGCAATAATATCGAGTTGCTCAGGAGGGAATCCGATTTTTAAAAGAGAATTAACTAATCCTAGTGCTTCCTTATTTGAAATATTTAATTCGCTACCTATTTCATTGGTTTCTTGTATTAATTCCGTAAAATCAATTTGCGAATAGGAACTAGCTATGCTTGCTGCTCCCTTGATAATTTCTGTATTTGCTGCATCAGAAGCATCTTTATTCAATGACCATTGTCTTCGTACGCCTTCCAATGCTTCCTCTGCGTCTCCGCCATAAGCAATAACAGTTCTGACTGCATCCTCCACAGATCTCTTTGATGATTCTGGAACGTCAAAGGTAATATCGATTTTTGTTTTTAATTCTGACATGTCTAGAGCCTGTTCAACCACTTCTTTAAGTCCTAGACTAGCACCTATTCCAGCTACTACATTTTCTAACTCAACACCTAGCCCTTTAACACTTTCGCCCGCTTCCTCCGCTTCTTGAGAGAGCTGATTTAGATCATTTCTAACGTTTTGAATAGAATTACCATCACCAACAGAACGAAGAGCCTGTTGCAACCTGCCAATATCTACTTCGGCTCCTAGCGCTTCCCGTCCGATTATCTCAATGGCCTGATCTAACTGCCTACTAGATGCCGTACCATTTTTAATTGCATTCACAAGACGATTCCCTAATGCATCCGCAAAATCATCAACACTTTTCCCTGTGGCGCTAAATAAAGTCTCTAATTGTCTTGTTGAACTTGCTGCTTTTTCTTGTTCAGCCTTTAATCCTGCAAGACTGTTTTTGAATCCATTAAGTTGCCCTTCTGTAAATTCAATTTCACGCCTAAACGCTCGATATTGCTCTTCGTTAATTGCGCCACTTTCAAATTGTGCTTGAACTTGCTGTTGAGCAGCCTTTAAGCTATCTAACTTCTTCGTTGTATTCTCAATTTGTTGAGTAAGCAATTGTTGTTTTTGCGCTAGCGCTTCCACATTACCTGGATTGAATTTTAAGAGCCGTTCAATATCTTTTAGCTCTTTAGATAGTTCACCACTTCTTTTATTGACATCTTTCAAGGCGTTTTGAAGACCGGTTGTCTCCCCGCCAATTTCTATCGTTATTCCCTTAATTCTTCCTGCCATGTTATCACCTCACTTGCTTAGAAATTATTAAAGTCATCTTGTGTAGCTGTTCTTGTATTTTCTTGTTCTTTTTTCGGATTTCGTAATTCTACATATTCATCGATATAATCCAAGCAATCACCTATCGTCATATCTTCTAAATCTTCCTTTGATAGTTTGCATGAATAACAAAGAGCAAGGAACGTATCAACGGAAAAACTACCTTTCCCATTGTTACGTCCTTGCCCTTGAGCATCTTCTGTTATTTTTTTTTTGACTGAACAGTACTTTTAATTAAATCCTGAATTTCAGTGAGAATTTCTTCAATCGGGAATTCCCCAAATGTATCAAGCCAAGTTAGCGGATCTTGAACCTCTTTATTTGCCGTTTTAGCAAATGCCCATACTAAGTTATAAATAACTTCAAAATCTAATTTACTTAAATCGACTTGTGAAAGGTCAATTTTACTTTGGTCACCATCAGTTGAGATATATGAAGAAAGTGCGCTTAAACTAAGGATGTCAGCAAACATATCACGTCTAAATTGAGATTTATAACGAATAGCTGTACCGGCAGTACTTTTCAAAAGTACTGCCTTATCATCAATTACAATTGTTTTTTCCATCTATTTACGCCCCCACAACTTTTTCATACACTTTTGTATACCAAGCATCATAAATTCCTGCTGGTGTTGCAACAGTTGTTGAATCTTTCACTTTTAATGTTTCTGGATGCTGTGATGCAACGAATTTCAATTCTGTTGTTGTCGGTTCCGTTTTATCACTTTTTGTAGAAGATCCGAAGCCAGGACGTGATACTGTCACGTTATATAGTAAATGACGGATTGCTTTTACATCTCCATCAAATTCGAACATAAGAGCAATTCTCTTTGTTTTTGCATTTGCAACTTCTGAAATTACCTTATCAGTTTCATCTAGGACTTCACCTAATACGTCAGTGCGAAAAGCTTCTGTAAGCTTAGCAAGATTTAAAGTACCTTCATAACCTTGGTTGCTTGATTCAGTGTAATAATTGCTATCATCAGCGTAAAAGTCTGATTGCTCGCCTTTTGGTTCTAATTTCATTTCAACAGCACCTGGTAATTTAGCTGGTGTTCCATATGTGATTTTCCCAGCCTGATCTTCAGTAATCACGCTATAATGTACTTTTTTCAGACCAAAGATAACTTTATTTTCATTCATTCATATCAACCTCGTTTCATATATTTTTTGAAATAGTTTCTCAGAATCTATATAAAGCTCAGATGACTCGTAAGGGATATCATTGTCATCTAATACTTGTTCAAGTTTGGCTTCTGCAACCAAATCCTTTTTTGCTGTGTAAAGCTCAATATTTACATCGCTTATTTTTAAATGCACCTTGTTGTCAGCAATCATGTTCGGCGAACCAGTCACAAGATAGCAAATAAAAGGCGGTTTCGGTACGGGATTACCTATTGTAGCTGTGAAATGCGAATAAGCCACAGGATATCCTGTAGCATCTAGAATCTTCTTTAATTCACCTAATGTCATTACTGAATCGCCCTTTCAACTCGCTCTGAAAACTCGTTTACTGCTTTTTCTTCAGCTGGAGCGATATGAACTTTAGCTGGAACACGGCCACCATTCACTTTGGCGTGCCCTTTCTCTAATAAGTGTGTAAGCTGCGGTTTTAATGCATTATGAACAATAAATGCATTTCCTTCTTTCTTCTTACGCCACCCTTTCGAATATTTGCGCCCCCCTTGGCTATCGCTTTTAGGGCTTTTTTGCTTTAACTCATCAACAAGATTGTTTGCAACTACCTCTTTTTCAACTTCTAACTTTTCTTCTACTTCTTTTCCATACCTTTGTAGTTCTCTAGCAATATCATCCGCTAGACTATCGATACTAGCCACCAACCTTCACCTCACAGTAGAGTTCTATTCTTTCATCATCTCTTTCATATGTGCGGTAAATGCTGTATGTCTTGTTGTTATACTGTATTTTTTGTTCTTCTTGATAATCTAATGAATAAACAATTAATACACATTCTGGTTTAAAACCATTTTGACCAGCTTGAAAGAATTCATTTTGCGAAATACTCTTCTTCTCACAAAATATTTGTCTTGTGAACCCTTCAATAACTTCTACTTGTCCCAAATCATCTGTAGTAGTAGTTGAAACTGGAAAGAATAAAATATTATTCATTTGTAATCACCCGCTAAAGTGAGATGATTCTTAAGCATGTTATACGATAAATGAAATCGTTCTGCTTCCTTAGCATCAGCAATAAAATTAGCTTTTGCATACATAATTATTGCTCGTTTAATTAATGGATCCGTATCGTCATTTGATTTAAAACCAGAAACGCCTGATAATTTCAAATCAGTTCGGGCCGCTTCAATTAAATCATCAATTTCGTCATCTAAAGCATTATGCGAAACGCGCAATGCCTTTTTTACCACTTCAAGCATCATATTATTCACCAACTGGTTCGAGTTCTTCTAACGCTTTAAGTGCTGCTTCTTTTCCTTTAACCTTTTCCCCATTAGGAAGTTCATAATATCCTCCACCTACATGGACAATTTCAGGCACAACAGGTTTATAATCACCAATTGGTTCAATTTCTAGGAATCCTTCTTTTTGCAAGAATTCTACTCTTTCTTGATCATCTGTTTTATATGACTCTCCAACACTATAATGCACATAGGAGAACTTATCACGGAATGCTGTAATTACTTTAAATTCCTGCATTTTCTTTTCAGACATAAAAATACCTCCTTATTTCAAATGAAAAAGCGGCTATTAAACAGTAGCCGCTTTTTTGACACGCAAGAATCCATTTTTAGAAATTACGTTACCGCCAGCAAAAACTGAACCTCTATGAGCAATCATACCTTGCTTAAATTTGAAGTCAGTTGAACGTTGTACATCCATATCAGAGAAGATAGTAAGTTGGTAGTTTGATAATGGACCATAAGCCATATTGAATTGACCATCTGTAGTTGCTGCATCAGATACCGCTTTACAAGCGCTATTGATAATAAATGGTACACCATCAATTGTTCCAGAGTTTCCATTTGATACAACGTTATATACCTTTTTACCGTCATTAGTACGAAGTTTAGCGAATGCTTTTAGGTCTTTTTTATTTAAGATTAATACGGCTGCATCTTCTACATCTTCATCGCCACCATAGCTATAGATAATTTCATCTAAAGTAGAAGCATCAATTTTTGAAATTGCTAAGTCTGTTGCTGGGTCGATTGCTTTTGCTGCATCTGAGAAAATACCTACCAAGCGATTCGTTGCGCCTGTTCCAATTAGAATTTCACGAGTGATTTTTTTACGTGTCGCAACAGTGATACCTTTCATTACTTCAGAATCATAATCAGCTGCTGGTAACTTTTGAAGTTCTTCAGTATCTTCAGAGTAAGCAGTGATTTTAGCTTTTGTAATGTCAGCATATCCAAACTGAGTATCAGCCGTAGTATAATCGCCACTTTCAGTTGAATAATCCCCTTCACCATAGCTCTTAATGTATGGTTGTTGGTAGCTCTCTCCGCCTTTTAGTGTTTTTGTTAATACGCGATCAATCAGTGTAGAAACTTCATTAAAAGTAGGTCGAATATCTGAAGCACTATGTTTTGGTAATACTACATTTCCACTTCCTACAGTAAC
>WPCI01116553.1_pt1 | contig 16937 bp, 24 predicted proteins | sample 5399871 | NCBI WGS metagenome assembly WPCI01 (sample SAMN12869469, study PRJNA574797) | sludge metagenome | isolation source: wastewater treatment of pH7 | place: China:Beijing | collected 2019-05-20
GCCGAGGCGAAGGCCGCGCTCGGCCTGCTCGCCGGCGGCGTTGCCGAGCTGCCGGAGCCGGAGCCGGAGCCGGAGCCGGAGCCGCCGGTCGCGATCGACGCCGAGATCGATGCAGCGTTGGCGTCGCTGGGACGCAGCCGGTGAGAGTTGCCGTCTTCCCCGCCGACCTCGGCGGGTGCGGGTACTACCGGGTGATCTGGCCGGCCGAGGCGCTCGCCGCCCAGGGTGCCGACGTGGTGTTGGTGCGCCCCGACGTCGACGACGACCGCCAGATCCAGGCGGCGTGGATCGGTGACGGCGACGACCGACGCCTAGTCGACGTGGTCGCCCCCGATGCCGACGTGGTGGTGCTGCAACGCCCGCTCACCGACACGCTGGTCGAGGCGATCCCGATGCTGCAGGCCCAAGGGGTGCGGGTGGTCGTGGAGATCGACGACGCCTTCGACGCCATTTCCCCCCGCAACGTGTCGTGGAAGGCGCTGCATCCCCGCACGTCGCCCCGTCGCAACTGGCTGCACCTGCGTCGGGCGTGCGAGCTGGCCGACCTGGTGGTGGCGTCCACCCCCGCCCTGGCGGCCCACTACGGGCGCCACGGCCGGGCCGTCGTGGTCGAGAATTGCATCCCCGAGCACTACCTGGGCATCACCGGCACCCCGCACGACGGCGTGTTCGTCGGCTGGTCGGGGTCGATCATGACCCACCCGGACGACCTGCAGGCGACCGGCGGCGGTGTTGGGCGGGCGGTGGCCCGCACCGGGGCCCGCTTCGCCGTGATCGGCACCGGCAGGGGCGTGCAGAGGGCGTTGGGGCTGCCCGAGCCGCCGTTGGCGTGCGGCTGGGTGCCGATCGAGCAGTACCCGACGGCGCTCGCCCAGCTCAACCTCGGGGTAGTCCCGTTGGAGCTGACCCCCTTCAACGAGGCGAAGTCGTGGCTGAAGGGGCTGGAGCTGTCGGCAGTGGGGGTGCCGTTCGTCGCCTCACCGACCGGGCCGTACCGGGCCCTGGTCGAGCGGGGGGCCGGGCTGCTCGCCGAACGCCCCCGCGAGTGGGAGGGCCTGGTGAAGCGCCTGGTCGGTGACACCGACTGGCGGCTCGATCTGGCCGGCCGGGCACGCGAGGTGGCCGCCGGGTTGACGATCGAGGCCAACTGCGGCCGCTGGTGGGACGCCTGGACAACCCCAGTCAACACCGTCTGCGCAGCATGATCGGGTGGCAGCAACAACCGAGGTGATGTTGTGACAGTGCTCGTCGGCACCACGTTGGCAGCGATGGCGATGAGCCACCACGACACCTGGTCGGCGTGGCTGATGCACGCCGAGCGCATCCGCCAGTTCTACGACGGCGACGTGCACTTCTTCGCCGCCATCCAGCTCGACGGGCGGGGCATCGACCCGTTCGTTCCGCTGCTCGCCCGGCTCGACGACCTCGGCGGGGAGCACTGGACGTACACGCTCGACGACGGGCGCGACCGAGTGACGATGACCAATCGGTGGCGTCACATCACATTCGGACAGAACCTGGTGGTGGAACGAGCCCAGTCGGACCCGTCGGTGTCCCACCTGCTGTTCTGCGCCGCCGACTGCGCTCCACCGTCGGACGTGATCCCTCGCATGTTGGAGATGAACCACCCGCTGGTCGCCCCGTACATCAACACCTACGGGCTGCGCGGCGACCATGTGGCCGGGTATCCGTTCCCGGTGGAGCGGGCGATGGCGTCGGCCGCCTGCGTCTTCATCGCCCGAGACGTGTTCCGGCGCATCCGCTGGCGCTGGGACCTCGACGACGGCATGTCCGACGACCCCTGCTACCACCACGACGCTCAACACCTGCTCGGTGTGGACACGCTGGTGCGCCTGGACGTGCGTGCCCGGCACTACCCGGAGGCGATCGGCGACTACGAGGCCCGCGGGCTGGACACGACGGTGGTCCGGTGATCGCCCTCGTCACCGGCTCGGCCGGGTTCGTCGGCCGCCACACGGTGCGGGCGTTGCGGGATCGCGGGTGGGACGTGCACGGCATCGACCTGGCGCTCTCCGCCGACTGCACGGTCGCCTCCGTGTCGGACGTGCGGCACTTCTTCCGACTGGACGACCGCCGGTTCGACCTGGTCGTCCACTGCGCCGCCGTTGTCGGCGGGCGGGCAATGATCGACGGTTCGCCGCTGCAGCTCGCCGCCGAGGACCTGTCGATCGACGCCGAGATGTGGCGATGGGCGCTACGCACCCGGCCCGGCCGGGTCGTCTATTTCTCATCTGCAGCCGCCTATCCGACGTGGTTGCAGACCGACGACGCGATAGCGGCGCTGCTCGAGGACGACATCGACCTGGGCGCCGGTCATCATTTGGGCCGGCCCGACCAGACGTACGGCTGGGTGAAGCTGACCGGCGAACTACTCGCTGTTCACGCTCGTGAGCAGGGGTTGGCGGTGACGGTGCTGCGCCCGTTCTCCGGCTACGGCGGCGACCAGGCGCTCGACTACCCGTTCCCGTCGATCCTCGCCCGCGCTGTCGCCCGCGAGGATCCGTTGGACGTGTGGTCGGACACGGTGCGGGACTTCGTCCACATCTCGGACGTGGTCGCCTGCACGCTAGCCGCCGTCGAGGCGGGCGTTGACGGCCCGCTGAACATCTGCACCGGGGTGGCCACGTCATTCTCCCAGCTCGCCCATCTGGCCGCCTCGGTCGTCGGCTACGAGCCGGAGGTGCGAGTGCTGGAGGGCTACCCCACCGGGGTCCGCTACCGGGTGGGGGACCCGACGAAGATGTTGGGCGTGTTCCCCCCGGTCGTCACCATCGCCGACGGGGTGAACACTGCAGTGAAGGGGCTGTCATGAGTCGCAGGTCACCGGATGGTCGCAAGGGGGTGGACGCCTACTCGGCGGACGAGCTGCACCGGATGCTCGTGTCGGACGCCGTGAAGCGCCACGCCACGTCGCTCCCGTGGGCGGTCGCCGCCTACGGGAGGATCGGCAAGCTCACCCGCAAAGGCGCCGAGGCAGCGTTCCAGGCGGTGCTCGACGAGGTGGAGATGCTCACCGATCTGCGGGCGATGCCGGTGGAGGAGCCGGCGACCCGTGGCGAGGTCGCCCGGGCGGTCCGACCAGTGGTGCGCCGATGAGGTGGTGGCGTCGCCCCCGGAACCTCACCCCCGACCACTGCCGGGTGTGTGACCGCCAGCTGCGTCACGGGGACGTGTGGGAGGTCCGCTCCAACGTCGAGGCTGCTGAGGACGGGTTCGGCGGCACCTGGCTGGCGGTTTGCTACTGCCGACGGCACAAGCCCAAGGGCGCCGTGAGAGTCTGAGTGGCGATGTCCCGGGCCGAGGTGATCCGCAAGGCGGTGCTCGAGTACCACGCCGGGCGGATCACGCTCGCTGAGCTGGCACGCGTCGTCGCCCAGTGGCGGCCGAGACGGTAGGTCAACACCGTCTGCGCACCCTGTTCGTCGACCGCCGGGCCTGGCCGACTGCTCTGTGCCGGTGGAGTGAACAACCGCTCCCACCCACAAGGAGACCCATTGTGAGCATCAAGCTCCCCGAGCTGCGCCCCGACGCCACCCTGTCAGACGTACGCAGCGCCCTCGCCGACGGGGCCCGGACCCTGCTGGAGCTGCGCTCCAAGCCGGCCGACGCCCGTGGCGACACGTTCGACGCCGACGCCAAGTCGGTGATCGACTTCATCCACGCCGCCAACGTGATCGAACAGGCGTTCACCTCCGTCGAGCGTGGCCGCATCGAGTCGGAGGCCCGTGGCCCCCGCACCGGTGAGATCGACCTCACCAACGACCGGCGTTCCATGGGCGCCCAGGTGACCGACGGCGACGCCTACGCCCAGTGGGCGACCCGCGGCCGGGCCGGCGGCCCGTTCGTTACCGAGGTCCGCAACCTGCTCGGCGGGTTCTCCGCCGGCGCGTACGACACGGGCGCCGACGGCTTCCTCGCCGCCGGCTCGCCGATGTACGTGCCCGCCACCGCACCCCGCCGGCGTACCTTCCTGCGGGACGTGATGAGCGTCCAGCCGACCGGGTTGCGGGTCGTGCCCTACGTGCGTGAGCTGGCCCCGATCACCAGCGAGTCGGGTGCCGGGATGACGTCGGAGGGCTCGGCCAAGACCGAGGCGACGATGCAGTTCGAGACCCACTCGGCGATCATCGAGAAGATCACCGCCTGGGTCCCGGCGACCGACGAGATCCTCACCGACGCCCCGACGCTGCGCGGCTACATCGATACGCGGCTGTCGTACATGCTGTCCATCAAGGAAGACGACCAGATCATCAACGGGACCGGCACGTCGCCGGAGATCACCGGCGTCGAAACGGTGTCGGGGACACAGACCCAGTCGACCCCGACCGGCGATTTTCCCGGCATCATCGGCAACTCCATCGCCAAGGTCGAGAACATGTACGGCGAGCCGAACGCTGTGTTGGCCAACCCACTCGACTACTGGGCGGCGGTCATCAAGCGCTGGTCGACCCAGCAGGACAACGCCGGCGGTGGTAACGCCCCCTCGGCGGAAGCCGGCATCACCTGGGGCCTGCCCGCCGTGCGTACCCGTGCCGTGGCGTCCGGTAAGGCGTACGTCGGTGACTTCCGCATCGCGTCCACGCTGTTCGATCGACAGTCGACCACCATCCGGGTCGGCGACCAGCACTCGGACTACTTCACCCGCAACCTGGTTGTGGTGCTGGCTGAGAAGCGAATCGGCATCGCCTGGCATCGACCGGACCTCGTCGTGAAGGCGACCGTCCCGACCAGCTGATCCCCCCTGGGGCCGCCATGACGTCGCACTTCCCAGCTGCCACGCCAGGGGAGTGCGACGTCTGCGGTGGCCCCTGCCGGGAGCCGTTCACGCCCCCCCCTGCTCACGACCGGTACCCGTTCCTACCCGCCGAGGTGATCGTGGCTGAACCCCAACCCAAACTTGAGTCGGAGCCGGTGCGGGGGCGTCGTCGCGGTGAGCCACGGTCCCGATATCTCGTCGAGGACCGGGCCCGACATCTGACCGAGGACCGGTCGCGGCTGTGAGCCTCGTCACTGTCGCCAGGTATCGGGCGATCACCGGCGACACGGCCACCACCGCTTCCACGGTGACGGCACGGATCGAGGACGCCGTCGACCTGCTCGAAGAGGTGCTCGACCGCCCGCTGGAGAGCGCCGAGCGCACGGAGGCGCTGACCCCCACCCGGGATGGCAAGCTGTGGCCTCGCGCTGTCCCGGTCACCGACCCGGGCGACTACACCGTCGACGGCCTGGCGCTCAAGGGCGGCATGTTCGGCTCCACCACCTTCACCGTCACCTACACCGGTGGTTGGGTGGAGCCCTCGGCGGACCCGTCGGCCACTAACCGGCTGCCCGTGTGCATTGAGGAGGACCTCGCCTGGGCGGCTCATGCGCTCATCCACCCCGGCCCCGGCTTGGACGTCCCCGCCGGTGCGACAAGCGTGCAGCTCGGCGACGTGTCGGTGTCGTTCCGAGGTGGCGCCCCCGGGGTGAACCGCTCCGGCATCCGCTGGTCGAGGCGCACGCTCGCCTACCGCTACCGGGTGACCCGGAGCGTGTGATGCTCCTGTGGACGACCCGTGTCGACGTGGAGCGCCCCGACCCTGGCGGCGACGACGACCCGTACGAGGCGCAGACCTGGTCGCAGGTGGTGTCCAACTGCGCCACCCACATCGGCTCCCCGTCGGGACGTGACCTGCAGGTGGGCGGCGGCAAGGAGGTCGTCGACGCCGTGCTCCACGCTCCCGTCGACGTGATGTTCGCCCACGGTGACCGGGTGACCGAGCCGGCGTCCGGTGAGACGTGGACGGCCACCTGGGTGCAGCGCCGCCGAGGATTCGGTCTCGATCACCAGCGGGTCGGCTTGCGACGTGTGGACGGGGCGGCGTGATGGCCGGCTACGTGAAGCTCGACGAGGCCGGGCTGCGCCAGATGTTCGAGTCACCGCAGGGCCCGCTCGGCAAGTACCTGACGAAGGTCGCCGTGCGCATCGACCGGGAGGCGAAGCAGTCGATGAAGGGCGGCTCCGGGCGCACCTACCGTCGGGGCAAGGTGACCCACCGGGCGTCCGCCCCCGGCCAGCCCCCCGCCGTCGACACCGGCCGGCTGCGCTCGTCGATCACCCACGAGCTCGGCGCCAAGGGCCCCGTGCTTGTCGCCAGGGTCGGCACCAACGTCACCTACGCCAAACACTTGGAGCTCGGCACGTCCAAGATGCGCCCCCGGCCGTTCCTGCGTCCGGCGCTCGCCAAGGTGCGGGGGATGCAGCCGTGAGCACCTGGCCGGACGTCGAAGGCGGTCTGCGCACCTACCTGCGTGCCAACTCGGGTGTGTCCGCCCTGGTCGGCAACCGAGTGTTCTTCGGCGTGCCTCGCAAGGCGACCGAGACGTCGTTCCCACTGGTGACCGTGCAGCGGGTCGGCGGCGGGGCAGACCTGTCGGACGCCCCGGTGGACGTTGCGCTCCTGCAGGTCGACTGCTGGGGGTCGCTGAACGCCAACGGCGACCCGTTGAAGGTGACCGCCACACACCTGGTCAACACCGTGCGTGCAGCATTAGAGGCAGTGAACGGACGCACCACTCTCACCAGCGGGGTCGACGCCTTCGGCATCACCGTCGAGAGCGTCGTCTGGGCGCCAGATCCCGACAACGACCGACCTCGTTACTCCGTCACCGCAGAGGTGACGGCAATCGCTTCGTAGGAGGAGCAGCAATGGCAGCAGGTGGCACCCCCGGCAACGTGACCCTCGGTCCGGGCCGGCTCTACTACGCCCCCCTCGGCACCACCGAACCCACCTCATGCTCGGCGGCGTTGCCGTCGGCGTGGAAGGTGATCGGCTACACCGAGGAAGGCACCGAAGTGTCGACCGACTTGACGGTCGAGGACATCGAGGTCGCCGAGGAGCTGGACCCGATCGACCAGCTGATGACGAAGCGCACCACCACGGTGACGTTCACCATGGTGGAGGCCACTGCCGCCCGCCTCGCCTTGGCGATGGGCTCCGGCGCCGCTCGAGCCGACGACGCCTCGTCGTTCGAGTTCCCCGACTCGCTCACCGCGGTGATGCTCGTGTGGGACTCGACGGACTCCCCAGACGCCACCAACCGGCGTTGGGTGTTCCGCCAGTGCAAGCCGCAGGGCACAGTGGCGATGGCCCGCCGCAAGGCACCACAGCTCACCGGCATCGCGGTGACGATGGCGTGCGCCAAGCCGGACTCCACCACCGCCGCCGTCAAGGTGTTCCCCAACTCGTCCGGCCGAGTCTGACCGGGCCCGGGCGATGCCGCATCGAAGCTTCGATGCGGCTCGGCGGGCCTACCACGTCGAGCGGGACCCGATCACCTTCGACCTCGGCGGGGAGCGGTTCACCGTGCTTCCCGACCCGTCGCTAGGTGACGTGTTCGAGCTGATGGACGCCCCCGAGCCGACACCCGACAACGAGCAGCAGTCGGTCCGCATCCTCGCCAGGTTCATCCGCCGGATGCTTCCCGACAAGGACCGGTTGTCTTGGGACCGGGTGCTGCTCACCATCCCGTCGACCGAGTCGCCGGTCATCATCGAGCTGGCGTCCTGGATCACGGAGCAGATCACCACCCGCCCTACGTTGCCGCCCGCGCGCTCCTCGCGTGGGCGGCGGAGCACTGGGCGGACCTCCAAGCCCGAGCCGGCTGGGACAACCCGGTCGAGCTGATGCCTGCCTGGCGCGCCTTCGACTTCATCTACGACACCCTCGTCGGCGGGGTGACCGAGGAGTCGCGCCTGCGCATCGACGCTGCGCTCGGCGACGAGGCGGCCCGCGTCGAAATCGAGCGCCGCCGTCAGTCCGCTGTAGCGGCAGCGGGGTTCGAGGTGGGTTGATATGAAGATTGCCGAGGCGTACGTCGAGATCAAGGGCGACTACAAGAAGTTCCGCTCCGAGCTGACCAAGGAGGGCAAGTCGGCCGGCCAGCAGGTCGCCGGGGCGTTCGCCCAGGCGTTCGCTGCGGCCGCCTTCACCGCCGGCGTCGCCAAGTCGATCAACGCCGCCAACCGGCTGCAGCAGGCGGTCGGGGCAACCGAGGCGGTGTTCGGCTCGGCTGGGCGGGCGGTCAAGGAGTTCGCCGACACGTCCGCCCAGTCGTTCGGCATCTCGGCGTCGGCCGCCCGCGAGCTGACCGCCCAGATCGGGGCGTTACTGCAAGGCATGGGGTTCACCGCCGAAGAGGCGGCATCCACGTCGGTCGAGCTCGCCCAGCTCGGCGCCGATCTGGCCGCCACGTTCGGCGGCAAGCCGGAGGCGGCGGTGCAGGCGCTCGGCGCCGCCCTGCGCGGCGAGCGGGACCCGATCGAGCGCTACGGCATCAGCCTCAACGAGGCGGCTGTCAAGCAGAAGGCGTTGGAGCTGGGCCTGTACGACGGTGTGGGGGCGCTCGACGCCAACGGGCGGGCGCAGGCGACGTTGGCGCTCATCACCGAGCGGTCGGCGGGGGCGCAGGGTCAATTCGCCCGCGAGTCCACCACGGCGGCAGGCGCCCAGGCAATCGCCGCAGCGTCCGCTGAGGACGCTGCAGCGTCGTTCGGTGAGGTGCTGCTCCCCGTCTACACCCGGGTCGTTGAAGTCGCCGGGGCGTTGGCGGGGGTGTTCGGCAAGCTGCCCGCACCGGTGCAGACCGCCGTGGTGGCCCTGGCCGGACTGATCGCCTTCCAGGGGCCGATCCGGGCAGTGGTGACCCAGGCGAAGGCGTTGGAGGGGGTCCTGGGCAAGATAGGCGTGTCCGGGAAGACGGCTGCAGCGGGCCTAGGGGTGCTCACGGGGGCGTTGGTCCTCTATGAGCTCCACGCGGGGGAAGCCGAGAAGCAAATCCGAGAGCTGGCGTCGACGATGGACGACGAGTTCAAAGCGTCCATCCTCGACAGCGTCGACGCGCTCAGCAGGTTCCAGCCAGGCTTCGCAGACGAGATCTTCACGCTGGGCGACGCTGCTGGCTACTCGGCCGAGGAGCTGGTGAAGATGACTGCGCCTACGGCTGAGCTGCAGGCCCGCCTGCTGGAGCTCGCCGAGTCGGATGCCGCGTTCCGGGCCGGGCTGGAGGAGACTGGCATCACGCTGGAGCTGCTGCGCGAGATCGTCGGCAGCAACGCCGCAGCGCAGCAGCAGTACGAGGCGACGATGGCGGGCACTACCACGGCGACCGAGAATCTTCGTGGCGCGACCGAGGGTGGGATTGGGGCGATCGAACACCTAGCGGAGAAACTCGCCACCGCCAGGGAACGATTGGATGAGTTGGCGGCGTCAACGATCGCGAGCACGAACGCCGACATCAACTACGAAGACCAGGTTTGGCAGACCGCGTTCGCACTGGAGGAATACAACACCTCGATGGCTGAGGGGAACCTCACGTTGGAGGAAGCTCGCGGGTTGTTCGAAACAACTCGTGACAAGTTGTTGCAGCAAGCCGAAGCGTTCGTTGAAGCCGAGGGCGCGAGCCTTGATTCAGAGGCCGGCGCCCGACTGTACAAGGAAGAACTTGGGCGGTTGGCGGGGCAGTTGGCGCCAGGTTCAGAGCTGCGCAGGTTCCTCGACGACTACATCGGAGACCTGAACCGGGTTCCTCGGAATATCACGACGACCGTGCGTGTCAACCGCGAAGGTGGCGTTGACATCAACGGTGACGGTCGAATCGACGCGAAGGCGTTGGGTGGCCCGGTGGCCGGTGGGGTACCGGTCCTCGTCGGTGAAAAAGGCCCCGAAGTTTTCGTCCCCTCCGTACCGGGTCAGATCATCCCGAACAACCAACTCAAGACCGGTGGGTCGTCGACGTGGATGAACACCGGGGCAATGACAATTCTGTCGAACAAGTTGGCGCAGATCACAGACGAAGTTGATGAGTCGGGGTCGGCGTTGCGTGTTTCCTTGGAGGAATACATTGCGACGTTGAATCGGATTCCGCGTTTGATCACGACAACGGTGCAGGTGAACCAGGAAGGCGCGGTCGACATCAACAGTGGTGGTGTTGGTGGTCAGGTTGGTGCCAGTGGTGGGGGGATGAGTGCGGAGCAGTTTGGGCGGGAAGCAGCCCGGGCGATGGCACGTGAGCTACGAGTGTTGATGAGGGTCGGATGACAACCGTCACGTTGGATCGCATGTGGGTGCACCTCGCCAACACACCCGCCACATACATCACGTTCCGGCAAGCGACGTGGCCAGAGACGTTCGCTGTGCCTGTTGAGGTTCGCCGGATGGCTAGTGGTGCTGACCGGTTGATCACCTCACCCGGGTCGACGGTGCTTGTGCAAGTGTCGGCACCGTTTGTGGATTACACGACTTGGCGGGCGTTGAAGGCCACCTATGCGGGGGTGGTTGTGATGTTGCGTGATGGGCGTGGGTTCAAGGAGTGGGGTGTGATCGGCAACATTGCTGGCACACCTGATCGGGCGACGAAGAAGCTGCGCGATGTGACGTTCAATTTCGCTCGACTCACCTGGTCGGAGGTCGTTTAGGTGGCGACCGCATCGACCCCGGTGCAGCAGGCGGCTTTGCTATCCGCCGAGGCCGTCAGTTTCGAGTTGTCCGTGGACTTGCTCAACAGTTCGAACACGGTGGTTGAGGACATCACCGGTGACGTGGTAGCCGACTCATTCTCACTATCGGCTGACATTGTTGGCAGGATTCACCGCACCTGCCAACTGCAAGTCACCCGCGAATTGGATTGGTCAGCCCAGCGAATCCGCCCCACGTTGACGGCGACGTCGGCTGATTGGTCTGCGAGTTGGCGGTTGGGTGTGTTCATGGTGGGGACACCACGAAGGGTGTTGGGGGAGTCGCCGCCTTCGTGGGTGGTCGAATGCTACGACCAGCTCGCACTCCTGGCGAGGTCGCATCCGTCAAGTGTGTCCGCCACCACCTCAACCGTCATCCTCGACCTCGCCCGATCACTGATCACCGGAGTCATCCCGTCAGCGGTGATCGTCTTCGACCCACTGGCAACAACGTTCCCGGCGAAACGAGTTTGGCCAATCGGTGAACATGAGACGTTGGACATCGTTAACGAGTTGCTGGCGATGGTTGGTTACTTGCCGTTGTGGGTTGACAGGGATGGGACGTTCAGGTCGGGGCCTGTGCCGGACATGGTCGGCTCAGGTGCTGTGTGGACCTTCGACGCACAATCCACCTCGACCACTGTTGAGTCCCGTGACGTGGAGAACGACTTGTTTGGGGTGCCGAATTCTTGGCGGTTCGTGCGCGACGATGTCGCCCAGGCCGCACCGGTCGAGGGCGCCGGTCAGTACACGGTTGTGAACCAGTCTGACGGGGCGACGTCGGTTGATCGCAGGGGGTCGTGGTGGAAGGTGCTCAGGTTGGACGCAGCAAACCAAACAGCGTTGGTGGCGTTGGGTGATGCGATCGTCGCCGCTGACCGTGCACCCGCTGAGCAGGTGTCGTTGCAGTCGTCGCCGGTGCCGTTGTTGTGGCATTACGACGCTGTCCGCTTTGTGGACACGGATGCGCCGTTGGATGCGGTGATGGTCCCCGAATCATGGACGTTCGACTTCGCCGGGTTGACACAGTCGTTCAAGCTGGTCCGCAACACCTACAGACCCCCGACAATCACCTCCGGTGGCGGCGGCGGCAGCGGTGGTGGCGGTGGCGGCGGTGGCGGCGGTGGTGGTGGTCGTCGTGGGTCGCGAACATTGCCGGGGATCATCACCTCAACCTCACCGCTAGCAGTCCGGTTCGATGGTGAAGATGTTGATGTTCCAGGTGTGGTGAAGCGTTCGGGGTTGACTGTTGCTGTGAATGACAGGGTGATGGTTGTGCGTGAGGGTGTTCAATGGGTTGTTGATGGTGTTGTGGTGGTGAGCTGAGATGGCTGTGACGACGGTTGTTGCGTCTCCGACTTTGCCGACGACAACAACAGCTAACCGGCATGTGGTCCGCCGTTCGACGGGCCGGTTGTATGTGGCGCACCGTGACGCCGCATCACTCCGACTGTCCTACTCGGATGATCAGGGTGGGACGTGGAACCTCTGCGGAAACGCGATCACCGCCGACGACCCGAAAGTCTGGTCGCTGTTCATCGACAAAAACAACCGCATGTTCTGCGCGTGGGTGAACCAATCCGATCACTGTGTGTTCGCCTGGACTGGTGTTAACGCGGTTGGAACGAACCCGTCGTGGTCGGAACTTGACTCGTTCGAAAACTACACCTATGTGTCGGTGGACGTGTGCGCGTTCTTCGAGAACGGGTTTGGGCGCATGTTTTGGGCGGCAACCACTTCTGGCGGCCAGGTTTACGCGGGTGTGTTCGGTGAAACCACCGCTGGTGATGGCGGATGGAACAACGACCACTACTGGGGGTTCCGGGCTTGTGTTGCCACATCACCGGTGGCGATCGATTTCGCGCATACTGGTGATGGGAAGACTGCTGTTACCGGGCTGGGCAGCCATTTGTGGCTTGCGTATGTTGAGAACACGGATGATTTGGTGTGCGTCCGCATCCCCCGGTCATCATCCAGTTGGACGCATTTTCCCTCCTGCACCCCACGAGTCCTCGACACCAGCGTTCAACCCAACGGGCCGATCGCTGGTGTGTTCGACGGAGCCCGGTTCATTGTCGCCGCAGCGGATGCGACAGCGTCAACGATTGTTGTTTACGAGCGCAACAGTGGGGATACGGCAACGACACAACGCACACCACCGGCGTTGTCTGATGGTGATGTTGATTCGTTAGCGGTCACGAGCAACGCCGACGACTTCTGGCTAGCCACCAGCGGCCAAACGTCCGATGACCCGAAATGGGTGCTCTACGACCGGTCAGCGAACTCGTGGGGTGCTTGGGCTGCACACGAGGCAACCACCGTCGTGCACCCGCATGTCGCCGCGGAACGCTGCTCGTCGGCTGTGGCCCGTCATGCGATCCTTTGGTCCACGGCAGCGGCGGTGAGGTTTGAGCAGGTTGGGGCTAACCGGCCACCGAACACACCCACCTGGGACACTGCCGACAACACCGTGTTTGAGTCGGCGGTGAACAACCAGATTGATTGGACTCACTCCGACCTTGATGGTGATGTGCAGGCTGGTTACAAGCTCCGTAGGTCGGTGAATGGTGGGGCGTTTGATTGGTGGACGGGTGCCGGGTGGGGGGCTGAGGTGTGGCGTGCTACCGGCAACGAATACAACGGTGGGATAAATGGTTCTGCGGGGCAGTCGTGGGCGTTGGCGGTCAAGACCCGTGACGCCGACTTAGCCGAGTCCGACTACTCGGCCACACTCAACCTCACTTTTGCGGCGAAGGTGAATCCGACGATCACCGCCCCCGTAGACGAGGGCACAACCTCCGGGTCAACGATGACCGCCACATGGACGGTCGGTGAGCAGACGGCTTATCGGGCTGTGCTCAAGTCTGGTGACGGGGTGACCACCATTGAGGATTCAGGGTGGGTGGCGTCGGCCACCACCTCCCACATCTTCACCTCAACGCTTGCGAACGGCACCGCGTATGACGTTGAGGTGACGACGAAGAACAACGCGGATTTGGCGTCGAACACGGCGAAGTCGGACACGACCACCAGCTTCACACCCCCGGACACCCCAACACTCACCACCTCGACAGTCACCAACGCTGGGGCGATCACCGTCACGATTGACAACCCTGCTGGGGGCACCGCAGTCACCAGCAACGACCTTTATGTCCGGGTCGCCGCCGGCGGTGTAGCCGACGGTGAACGCCCGGTCGCCGGGAACGGCATCCGCATCGCCACCAGCATCGCCGCAGACGGCACCTACATCGACTGGGCTGTCGCCTCCGGCATCAGCTACGAGTACAAGGTCGTCGCCAAAGCGTCGAGTAACGGCACCTCGGCTGAGGGTGCGTGGACATGACCGCCCACCCCATCCGCGTCGCCCTCGGCTGCCTGCTCGCCGCCGCCGTCGGCTACACCGCCGCCGCCGTCGCAGGGTTGGCAGCTATCCACCGGATGCTCCGAGAAAGCGATTTCTGACCGTGGATCGTCCGCACCCAACCCCCCACCCACCTTCGCCGGGGCGCTTAGAACGCAACACAGCACCCCGTTCTTCCCCCGCATCACCCGGGGGCCGGTCGTTTGCTGCTGGGGCGGCACCTCCGCCCGTTGCCGACCCCAGCAGCAAACAACCCCGCAGCCGCTGCCATCGACGGAGGGAGCTCGGATGAGTGCACAGCAGTTAACGATGCGACAAGCAGCCCGCATCGTCCACAGCAACGGGTTCACCGGGCTGCACGCCGTCGCAGCGGTGGCGATCATCTGGGGCGAATCGGGTGGTGACGCGCATGCCGTGAACGTCGTGGACCACAACCCCGCGTCCCGCGCCTACCTCAGTTGCGATATCGGGTTGTGGCAGATCAACAGCTACTGGCACCCCGAAGTGTCGATGCGCGACGCCCTCGACCCTGTGAAAGCAACCCAGCATGCGTGGCGAATCAGCGGTGGCGGTTGGGGGTTCGACCCCTGGCACGTCTACACGTCCAACAAGCATCTGCGGTATGTCGATGCGGCGTTTCAGGCGTTCGTAGACGAGGGGATCCGACTGTGAACTATCACCCGATTGAGGAATGGCAGAACCCTGCTCAGCCGGTGATCGGCGCCCCCGAAGGCCCACCGATGGACCGTGCGGGGGTGACGCATGTGATCGTCCACTACCCCGGTGTTGCGTTGAGTGAGGATCGGATGCGGGACACGGTGTCGATGATGCGCGCCTTCCACGCCAACAACCTCTCCCGCACACCCCCTTACGACATCGGTTACAACTGGGTGGTTGCCCGTGACGGGTCGTTGTGGGAGGGGCGTGGGTTCCGTTGGCGGAACGCAGCCAACGGCCCAATCGAACACCACGAAGCCCTGACCGTCCTCGGCGGAAACGGCAACACCAAAACCGTCAGCCTCAAATTCATTTGCTCCATGCCCGGTGAGATCACCCTTGAGCAGTGGGACGCCGGCCCCAAGGTCAAAGCATGGATCGACGCGACCATCGGCCGACGACTGATCGTCAAACCCCACTCATGGGTCAAGGCGACATCTTGCCCGGGTGACCCGCTCCGGAACCTCATCGCTTCGGGCTGGTTGGACCGGCCGAACCCTCAACCTCAACCACAGCCACAGCCTCAACCACAGCCACAGCCTCAACCCTCAGGGGGAACCGAGATGATCGTCATCGACTACCTCCGGGGCTCACCCGGTTGGGTGCGCACCACCTGGACCGGCACTCACCTCGCCTGGTGTTTCGACGGGGTTGCAGCCGGTGTCCTCGACCGTGCCGGCGCCACCAGGGTGGACGTGTCCCGTCCGGAGATGCGTTCAATCATCCGCTCCGCCCAACGCACCACCAGCAGCCCTTGGGGGCCAGGCGGATACCCCGCTGGTCACCCGCAGCACGACAACGAGTTGGACCAGCTGTGGGCGCCGAGATGAGGTTGCGGAGGCGGTCCCCGGTCCGGGTTGAGATCTACAAAGCCTCGGATGGTTGGCGGTGGCGCGCGGTTGCGATCGCCAACGGACTCACTTTGGCGGATGGTGGGCAGGGTTACAGCCGGGCGTCTGATTGTCAGCACGGTGCCCGCACCGTCTGCCGCGAACCTGTCGAGTGGGTGATCCGGTGATCCTCCCCCTCCCGGACGCCCCCGCTAACGGTGACGGGTTGTCGGTGATCGCCTGGGCGTTGGTTGCCGTGCTCGCAGTGATCGTCGGCGGAGCCGGAGTCCTCGTCGCCAAACTCACCCCACTCATCCAAACGATGCTCCGCCACATCCTCGAAACCAAAGCGTTAGCCACGTCGGTGGCGGACAGCGTGAATCACCGCCACCCCGGCGCCCCCACACTCCTCGACCATTCAACAGCGGCTAGGGCCGCAATCGAAAGAGTCGAAACCCTGGTCGAGGACTTGGACTCCCGGAACACCCAAACACATTCGGAACTGTTCGGTGACGTCTCAGCTCTTAAGGCGTGGTCGCGGAAGTGGGATGACTTGCCGCCTGAGTTGGGGTCGGACCGTGCCCTGGTCGCCAAGTTCACCGAGCTCGAAACCGGTCTCGGAAAGGTCGCCGCGAGTTTGGCGGCACACATCGCAACAAACACGGAGGAAACAACATGAGTAACTCATTCAAGGCAGCCCTCTGGACTGCCCTGTTCGCGTTCATCGCCACCGCCGGGTTGGCGTTGACGACACTCCTCGGCGCCGTCAGCGAATACGTGGCCGGGAACGACACCGCCCTCGCTGACGGCTGGTCGGTGTTCGCCAAGGTGATCATGTCAGCGTTCATCGCCGGTGTGTCCGGGCTGGTGAACTGGGTCGTTCGGGCTGCACAGGCTAGGGGTGTGCTCCCCGGCAACGGACCCACGTACACCGACACCGGTGACAGCCCCTGAACGGGACGTTGAGGGACGTTGAGGGACATTGACTCGTCATCGCACCCCTGAACCGCAACGGGTGAGACGCTGCCGCGCCTGCGGCGGCGAAGCCGACCATCACCGCGACCTCACCCACGACGACTTCACCGTGAGGACGTGGTGGTGTGAGGAATGCGACCCAGGGGACACTGATGCGTTGGTTGTGTGACGGTTGTGAAGTCACCTGGCACGCCCCCGTCACCAACCCCAACTGTTGGGTGTGCGGCGGCGAGGGTCGCACGACACTTCAACCGTTGGCGGTGAGGACGAGTGGTTGGCATGCCCCGTTGATCTCAACAGTTCGCCCCGATCCCCCGGGCGGGGTGACCGGCAGCCCCCCACGTTGGTGACTCCTGCACCAACAGTTGGGGGCTGCTGCGCGTCACCGCCCGAGTCGCCAACGAACAGACCGGCGCCGTGCTCGCCGTCACCGCCGCGATCCTCGGCATCATCACCAGATCCCGGGTCACCCCCACGCCTTGAAGCACGAAGGTCCCATGGTGCCATGGAGGTGCCAAACGGGTGCCATGGCACCCTG
>WPCI01157298.1_pt1 | contig 16910 bp, 13 predicted proteins | sample 5399871 | NCBI WGS metagenome assembly WPCI01 (sample SAMN12869469, study PRJNA574797) | sludge metagenome | isolation source: wastewater treatment of pH7 | place: China:Beijing | collected 2019-05-20
CCGTCAAACCCACACCCCATGACCTACACCACACACCCCCACAACCCACCCACCACAACAAAAACACCCCACCAACCACACTCCACACCCAACACCCCACCACCCACACAACCCCCACCAAACAACACACACCAAAACCACAACAACCACCGTCCAGACCAATTACAGAGCTGGGTAGCCACCAACGTGTGTGGACCCTCACGACCTTGATACCTACACCACCACCCACACAAGATCGGCACATCCACTGCCGCTGGAGCGCCCCGTCTCAGTCTCCAGCGCGGTCCACCCGTCTCCTGTTCTCGGTCCCGCGGTCCACCTGTCTCCTGTTCGCGGTCCACCCGGCTTCCACGTGGCTCCCACAAACGTGAAAGAAGGGCTGGCGACTACTTTCGTAGTCGCCAGCCCTTCGGGAACCAGCTCTGTTCCATTTGCCGCACCGGATTCGGTGCGGCCCTCAAACTATGCCTTGCGCGGCACAGCTCCGAGCCGGAACCTCGCTCGATTCGTCACAGCTTCGGCTTACTTGGCCCCTGCAACCTCAATGGAGAGGGACGCAGAGACGTCGTCATGCAGCTTGACCGAAGCCTTGTAGGAACCAACCGACTTGATCGGAGTCGGAAGGTTGATGGCACGGCGGTCCACCGGCTTGCCAACGGCAGCGGTGGCGGCCTCGGCAATGTCGGCATTGGTGACGGCACCGAAGAGGCGTCCGTTCTCGCCAGCGGACTTGGTGATCATCAGAGTCTTGCCCTGCAAGGAGTCACGCAGAGCGTGAGCATCCTCGAGCGAGGCGATGGCGCGCTTGCGGCGCGCTTCTGCGATCTGATCGACCTGCTTCTGGCCGCCCTTGGTCCAAGCGGTGGCATACCCACGAGGGATGAGGTAGTTGCGGCCGTAGCCGTCCTTGACCTCGACAACCTCGCCTGCCTGGCCGAGACCGGAAACATCATGCGTCAGGATGAGCTTCATGGGTTGACTCTCCTTAGCGAGCAGAGCTCGAGTAGGGCAGAAGAGCCATCTCGCGGGCATTCTTGATTGCCTTGGCGATCTTGCGCTGTTCCTGCGTGGTGACACCGGTTACGCGGCGAGCGCGGATCTTGCCGCGATCGGAGATGAACTTCCGCAGAGTCGCGGTGTCCTTGTAATCGATGTTCTGGACCTTGGCCGACTTGAGCGGATTGATCTTCTTCTTGGGCTTGCGAAGCGCGGGCTTCGGCATAATATGCTCCTTCAATTGCGGTGGTACTGCAACTCATGCAGCCACCAGACGGCTGACGCCGTCGAGAAAGTCGATATGTAACAGGACTCTCCTGAGGAAAGTCTGTTCTAGAACGGAGGGAGATCGTCGAAGGACGAGCCACCCTGCGGAGTCTGCTGCCACGGATCGTATGAGGAACCACCCTGCGGAGCGTCGTAGGAAACACGTCCCTGACTCGGTGCCTGGCCGCCCGTGTTGGGCTGGCCCTGGTTTCCGCCGTAGTTGTTCCCACCCTGGCTCTGACCACCACCACCGCCGGAGATGCGGGTGACCTGCGCACGCGCATAGCGCAACGAAGGACCAACCTCATCAGCCTGAAGCTCAATGGAGGTGCGCTGCTGTCCGTTGTATTCGTAGCTGCGTACCGTCATTCGGCCAGTGACAACGACCCGCATTCCCTTGGAAAGGGATTCGGCAACGTTTTCCGCGTACTCACGCCATACCGAGCAGCGGACGAACATGGCTTCGCCATCTTCCCACTGGTTGGTCTGACGATTGAGACTACGGGGAGTGGACGCCACGGTGAAGCTCGCGACAGGAGTGCCGGAACTGACGTAGCGCAGCTCGGGATCGCCGGTGAGATTACCAACGATTGTGATTACCGGTTCGCCTGCCATGATCTCTCCTTAGAGTCCTCTCGTTCTCAGGCCTCAGCGCGAAGAAGCTTGGTGCGCAGGATGACCTCGTTGAGGCCAAGCTGACGATCCAGCTCCTTGGCGGTCTCCGGCGTGGCCTTCATGTCAACCACGACGTAGATACCTTCAGAACGCTTGTCAATGTCGTAAGCAAGGCGACGCTTGCCCCAAATATCAACCTTCTCCAGGGAACCGCCCTCATTGGGGACAACCTGAAGCAGCTTGTCAACGAAAACGCCAAGGTTACGCTCGTCAACGGTCGGATCGATGATGATCATCATCTCGTAATCACGCATGCTTTTCCCACCTCCTTTGGACTGTACGGTCATGGTCTCTCCATGACAGGAGGGTCAATGCGTTGTGGATTTCCCGGCGGCCGGGTTGGTCACCAAGAAACACCACCAAACCACTGTACCCAGCAGTCGGAAAAGTGGCCACCTCTGGAGGAAAAGATGTCACCCATCTCTCCCCAAAGGCGACCACTCACCCAGTCCGGCACCGGCGTCGTCATCCGCTCTTTCGACGACGACGGCACGTATTCAGTTCTCGAACCGGTCCCGCCGGATCGGACTCAGGGATGTGCACCCGCCCAACGAGGAGGAGCCCGACCGGCATCGATTTGACGATCGGAGGATCAGGCCATCTACACCGGAAGCGGGTCCACCGGGACTCGTCGCATCGAGGTTGCGGAACCCCGTTCCGGGACAAACCAAGCCACGGTTCCGTATGAGTTGTTGTTCGGGCCAGCATCGCCTCTCAGGTTTCCATTGTTTCCCGAGCCGCCATTACCACTGTTTCCCGAGCCGCCATTACCGTTGTTTCCCGAACCAGCATCACCACCGTTGTCACCTTCACCGGGGGTCCCGGGAACTGGTTCGTCAGTCGGAGGCGCCTCCGTGGGATCTGGCGCGGGTGCCTCGGTGGGCTCTGGCGTGGGTTCCTCGGTTGGCTCTGGTGGCTGAGTCTGTGTGGGCTCAGGCGCGGGAGCCTCCGTGGAGGGGACTGTCTCGACGGGAGCCGGAAGCGGAACTCCCGCGTTTGCGGGCAGCGGAGCAAACTCCTCCACATCCATACCCACTGTTGCCACCGACATGTAATCCAACCAAATGTCGGCAGGGAAGGATCCGCCGCCGATGCCCCACCAGTACTGGCCGAAGGGCGTCAGTTCCTCTTCCTCACCGTTCTCACCCACCTGGTACATGTCCACCACGGTCACCATCTGAGGGACATAACCAATGAACCACGCCGAGCGGGTGTAGGAGGAGGTTCCCGTCTTCCCGGCAACCGGACGCCCCAGGAGGCCTGCCGTCTCGCCGGTCGCACCCGATTTGGTCACCTGCTGCAACGCATAGTTGACGGTGTCGATGTCGTCCTGCTCGAAGACGCGATCACCTGCGTCGCCTCCGGTGTAGACCGTCTCTCCCTGGGGATCGAGGACCTCTTTGACAATGAAGGGATCGTGCATGACACCCCGATTGGCCAGAGTTCCGTATGCACGCGCCATGTCGAGAGGGTGGGGTGAGGCCGAGCCCAACACGTTCGTCAGCGAATCATCGAGACCCGGGGTGTCCTGCGGAAGACCCGCACGAATTGCCACATCACGGGTGGTCGCTGGACCGACTTGCTCGTTGAGCTGCACATATACGGTGTTGACCGAATGCTGGGTTGCGGTCGCCAGGTCGATGTTTCCACGGTTGGATTCATCGAAGTTCACGATGCTGACGCCACCCGGGAACGTCATTGGGGAATAGGAGTCAAAGCGCTCCCACAGGCTCCCACCCTCCTCGATGTGAGCGAGCAGGGCGAAAGGCTTGAAGGTGGAGCCAGCCTGGGCGCGGTCCTGGGTGATGGCGTTGCGTTCGCGTTCCAGATAGTCGGCACCACCGTACAGCGCGTAGATCGCCCCGTTACGGGGATCGGTGGAAATCAGACCCACCTGGTTGTTCTCCGGCCGATCCTCGGGAAGGGCGGCCACCGCATCCACGGCAGCCTGCTGCTTGTCCTTGTCGATCGTCGTCACAATCTTGAGGCCACGAGTATTGAGATCATCCACGGTGAACTCACCCGAGTTGATCAATTCGCTCGAAACCGTGCTCAGAAGATAGCCATTTGTTCCCTCGAAATCACTATTGGTCTCCACCGGGATCGTCTCCGGGAAAGTGAGCGCATCGACTTCGGCCTGGGTGATGTACCCTTCCTCGGTCATGTTGCGCAGCACACCGCGCCAACGTTCTTCCGCCCGCTCCGGATTGTTCGCGGGATCCCAAGCAGACGGCGCCGGAATCACACCGGCGAGCATCGCCGATTGGCTAACCGTCAACTGGCTGGCGGGAATGCCGAAGTACTTCTGGGAGGCCATTTCAATACCGTAGGCGCCACGCCCGAAGTAGATCGTGTTCAAGTAGTTCTCAAGGATCTCTTCCTTGGACTGCTCCCGATCAATCTTGACCGCAAGAATGGCCTCTTTCAGCTTGCCGGCATAGCTCGTCGTCGTTCCAAGGTAGTAACGTTCGACGTACTGCTGGGTCAGCGTGGATCCACCCTGGCGGGCACCACCACGCGCATTGTTCACGACCGCTCGAGCAAGACCACGCAGATCAATGCCATTGTTCGTGTAGAAGGACTTGTCCTCCGAAGCAATGACGGCGTTGCCCACCCAGTCCGGAAGAGTCTCCAACGCAACGGGCTCGCGCTCGATATCGGCGAAGCTACCCATCTCGGTCTCACCATCGGAGTAGTAAATCCGAGTTGTCTGGGCCAGAGCCATCTCATCCGGCTCCGGAATGTCCGTCGTGACGTACAGCGTCACCAAAGTCGCGGTGCCCAATGCAAATACGGCGAAAATGGAGGAGAGGACGACACGCCAGCTGGGAATCCAACGATGAATGGGGCCAAGACCCTTGCGTGGATAATTCCACCCACGCTTGCGTTTCTTTCTGGAAGCCACGTTCGCACTTCCTTTCTGCGAGGAAGCCGCTTGTTCTCCTCGTTTGGATGTTTCTGCCATATCTACTTCTGCTCCGTCCTTGCCCGCAATTTGCGCAGTGAGACACTGCGCAGCGTGCGGCGGATCCGCTTACGTTCTTCAGAATTTTGAGCCGTGAAATCGACAAATGTGTCCGACGAAGGAGACTCCTTATCGTAATACTTGTCGTCAGCGCGCTTCTTGGATTCGGTTTCCGGGATCAGGAAGGATTCCATCCACCTCGTCTGAGGGCTCGAGTCAACCAGCAAAGCCTTGGCAAACAATGTGAGTGGCACAGCCAGAATGGCCCCGAGTGGGCCAACCACCAGGGTCCAGAAAACCAACGAAAGGAACGTCACCGTCGTCGACAAGCCGACGGCGTCGCCGGTGAACTTCGGCTGCAAGACGCCCTGAATCGTTGCATTGATGACCGAATAGGCCACGATGACCCACACTGCGGTCACCCACCCCGAATCCAGTAGGCCCATGAGGGCCGGGGGGATGACACCAATCACAAAGCCGATGTTGGGGATGTAGTTGGTGACGAAGGAAAAGAGTGCCCACGCCACAGGAAGGGGAACGTCCAGGACCTGGAGAACCACGTAGTTGAAGACCGCAACGATGAGACCGAAAATCGTTGAAACCAACCAGTACTGGCGTACTCTGCCCTCGAAGGAGGACAGCGCCTCGTACAGGTTGGAGTCATGCTTCTCCACAACGTTGGCCCGAGAATCCACGGACATGGTGTCGATCGTGATGAACAACAGGGCCAGTGCTATCAACGCTATCAGGGCCGTTGTGGATGACAGTGAGTTGATCACGTTGGTCAGCGTGTTGACAGCTTGACCAAAGTCGAGCTTTCCGAGGAATTCCGCCGTCAATTGATCGGCATTCAAGCCATTGTCCTTGGCGAAATCCATGGCCGATTTCAGCATCCGTTGGAAGCTCGGACCGTAACTTCGCACCACATCCGGTAAGCCGACGAGCGACCACGCCATCAACCCGACGATCGTGAGCAGCGTGCCCATCAGGGTCGTAATGGTGACCACCGCCGAAAGCCACACCGGCATGCCCTTGCGCAGCAGCCACCGGTGAATGGGTCGCACCGTCAACACCAGGGTCAACGCGAAGAATGCCGGCGCAAAGATGTTCTGAATCTGGCTGAGACCGGCGCACATGATGGTCACCAGAGCTCCGACCAGAAGGACCTTCATTCCCGCCGGTACACCCGCGGGATTCACGGCTCCCACATTGAGGGCTCGCGAGTTCGGAGGGACGGCACCCACGCCCGCAGTTGGTCCCGTGGGGGTGGCTCCATCGGACGCACGGCCGGCTCCGTTGGTGTCGCGCGCCTGCTTCCCACCGGCGCCGCCGGCTCCGCCAGCCCCGCCGTTTCCTGCACTCTCGCCATCCCCGGCACTGTAACTCGATACGGGAGATGAACCCCGGGGTGGCTCGGTACCGCGAGATGAATCGGACACGCGGCTTCCCCCGGAGTCGCGGCGAGCGTTCAACGAGTCCCCCGCGCGCGCCGAACCAAGAGCGGCGATGGGGTCGCGGGATTCACGAGCGAGCTCAGGATCTGGTGATGACGCCATACTCTCCTCCGTTTTCCTCGGGCCGCGCCTTGAGTCCCCGATCTCGCGGGCAATGCCCACGGGGACCAGGCAGCTCCCGAAGTTGTCGTATCTGGGCAAACCTGCTGCAAGTCTGCCGTACGGACCAACCAGACAACGTCCCCCTCGAGGCCGATTCTCCTTGTCAAGCACAAGTTTCGCACGATCACCAGGTTCGCCGCGTTACCTGCACCACAGAACAGGGCGTGATAACGGCGACGACGGCGACCTTTCCGCCGCATTCTGGTACTCAAGTCCGGTGCGTTCTACACTTACTGCGCTCATGCAACAACGCAAATCCCCACAAACACGTCGGATATGCGTGACAGATATATCTTTGCGATATATCCTCGATGAAACGTATCGACTCGAAGGAAGTTCATTGCCTGCCAGTACTCCCCGCGCACAGGTCCTCAACCTCGCGATTCTTGGAAATCTCGTCCAAGGGCCGCAGCATGGCTATGCACTGCGAAAGGCGCTGAACTTATCCTTGGGAACCTTCCGTTCCCTCAGCTACGGCTCCCTCTACCCCGCACTGCGGCGGCTGGAGACAAGCGGGTACATCGAATCACACGAGGATCCAACCATCCCCGGAGCTCGCCGAAAGCGCATCACCTACTCGATCACACAAAAAGGGGTCGCCTATCTGGACAACGAACTGTCCTCGGCCGGCCCCGGTGATTGGGAGGACGGCACATTCGACGTGAGGTTCACGATGTTCTCCTCCACGGATTCAGCCACCCGGCTACGAATCCTCGAGGGTCGATACGCCCGGATGCTGGAGCGCCGCGAAGCGCTCACTCTATGGGCGGAAACGGCACTTCGCCACGCCGACTCCTACATCACCGAGCTCGCCAACCACGGCCTCGCTCAAGTGAGCGCGGAAGTCGAGTGGTTGGAGCGGATGATCGAAGCCGAACGGCAAAATCGTTTCCCACGAGTAGCTCCCGGGACCATCTGGAGCAAGCGGTCAACTGCCGGAACAAAAGGCAGCCGGTCAACGAGGGCCAACCGCAATTATCTCAAGGAGAATCAATGAGCAAGATCCGCGTTGGAATCGTCGGAGTGGGCAACTGCGCCTCCTCCCTTATCCAGGGTGTCGAGTACTACAGGGACGCCGACCCGGCAGGGACGGTCCCGGGCTTGATGCACGTTCAGTTCGGCGATTACCACGTTCGCGATCTCGAGTTCGTCACCGCATTCGACGTCGACTCCAAGAAGGTTGGAGTCGATCTCGCCGAGGCCATCAATGCATCGCAAAACAACACGATCAAGCTCGGCGATGTTCCCATCACCGGCGTTGCGGTTGAACGCGGTCACACCCTGGACGGACTCGGCAAGTACTACAACCAGCAGGTTGAGGAGTCGGACGCCGCCCCTGTTGACGTAGTCCAGGTCCTCAAGGACAAGCAGGTCGACGTGCTGGTCAGTTACCTTCCCGTGGGCTCCGAGCAAGCCGCCAAGTTCTACGCCCAGTGCGCCATTGACGCCAAGGTCGGCTTCGTCAACGCAATGCCGGTATTCATCGGTTCCACCAAGGAATGGTCGGACAAGTTCGAAGCCGCCGGAGTTCCGATCGTGGGTGATGACATCAAGTCCCAGATCGGCGCCACCATCACCCATCGGGTGCTCGCCAAGCTCTTCGAGGACCGCGGCGTGACCGTGGACCGCACCTACCAGCTCAACGTTGGCGGCAACATGGACTTCATGAACATGCTGGAGCGCGAGCGCCTGGAGTCCAAGAAGATTTCCAAGACCAACGCCGTGCAGTCCAATCTCGTGGACAAGCTCGATCCCCACGACGTGCACATTGGGCCATCCGACTACGTCGCATGGCTGGACGACCGCAAGTGGGCCTTCGTGCGTCTGGAGGGCCGCAACTTCGGCGATGCCCCCGTCTCGTTGGAGTACAAGCTCGAGGTGTGGGACTCCCCCAACTCAGCCGGCATCATCATTGATGCCGTGCGCGCAGCGAAGATCGCACTGGATCGCGGGGTCGGCGGAGAGCTGCTTTCTGCTTCCTCCTACTTCATGAAGTCGCCGATGGAGCAGCGTCCCGACGACATTGCCAAGGCTTCGGTCGAGGCGTTCATCCGCGGCGACATCGAGCGCTAGGTTCGTCGGTCGAGGCGAAGTCGGCTGACAGTTCGGCAGCGGACCCAACGAGTGGATGCCGTCGGCGCGATCCTCACGTGGCCGACCAGCGAATGAACAAGTTGCGGTCAAGATGTGACCGAGTTCTGGCCCGCGTCTGACCAAAACCATCTCCTCGAGCACACAACCGAACAACCAACGACGACGGCGGCACCACCCCACGTACGGGAGCAGTGCCGCCGTCGTCGTTCATTTCATATCTGCTCGATGCGTGACGGTCTCCGCGTTGCGTGACGCCGTTGGCACTGTCCGCCGCGTCACATATCGTCCACGGTGTCACGGACAAACACTGCTACCAAGCAAAAGCACCTCACGCACTCAGCTCACGCGGCCCATCCCCCAAACGACCGACGAAGTGGTTGTAACCAAGCGCCACGCACCACACGAACACGACCAGTGCCGCCTGCACCGGCCGTGACCAACCGATGTTCGGTAGCACGATGATCGCCACTCCAGCGGCGATGCACTCGGCCACATTGAACAGCACATCGTAGATGGAGAAGGCGCGGCCCCGGTAGGCGTCGGCGGTGTCGGACTGGACGATGGTGTCCACTGCGATTTTCGCCCCCTGCACTCCGATGCCGAAGATGAACAGTCCCACCATGAACACACCCCACTGGTGGGAGATCACCAACAGGATTTGGCCAACGGTCCCACCAAGCAAGCAGATCACCACCCAGCGGGAGGGAGAGACGTGTTCGTGCGCTATCGGAGTGAGGATCACGGCCACAAAGTGTCCGATCACCATGGCACCCATGAGGCTACCGAAGGCGGCAAGCCCGGCATCAGCGTTCAGTGGGTCGACCAGCAAGTTGCGCCCGGCCAGAATGATCGTGATGAGCTGCATGCCGTAAACGAATCGGTGCAGCGCCATCGCGGACAGGGCAAGACCTGGGGTCCCGCGCCGCGCCAAGTATCGCACGGCCTCGACCAGATCGACGGCAGCCTTCCCCACTTGGTTGCCCAGACTCGTGGAGGTGTCGGGAATTTCTGGACCAAGCTCGTCGCGTCCGAGACGTCGCGCCACGACCGAGGCTCCGAAGTACAGAAGCGCCGCGATGACCAGCGAAGCCATTTGCTGGGAGACGCCGGGAGGTAACAACAGGCGCAGCAGGAAACCAATGACGGCACCCACACCAGTCGCGATTCCGCCCAGGGTGGGCACCACGGAGTTCGCCAGGAGAAGGCGCTCCTTGGCTCCCACCACCATGGGCAGACCGGCTGAGAGCCCGGCCAGCATGAAACGCGAGAGCCCGAGCGTCACCAGAACCACCACATACACGAGGAGGCCCGCTCCGAGCAGTTCCATCCCCGCAATCGTGATGACGACGAGCAACGAGCGCAGGATGTTTCCGTACACGAGGGTCTGGCGCCGGCGCCACCGGTCGAGGAAGGGACCGGTGAATGGACCCACGATGCTGAAGGGCAGCAGCATGACCACCAGCGCTGCTGCGACTCCGGCGGCATCTGTCATGGCCTCGGGCCGGAAGAAGAAAAGGGAGGCAAGTCCCGCCTGAAACATGCCGTCACCACACTGGGATACGAGCCGTACGCCGAGGAGTTTGCGAAACCCGCTGTTGACGGAAAGTTTCTTGAGATCGTCGGCGAGCCTCACGAAGCAGGACCCTCGTCGGTGGCTTCGCCGGCCTCCTCTTCAAACTTGTCGACGACGGCGCCGCTCACCTCCGTACGCGTGGCGCCCGTGCTCTGGCTGTCTCCCCCATTGCGCTGCTGCCACCAGGTCAGGAGCCGGGCAACGGCCACCTCGTGGTCAAGCGGTCCCTCGTCGAGGCGCAGCTCCAACATGTGGTTGCGGGCCTCCCCCACTTCCCGTCCGGGCTTCAGGCCCAGCAAGTCCATGATTTCCTGCCCGTCCAGATCGGGACGGATGGCGTCAAGTTCCTCCTGTTCGGCGATTTCCACAATACGGCGTGAGAGCTCATCGTTGGCCGCCTGCAGCCTGTTGACCTTGCGGCGATTCTGGGAGGTGATGTCAGCACGAATCAGTCGCAGAAGTCGCGAGAGCAACGGTCCTGCATCACGCACGAAGCGGCGCACTGCGGAGTCGGTCCATGCATGCTCACCAAAGCCGAAGGCGCGCAGGTGCAGCTCCACGAGTCGCGCCACGTCCTTCTCGGTCTGCTTGTCGAAACGGAGCGCGCGCAGGCGCTTGGCGGCCATCCGCGCGCCGATGACATCGTGGGCGCGGAAGGTGACCGAGCCGTCCTTCTCGAAACGGCGCGTCGCAGGCTTGCCGATGTCGTGCAGCAGTGCGGCCAGGCGCAGCACCAGATCCGGCCCGGGCAGGGGCCCGCCCAAAGCATCCGCAGCCGTCAATGAGTCCGCAAGGCGAGCGGCTTCCTCGTCGTCGTGATCCTTGGTGGGTACCAGGCGTTGAGCGCTGCCTTTATTGGCGCCGCTCAACGCGTCACTCCCACTTGGTTCCCCGGAGTCCTGTTCCACAGCTTCTCCAGCCCTGCGTGCCTCCCACGCAGCCACCACCTCGGCGCCGTCCTCCAGCGCGATGGCCTGATCCAGCACCGTGAGGCTGTGCTCATAGACGTCCTTGTGTCGGTGATGTTCGTCCACGGTGTCGCGCAATGTTGCGACCTCGGGCAACACCACGTCAGCCACTCCGGTGTACACCATCAGCTCGATGCCTCGGCGCGGGCTCGGTGAGATCATGAGCCGCTCCAACTCTGCGCGCACTCGTTCGGCGGAGACGATCTTCAGCCTCTCGGCCATCTCCTCCATCGCGTCCATCACATCGACATCCACATCGAATCCGAGCTGGGCGGCGAAGCGGGCAGCACGCATGATGCGCAGCGGATCGTCGTCGAAGGACTGGCGCGCCGTGACCGGAGTGCGTAGGAGTCCCTCCACCAGATCGTTCAATCCGCCACACGGATCAACGAGCTCGACCCGCGGCAATCGCACCGCCATCGCATTGACTGTAAAATCACGCCGAGTGAGATCGCCCTCCAAGGTGTCCCCGAAATCCACCTCCGGCTTGCGGGAACCAATCTCATAGGAATCGCTACGATACGTGGTCACTTCCACCGTGATTCCGGTGCGCTGGGCACCAATTGTCCCGAACTCCCGGCCGATGTCCCAAGTGGTCGACCCCCATTGCGCGAGTAGTTCTTCGCTCTGTTCAGGACGCGCCGAGGTGGTGAAATCGAAGTCATGTATGGGCAGGCCAAGGAAGGCATCGCGAACTGGTCCGCCCACAAGTGCCAATTCATGCCCGGCATCTGCGAAAATGGTTCCTAGTTCATCAATGACCCGGGGGAGACTCGCAAGCGTTTTCTGGCCTTGAAGAAGCAAGTGGGCTCGCCGGTTCTCCTCAGTCATTGCCGCCCCTTGTACCGTTTCATTGCGTGGATCTCGATTTGACACCCTCTAAGGGTGCCACGAACGGAGCCTTCAGAGCACGTGAAGCGGCACCTATTACTACAGTGTGAAGTATGTCGAGAGAAGCTCCCTTGCCTTCGCCCTTTGGCAGGCATCAGCCCTGGAGGCGCGCCGCGGTCGCCCACCAGGCAGCTGCTCGGCGCCATTCGCTGCCCGTCGTCAACGAGACGAGCGCCGGTGGCATAGTTGTTTCCGTCAAGAATGGCCATGCCTATGCCGCCGTCATCGCACGCCGCAACAGAGGCGGGCGGCTCGAGTGGTGCCTACCCAAGGGGCATCTGGAAGGCGACGAGACAGCCGAAGAGGCAGCCGTCAGGGAGATCTCCGAGGAGACCGGTATCACAGGGCGCGTACTGCGCCATCTCGCCTCCATCGACTATTGGTTCTCCGGAACCGATCGCCGCGTCCACAAGGTGGTGCATCACTTTCTTCTCGAAGCGTTGTACGGTGAACTGACCATCGAGAACGACCCCGACCGAGAGGCCGAGAAGGTCGAGTGGGTACGTCTTGATCGCGTCTCCTCCCGTCTGGCATACCCCAACGAGCGTCGGATCGTGGCCTTGGCACGCGATATCCTCACGGGAGATGAGTAGTTTGACTTCCGTTTCTGTGTGGCGTCGAGTCCTTGCTTCCACCGCGGCTGTGTGTACCCTCGCGGGATTCGCAGCTCCGGGCGCGGCGGCATTTTCGTCGACGACGACGCCCGGCTCCTCCGTCTCCTCTTCCCTCACCTCCGGCGGCAACCTCCCCCTCCCCGCCACCAGATCCTCACTGGATGGCGTCGATCTTGCCCCGAGCGATGACACCGTTGCCGACGTTCCCACAATGCCGTCGGCACGAATCTCCTCGGTGGGAGATCCTCTCCTGGAGTCTGGGCAGGATCTACGCGTGCAGGCGGAGATCACAAATCCGCTGGATGAACCCATTACCGTTGCCGGGATCAGCCTCTTCGGACAGGACTGGGCCCCGGACACTCGCAGTCGGGTTCTCCGTTTTTTGGAGGGTGGCCCGGTGGCTCTTTCCCTCCTACGGCACATCGACGGCCCACAGGTCATACCTGCTGGTCAGAGCGCATCTTTTGACTTCGTGGTTCCCCGCGATTCTCTCGGGTGGTCCGATTCGTTCGATGGGTGGGGTCCACGCGGCATCGAAATCGAGGTTGAGCTGACTGACGGCACACAGCTCAGCGACCGCAGCCTCGCCATTGTCGCCCCGGGCGTTGAGCTCCTGCCGATGCCAACAGGTGCGGTGGTCCCCCTCACCCAGTCGGCGGCCGACTTGGCCGCCCATCCCGATCTGGCGGATACCTTGGCTCAACCCGCACCGAGCCTTGATGACCAACCCACGACGCAGGAGCCAGCCAGTCCGAGTACCGCCGCTGGGAGTGCGGCCATCGGTGACGCAGACGGTACAACGGGGGTCCAAGCACAAACGACCGCTTCTTCCGGGGGCAGCGGATCGGAAGACGCAGCGGGCGCCTTGTCCACGCTGCAAATTCCGGGAGTCACGGTTGTTCTGGACCCGAGCTTCCTCGCCGACACTGGAGATTCCACCGCATCCGATGACGGCTCGGTGGCCTCCGGCGAATCACATCCGGTGCAGTCCGCGATGGATTCCTTCGCTCAGGTGGCAGGGACCGAACTGCTCTTCACCGCATGGAACGATGTCGACGCGCAAGCTCTCGTTCATGCCGAGCAACCCGGCGAGATCAGCAATGCCCTTGCGCAGGCAGAGGCAGCCGCCGCGCAGGCCGCCACAAGACAGGGCTCCACGCCGCGCACTGACATGGCCCTGCTACCCGCCGGTTCCGATCAACAGACCGTGTCCACTCTTTCCTCCATCGGAGTCTCCGGGGTGATCCTTCCCGACAACGACGTTCCTCAGGACGGATATAGATACGCGACGGCGTCGGCACGCACCGATCTGACCCTTGAGGTTGATGGCTCTGGTCAAAGTAGCGAAACAGCTGATGGCGAGTACCCCGTCCTCCCTGCCTTGGCAGTCGACTCCGTCTCTTCCTCGGCCCTCTCGGGCGTGCTTGCCTCCAGCGAAGAAGGCTCAGGTGAAGGCAGTGGTCTGGGCACTCTGAACAAACTTGACGCCCTGGACTCACGCCAGTTGGTTCTGGCACTGTCCGCGGTGACCTACAGGGAGCGTCCCAACGATTCACGCGCCATGCTTCTGTCTCTCGATCGCGCCGGACTGCCCTACTACGGCGATTCCTCGGATGGCGGCGATCCTTCGTCCACGCAGACTGCGAGCATGGAAAGCATGGCAGAAACACTCCAGGCTCTGATGAACGCACCCTGGGTGGAACCCGCAACCGTCTCCGAACTCATGGCGCTGGAGCCCTCAAGTACTTCACGTGCCAACCTCCCCCAGCAAGAAGTCCCGGGCACAGCGATACGCCCCTCACAAATCGTGGCGCTGCAGGAGTCACTTGCAACAATTCAGAGCTTTGCCAACCTTTCTCCCACCCCAGCACTGTTGGTTGATCCCACCCGGCAGGCCATCACTCGTACTTTGGCCCTCACCTGGCGTTCCAGTCCCGGTGGTCGCATGCAGCTGGTGAACGAGATCCGGAATGCTGCGGAGGCTTTTCCCACGGCACTGCAGGTGCGGCCGTCGTCGACCATCAACATCATTTCGCAGGCAACCGAGCTTCCCGTTCACGTATCCAACGATCTCGCCGTGCCCATAGGGGTGGTCATCCAGTTGGACAGTCATGACAACCGGCTGACCCAGAAGAATCAGGTGACGGTGACCCTGCCACCCAATCAGGTCAGCAATGTCTCGATCCCAGTGACCGCTCGCGGCTCGGGAAACATTCAGGTCGTCATTCGGATTCTGGATCCCACCGGCCACGAAATCGGGAGTAGCCAGACTCTGGAGATCCGCGTTCGAGCGGATTGGGAGAACATGGGAACTCTCGCCATTGCCATTGGTCTTGGTGTGATCCTTGTCTTCGGAGTCATCAAGTCCCTGCGCCGCGGTCAGAAGCACGCACCGGTCGATCCAGCTGACTACGCTCGCGCGCAGCGGGAGAGTTCTCACGTGCCTCGACATCACAGGAATCAAGGCTTTGATCCGCCCGAGGAATGACGCCGAGGCCAATCCGACGGCTAGAATGGCCGTCACGTGGGTATTGCGGTGCCGTCCAGGTGCCCGATATTCGCAGTCAAAACGTTTCTGGAGGACGTGCAGTGGACCAATTCGTACAGAGCGGTCAGTACCTTTCCGGCCGCTACCAGTTGACCAGGGCCTACGACCAGCAGCTTCCCTACAAAGGGACTGAGCTATGGGCAGCCACTGACAAGTTGCTGGGCACGGAAGTCCGCGTCCTGATGCTTGCCCCCCAGATACCCGTCAAGCAGGCGGTGCTCGATGCCGCGCGCCGTTCCGCTCTGGTCGACGGCGCCCGGCTCATCCGGGTTCTGTCCGTCAGCGATTCGGCGGACAGCGTCTTCGTGGCAACCGAGGTTCCAGTTGGCAGGAACTTCGCCTCGTTTCTCGATGGAACTCCGCTGCGTGCCGATCAAGTGCACGCAATCATCGGCTCGTTGGCACAGACGCTCGCGGCAGCGCGGCAGCGCGGCCTGCGTCACCTGCACATCACCCCCGAGTCGCTGTGGATCACTCCCAGCAACGAGGTTTACGTTGACGGCATCGGAATGGCCGCCGCCCTGTCCAACACGCAGTCGCCAGACATGACTCCAGCCGAGGCGGACCGCCTCGAAGTGCGCCGTCTTCTCGGTTTCGCGGCATCTCTGCTCACCGGATCCAGCCTCTCCGATCCCGATGATGTGGACACGGTGATCGCCAACGCGCTGGCCCGCCAAGATGTCTCCCCCGAACTTCGCCAGGCATTGAATGGCGAACTCGATGGCCTGAGCGAACCTTTGGCGAGCACGTTGGCAAAGAAGTTGGCTCCCACACCCACGCTGGATCCCGCCCACTTTCTGGACCCCCACGCCGCGCGCTTCTTCCCCACCGAGCAGATTCGCGCCGTTGATTCCGCTTCAGACGACGCCGGTGCCGAGCCACCGGTTGTTCCCCCCTCCAATGGTGCCAAGGCCGTTTCAGCACCCTCCACAGATTCTCCGGAACCTCCAACAACACCGCACGAGCAGGTCGGTCCCGACGCCGACCCGTCAAAGACCGCGCGCTTCCCCAAGATCACAGCTCCCTTGGGAGGAGTCGCAGCGGTCGGGATCGCTGGCGGTGCCGACACCACAGAGGTGACACCGGCAGCGGAAGCCGATACCGCGGATGCCGCCACAGCGGACACCAGATCCTTCGATGACGTCATCAGCGCCGGATCTGCATCCTCACCGGCACCGGGGTTGAATCCGACGGTGAGCGCCGGCTTCGCAGCCGGGTTGGCCGAAGCCGCACAAACGCAAGGACTTACAGGTCCAGGGAGTGTGCCGACGTTGTCGGAGGACGCGGCGGATTCCGCCCACAGTCCCGTCGAGGCCGAATCGGAGGTTGTGGACGGCTCGGGCGAATCGGATGTGGACCCGGAGCTGGGTATCGTCCCACCTCCTGCTCCAGGGCTCGCGCCCCAGTGGGTCAAACCCGACGAGTTCGCGCGTGAAATGCAGGATGATCCACGCTCCAGCAGCACCGAACCCAACGATGTTGCCAAATCTTCCGGCGGCACTGAGAACCTCCGAGCCTCCGAAGAGCAAGCCGTCGAGGACATTGTGGAACCCAGCGAAACGATTGACGAAGACGAGCCGATTGATCCTGCCGAGCCGGTTGAATCCGGCGAGGATGTTGAGATCGACGAGACCAAGCCTGATCCGGCGGACTCCGAGGTGGTCGCTGGCAAGGAGGTCCCCGAAGTGACGGTGGAGCCGACC
>WPCI01178487.1_pt1 | contig 16883 bp, 7 predicted proteins | sample 5399871 | NCBI WGS metagenome assembly WPCI01 (sample SAMN12869469, study PRJNA574797) | sludge metagenome | isolation source: wastewater treatment of pH7 | place: China:Beijing | collected 2019-05-20
CTCGATCGCCGGCCTGTTCGAGATCGTGGACGGTTTCTACCAGGTGCGGGGGCTGGACCTCTCCAACATCACCTTCGTCCGCGGTGCCACCGGCTGGCTGGTCATCGACCCCCTCACCTCAGCCGAGACCGCGGCCGCCGCCCTCGCTCTCGTCCACCAGCACTTCGGTGAGCGCCCCGTCACGGCGGTCATCTACACCCACAGCCACATCGACCACTTCGCCGGCGTCCGCGGGGTGGTCGACGAGGCCGACGTGGCCTCGGGCAAGGTCCCGATCGTCGCCCCCGATGGCTTCCTCGAGGCCGCCATCAGCGAGAACGTAATTGCCGGCAACGTCATGTTGCGCCGCGGCTCGTACATGTACGGCCCGCTCCTGCCCCGCGATCCGCAGGGCCACGTGGACGCCGGCCTGGGCAAGGGCGTGCCGCTCTTCGGCACCAACGGCCTCATCGCCCCCACGGTGACCATCACCGAGACGGGCGAGCAGCACACCTTCGACGGCGTGCAGGTGCGCTTCCAGGTCACCCCGGGTACCGAGGCGCCGGCCGAGATGAACTTCTTCTTTCCCGAGCACCGGGTGCTCTGCATGGCCGAGAACTGCACGGCCACGCAGCACAACCTCTACACGCTGCGCGGTGCGCAGGTGCGGGACTCGCTGTCGTGGAGCACCTACATCCACGAGGCCATCGAGCTCTTCGGCGAGGCCGCCGACGTGGTCTTCGCCAGCCACCACTGGCCCCGCTGGGGTGCCGAGGATGGCCTCGACTACCTGCGGGCCCAGCGCGACACCTACCGCTACCTGCACGACCAGACCATGCGCCTCGCCAACCACGGGCTCACCCCCCTCGAGATCGCCGAGGAGCTGGCCCTCCCGGACTCGCTGGCCGCCGAGTTCCACACCCGCGGCTACTACGGCACGGTCAACCACAACGCCAAGGCCGTGTACCAGTACTACCTGGGCTGGTTCGACGGGAACCCGGCCCACCTGCACGGCCACCCGCCGGTCGAGGCCGCCCGGCGCTACGTCGAGTTCATGGGGGGCGCCGACGAAGTGGTGCGCAAGGCCCGGGCCAGCTTCGAGGCCGGCGACTTCCGCTGGGTGGCCGAGGTGGTGAACCACGTCGTGTTCGCCGAGCCGGACCACGCCGAGGCCAAGGCCCTCCAGGCCGATGCTCTCGAGCAGCTCGGGTACCAGGCCGAGTCCGGCCCCTGGCGGGACTTCTACCTGACCGGCGCCCAGGAGCTGCGCCAGGGTCACCTCGAAGGCGGTGGCGCGGCCGGCGCCAGCCCCGACGTCCTACGGGCCATGACCACCGAGATGCTGCTCGAGCTCGTCGGTGTGCGCCTGAACGGCCCGGCGGTCGCGGGCCGAGACGTCGCCCTGCGCCTGGTCATCGCCGACCGCGGCGAGGCGTGGGACGTCGGCATCTCCCACGGCGCCCTCTACCACTCGCTGGTCGGCGGCCTCGACACCGCCCCCGACGCGACCCTGACCCTCCCCTACCTCGCCTTCGCCGCCCTCGCCGGCGGCAACCAGCCCCTCGCGGACCTCATCGAAGCCGGCGAAGCCAAGATCCAAGGCGACCGCGACGCCCTCGACCACCTCATAGAGAACCTCGACCAGTTCAGCTTCGGCTTCCCCATCGTCACACCCTGAGGGGGCTTCGATGCGGCTGCCCCCGCGACTCGGCGGGTCCTGTCACCCGTCCGGTATCCGAGAATCGGGCCGGAAAGGCATTGGCCCGATCTCTCGGACCCTCCGGACGGGCGCCACCCCCCGAGTCGCTACCCCGTTCTGCTGAGGGCGACCGCGTGCCCGCACGTCCTCGGCGCCCTTCCCGCTCCGCGCATGACGAGCGGCAACCCCGGGATGGGCCAAAAGGCCCAATTCTTGCTTTGGGTGCAGCCTCGGGGCGCCGAAGAACTGGTCATGTCCGGCCTCGGTTCCCTCCTCCTCTACTGCGCCTGGGGTACCGCCCTCGTCGCGGGCTTCCTCAGCATCCGCTCCTTCGAGGAGCCGGTGAACCCCGCCGGGCCTCGGCGCCGAGTGCCGATCGCGCTCGCCGCAGGGGTGATCGCGACGCTGTGGATGCCCTGGGTCACGAGCGCGAACGGTCAGCTCACGTTGTCCGGATGGTTCGCGCTCGACGCCGCGACCGTGGTTGCGCTGATGCTGCTCTCGGGCGGGGTCGCCGCCCTCGCCGCCCTTCCCGATTGGGGTGGCCCGCGCCGCGACCTGCACGCCCTCGTCCTGTCCCTGTCCCTGCTCGGCATCGTCGCCGGCAACTGGCTCATCGGCACCGCCGGCGGCTGGGGCGCCGACCTGAAGTGGGGCGCCACCGCAAGCCTCGCCCTCGCCACCGCCCTGGCCACCGTCGAAGCGGCTCACCATCGCGGTTGGGGCCTCCCCACCGAGACCGAGGAAGACGTCGACCTGACCAGCGAGCTCAGCCGAATCAGCAACCCCCACCCGCTCTGACTCTCGCGGCGCGCTCGTCAACCAGCGACGCTCGAATGCGGCGTCAGTCGGCGTCGTTCGGATTCCGGCGCCAACGGCGCTCGACCTCGTCGCGGAACCGAGCCTGCTGGGCCACCGCGTTCCGGTGCATGAACCGGGCGAACAGCGACCCGACCGCAGGGCCCAGCAGCCCCCTGGGCGCGAACGTCATGGCCCACGTGTAGGTGCAGCCATCGCCGTCCGGATCGAAGGTGTGGGTGGCAACGGCTCGGATGGGCCGCTCGGGCTGGACGTTCTCCATGACCATCCGCCGTCCGGGCTCCCACTCGCGTACGACCGAGACGGCCCGCACTGGGAGGCCCCACATCCGGAACCGGATGAGGTTCCTCGTCCCCACCCGCATCGGCACCTGATCAGGCCGGTACTCCCGCACCGCAGGGTCGATGATCGGCGCCGTCGACGGATCCGCCAGGAAGTCGAACGCAACCTCAGCCGGCACCGACAGCCGAATGCGCTCGGCAAACCCCATCTCACCCATCAGCGAACAGCGTGCCACGGACCCGGGCAGACGCGTAGTCGAGAATGAACGAAGCGCGAGACGTGAAAGGGACCAACCGACGAGACCCACCACCGTCTCCCCTACACCCCCACTTCGCCTGAGTCGGTGGCCCCAATCAAGCGGAGGACCCGAAGGGGACGGAGCACGGGACCCACCACCGCCTCCCCCTGAAGACCAAAGGGGTAGCGAGTCGGGGGGTGGCGGCGGAACGGCTTCGGGCCACGCGCAGCAAGCGACGAGCGCAGCGAGGAGCGGTGAGCATGGCCCGAAACGGAATCCGCCGACAGGACCCGCCGACTCGCGGGGGCAGCCCCCACGAGGGCGAGCATGGCCCGAAACGGACTCCGGCGACAGGACCCGCCGGGGCGGGCACCTGTCGCCGGGATCGACGTTCGGTTGGTTGTTACGAACTACTCAGCAGCAGGAGCCGTCGGCAGATCGATGACGTCGGCAACCGCTTCGGAACGCTCGGCCAGCCAGTCAGCGAGGCCCTCTTCTTCGTCGCCCGAGGAGTAGTACTCCATGGGTTGGTAGTCAGGGGCCTGCGTCTCGATCTCGCGGTACTGGCTGAGGCCGGTGCCCGCGGGGATGAGCTTGCCGATGATGATGTTCTCCTTGAGGCCCACCAGCGAGTCGCTGCGGGACTCGATGGCCGCCTCGGTGAGCACCCGGGTCGTCTCCTGGAACGACGCCGCCGACAACCACGAATCCGTGGCCAGCGACGCCTTGGTGATCCCCATCAGCTCGGGACGACCCTCGGCGGTCTTCTTTCCCTCCTCGACGAGGCGCCGGTTGGTGTCCGCGAACACCTTCTGGTCGACCCGCTCGCCGGGCAGGAACTCGGACTCGCCGGGCTCGGAAACGGCCACCCGGCGCGTCATCTGCCGAACGATGAGCTCGATGTGCTTGTCGTCGATCGACACGCCCTGGTCGCGATAGACGCCCTGCACCTCACCCACGAGGTACGACTGCGTCTCGCGGACACCCTTGATCTCGATGAGCTCCTTGGGGTCTCGGGGCCCGTCGACGAGGGGCTCGCCGGCCTGGATCTCGTCGCCGTCCTGCACCTCGAGGCGCGACAAGCTGGGGATGATGTACTCGTCCTCGGTGCCGTCGTCCGAAACGATGCTCACCGGACGACCCTTGCCCTCGTCCTCGTAGATGCGCACCACGCCCGAGGTGCGCGCCAGGGTGGCCTTGCCCTTCGGGCTACGGGCCTCGAAGAGCTCGACCACCCGGGGGAGGCCGCCGGCGATGTCGCTGCCGGCGATGCCACCGGTGTGGAAAGTGCGCATGGTGAGCTGCGTGCCCGGCTCGCCGATGGACTGGGCGGCGATGACGCCGACTGCCTCGCCGAGCTCGATGGTGCGGCCCGTCGCCAGCGACCGGCCGTAGCACTTGGCGCACACGCCCTGGTCCGCCTGGCAGGTGAGGACCGAGCGCACCCGGACCCGGGCCACGCTCTGGTCGTCACGCAGGGTGGCGAGCTCGTCGTCGCCCACCTCGGTGCCGGCGGCCAGCACGGTGCCGTCCGAGAGGGTGACGTCCTCCATGAGCGTCCGTCCGAACAGCCGGGTCTCGAGGTAGCTGCGCTTGCCGGCCTCGTCCGGTACGACCTCATCCACCCAGAGGCCACGGACGGGCGTGCCGTCGGCGGCGCAATCCAGCTCGCGCACGATGAGCTCTTGGGCCACGTCGACGAGGCGACGGGTCAGGTAGCCCGAGTCGGCGGTCCGCAGGGCGGTGTCAACGAGGCCCTTGCGGGCACCCGGGGTGGCGATGAAGTACTCGAGCATCGACAGGCCTTCACGGAAGTTGGCCTTGATCGGTCGAGGGATCATGTCGCCTCGGGGGTTGGCCACCAGGCCACGCATGCCCGCGATCTGACGGACCTGCATCATGTTGCCTCGGGCCCCGGAACCCACCATCATCTCGATGGGGTTGAACTGCTGCTCCTTCAGGCCCCGCTCCATGGCGGCGCGCACCTCTTCGGTGGCGTTGGTCCAGATCTCCACTTCCTTCTGGCGACGCTCACCGTCGGTGATGATGCCGCGCTGGAACTGGCCCTCGACCTTGTCGGCGTCCTTCTCGTGGGCCTCGAGGATCGCCGCCTTCTCGGGCGGCGTGCGCACGTCGTCGATGGACACCGTGATGCCCGACTGGGTGGCGTAGCGGAAGCACAGGGACTTGATCGCGTCGAGGCTCTCGGCCACGGCCGCCTTGGCGTAGTGGTTGGCGAGCTCGTCGACGATCGCGCCCATGTCCTTCTTCTTGATGACATGGTTGACGTACTCGAAGCCCTCGGGCAGGGTCTCGTTGAAGAACACGCGGCCGGCCGTGGTGATGGTGTACACCGCGGCCTTGCCGTTCGCCGGAGTCTCCAGCAGCCGCTCCGTGCGGTAGGTGATGGGGTCGTGGAGCTTGAGGGTGCCGTGCTCGTAGGCCCGCTCGAGCTCGTCGAGGCGCCGGAAGCTGCGCACCGGGTGCCAGTCGGACTCGTTCGGGCGCTTGAAGCGGGTCTGGTCCTCGGGGTCCACCTCGCCGACCATCTCGGTCAGGTAGTAGGCCCCGATCACCATGTCCTGGGTCGGCGTGACGAGCGGGCGGCCGTGGGCCGGGCTCAACACGTTGTTGGCCGACAGCATGAGGACCCGGCTCTCGGCCTGGGCCTCGGCCGACAGTGGCAGGTGGACGGCCATCTGGTCACCATCGAAGTCGGCGTTGAACGCCGCGCAGACGAGCGGGTGGATCTGGATGGCCTTGCCCTCCACCAGCACGGGCTCGAAGGCCTGGATACCGAGACGGTGGAGGGTGGGGGCGCGGTTGAGCAGGACCGGGTGCTCGCGGATGACGTCCTCGAGCACGTCCCAGACCTGAGGGCGCCGCCGCTCGACCATCCGCTTGGCCGACTTGATGTTCTGGGCCACCTCGTTGTCCACCAGCCGCTTCATGACGAAGGGCTTGAAGAGCTCGAGGGCCATCAGCTTCGGCAGGCCGCACTGGTGGATCTTGAGGGTCGGGCCGACCACGATGACCGATCGACCGGAGTAGTCGACCCGCTTGCCGAGCAGGTTCTGGCGGAACCGACCCTGCTTGCCCTTCAACATGTCCGACAGCGACTTCAGGGGGCGGTTGCCCGGACCGGTGACGGGGCGGCCGCGGCGGCCGTTGTCGAAGAGCGCGTCGACGGCCTCTTGCAGCATGCGCTTTTCGTTGTTGACGATGATCTCGGGGGCACCGAGGTCGAGGAGGCGCTTGAGGCGGTTGTTCCGGTTGATGACCCGGCGGTACAGGTCGTTCAGGTCGGAGGTGGCGAAGCGGCCACCGTCGAGCTGGACCATCGGACGCAGCTCGGGCGGGATCACCGGCACGACGTCGAGGATCATGGCCCGCGGGTCGTTGACCCGGCGGCCGTTGTCGTCGCGGCGGTTGAACGCCGAGACGATCTTCAGGCGCTTGATGGCCTTCTGCTTGCGCTGGGCCGAAAGGGGCTTCTGGCCCTCGGGCGGCTCGATGGCGTTGCGGAGCTTGACCTCTTCCTCGTCGAGGTCGAGGCGGTTCACGAGGCGAGCGATGGTGTCGGCACCCATGCCACCCTCGAAGTACTCGCCGTAGCGGTCGACGAGCTCGCGCCACAACATCTCGTCCTCGATGATCTTGCGCGAGAACAGGTCCTTGAACTCGTCGAAGGCGCGGCCGACCCGGTCGAGCTCCTCGTCGTAGCGCTCACGGATGGAAGCGAGCTCCTTGTCCACGGCGCGCTGGCGGGCCTTGATCTCGGTGTCCTTGGCGCCCTCGTTCTCCAGCGCCTCGATCTCGTGCTCGAGCTCCTCCTGGCGGCGGGCCAGGGCGAGCTCGCGCTCCTTTTCGATGAGCTCCTTCTCGCCCACGAGCTCGGCCTCGAGGTTGGGAAGGTCCTCCTGGCGCTTGTCCTCGTCGACCCAGGTGACGAGGTTGGCGGCGAAGTAGATCACCTTCTCGAGCTGCTTGGCCTTCAGCTCCTCACGGGGCTCGGTGCCCATGAGCAGGTAGGCCAGCCACGAGCGGGTGCCGCGGAGGTACCAGATGTGCACCACGGGCGCGGCCAGCTCGATGTGGCCCATGCGCTCGCGCCGGACCTTCGAGCGGGTGACCTCGACGCCGCAGCGCTCGCAGATGATGCCCTTGAAGCGGACGCGCTTGTACTTGCCGCAGTAGCACTCCCAGTCCTTGGTGGGACCGAAGATCTTCTCGCAGAAGAGGCCGTCCTTCTCGGGCTTGAGCGTGCGGTAGTTGATGGTCTCCGGCTTCTTGACCTCGCCGTTGGACCACGTGCGGATGGAATCCGCGGTGGCGAGGCCGATGCGCAGTTGGTCGAAGGTGTTCACATCGAGCATGGTCAGATCCTCTCCATGCGCTCTGCAGCGCGGCGTGCGTCTTCTTCGTCACTGCCCCGCTCGGGCCGGGAGATGTCGATCCCCAGCTCTTCGGCGGTGCGGAAGATGTCCTCGTCGAGCTCGCGCATCTCGATCTCGTCGCCGATGGTGTTGAGCACCTCGACGTTGAGGCAGAGCGCCTGCATCTCCTTGATGAGCACCTTGAAGCTCTCGGGGATCCCCGGCTCGGGGATGTTCTCGCCCTTGACGATGGCCTCGTAGACCTTCACGCGGCCGAGCACATCGTCGGACTTGATGGTCAGGAGCTCCTGGAGGCAGTAGGCGGAGCCGTAGGCCTCGAGGGCCCACACCTCCATCTCGCCGAAGCGCTGGCCGCCGAACTGGGCCTTCCCTCCGAGGGGCTGCTGGGTGATCATCGAGTACGGGCCGGTGGACCGGGCGTGGATCTTGTCGTCGACCAGGTGGGCCAGCTTCAGGATGTAGACGTAGCCCACCGTGATGGGGTTGTCGTAGGGGTCACCGGTTCGGCCGTTGTAGAGGGTGGTCTTGCCGTTTGCCTGGATGAGGCGACGACCGTCCACCGACTCGGGCGTGAGGTTCTCGAAGATCCGCTGGATGGTCGGGTGCTTACCGGCCTCCTCCTCCTCGTCCCAGTGCGCACCGTCGAACACCGGCGTGGCGATGAGCTGGGCCGGCGGCGTGTTGGTGCGGGTCTTGTTCTCCGTGCCACGGACCGGCTCGGTGCCGACGCGGCCACCCTCGACGTGGCCGGAGCCCGGCACGTCCCAGCCCCAGCGGGCGGCGTAGCCCAGGTGGGCCTCGAGGACCTGGCCCACGTTCATGCGGGACGGGACGCCGAGGGGGTTGAGGATGATGTCGACGGGGGTGCCGTCGGCCATGTACGGCATGTCCTCGATGGGCAGGATCTTCGAGATCACGCCCTTGTTGCCGTGGCGTCCGGCGAGCTTGTCGCCCACGCTGATCTTGCGCTTCTGGGCCACGTAGACCCGGACCAGCTGGTTGACGCCCGGGGGCAGCTCGTGGCTCTCGTCACGGCTGAACACCTTGACGTCGATGACCTTGCCCTCTTCGCCGTGGGGGACCTTCAGCGAGGTGTCGCGCACCTCGCGGGCCTTCTCACCGAAGATGGCGCGCAGGAGGCGCTCTTCGGGGGTGAGCTCGGTCTCGCCCTTGGGGGTGACCTTGCCCACGAGTACGTCGCCCGGGCCGACCTCGGCACCGACGCGGATGATGCCGCGCTCGTCGAGGTCGGCGAGGATCTCGTCCGAGAGGTTCGGGATGTCCCGGGTGATCTCCTCGGGGCCCAGCTTGGTGTCACGGGCGTCGATCTCGTGCTCGTGGATGTGGATCGACGTGAGCACGTCGTCCTTCACGAGCCGCTCGCTCAGGATGATGGCGTCCTCGAAGTTGTAGCCCTCCCACGGCATGAAGGCCACGAGGAGGTTCTTGCCGAGGGCCAGCTCGCCGTTGTCGGTGCTGGAGCCGTCGGCGAGGATGTCGCCCGACTTCACCCTGTCGCCCTCGCGCACGCGGGGCTTCTGGTTGATCGAGGTGTCCTGGTTCGAGCGCTCGAACTTGAGCAGGCGCTGGACCTTGCGGCCGGCGTTCTTGTACTCGACGGTGATCGAGTCGCCGTCGACGTCGGTCACGGTGCCGTCGTCGATCGCGATGATCATGTCGGCCGCGTCGCGTGCGGCTCGGGCCTCGATGCCGGTGCCGATGTAGGGCGCCTCGGCCCGGATCAGCGGGACGGCTTGGCGCTGCATGTTGGCGCCCATGAGGGCCCGGTTGGCGTCGTCGTGCTCGAGGAACGGGATCAGCGCCGTGGCGACCGAGACGATCTGCTTCGGCGAGACGTCCATGAGCTGGACCTCGGACGGCGGGATGCTCGAGATCTCGGTGGTCGAGGCGAAGTAGCTCTCGCGCTCGAGCTGGAGCTTGAGGTTCTCGAGGGTGGCGCCCTGCGGGGAGCGCCGCACCAGCACCCGGTCGTTCTTGAAGGTGCCGTCGGGGTTGAGGGGAGCGTTGGCCTGGGCGACCACGTACTCCTCTTCCTCGTCGGCGGCGAGGTACATGATCTCGTCGGTGACCTTGCCCTCCACGACCTTGCGGTAGGGGGACTCGATGAAGCCGAACTCGTTCACCCGGGCGAAGGTCGACAGGGCACCGATGAGGCCGATGTTCGGGCCTTCCGGCGTCTCGATCGGGCACATGCGGCCGTAGTGGCTGAAGTGGACGTCACGGACCTCGAAGCCGGCCCGCTCACGCGAGAGGCCACCCGGGCCGAGCGCGGAGAGACGGCGGCGGTGGGTGAGGCCCGACAGGGGGTTCACCTGGTCCATGAACTGGGAGAGCTGGCTGGTGCCGAAGAACTCCTTGATGGCGGCGACCACCGGGCGGATGTTGATGAGCGTCTGGGGCGTGATGGCCTCGACGTCCTGGGTGGTCATGCGCTCGCGCACCACCCGCTCCATGCGGGACAGGCCGATGCGGACCTGGTTCTGGATGAGCTCGCCCACCGAGCGGATGCGGCGGTTGGCGAAGTGGTCCTGGTCGTCGAGGCGGTAGCCCGGCTCGCCCTTGGCCAGCTGCAGCAGGTAGCTCGTGGCGGCGAGGACCTCGCAGCGGCTGAGCACCGGCTGATCGGACGCCGGCAGGTCGAGATCGGTCAGGCCGAACATCGTGCCGAGCTTCTCCAGCTCGGGGCCGAGCTTGCGGTTCAGCTTGTAGCGGCCGACCCGGCTGAGGTCGTAGCGACGGTTCTCGAAGAAGGCGTTACGGAAGTAGGCCTTGGCCGACTCGACCGACGGCGGCTCACCCGGGCGGGCCCGCTTGTAGATCTCGACGAGCGCCTCGTCCTGGGTGGGGGCCAGCTCGCGGTCCTTCTCCCACTGGTCCTCGAGGAAGTCGAAGTGGCTGACGAAGCGGTCGATGAACCCGGGGTTGTTCTCCTCGTCGTAGCCGAGGGCGCGGAGCAACACGAACAGGCTGAGGCGGCGCTTACGGGCCACGCGGGTGCCGGCGGTGACGGGCTTGCCCGGCTTCTGCTCGACGTCGAACTCGATCCACTCACCGCGGTAGGGGTGGATGGTGCCGGTCACGAGCTGGTGCTTGGCCAGGTTGCGCAGGCGGTACCGCTCGCCCGGCTGGAAGATCACGCCCGGGCTGCGGACGAGCTGGCTCACCACGACTCGCTCGGTGCCGTTGATGACGAACGTGCCCTTCTCGGTCATCATCGGGAAGTCGCCCATGAACACCGTCTGCTCTTTGATCTCACCGGTGGTGGCGTTCATGAACCGGGCCCGCACGAAGATGGGGGCCGAGTAGGTCATGTCCTTCTCTTTGCACTCCTCCACCGTGAACTTCGGCGGCGGGCGCAGATCCTCGTCGTTCGGATCGAACTCGAGCTCGAGCTGCAGCGTCTCGGTGAAGTCCTTGATCGGGCTGATGTCCCGGAAGGTGTCGGCCAGGCCCTCCGCGAGGAACCAGTCGAAGGACTCGCGTTGGATGGCGATGAGATCCGGGAGCTCCAGGGCCTCGTCGAGGTTGGCAAATGAGTAGCGATCGCGGACAGCGGCGCGAGAAGGCAACGCGTATCTCCTAGCGAGAGAACGTGCAGGCGGTGGAGGACCGGGCGGAGACGCGCAGGGTCGACGAAGAAGATCCGAGGACGGAGCGGACACGCACGGCTTCTTGGATGCTAGACCCGGGCACGCCAAGAGGCAACTCGGCGGGAACACGCCCGTCGAGCCGAGGCTCAGGGACCAGGCTCGCGCTCCGGCCCCGAGATGCCGTGAGGGTACGGCCGACCCGCCGATCCGTCAAGCACCTACGTGCGAAGCGTTCAGCGCTTCTTGGTCTTCTTCTTGCCCTTTGCTGACTTCTCGCCCCGCTTCGCCTTGCCGGGCTTCTTCGCCTTCGTGGCCTTGGCCGACGCGTCCGCCTTCGCGGCCCTGGCCCCCTTGGCCTTGCCCTTGTCGTGGGCCTTCTCGCGTCCCTTCGCCTTGGGCTTCTTGGCCTCGGGCTTCTCCGCCTCGGCCGGCGCAGGAAGGGAAGCTCGGGCTGCGTCGCGCACCGCCGCGGCTCGCACGGGCCCGAAGCCGGGGACGGCGACGATGGCGTCGAGGTCGGCCTTGGCCAGCTTCTTGGTCGAGGTCAGCCCGTGCTCGGCGAGGCGTGCCGCCGTCGCCGGCCCGACGCCTTTGATCTCGTGCAGCTCGGCCATGTCGAACCCTCCCGGGAGGTCGGACGACCCGTGTCGCCTCCATCCTCCCATCGGAAGGGGGGCGGCGTGGGTGAGGGCGTCGCTCAGACCAACAGGAGGTCGCGGAGGCGCTGGAGGGTGGCGGGATCCATGCCGGCCTCGTCGGTCAGGAAGGCGGGCACCGAGCCGTAGCGCTCCTGGAGGGTGGCGAACGTGCGGGCCAGCACCACCCGCTGGGCCGAGAACAGCGCCTTCACCTTGTCGAGGTCGACGCCGGAGGCCGCCAGCCGGGGGGCCACCTCGGCGAGGCGGTACGGCGTGCGGTAGCGGTCGGTGAGCTCGTAGTCGTCGAGGATGGTCTCCTCGTCCACGCCGAGCACGGACAACAACACGGCGGCGAGCACGCCCGTGCGGTCCTTGCCCGCGGTGCAGTGGAAGACCACGGGGTGGTTGGCGGGGTCGGCCACCCGTTCGAGCACCGCGATGATCGGCTCGGCGCGGGACTCGAGCATCCCCACGTAGAAGTCCCCCAGCATCTCGGGGCTCACCTCGCCGAGCTTGCCGGCGAGGACGAGGTCCGTGAGGCCGTCCTTGCGGTCGCCCGCCACCTCGCTGGTGTCGCCACCGGCGCCGATGGGGAACCGCTCCATGCGCAGATCGGGGTGGTCGGGCAGGCGGCTGGGGGCCTTCTCGGTCTCGTAGTCGTCACGGAAGTCGCAGACGAGCCGCACCCCGAGGCGCTCGAGGTAGGTGAGGTCGGCGTCGGTGAGCTTGCCCAGCGCATCCGAGCGGAACACCCGACCCCAGCGCACCTGGTGGCCGTCGGTGGTCCGGTAGCCCCCGAGGTCCCGGAAGTTCAAGGTGCCCTCCAACGGCACGAGGCGCTCGGCCGCGACCGTGACCGGCTCGTCGCCGTGGTGGAGGTGCACGTAGTGGCGCACGGCGGGGTCGAGGCCCGGCAGGTGGACCTCCCCCGAGCCGTCGTGGGCGACCTCGTGCCCGGACGCCTCGTCGGGGGACTCCCCCACCACCAGGCGGTCGGCAGGCGACGCCGGCGCCCAGCGCACCACCAACTCGCCGTCCTCGCGCTCGACCAGCAGTGAGGGAACCGTCACCGGTTCACCGTACCGGCCTCGGGACGCGGCAGTGCCCCGACCCCCGCGCCGGGCTCCGATCGTTGTAGCGGTGGGCCGAGGTCGTCAGCGGGGGGTGAGGTCGATGGTGACCGACGGGGGCGCCGCGCCGGGATCGATGGTGAGGTCGTCACCGTGACCGAAATCGCTGTGGTTGTTGTAGAACAGTTCGATCTCGTGGATACCGGTGGGATCGATCACCGCGACCCGATGATCGACCGGATCCATCCCGGCGATCGAGAACATCCCGTCACCGTCGGTGACGGCCCAGGCCACCATCGCCCCGTTGTACGAACGCACCGCGACCACCCACGCACCCCGGATCCCATCACCGGTCGACGCGTCGACCACCCGACCGACGATCCCACCGGTCAACGGGACCAGGTCCTCGTCGGCCACCGCGGTCGCACCCGCAGCGACCGTCACCGGTGTCGCCGCCGAGAACTCGCCGAGGCTCGTGTCGTGGTGCCACTCACCTCGATGGGTGCCCGACGGGTCGATGAACTCCAACGCATACGAACCCGCCGGCACCGAGAACGAGAACCGGCCGGCGTCATCAGCCTCGGTCGCCACCGTGAACACCCCGGTGTTCTTGTTGACCGCCGCCACCCACGCCCCCGCAACCGGGTCGCCGCGCACTGTGTCGGTCACCGCGCCCTCGATCGTCGCGTTCGGGCTCGCCGGTGTCGCCGGATCCAGATCCGGGTTCACCACGGAGACCGCCCCAGCGGTCACCGCGATGTCGTCACCAGAAGCGAAATCGGCCTTGTCGTCGAAGAACAGGTCATACGCGTGGCCCATCGTCGGGTCGATCACCGCCAACCGGTACAACCCCTCGGTCAAGCCCCCCACCCGGAACGTACCGTCCGGCCTCGACAGCACCCCCGCCACGATCCGACCGTCATAGGAACGCACCGTCACCACCCACGCCCCCCCGACCGGGACCGACGAACCCGACTCGCTCACCGTGCCCGCGATCGCCCCCGACGCCCCCGACGCCGCCAACACCGCGTCCACCCGCACCGCGGTCGGGCCGCTCACCGTCACCACCTGCGCCGCGCCGAAGTCGCCCAACGGCGCGTTCTCGAACCACTCCCCCACATGACGACCCGTCACGTCCACGAACTCGACCTTGTATGAGCCCGCCGGAAGAGCCAACGAGTACCCACCCGACGCGTCGGTCAACGTCGCCGCGGTCATCTGCCCCGCAGTCGACACCCCCACCACCCACACACCCTCAACCGGGCGCCCCGACGGAGACTCCGTCACCGTCCCCTCCACCCCCAGCGCCACCACCGTGTACGAATGCGTCACCGTCCGGGTGTTCCCCTCGTGGTCGGTCGCGATCACCGAGAACTCATGCGACCCCAACGTCAACGTGTCGACCGGATCACCGTTCGCGACCGTGCCCACACACGTGTCCAGCCCGGACCCTCCCGCCTCGTCGTCGCAGCTGTAATCGGCGGCCACGACCTCTTCACGGTCGAACACCGCGCCGTCCGCCGGGGTCCGCAGATCGACCGTCGGGTCGGTCGTGTCCGCCGACCCGAACTTCTGGATGCGGTCGTTGAGTTGGTCGGCGACGTAGACGTTGCCGGAGGCATCGACGGCCACGCCGTACGGGGCATGGAACTGGCCGTTGCCGGTGCCGAGCGTGCCCCACTGAGTGACGTAGGCGACGGTCGAGGTGAACTTCTGGATCCGGTCGTTGCCGGCTTCGGTGACGTAGACGTTGCCGGCAGCGTCGACCGCCACGCCAGTCGGGTAGGTGAACTGACCAGTGCCGGTGCCGCTCCCCAACGTGCCCCACTTGGTCAGGAAGGTGCCGGTCGAAGTGAACTTCTGGATGCGGTGGTTGTACCAGTCGGCGACGTAGACGTCTCCGTCTGCGTCGACGGCCACCCCCGTCGGGGTTCTGAACTGGCCGTTGCCGGTGCCGCTCGTGCCCCATGTGGTCAGGAACGTGCCCGTCGAGGTGAACTTCTGGACCCGGTTGAGGTTGTAGTCGGTGACGTAGACGTTGCCGGCCGCGTCGACGGCCACCCCGAACGGGGCGTTGAACTGGCCGTTGCCGGTGCCGCTGGAGCCCCACTGGGTGACGTAGGTGCCGGTCGAGGTGAACTTCTGGACCCGGTGGTTGTTGCCGTCGGTGACGTACACGTTGCCGTCAGCGTCGACGGCCACGCCGCGCGGATTGACGAACTGGCCGTTGCCAGAGCCGGTGGAGCCCCACTGGGTGAGGTAGGCGCCCGCGGCGCTGAACTTCTGGACGCGATTGTTGACCGAGTCGACGACGTACACCTTGCCGGACGAGTCGACGGCCACGCCGACCGGGTAGTTGAACTGGCCGTTGCCCGACCCGGTGGTGCCCCAGGTGCGGAGGAACGCCGGGGGCGGCTCGGACGGCACCGCCGCGGTGACGGTCACGTTCACCGTGTTCGACGTGACCGCCGTCGTCTCGTTGGTGGCGACCGTCGCAGCGTTGGCGTAGGTGCCGATGTCGGCCAACGCGGTCGTGTAGGCGCAGTCCACCACCCGGTTGGTCCCCACCGCGATGTCCGCCACACTGCCGGCGCACGCCGGCGCGCCGGTGTCGGACACCGTCACCCCGGTCAACGGCACGCTGCCCGCGTTGGTGATCGTGACGTGGTAGTGGATGACCGAACCCGCAGTGACCGTGGTCTCGTCCGCCGTTTTGGCGATCGTCAGCCAGGCGGGCGGCACGAACTTCTGGATACGGGGGCTGTAGTCGGCGACGAGAACGTTGCCGGAGGCGTCGACTGCGATCCCGGACGCGTTGCTGAACTGGCCGTCGCCGGTTCCGCTGGTGCCCCATTGGGTGACGTAGGTGCCCGCGGACGTGAACTTCTGGACCCGGTTGAGGTTGATGTCGGTGACGTACACGCTTCCAAAAGCGTCGACCGCCACTCCGAACGGGGCACTGAACTGACCGTTGCCGGTGCCGGTGGTGCCCCATTGGGTGACGTAGGTGCCGGTGGAGGTGAACTTCTGGATCCGAGTGTTCATGTAGTCGGCGACGTAGACGTTGCCGGACGCGTCGACGGCCACCCCGAACGGGCGGTTGAACTGGCCGTTGCCGGTGCCCGGGGTGCCCCACTTGGTCACGAACTCGCCGGTCGAGGTGAACTCCTGGATCCGGGAGATGCCATAGTCGGCGACGAAGACGTTGCCGGACGCGTCGACCGCCACCCCCCTGGGGTCATCGAATTGGCCGTTGCCGGTCCCGAGGGTGCCCCATTGGGTGAGGTAGGTGCCGCCGGAGGTGAACTTCTGGATCCGACGGTTCATGGTGTCGGCCACGTAGACGTTGCCGGCGCTGTCCACCGCGATCCCTTGCGGGTTCAGGAATTGTCCGTTGCCGGAACCGTAGGTGCCCCATTGGGTGAGGTAGGCGCCGCCGGAGGTGAATTTCTGGATCCGATGGTTGACGGTGTCGGCGACGTAGACGTTGCCGGACCCGTCCACGGCCACGGCGTCCGGGAACTTGAACTGGCCGTCGCCACTGCCACTGGTGCCCCACGTCAACGAGAACGCCGGTGGCGCTTCGGCCGCTCGGGCCGAGGGGAGAGGCATCACCACCAGGAACGCTGCGATCAGTACTGCGACCAACCCGAACCCCGCCAGTCTCCTGGTCACGGCGATCACGTCCTCTCGCTTCTCCCTCCAGCGTCTCCCCGGGCTGTCGACCAGGGAAGGGTCTTGCGTCCCTAACCCCCAAAGACCACTCGGTGACGTCGGTCGCGGGGCGCGCGAAGGACCACACTCGGCGCCGCGATCGAGCGCCAAGGCTCAGGATTGGGAGGGATAGGCGCATCCGGACCCGGCGCGGGTGCTCGTCGAACTGCGAGTGAGCGCCCCGACGGTTCCACTGGGAGTGAGCCCGGACAACCGCTGGCCGCCCGTGCTGGTCCGGCGCTGATCGGCTCAGGGGCCGAACGGCACCAGGAACCGCCTCGCCGGTTCCCGAGCACACCGTCCGGGTCGGACGTTCCTGTGCTCAGCGTGCGCCCTCCAGCGGTCACGAGGCGCTGGGCCGGGGCCCAGCGCAGGACGAGCTCGCGGTCCTCGCGCTCGACCAGCGGCGATGGCGCGCGCACCGGGTCACCCCGAC
>WPCI01080487.1_pt1 | contig 16872 bp, 14 predicted proteins | sample 5399871 | NCBI WGS metagenome assembly WPCI01 (sample SAMN12869469, study PRJNA574797) | sludge metagenome | isolation source: wastewater treatment of pH7 | place: China:Beijing | collected 2019-05-20
TCGAACTGAACGCTCCTCAGTGCCTGGGAAAATGGAAACTTGCAGATCTGAAATGGGCAGTAGTGAGGAGGAATCATCAGCACGCGAAACATGTAAAAGCGCTTCAGCCAATGCTGACCCAATGGCATGTTTGTGCAGCACAACATTGGGCTGTTCTTGAAACACAAGCCGGAAGACTTCATTGGCTTCCCCAAGCGGCTCAAAGGAATGGATTTGCGCCTTTGGGGCATGAACGCTTGCAATCAACGCAAATTGACCGCGATTCGCCCCAACATCAACCACCGTTAACAAATCATCGCCGATACGCTGAAAAAGCGCTTCGTGCTCTACAGCAGCGGCTACCCGATGACGAAGAAAAGCCCTCCGGTATTGAGGGTTCTTCATAATCAGGCAGAACTTAATCACTTTGTTCATGGTTAAAACAATTAAAGAAGGTTCAATTTTAAGAAGTTTTTTAGTGCTTGTTTTTCGTTTTCCAAAGCCTTTTTTTCCAGCAAAACCGGTTGTTTTACGATATCATCCAATCCCAATCTGTCGAGCATGCGAATGCGCGGTGAATCAGAAAAAAGCATCGCCGGTTTGCCATTTTGCAGTGCCATTACTGCTGCATGTACCCGGTCTGTAAGCGTTAGCGCGCAATTCGCGTAAATATCAGCGTACGGAAACGGTGTATCGTTCACCATCATTTGCGGGTAGCGGTAGGTTTTTGCGCGCACCATCGGGTGTGGACGGTGATCCAGGCGCACGACATCATAGCTGCCAATGCGCTCGCTATGGTTTCCGCTGAACAGAAGCCCCTCCAGGAACATGCCATAGCGCGATTTTTGTGCCAGCCATTTTCTGTAACGCGGAAACTTAACCTGCCAGTGGTCGCCTTTAAACTCGAATTGTTTGTCGGCAGTAGAAATAACCTTATTAAGCGAGAAAAACGGTTCGGGAAGTTTATCGAAATTTACAGCAACAGTACCAGCCAACCGCTCGATTACAGGAGCAGGATAATAATCTGAATAGAAAAAGCCAATGTCAATCCCGTCAAAGGCAGACTTCGCCAAATCCCCCAGCTCAGCAAACGTATCGCGATCTCGGGTGATGAGCAGCTCTGGACGATATCGGGAGAGAAAATCACGGTAAAGGCGAATATCATCACTGGTATAGGTCATTGCGCCAACCCCCAACAAGACCAGCTTTGTGCCTGCGGTGGTCAATTCCTCCAATATATTTCCCCATATTGAGAAAATTTCTTTTCGAAACACCGGTCCCATCAGTACCAAGTAATCGGGCTGAATAGCCTTTAGATAATTAAAGGTATTTTCCGGGTTGCCCCCTTTACGGTTCCAATAAGAGGGATAGCCTGGCTGTTCGGGCACAATCACAATTTCTGATTGTGGAAAGAGTTCATGCAATAATTGATGCCCCGCTAATTGAAAAAAGGCGTTGCCAATATTTACCGACCACCCCCCCAGGATATGTGCAATTCTACTCATAGCGTTATTATACTTCGAGCCAGCTTTTCTTAAAACGCATCCTTCACCCTGTAGGCGCCGAGGCAATAGCATCAACCCCTCACGTCATTTTCTTTTTCAGCTTTCTTCTTCGATGTAATTATTCTTGAGCCCGCTGAGACTGTCCATCATACGATTCGCCGATATGCGCTAAAATTGATATATGACATTTCCAGAAATGGTCATAAAAAGCAAACTGATCACTCCCAAGCTTCAGAAAAATCTTTTTCATCGCAGTCGCTTGGAATTGGCTTATCAGCAATCGCTCGATTATCCTTTAACGATGATTCATGCAGGAACCGGTTTTGGTAAAACCACTGCCCTCATCGAACTAAGTGGGAAGTACAAACAAGTATTCTGGTACACCATTACCGAGCCAGATCGCGACCCGATCCTTTTTCTGGCTCATCTACTTTCCACTTTTCTTCCGGTAACAGCCAACCTATTAGACCAACTCAAAGAAAACGGCATTGCCGCCTTCTCGGCTGTGTTCACCAGCTTTCTCAATCAGCTCACACTTGATTTGGAAGAAGATGCGGTTTTGGCATTGGATGATTTTCACATTGTGAGCGATGTTTCTGATATTTCTCATTGGATTGAAATGCTCATCGAGAACCAACCGCCCCGCCTGCACCTGGCAGTTGCAACCCGCAGCATCCCAGATACCCCTGCCATCATCCGTTGGCGGGTGAAGAACATGCTCTATCTAATCGATCAAAAACAACTCTCTTTTAACGAAAGTGAGATCTCTCAGTTTTTTGGAGAGCATTACAACTTCCCGATCACCTTCGAACAAGCAAGCTCAATTTTTTCTTACTCTGATGGCTGGGTGATTGCATTACAAATGATTTGGCAGCGCCTGCAAACAAGTAGAACGCGCAATCTGAACCGAATTCTTGGTGAACTTCCCGCAACTTTTTCAGAGGTTTTCTTTTTCCTAGCCCATGAAGTATTGATGAGACAAACAGAGGAACTTCAAACATTCCTTCTTTCGAGTGCGGTGCTGCAGCAAATGGATGCAGCTTCGTGCAACGCTCTCCTCGACACCTCGAATAGCAATTTGATTTTGCAAGACCTGCTTGATCGAGGGTTGTTCACATACTCCGTAGATGACACCACCTACCGATATCAAAGACTTTTTCAGGATTTCCTTCTTGATCATGGAAGAAAAAACCCTGAAAAAATTAAAGACCTGCATATCAAAGCGGCAAAGTACTTTACCCAAATCCAATCACCAGAAGATGCGATTTTTCACTTGTTTGCCAGCAATGAATTCTTGGCTGCTGCTCAATTGATTGAACAACACGCTCCACAAATGGTCAGAAACGGGCGCCTGCGCACCGTCACCAAGTGGATCGACAGCCTCAGCCCTGCCATACTGGATCAATTCCCTACGCTATGGCTAATTTCAGGCGAGGTTTACCGCCTCCAATCACGGTTTGATGCAGCCATCCAGGCGTATCAGCGCGCTGAACGAGTTTTTGTTTCTATGAAAGAAAGGCTGAGGCAAAGTCAGGCGTTACGCGGACAAGCTCAAGTTTACCTGGATACAATCCGCCCGCTCAAAGCGTCCAGCTTGCTTGAAGAAGCTGTCTCACTGCTTGAGCCACAGGAAAACCCGAGTGAGGTGGCTTCTTTGCTGGACCAATTGGCAGAAAACAAATTAAACCTTGGCAAACCAGATGAAGCCCGATCACTGCATGGTGAAGCCAACATGCTGCGTTCTGAAGCCAACCCCGATTCAATTTATCTCGAAGCCCGTTCTCTTCTGCGTACGGGTTATCTTCAAGACGCCATCAACTTGTATGAGCCGTTTCAAACCGATTCTACTCAAATTGAAAATCGTCCACAGCGTTTCCATCGTGAAATGCCTTTGCTGTTGGCGCTGATCCATTTAATGCTGGGGAATATCGATCAGGGCGAGGAGTATGCGCTGCAGGGAATAAAAATCGGTAAACAATTAGACTCCCCGTTCGTTGAGGCTGTGGGCTGGATGAGGCTGGGGCATGCGCGCCAGCTTCACCCTCACCATCCTTGGCGTGTAAAACGACTTCAAGAAGCATTGAATTTTTATCAGCGCTCGATTGATCTGGTGAAACCATTTAATGTGATGCGTGTGCAGGTTGAACCCTTGTGGGGATTGTGTCGCTATCATGGCTATCTCGGTCAGCTGCAAGAGGCGGAACGTTTTGCGAAGCAGGCCTTTGAAATTGCAGAAAGCGCAGGCGATCAATGGTTTGTTGGGCTGATTTATTGCACAATGGGCACTTCTTTTACCTTGTCAGGAAAATACGAAAACGCACGAGAATGGCTGACAAACGGAGCGACCATATTTCACAATGTGCGCGATTCTTTCGGTTCTGCCGCCATTAATTGCGCCCTCTTATATAACGAGTGGTACAACGGCAGCCAGGCAAGCGCAATCGAACTGACGCCCAGCTTGTTTGGCGAACTAAAACAGGGAAACTATGATTTTTTACTCACGAGAGCCTCACACCTCGGCTTTCAAGATCCTCAGCCATTCATTCCAATCTTGCTTGAAGCCTACAAACAAGGAATTGAAGCAGATTGGATACAAGTATTGCTCAAAGGATTAGACCTATCTCATACCGATTATCACCCTGGTTACGGACTATCAATACAGACTTTGGGAAAGTTCGAGGTTTGGCGAGGGAATAACCTGACCAATGCACGCGACTGGCAGAGAGAAAAAGCCCGCCAGTTGTTTCAATTCTTTATCAATAATAGAGGTAAATGGTTCAGCCGTGATCAGTTGACAGACCGATTGTGGCCAAACCTCGACCTTGAGGCATCTAACCAGAATCTGAAGGTTGCGTTAAATGCCTTAAACCGCGCGCTTGAACCAGGGCGCGAACCAGGTCAGAACCCCTTTTTCATTCAACGCTATGATGCGCTTTACGGCTTGAACCCTGCTGCCTGTGTGAAGCTTGATGTTGATGATTTTATTCAGTTGACTTCTTCGAGTGAGCCTGAAGATCTTCAAGCAGCCTTGGAGCTTTATCAGGGAGATTATCTGAGCGATGGAGAGACGGAAACCTGGTCTTTCGAAACCCGCGAGCGTATGCGCGAGGTTTACCTTGGAACAGCGCACAAACTTGCAGAATATCATTTGAACAATGCGCATTATGATGAGACGATGCGGATTTGCCACGCCATCCTTTCCATTGATCATTGCAACGAACCAGCGTTCCGGCTGCTTATGCGCAGCCATGCATTTAGAGGCAATCAATCTGGCGTGCATTCGGTTTTTCAACGTTGTACTACCCTCTTGCAAGAAGACCTGGATGTGTCGCCATCCAACGAGACCATTAATCTATATCACGAGTTGACAAAATAAGCGCCGGCACCTGCCAATAACCATGTACTTATAGAGAATTCAATCAATGCAAACTCCCGGATTCTGATGTCAGGCACCGGGAGTTATTTAATGCTAATAGTAGTTTATCTACCGAGCACTTTGAGCACGTCAAACGCTCATAAAGTAAAAGGTGGTTGTGCCGAAGCTAATCTTGAGGTTGGCGACCTTTAACCAATCCCACCAGCTTGCGCCAGCCTCTTTTCCAGGTTTTCTTCCAACCATCCTTCCTCACCATGTAAGTACCGATAATTCCATATGGAATGAAAAGCACAAACACTACATACACTGCACCCATAATGAAGCTTGACCCTTCGCCAATGAAGCGGCGCAATCCAAAATCCAATAACTTATAAACAAACGCGCCAACAATCGCACCGCTGAGGGTGCCTACTCCGCCGATCAAGACGATCAGTAAACCAGTAACCGTAAATCCTAAGTCGGCAACACTCGGGATGATCGCTGGTTGATAGAGCGCATGCAGCATCCCCGCGGTGGCTGCAGTAAACGATGAAACTAACATGGCAATGATTTTGAATAATGCAGTATTAAAACCAAGCATTTTTGCCCGATCTTCGTTTTCTCTTACCGCTATACAAACTCTGCCTGTTGGTGATTTAACAAATGTCTTGTAGAGAATAAACATCGCCACCAAAATAATCAACGCAATTACATAAAAGCGGAATTTTTCGCTGGCAGGGTTGAGAAATGCGGGCACTGGGTATCCCTGCAAACCCACATCAGATCCGGTAAATTTTTGCAGTTCGGTAGAGGTCACAATGATGTGAAAAACCGTTGCCATGCCCAATGTAACCAGCGCGAAGGTAATTCCCTTTACTCGCGGTAAAACCAGGCTAAACAACAGCGCCTGTACAATTGAGGCAAGAATGATGCAAATCACAATCATGAAAAAGGGCAAATCAGAAAATTTGAGTAGGATCCCTGTCCCATAGGCTGCCACCGCAAAGAACATGGCATGTCCAAAAGACAATAGCCCTGAAATCCCAAACAACAGGTCATAGCTTAAGGCAAACAAGGCGAGGATGAAAATTTCAATCCCCAAACCTTGAATGAATTTGGAATAACTTCCTCCATTATTCCAAACAACAGCCGGGCTTGACCCTTCAAAGAGACCGACAACAAAGGGTAATAAAAGCATCGCCAGGAGGAAGAACCACAAAGAACGATATTCGCGAAAAAAAGAGAGTTTAATCTTATTCATTGTTATTCCTTCTTACCCATGATGCCGCCCGGCAGAAAGAGCAGGACGATTACCATTAGCAAAACTGTTGATGCCGGCACCAACGGTGGTGAGGGCTTGAACACAATATCGGTAAATGGAATCGTAATTCCTATCTGACCATATTTAATGATGAATTGCTGCACCAAACCAACGATTAGAGAACCTAACGCAGCCCCCGGATAACTGGTTAGCCCCCCAATCGCCAGAGCAATCAGCGCTGAAGTAAGCAATGTGGCTCCCATGGCAGTGTTCAAACCGGTAGAAGGAGCTCCGAGAACGCCGCCAAAAGTTGCCAGCCCAACACCGAGTGCAAACACCAGGGTAAAAATTCTTCTTACGTTTATGCCCAGTGCTTCAACCATGTTGCGGTCTTGAACTCCAGCGCGGATGATCATACCAATACGGGTTTTCTTCAGCAGAATCCACACCGAAATCAGCACAAGGAGCCCCATGATTGGAATAAGAATTTCATCGTAAACACGGATTCGACCATCAAAAAATTGGATAGTCGCACAGCGATACTGCAGCCAGTCGGCAATCCCCGTTGCCGGGCAGCCTTCACCTGCACCTTTCACAATCGCCGGCTTGGGCATAATGAACCCCGGTCTTCCCCAAATCGCCTGTACCATTTCGATACCGATGGCGCTTAAACCAAGGGTTAACATCAATTGGTAGATCGGGCGGCTGTAGAGCGGGCGAATCATGGTGGTTTCCATAATCGCCCCCAGACCTGCACCAACCAATACTGCCACAATGATAGCCACCAAGAACAACCAAGTGGAGTCAATCTTCACAAGCCATTCAGTTAGTTGATCGTTGAAGACAATAGTCAAGATGGCTGAAATCACTAATCCCAAAAAGAGCAGATAATTTTTTAATGGTTTCTTACCCTCACTGCTCACCTCGTTATTGTTGAGCGCAATCCCGATGCCGAAAAGCCCACTGGCGACCAGCAAGCCGATGACGGCAATGAAGGGTGAAATTAGAATAAACGCCTCATGCTCAAAAGGCAATCGTGTTCCTTGATCTGCAAAAAACGAAAAAGTTACCGGGCTTTCTGTATAGATATCAAGATCCCAAAACGCAATTGGATAGCGTGTTAGCACAACCACTGCGAGGATAATTGCAGCAATGATGGATCCCCAGGCTGCCAGTTTTCGAGATTTTTGTGACAATTTAAGTTTGCCAGCCAGATTCTTCCAAACAAAACTGATTGAAAGTCCAGTCATCAACAATAGAACTGGCCCGATGAGATCAACAAAGGTATCCGTGCGGACAAATACCGTCCACCCGATATATGCGCCAATCATATACAGTGTGCCATGAGCCAGGTTCAATACATCGAGCAAGCCAAAAATCAGTGAAAAACCAGCTGCCACAAGGAAGACAACCGACCCCGAAGAAAGGCTGCGCAGTAAAGTAATATAGAAATCCTGCGTGCTCATCCCTCGCGAAGATAAGAGAAGGAAAAATGCCATAATCAGGATCGTAATCACCAATGGAGAGTTATTATTTAAGAATTTTTTCATGGCATAACCTACGCAGCACCCAGGTATTTGTGAATCGTAGCTTTATCTTCGACCAATTCCGCCATCGTTCCCTTTTTTACGCTTTTGCCTTCTTCAATAATGACGTAATAATCAGCCAGCTTTGACGCCACCAGAAAGTTCTGTTCTACCAAAACGACGGTGGTTTCTTTTGCCAACTCTTGAATCACGCTAATCATGTTTTCGATGATTACAGGCGCAAGTCCCTCACTCGGTTCGTCGATGAGCAATAATTTATTGTCGGTAACCAGCGCACGAGCGATTGCCAGCATTTGCTGCTGTCCGCCTGAAAGACTGGTTCCCCGTATGGCAAGAAATTTCTTTAAGTCAGGAAATAAACCGAAAATAAAGTCCTTTTTTTGCAGGTATTCACCTTTGGTTCTTTCAGCAATTTTCAGATTCTCTTCCACTGAGAGGTCGCGGAAAATTGCCCGATGCTCTGGCACATACCCTAACCCCAATGCCGCAACATCGTAAGGTGCCATCCCCTGAACTTCACGGTCGTCGAAGATAACCTTTCCCTCTCTAACCGGCGTTAAGCCCAGGATGGATTTTAGTGTGGTGGTTTTTCCTGCACCGTTCCTGCCCAGCAAGGCAGTTATCGAGCCGCGTGGAACTGTGAGATCCACACCCTGCAAAATGTGGTATTGACCAATAAAGGTGTGAATATTTTGTACCTCAAGAATATTACTCATAAAAACCTCTGGCATCCGGATACAGAATTTGAAGAGCATTTAAAATTTTCTGTTTATAAATCATACAGCCCCCCCAAATATGCAACTTGTACTTCTTTATTCTTGGTAATTTGGTCAGGTGTTCCCTCTGCCAACTTACTGCCAAGGTTCATCACTGTGATTGTGTCAGAAATGCTCATCACAACATTCATGTTGTGCTCAACCAGTACAACTGTTTTTGAGCCTTCAGCCTGCACACTCTTGATTAGATCAATCAGTTCGGGCACCTGTTCCGAAGCCATACCAGCAGTGGGTTCATCCAATAATAAAACCTCGGGGTCGGGTGCCAGAATCATCCCTAACTCTAATTTCCGTTGGTCGCCATGCGGAAGAACGCGCGCAGGCAGGGCGGCTTTATCTTTAAGCCCAACCCTTTCCACGACTTCCCAAGCTTTATCAACGCTTTTCTTCAACAATGAAACATCACGTAAGAAGCGAAAATTTCCTTTGTCCATCGCCTGTGATGCCAGGCGTATATTTTCATAAGCCGAAAGATTTGGGAAGACATTGGTGATTTGAAATGACCTGCCAATTCCCATGTGAATCATACGGTGGATGGGTACACCGGTTATATCTTGCCCGTTGTAAAAAACTTTTCCACTTGTTGGTTTCAGGTTGCCGCTCAAGAGGTTGAAGAAAGTAGTTTTTCCAGCGCCATTTGGCCCAATTATTGAGTGCAGCGTATGTCGATGAATTTGAATATTGATATCATCTACTGCTTTCAGCGCTCCGAAACTCCTGCTCAGATTCACCGTTTCAAAAAGGATGTCGTTGTCCATAAGCTATTGTCAACCTCATTTATTTGTTATTAAGAATACATGAGATTCCCTAAAGACCTTTCGGTCTTTAGGGAATCGTGAGTCTTACAGATTACTTACCAGACAGGGTGCCAATGGGAAGGTCACCGCAGCGGCTATGCAGGGATTCAGGCAGCAGACAAGGAGGTTCGGGGCGGGTGGTTTCTACATAGGTGTAGAAGTCAGCAATCGGTGAAGTCAGGTTCTCAAGTTTCAAGATGTACATATCCTGAATTGCAACATGATCTTCAGGGCGAATATAGACAGTACCCTTTGGTCCTTCAAATTCCATACCTTCCATTGCAGCGACCAGTGCGGCACCACTAACATCACCGCCGGCTTTCTTGATGGCTTCCACTGCCATGATGGCGGCATTCATACCATCAGCATCAAAGAGGTCAGGATGCACCCCATAACGGGCATCTTCCTGAGCAACGAGGAAGTCGTTGATTTCATTTTTCGGTGCAGACCAGTGATACAGAATACCATTGGTGCTGCCGATGGCATTGGTATACCACAGAGGCATCAACACATTGTCAATGAAAGTGGCAGCCAGCGCCATTTTATCATTGAGACCAGAATCCTTGGCGGCTTGTGCAAGCGCGGGGAATCCTGAGCCAGCCCAAGTGACGATGTAGGCTTCTGCATCGGTGGCAAGCAGCGAATCAACATAGGGTGTGAAGTCTGTTGTGGTGGCAGGTGCAAAAACATCATCTCCGACAAAGGTTGAGCCGAGCAGTGAGCATGAATCGCGGAAGGCATCTGCGGAACCATGTCCAAATGCATAATCAGGGGCAATCTGAACCAGTTTTGAATAATTCTTAACCAGGTAAGTACATTCATTGATGGCATCCTGGTAGTTATTGCGGCTGGTGCGGAAGGTATATTCATTGAAATCAATACCGGTGATATCGTTTGCTGCAGCCGGTGCGACAATCAAAGGAATCTGATGCTGTGAAGCAATTCCTTGCAGCACGGTGGTGTTGGCTGAAGAAGCCGTACCAACCAGCAGGTTAACTTTTTGAACTTCAATGAGTTCGTTGGCAATGGTTGTGGTGTTTTCAGGCACGCCGCCATCATCGCGAACATATACGACGATCTCGCACTCATCAATCTTGAAGGTGTTTTCCTGGGTAACAGCGAAATCAAATTTATCACCAGCTGAACCAGCAGCGCCAGTTGCCCATTCCATACCAAGCATGAATGAACGCGGCATCATGATGCCGTAGATTGCCAGGGCGCCGGTGAGGTCGGTGATTAAACCGATTTTTACCGGTTCTGCACAAGTTAAACCTTCGGGTTCAACCGGTGCTTCGGTCGCTACTGGTGCCTCTGTGGCGGCCGGTGCCTCAGTTTCAACCGGTGCAGCAGTAGGGGCAGCGGTTGGGGTTGTGCAGGCAGCTAATACCATGCTGAGCACGATGATCAGGCTTACAAAAGTTAGTGCTTTTTTCATTATGTTTCTCCTCCATATTTTTTATTAAGTGTATAAGACGTTCTGATCGCTGCATTTTTCCAGGTTACTTCAGAGCCTCACCTCCTTTTGGTTTGTCTGTGTTTATGGCAGCATAGATGTGGTGACCAATAATACAGCCTGCCCCACAATCACCTGATGTTGATGCTGGTTATAACAATCCGTGCGTAAAGTTGCCAGATGCTTGTGTTGATCAACACCTACCACCTCTATCACAAATTCAATGCGATCGCCGCAATAAACCGGCGCTAAAAACTCGTACTGCATAGTGATACATGCCGAACCCTCTCCGGTGACGCGGGTATTCAACAGTGCGCCAATGATACCCACCAGGTAAAAAGGGTTTGCCAGTATCCTCTCCTGCTCTTCGTTCCCGGTATTCGTTGCAGCTGGTGAATGTTGGCTGATATCACCGGTAAGCCCGGCATACAACGCGTTTTCACCATCCGTAATCAAGCGGCTGTAATTGAGCTGTTTGCCCACCATGAGCGGAATTTGAATTCCGATGCTCATTTGCAAACCTCACTATGCTTTAGAACAAAACCCAACACCGCTGAGTTGAAGGCTTCGGGTTTTTCCAGGCATACCGCATGGCCGCCATCAGGAATTATGAGCAGCTCTGATCCGGGAATTTCGCTTGCGATGATTTCAGCGTATTTACGCGGCTTCAGCAAATCAAGTTCGCCAACCAGTACCAAAGTTGGGCATGAGATTGCCTTCAATTTATCAGTAAAATCAATTTGACTGAAGGCTGCCATTAATCGAGAAGCAGCCGCGAGATCCATTTGGTGATAACGTTTTCGAGTGGGTTCAAAGAGAGCCTGGTTGGATTTCAGCCAACTTTCAGAGAAATTGAGGGGCATGGCTGAATTAAAAAGCAATTCTGCATCATTATGATCAAGTGCATAACTCCAAATCGCTCCGATCGAGCGTAAAAGCGGATCGATCTGGCTCACCGCTGAAGAAACGATCAGGCTGTGGGTACGCTCTGGGTAGCTCAGGGCGAAGATCATACTAATCTCTGCGCCGTATGAAATGCCGCCGACATGCGCTTTTTCAATCCCGAGCGTGTCGAGCAGCCCCGCCAAATCATCAGCGTGTTGCTGCATGGAATACGGCTCATCAGGATGGTCAGATTGCCACATTCCGCGACAATCATATAAAAGTACACGAAAATGCTTGCTGAACGCAGCCACTTGGTAAACCCAGCTCGCAGTTGCCATGAAGATGCCGTTGGAAAGCACGATCACATCCGCTCCCTGCGGTCCATGTAATTCATAATATAGGTTGACCCCGTTCACCTTTGCAAAGGGCATTAATCAATACCTTTATATGGGCTCAAAAGCGAGCAATGTATTGTGCGCTTCACCTTCACCCTGATCAAGATATTTAACTGATACAGGGGTACCGATTTTAATCGAGCCAGGTTCGCAGCCATTTAGCCCAAGGATCAGCGCACTGATCATTGGTCCTTCATTCGTTTTTACAATGCCAACCACACTTGGGTTCTTTCGGTTATAACCAGCCTCAACCATTGCACTGGTATTAATAAAAATTCCAGCAAAAGCAACCAATGTGCCTTTTCCGCTGAACTCGACCCATTCCATATCGGTCGATAGGTTTTTTGGGTTGATGGGTCGCGGTGGCAAAAAAACTTCTCCGCTCACAGAGTCACGCGTACCCATCAATTTGTGACCTTGAAGGTATTCTTTGAAAGCCGCATTCGTAAATTGGTTTTCCAATTTTTAATCTCTCCTTTCGAAGATGTGTACCACGCAAGTTTGACCGGTTCCGCCTACGTTGTGAGTAAGCGCGTGTTTTAACTCACCCCCAAGCTGACGTTTACCGGCTTCACCGCGCAACTGTTTCCAAACTTCAACCACCTGTCCAACACCTGAGGCGCCAACCGGGTGACCCTTTGATTTAAGCCCGCCGGACAAGTTGATCGGTTTACTGCCATCGCGTTGAGTCTGCCCCATCTCTGCCATCTTCCCGCCTTCACCTGGGGCAAAAAAGCCAAGGTCTTCTGAGGCGATAATTTCTGCAATCGTAAAGCAATCATGCACTTCGGCAAAATCAATTTGCTCAGGGGTGATTCCTGCCATTTCGTAAGCCTGCTGCCCAGCCAGTTTTGCTGAGGTGATACTGGTAAGTGTTTCACGATCATGCAAAGCGCCGTCGCTTGCCTGCCCACTGCCGATAACAAAAATGGGTTTATCAGAAAATTGATAGGCCAAGTCTTCGCTCACCAATAAGGCAACTGCTGCGCCATCTGATACCGGTGAACAGTCATACAGGCACATCGGCCAGGCAATCAGCGGATTTGCTGATTCGTCCTGTAAGAAGGCCAGTTCATCTTTCCATTCAGGCACCGGCAGCCCTTTCTTGATTGCCCGTGCTTGCCGCGCCTCCATTAGTGAGGGGATGCTTGCACCAAATTGCGCTTTCTCGTTCATAGAACCATTAAAGTGGTTCTTAATTCCAACTTTTTTAAAGGTGTCGGTTGTGGCTCCGTACTTGTGCATATAGGCTGTTGCCATGGATGCGTAAAACCCAGGGAAAGTAAAGCCTGCAGCAACTTCATATTGGATATCTGCAGCGGTTGCCAGAGTATCTGTAACTTTTTCGGTAGACAGATTCGTCATTTTTTCAACGCCAGCCACCAGCACGATATCGTACAACCCGCTCGCTATCGCTAAAATTCCTTCGCGAAATGCCACACCAGCACTGGCGCAGGCATCTTCCACGCGTGTTGCGGGGATGGGATTCAAACCTGCCCAACTCGCCAAAATTGGAGCCAGATGACCCTGCCCTTCGAAAAGATCGGAGCTGTAATTTCCCAGGTAAAATGCTCCGATTCTCTTGGGATCAATTCCTCTATCCACAGTGGATAACATTTCAACGTAAGCTTCAATAAAGAGGTCTCGAGATGATTTCCCTTCAAACGCACCGAATTTGCTCATCCCAGCGCCTACCAGGGCTGCGCCTCGATTTAGTTTTCCCATATGTTATTGACCCTTCCTATTCCTTTAGGTAAGTTCTGGCATTGCTTAAATCTTCCGGAGCCGCTTCACCCGGATTGGCAAATGCCATTTTCAACGTACTGCCTTCGATTGCGTACCTTCCGTCGAATTTTCCCGTCAGGCCAAAATTATGCTGGCTCTGATCCATGCTGATGAGATCCCCTTCGACTGAATAGGTGCCGGAAGAGGTAATCCCCATTGCTGAAAAAACGGACTCAAACGATCCATCTTCATGAAAGGTGAAGGTTAATCCAGGGTAAGCCTGGTCTGCGGGTTGTTTCCAAGTTCCAACGATCGAATCCATCATTCCTCCAATCTAAAAGCGCGTCACTATACCCAACCGCGTGACTTCCTCTTTCAATTGGTCACGAAAATTGGGGTGGGCAATGTTAATTAACGCTTGTGCCCGGTCACGTAGTGTAAGACCTTTCAAATCTGCCACACCGAATTCGGTCACCACGGTATCCACGTCGTGAGAAGGAATCGTCACTTCAGCCCCATGAGACAAAACAGGAACCAGGGTGGAAACGGTATTGTTCTTGGCAGTCGAACGCAGCGCAATGATGCCCCGTCCGCCTGGTGAAAGCTGAGCCCCTCTGTGGGTATCCAATTGACCTCCGGTGCCAGAAAAATGCCGCGGGCCGATTGACTGGGAACATACCTGCCCCATCAAATCTACCTGCAGGGCTGTGTTGATGCTAATCATCTTGTGGTTTTTTCCAATCACATAAGGATCATTGGTAACCTTGCCCTGTTGAAATTCAACGCCGAGGTTGTTGTGGACAAAGTCATAAAGTTTTTTCGTGCCGAGTGCAAAAGCGCCAACCATTTTGCCTTTCCACAATGTTTTTTTGCGGTTGGTAATGACGCCAGCATTGTATAAATCCACCATACCATCGGTAAACATTTCGGTGTGGATGCCCAGATCTTTGCGGTTCATAATGAAAGGAGTGATCGCATTTGGAATACCGCCAATGCCCAACTGCAAGGTGGAGCCGTCTTCGATTAATTCGGCAATGTATCCGCCAATTGCTTCTTCTGCTTCAGTTGGCGGCGTAGTTGGCAGCTCAGGCAGCGGCACGGTGTTTTCAACCAGGTAGTCTACTTCAGAAATGTGAAGCTGCGTATCGCCTAAAGTCCAGGGCAAATTTTCATTGATTTCAATAATTACCAAGTCAGCAGCTTCGATTAATTGCTTTTCGATAACCAAGCCAAGCGACAGAGACATATAACCGCGAGAATCAGGCGGCGTGGCGGTGCCAAAGAAAACATTAAGGTGGTTTTTCGCAGCGTAGAGCTTATTGGTAGCAGCCTGGTGCAGGTTATTCGGTATATATGAAATCCGACCTTGTTCATGCACACTTCTATCGGCATTGCCGTAAAACCAGTTCTCAGAATAAAAATGGCCATCCATGCTCGGGTCGAGCAAGAAGCTATAGGCGCCAAGGGGTAAACACACCCATGTGGTAACCCCTTGTAAACGATCTCGCTGTTTGCCGAGCTCAGACATCACACCTGAGGGTTCTGAAGCTGCCATGGCAAACGCCACTGACTGATGAGATTGCACCTTGCCCGCTGCTTCGGCAATACTGATAATTTTTTGGTGGTAGAGGTCTTTATTTTCCATGAGCATTTATGGCATGATGAAAGCAGAACCAGCCTGGTTGTAACCCACGCCAGAGCCGACAAATAATACTAAATCGCCTGAATGGACTTTACCTTGATCAACAGCGTCATCAAACGCAATCGGCAAGCAAGCTGACCCGGTGTAACCGAACTTATCCATGATGTAATGCGCTTTTTCAAAGGGCAAACCCAGGGTTTCTTGCACCAGTTTGATGCTCGCCAGGCGAACCTGGGTGTAAATTACCAAATCTGCTTCCTTAAGATCAAAATTTCCGTTTTTCGCCAGCTCGCGCATACGTGCCGGCCAGCCCTCATGATTTACTTCAGGCGGGAAAGGTGTAATCAGTTTGACCTTTGTCCGACCAGCACGCACGGATTCTTCGGTGGCTGGTTCGTAGGTGCCGCCAGAATAGATGCCCCAATGTTTGTGATACGAACCATCAGCAAAGAATGTGGAGCTCACAAAGCCTGGTTTGTCACTGGCTGTTAGTATTGCCGCACCGGCACCATCGCCATAAAAGAATGACATGACGTCATTTTCCCAGTCCGCGAGCTTGTGCATCATATACGCGCCGATCACCATTACATATTTGAGATTGGGGTTCGAGGCAATCAACCCTGCTGCCAGGTTCAGCCCTGTTGGAAAAGAAGCACAGGCGCAACTTACATCAAAGGTGCCAGCGTTCTTTGCGCCAAGTTTATACTGCGTAACCACCGAAGTCGCAGGGGTGATGTAATCGGGGCTGTCGGTGCCAAGAATTATCAAGTCAATGTCTTCAGGTTTTAAGCCTGCTTTCGCCAATGCTCGCTTGCCAGCTTCGGCAGCCAGATCAGATGTTGCCCAATCGTCAGGCGCATAGAAACGGGTTGTAATTCCAGAAGAGGCCTCGAATTTATCAATCACTTCACCAAAACGAGTGCGCATCGAAGCGTTGGTGCGTTCAATTTCGGGGATATAGGATCCAGTGCCAATAATTGTCGCGTAACGGGTCATTAAAAACTCCTTTAAGTTCTAAGTTCCAATTACAATGCCGCCATCCACGCTGATGGTGGCGCCATGGAGAAAAGCTGCTTCGTCAGAGGCAAGCCACAGGTAAGTGTTAGCGATGTCTTCTGGTTCGCCTAATCTTCCGAGCGGTGTTTTCGCACGCATCCCTGCCAAAACCTCTTCGGGCATTTTGGCAACCATTTCGGTCATGATGAAGCCGGGGGCAACCGCATTAACCCTGATGTTATAGCGCCCTAACTCTCGCGCCCACACCTTGGTCATGCCGATAACCGCGGCTTTGGTTGCCACATAATTGGTTTGCCCAAAGTTGCCGTACAACCCAACAACTGAAGTGGCGTTCAGAATAACACCAGCATTTTGCTTAATCATGTATGGCGTTACTGCTTGAGAACAGTTAAAGACACCCTTAAGATTGACTGATACAACCAGATCAAACGCTTCTTCCGACATTTGTTTCGCCAGCTCGCCATCTTTCATCTTGACAAATTGAGCATCACGCGTGATTCCTGCGTTGTTAACCAATATATCAATGTGCCCATAC
>WPCI01310948.1_pt1 | contig 16818 bp, 18 predicted proteins | sample 5399871 | NCBI WGS metagenome assembly WPCI01 (sample SAMN12869469, study PRJNA574797) | sludge metagenome | isolation source: wastewater treatment of pH7 | place: China:Beijing | collected 2019-05-20
GACGACCCGTGACCCCGTTCGGCGAACGCCTGCGCGAACTGCGGCTGCAGCGCGGCGTCACCCAGAAGCAGATGGCGGCGGCGATCGGCGTTTCGGCAGCCTACCTGTCGGCGCTCGAGCACGGGCGCCGCGGCGAGCCGACCTGGCCGATGGTGCAGAAGATCATCGGTTACTTCAACATCATCTGGGACGACGCCGACGACCTTATCCGCCTTGCCCGCGGCCAGTCGCGCGCCCGCGTGCTGGTCGACGCCACCGGGCTGTCGCCCCGCGCCGTCGAGCTTGCCAACCGGCTGGCCGGGCAGATCGGCGATCTCGACGAGGAGGTGCTGGACCAGATGATCTTGCGGCTCCAGGCTGCCGCACTCACGCGTCGGACCAGAAAAGAGTAATCAGAACAATGGCTTGAGGTCCGAGAGCTTGTCGTTCACCAGCCAGCCGTAATAGTTTTCCTCCGGCAGTTTCGCCGCCTCGCCGGCCGCTGCGCGCCGCTTGTTTTCCGCCGCCAGCGCGCGGGCGCGCTCCTGCGGATTGCCGACATTGTAGAGCGTGGCCGTCAGCCCCGGATTGGCGGAAATGTCGAAATCGGCGATCGAACGGTAGGCGTCGATGGAGGTCTTGAGCGCGGCCGCCATGTAGGCCAGCGACTTGTCCGGATCCATGATCGCCTCGTAGACGCCGCGCGCGTCGCGGTGGTCGAGCCTGGGCAGGCCGGAGACCGACGCCGTCAGGTCCGACATCTGCAGCGCGGTCAGCGGATTGATCTGCCCGAGGCCGAAGGTCTGCCCGGCATAGAAGGGCTGGAAGAACACGGCGGAGAAGCGGTTGGCCGGAAACGCGGTGCCGCCCACCGTCTTGCCGCGGAAATCGCGGTTCCACACCGCCTCGCGGCAGGTCCACAGCGCATAGGAGCCCTTGCGTTCGGCGCACTGGGCAAACTGCGGCCGCTTGACGAAGCGGTCGACCGGTTCGCCCTCGAACGAGAAGGAGAAATCGGAGGCCAGGTACGAGGCCGCCTTGACGTAATAGGTCTGCAACCGGTCATAGGCATCGACATTGTAGGTGTGCTCGCCGACGATGGCGCCGGCCATGTGCAGCGGGTCGATGCCGTAGCGCGCTGCCGTCGCCTTGATCTTCTTGCGCAGCGCCGCGTCGTTGGACAGGAGTGCCAGCACCTTCTGGTACTTGGCCTCGAACGTCGTCTTGGCCTGCTGCGTCCGCTTGGCCGAGGCGCCGGGAATGGCCGGCTGCTCGGCGTTGCGGTTTCCCGGCGGCACGGCCGTCGCCGCACCCGCCGCCGTCGCCAGCATCATCGCCAGACCAAAAGCCGTAAACCGCCGAACCATGCAAGCCCATCCCGTGAAGCCGGCGCAGGCAAGCACGTTTGCCGCCGCCGGGAAACCCTGAAGCCGGCCTTACAGGATGAATCGGGACAAATCTGTGTTGCGCGCCAGCTCGCCGACGTGGCGGCGCACATAGGCCGCGTCGATCGACACCGCCTCGCCGCCGCGGTCCGGTGCGCCGAACGAGATGTCGTCGAGCACGCGCTCCATCACGGTCTGCAGCCGGCGCGCGCCGATGTTCTCGACGCTGGCGTTGAGATCGACGGCGACCTGGGCCAGCGCGTCAATGGCGTCGACGGTGAAGTCGAGGTCGACGCCCTCCGTCTTCATCAGCGCCACATACTGCTTGATCAGGCTCGCCTCGGTCTCCGTCAGGATGCGGCGGAAATCGTCCTTGTCGAGCGGCTCGAGCTCGACGCGGATCGGCAGGCGGCCCTGAAGCTCCGGCAGAAGGTCCGACGGCTTGGAGACGTGGAAGGCGCCGGACGCGATGAACAGGATGTGGTCGGTCTTCACCGGACCGTGCTTGGTCGCCACCGTCGTGCCCTCCACCAGCGGCAAGAGGTCGCGCTGCACGCCCTCGCGCGACACGCCGGCGCCAATGCCGCCCTCGCGCGAGGCGATCTTGTCGATCTCGTCGATGAAGACGATGCCGTGGTTCTGCGTCAGTTCCAGCGCCTCGGCGACGATCTGCTCCTGCTCGATCAGCTTGTCGGATTCGTCGGCGAGCAGCACCGTGTGCGAATCCTTCACCGTCATGCGCCGGGTGCGCGTGCGCGGGCCCATGGCCTTCGACAGCATGTCGCCAAGATTGAGCACGCCAATGTTGGCGCCGGGCATGCCGGGAAGCTCGAACTGCGGCCCGGCCGTGTCGGCCACCTCGATGTCGATTTCCTTGTCATCAAGCTCGTTGGCCCGCAGCTTGCGGCGGTAGGTGTCGCGTGTCGCCGGGCTCGCCGTCTTGCCGACCAGCGCGTCGAGCACGCGCTCCTCGGCGTTGAGCTGCGCCCGGGCGGCGACCTCGCCGCGCTTGGCCTCGCGCACCAGCACGATGCCGGCCTCCAGCAGGTCGCGCACGATCTGCTCGACATCGCGGCCGACATAGCCGACCTCGGTGTATTTGGTTGCCTCGACCTTGACGAACGGCGCGTTGGCCAGCCGCGCCAGCCGGCGCGAGATTTCCGTCTTGCCAACACCGGTCGGGCCGATCATCAGGATGTTCTTTGGCATCACCTCTTCGCGCATCGGTCCGTCGAGCTGCTGGCGGCGCCAGCGGTTCCTGAGCGCGATGGCGACGGCGCGCTTGGCGTCATGCTGGCCGATGATGTGGCGGTCGAGTTCGGTGACGATCTCGCGGGGGGAAAATTCGGTCATGAGGGGAAACTCACCGTGGAGGGCTCGAAACGCATCAGCAGGCAATCGTCGGCGCTGATGCCGGGGATGGGGCGGAAGCCGGCCTTTTCATAGGCGCGGATCGCCCGCGCATTGGCCGGATCGGGATCGATGATGATGGTGCGGTGCCCCTCGGCGGCAAGGCGCCGCACGAAGGCCGAAAGCACCAGCGTTCCCAGCCCCCGCGACAGATCGGCGGCCTGCCCGATCGACAGGTCGACGCCGATGGAATCGGCCGGCAGGGCGAGCATCCAGGGCGCCAGGCTGAGCCAGGGCTCGAAAAGCTGGTCGGCGACGGTCCAGGACTGGATGTAGCCCCGCGCGACGCCATCCTCCAGGAAGATGTAGGGGCGGGTCGTGTCGCGGCCTTCCACCATGTCGCGGATCTGGCCGAGTTCGAAATCCGGATCGCCCCACCATTGCCGCCAGTGCGGCGCCTCCATCCATTGCCGCAGGAGGGCATAGTCGGTCGCCGCGACGGGTCTGAACGCGATGGCTGGCACGTCAGGTCTCGTCCAGCATTTCCAGGACGATGCTGGTGTTGGTGTAGACGCAGATGTCGGCGGCGATCGCCATGGCGCGCCTTGCGATCGTCTCGGCATCCATGTCGGTGTCGACGAGCGCGCGCGCCGCGGCGAGCGCGTAATTGCCGCCCGAGCCGATGGCCATCACGCCATGCTCGGGTTCCAGCACGTCGCCGGTTCCCGTGATCGCAAGGCTGACATGGCGGTCGGCCACCAGCATCATGGCTTCCAGGCGCCGCAGATAGCGGTCGGTGCGCCAGTCCTTGGCCAGTTCCACGCAGGCGCGCGTCAACTGGTCGGGATATTGCTCGAGCTTGGCTTCCAGCCGTTCCAAGAGCGTGAAGGCATCCGCCGTCGCCCCGGCGAAGCCGGCGATCACGTGCCCGCCCTGGCCGATGCGCCGCACCTTGCGGGCATTGCCCTTGATGATGGTCTGGCCGAGCGACACCTGGCCGTCGCCGGCGATCACCACCTTGCCGCCCTTGCGCACCGTCACGATCGTCGTGGCATGCATCGATGGCATTGCACGTTCCTCGCCCATGCGGCGTCATGCTCCTGTCGAACCCGTCCGCACCGTCATGGCGGACCGGATTTATGTATGGCGGCGGCAACGGATTGCAAACCTTGGCGCCGGCGAAACTGGATATTGGGGCCTCATGCTGTTAAGAGGCCGTCGCCCACCGCGCGGGCTGAAGGGGATGGTCATGGTTCGCCAGGCAACGATCACGCGCAAGACCAACGAGACCGACATCGTGGTCAGCGTCAATCTCGATGGCGAGGGCAAGCGCCGCATCGCCACCGGCGTCGGCTTCTTCGACCACATGCTGGACCAGCTGTCGCGCCATTCGCTGGTCGATATGGAGATCGAGGCGAAGGGCGACCTGCACATCGACGATCATCACACGGTCGAGGATGTCGGCATCGCGCTTGGCCAGGCTCTGGCCAGGGCGCTCGGCGACAAGCGCGGCATCGTGCGCTACGCCTCGCTCGACCTGGTCATGGACGAGGCGCTGACGCGCGCCGCCGTCGATGTCTCGGGCCGGCCGTTCCTGATCTGGGCAGTCGCGTTCACGGCGCCGAAGATCGGCACGTTCGACACCGAGCTGGTGCGCGAATTCTTCCAGGCGCTGACGCAGCATGCCGGCATCACGCTGCATGTCGAGACGGTCCGCGGCGCCAACAGCCACCACATTGCCGAAAGCGCCTTCAAGGCGGTGGCGCGCGTGTTGCGCACCGCGCTCGACATCGATCCGCGCCAGGCCGGCGCCGTGCCCTCGACCAAGGGAACGCTGTCGGGCTGACCGGCGCGGAATGTCCGCCATGCGCATCGCCATCATCGATTACGGGTCCGGCAATTTGCGCTCCGCGCAGAAGGCCTTCGAGCGCGCCGCGCGCGAAGCCGGCATTGCCGCCAGTGTCGCGCTCGTCACCGACGCCGACGCGGTGCGTGCCGCCGACCGCATCGTGCTGCCCGGCGTCGGCGCCTATGCCGACTGCAAGGCCGGGCTCGCCGCCCTGCCCGGCATGATCGACGCGCTGGAGGAGGCGGTGCGCCGGCGCGGCCGGCCCTTCCTCGGCATTTGCGTCGGCATGCAGCTGATGGCGGCGCGCGGACTGGAAAAGACAGTCACGCCGGGACTCGGCTGGATTGGCGGCGACGTGGTGGAAATGACGCCGTCCGACCCGGCGCTGAAAATCCCGCAGATCGGCTGGAACACGCTGACGCTGGCGCGCGACCACCCGTTGTTTGCCGGCATCCCGACCGGCGACGGCGGCCTGCACGCCTATTTCGTCCACTCCTACCATCTGGCGGCGGACAATCCGGACGACGTTCTGGCGGTGACCGACTATGGCGGGCCGGTGACGGCCGCCGTGGCGCGCGACAACATGGCCGGCACCCAGTTCCATCCCGAAAAGAGCCAGGCGCTGGGCCTGGCGCTGATCGGCAATTTCCTCGGGTGGAGGCCGTGAACGGCCCGCTTCACCTCCCCCTTGTGGGGAGGTCGGATCGGCGGAGCCGATCCGGGTGGGGGTATTCGGACGGGCGATTGAATATGTGACCCCCACCCTGTATCCCTCCCCTCAAGGGGGAGGGAGCCGGCCGATCCCCTTCCGCGTGCGGGAAATCCGAACATGACCCCCAAAATCCTCTTTCCCGCCATCGACCTGAAGGACGGGCGCTGCGTGCGCCTCAAGCTCGGCGACATGGCGACGGCGACGATCTACAACGAGGATCCGGCGGCGCAGGCGCGCGCCTTCGAACGCCAGGGCTTTACATGGCTGCATGTCGTCGATCTCGACGGCGCGTTCGCCGGCGAGAGCCGCAACGGCGCGGCCGTCGAGGCGATCCTGAAGGCGACGAAAAACCCGGTGCAGCTCGGCGGCGGCATCCGCACGCTTGCGCAGATCGAGGCCTGGCTCGGCAAGGGGCTCGCCCGCGTCATCCTCGGCACGGTCGCGGTGCGCGATCCGGAGCTGGTGAAGGAGGCTTGCCGCCTGTTTCCCGGCCGGATCGCCGTCGGCATCGATGCCAAGGGTGGCAAGGTGGCGGTGGAGGGCTGGGCCGAGGCCTCGACGCTCGGCGTCGTCGAGTTGGCAAGGACATTCGAGGGCGCCGGCGTCGCCGCCCTCATCTACACCGACATCGACCGCGATGGCGTGCTGACCGGCATCAACTGGGAGGCAACCATCGCGCTCGCCGACGCCGTGGCGATCCCGGTGATCGCCTCCGGCGGCCTTGCCTCGCTCGCCGACGTGGCGCGCATGACCTTCCCCGACGCGGCCAGGCTTGCGGGAGCGATTTCCGGCCGCGCGCTCTACGACGGCCGCATCGATCCGGCCGAGGCGCTGGCGATCCTCGCCGGCAAGAAGGCCGAAAAACCGCTGTTCGAGGAAAAACGGCGATGACCCTCAAGGCCCGCGTCATCCCCTGTCTCGACGTCAAGGACGGCCGCGTCGTCAAGGGCGTCAATTTCGTCGACCTGATCGACGCCGGCGACCCGGTCGAGGCGGCCAAGGCCTATGACGCGGCCGGCGCCGACGAACTGACCTTCCTCGACATCACCGCAAGCCACGAGAACCGCGACACGATCTTCGACGTCGTCGCCCGCACGGCCGAGCAGTGCTTCATGCCGCTGACCGTCGGTGGCGGCGTGCGCAGGGTCGATGACATCCGCAAGCTCCTGCTGGCCGGCGCCGACAAGGTGTCGATCAACACGGCGGCGGTGAACAACCCTGATTTCGTCGCCGAGGCCGCCGACAAGTTCGGCAACCAGTGCATCGTCGTCGCCATCGACGCCAAGCGCGTGTCGAAACCGGGCGAGGCGGACCGCTGGGACATCTTCACCCATGGCGGCCGCACCCCGACCGGCATCGACGCGGTGGAGTTCGCCCGCCGCGTCGTCGATCGCGGCGCGGGCGAGATCCTGCTGACCTCCATGGATCGCGACGGCACCAGGGCCGGCTACGACATCGCGCTCACCCGCGCCGTGGCCGACGCGGTGCGCGCGCCGGTGATCGCCTCCGGCGGCGTCGGCACGCTCGACCATCTGGTCGAGGGCATCCGCGACGGCCACGCGACCGCGGTGCTGGCCGCGTCGATCTTCCATTTCGGCACCTATTCGATCGGCGAGGCCAAGCGCCACATGGCGGCCGCAGGGCTTGCCATGCGGCTCGACGGTCCGGGAGGCGCGGCATGATCGGTTTCACCCTTTCCGACCTCGAGGCGATCGTCGCCGAACGCGCCCGCTCCGGCGCACCCGATTCCTGGACGGCGAAGCTCTATGCCGCCGGCATGGACAAGGCGGCCAAGAAGCTCGGCGAGGAGGCGGTCGAGACCGTGATCGCCGCCGTGGCGAGGGACGACAAAGGTCTCGTTTCCGAAAGCGCCGATCTTCTCTATCATCTCCTGGTGGTGCTGGCGCTCGCCGGCGTTCCCCTTGCCGACGTGATGGCCGAACTCGAGCGGCGCACGGCGCGTTCCGGGATCGCCGAGAAGGCGTCGCGGCCATCCGGCTGAACACGGCTCTTCCGGCCGGGCCGGCAATGCGGGACCGGTCGATGGATCATCTGGCGCCGAACGAGAAATATTCGCCCTACCGCGTGTTTTCCGCCAGGGACTGGGCGGCATTCCGGGCCGACACGCCGCTCACCCTGTCGGAAGAGGAGGTTCGCCGCCTGCGCTCGCTCGGCGATCCGGTCGACCTGGAGGAGGTGCGGCGCATCTACCTGTCGGTCTCGCGCCTGTTGTCGGCGCATGTCGAGGCCTCGCAGCTGCTGTTCTCGCAGCGAAAGACCTTCCTCAACCTGCCGGAGGCGGTGAAGACTCCCTTCATCATCGGCATTGCCGGGTCGGTCGCGGTCGGCAAGTCGACCACGGCACGCGTGCTCAAGGAACTGCTGGCACGCTGGCCGTCAAGCCCGAAGGTCGATCTCATCACCACGGACGGTTTCCTGCGGCCCAATGACGAGCTCAGGCGCGAAGGGCTGATGGAGCGCAAGGGCTTTCCCGAATCCTACGATTTCGGCGCCATCATGCGCTTCCTCGCCGCCATCAAGGCTGGCGTGCGCAACGTCCGGGCGCCGCTCTACTCGCACCTCGTCTACGACGTGGTTCCCGGCGAATTCACGGTCATCGACCAGCCCGACATCCTCGTCTTCGAGGGCATCAACGTGCTGCAGACGCGCAAGGACCTGCCGCTTGACGGCAAGGCCGTGCCCATCGTCTCGGACTTCTTCGATTTCTCCATCTACATCGACGCGCGCGACGAACTGATCCACGGCTGGTATGTCGATCGCTTCATGAAACTGCGCGAGACCGCGTTTCGCGATCCGAAATCCTTCTTTCACCGCTATTCGCAGCTCTCCGCCGATGCCGCGCTCGCCATCGCCGAGGGCCTGTGGGCCAACATCAACCTGAAGAACCTGCGCGAGAACATCCTGCCGACCCGGCCGCGCGCCGACCTGATCCTGAAGAAGGGCGCCGACCATCTGGTCGAGGAGGTTGCCCTCAGGAAGCTGTGACCGGGGCAAGTCCGTGCGTCGCCGCTGCCTTGCGGCCCTCGCGGACGGCGAAGGTCCGCCGCAGGGCGAAATGCAGCGCCGCGACGATGGCGACCGACGCGTAGCCGTCGATGGCATAATGCCAGCCGAGCGCCACCGAGCTGGCCATGATGAACAGCGTATAGAGTGAAAGCGCGATGCCAAGGCGGCGGCTGAACTCGAAGGCGAACAGCGCGTTCATGGCGATCAGGCCGACATGCACGGAGGGAAACGCCGAGATTCCGGTGCCGAAGCCGGCCTTGCCGAGCACATGCGCCTTCCACAGGTAGGATTGCAGGAACGCGGCGGAGAAATGCCCGTCCTTGCCTTGCGACAGATGCGCGACCAGTTCGCCGAAGCGCGCCTCGTCGCCGGTCACGCCGCCGAAGAACGCCGGTCCGGCCGAAAGATAGAGGCCGGCCAGCACATTGCCGATGAGCACCCAGGTGAGTGCGAAGGCGACCAGATAGCGCGCCCGCACCGCCTCGGTGCGCGGCGACACCGTGAACACGTAGAGCGCGGTGAAGCAGAACACGAACCAGACGACGTCGTAGGAAAACTCCGTCAGCGTGCGCAGCAGCGGATGGGCGACAAGCGGCTCCACCAGCCGCCACGGATCGACGCCGAAATGCAGCAAACGGTCGATGTCGGCGTGGATCGCGTCATGGGTGAAGCCACCCTGCCAGACCACCAGCACGTTCTTGATCGAGGTGAAGGTGCCCTGGAAGAACACGAACGCCATCAGGAGCGCCGATCCGGCGACGTAGCGGCCGACGCGGGCGGGCGTGAAGACGGCGCGGAAGGCAAGCTTGCGCCTGCGGTCGACGCGGTGGATGACGAGGCCGGTATCGGTGAGCAGCGCCAGCACCGGATAGAAATAGAGGAACAGCGCCGCCCATTTCACGTAGTAGATGGCATAGGAAGCGCGGTCGCTGGCGCCAAGCGCGGCAAGCATGGCCAGGCCGAACCCGCTGTAGAGCGCAATGCCGAGATAGAACGGCCCGTCCGCGCGCATGCGCGATGCGGCGTCCCGGACCGCCGCCTTTGCCCATGACCCTTCAGCCATTCGATCCTCGTGTGCGTCTTGGCGCGCGACACTAGGACAAGAACCTTAAGAAATGCGGTTTGCCGGCGATCCGACGCGGCGAAGCGTCAGGTTGATGCGGCCGCCATTCCTCAGCAGCGTCGAGGTCGAGGGGTAGATGCGGTCGACGCCGTGGAAGGCCAGCCGGCTTTCGCCGCCGAACACCACGACATCACCGGATTCGAGCCGGAACGACACGGTGCGGTCGGTCCGCGCCGGCCCGCCGATGCGAAACAGGCAGGAATCGCCGAGCGACACCGACACGATCGGGGCGTCGAGATCATGCTCGTCGCGGTCCTGGTGCAGGCCCATGCGCGCCGATTCCGCATAGAAATTCACCAGGCAGGCCTCCGGCGGCCGCGGGCAGGCGGAAACCGCGTCCCACAGCGCCAGCAAACGTGGCGGGATCGCCGGCCAGGGCCGGCCGGTCAGCGGATGGGTTGGCTGGTAGCGATAGCCGCGGGCGCGGTCGGTCACCCAGCCGAGCGGGCCGCAATTGGTCATGCGCACGCTCATTTCGCGGCCCGTTCGCGGCATCGCCGGCACGAACAGCGGCGCTTCGGCGACAATGGCGCGGATCTCCGCCACCAGCGCCTCCTGTTGATCGCGGTTCAGACAGGCGGGCATGTGACGCACGCCCCTTGGCAGCACCAGCATGCGTTTCACCCTTTTCTCATGCACGGATCGGGCGCATGATCGCTTCGCCTGTCAACGCCGTAATCGGGACGTCCTGCCATGATCCATCGACTTCTGACTGCCTCGGCCCTTGTCCTTTTCGGCGCCGCGCCCGCCCTTGCCGGCGATCCCGTTGCCGAAACATGCGGGCTGGCCGCCGCGCTGCCGGGGGGAACCGGCGCCATCATGGACCAGCTCAACGCCATGGCGTCGCTGTGGGCGGCGTCCGACCGCGCCAAGCTTGGCCCGGTGATGGAACCCGAGCTCGGCAAGTTCAAGATGGAAGCGGGCAAGGTGTGGATCGTCGGCGACCTCGATCCGTTCATGCGCGAACTGCTCGTCGTGTCGGCCGACCGCAACCAGGGCACGACGCTGTATTTCCGCGTCATCTACGAAAGCGCCCCCGATGGCTTCTACTTCAAGAACGTCCGGTTCAATTCCGACTTCTATGCCATCATCAGCGATCCGTTCCTGCAGGCGCCCGCGCCGGTGAACTGCGGCTGAACGAAAACGGGCGGCCCTGCCGGGCCGCCCGATGCTCCGGGCCGCCGTGATCAGGCGGTGGCGGCGTCAGGAATGCGCAGCACCTGGCCGGGATAGATCTTGTCGGGGTGCTTCAGCATCGGCTTGTTGGCCTCAAAGATCAGTTCGTGCCTGGCGCCCTTGCCCTTGCCATAGTGCTTCTCGGCGATCTTCCACAGATTGTCGCCCTTCTTGACGGTGTAGAACACCGGCGCGCTGGCCGGGGTCGCCGCCTTGACCAGCGCGGTCATGTCGACGCCGGCATCGAGCTTCAGGCCGGAGTCCGGCGCAACGACCTTCAATTCCGAGGCCTCGACCTTGGAGATGCCGAGCGTGTTGCCGACGGCGATGATCGCCTTCTCGAAGATCGACTGGTCCTTGACGACGCCGGACAGGACGACCTTGTCGCCTTCCACCTTCACCTGGACGTTCTCGGTGCCGAGCTTGTTGGCGTCGAGTTCCTTTTTCAGAGCGTCCGCGCTGGGCGGCGCCTCGTCGTCGCCGATGCCGAGCTTCTTGCCGACGGATTTGACGAAATCGAAGATGCCCATGTCAGTCTCCTGTGAAAGGCGGGAATCGGTCGGCAGCATTTTCGCATCCGACGGCGGCAAGGGAAAGCCTTTTGCGCGCCGTCAATCGTCCTCGACCTGGCCCCGCATCCGCTTGACGCTGCCGCGTCCAGCCTTGGCCTTGAGGCGGCGTTCCACCGATGCCCTGGTCGGCCGCGTCTTGCGTCGTGGCGGCGGCGGCGGTTCGAAGGCCTGTGCCACGAGCGCGGCCAGACGCTCGCGGGCATCGGCGCGATTGCGCTCCTGGGTGCGGTGGCGGGTTGCTTTCAGCACGATGACGCCCGCGGCGGTCGCCCGCCGACCGGCCAGCGCCATGAGCCGGGCACGAATGCGTTCGTCGGGGAAGGGGAAGGCCATGGCATCGAAACGCAGCTCCACCGCCGTCGACACCTTGTTGACGTTCTGGCCGCCCGGTCCGGCGGAGCGCACGAACTCCTCCGTCAGGTAGGTTTCGCCGATCGACACGCCCGGCAGGATCGGAATGTCGGCGTTCATGTCTTCCAGACGATGACCTCGTCCTCGTCCTTGCGCCTGATGTCGGGAACGGCCGCGCCGTCGGCCGGATAGCCGGCCACCAGCAGGATCACCGGCTTTTCATGCTCCGGCCGGCCGCAGATCTCGGTGAGGAATCCCATCGGCGACGGCGTGTGGGTGAGCGTCGCAAGGCCTGCGTCATGCAGTGCGGCGATCAGGAGCCCCGTGGCGATTCCCACCGATTCCGGCACGTAATAGTGCTTGATCCGCTTGCCGTCGGCGGCCACGCCGTGACGCTGGGCGAAAATGACGATCAGCCAGGGCGCGGTCTCCAGGAACGGCTTGTTGGCGTCGGTGCCGAGCGGCGCCAGGGCGTCGAGCCATTCCTGCGAGGCGCGCCCGGCATAGAAGGCGCGCTCCTCCTCTTCCGCCGCCTCGCGGATTGCCCGCTTTGTCGCGGCATCGGAAATGCACACGAAGGTCCAGGGCTGCTGGTTGGCGCCCGACGGCGCGCTGGCCGCCGCCATCACGCAATCGCGGATCACCTCGGCGGGAACCGGCCGGTCGGCATAGTCGCGCACAGTGCGGCGCCTCGCCATCCGCGCGCGAAATCCCGCCGCGCGCCGAACGGTGTCCTCGGCGGGGAGAACGATGAAATCAAGGGGCTTGACGTTGCTCATCCCCGATCTGTGCCAGCATGGCGCGCGAAAGAAAAGCCCGTTGCACGCCGGCCGGCCGATCAGGCCGCCCGCGGCGCCGCGTCGAGCACGCCGGCGTCGACATGTCCGGCGAACTTGGCGAAATTGTCGACGAACATGCCCACCAGCCGGCGCGCCTGCGCGTCGTAGGCGGCCGTGTCGGCCCAGGTCGAGCGCGGATCGAGAATTGCCGGGTCGACGCCGGCGACCGCGGTCGGCACCTGGAAGCCGAAATTCGCGTCGGTGCGGAATTCCGCATCGCGCAGTGAGCCATCGAGGGCCGCCGCCAGCAGCGCGCGGGTCGCGCGGATCGGCATGCGCCGCCCGGTGCCGTAGGCGCCGCCGGTCCAGCCGGTGTTGACCAGCCAGCAGTCTACGCCGTGGCGCGCGATGAGGTCGCGCAGCAGGTTGCCATATTCGGACGGATGGCGCGGCATGAACGGCGCGCCGAAGCAGGTGGAGAAGGTCGCCTCCGGTTCGGTCACGCCCTTTTCCGTGCCGGCGACCTTGGCGGTGTAGCCGGAGAGGAAATGATACATCGCCTGCGCCGGCGTCAGCCTGGCGATCGGCGGCAGCACGCCGAAGGCATCCGCCGTCAGCATGATGATGTTGGCGGGCTGGCCGGCGCGGCCGCTGGCCGAGGCATTCGGGATGAAATGCAGCGGGTAGGCGCACCGCGTGTTTTCCGTCAGCCGCCCGTCGTCGAAATCCGGCTCGCCGGCTTCGTCGAGGATGACATTCTCCAGAACCGTGCCGAAGCGGCGTGTCGTGGCGAAGATCTCCGGCTCGGCCTCGGCCGACAGCCGGATGGTCTTGGCGTAGCAGCCGCCCTCGAAGTTGAACACGCCGTTCTCGCCCCAGCCGTGCTCGTCGTCGCCGATGAGCGTGCGGTTCGGATCGGCCGACAGCGTCGTCTTGCCGGTGCCCGACAGGCCGAAGAACACCGCCACGTCGCCATCAGGCCCGGCATTGGCCGAGCAGTGCATCGGCATCACGCCATGATCGGGCAGCAGGTAGTTGAGCGCGGTGAACACGCTCTTCTTGGTCTCGCCGGCATAGGAGGTTCCGCCGATGAGCACGATCATGCGCGTCAGGTCGACCGCGATCACGGTGTCGGTGCGGCAGCAGTGACGCGCCGGGTCGGCGCGGAACGACGGCAGGTTGACGATGGTCATGCGCGGCTCGAACCCGGAAAGCGTGGCGCGGTCCGGCCGGATGAGCAGGTTGCGGATGAACAGCGAATGCCAGGCGAGCTCGGTGACGACGCGCACCGGCAGCGCGTGCGCCGGATCGGCGCCGCCAATCAGGTCCTGAACGAACAGGTCGCGCCCGCCCGCATGCGCCATCATGTCGTCGTATAGCCGCTCGAACGCCTCGGGCGTCATCGGCCTGTTGTTGTCCCACCACACCCGGGTCTCGCTCGCCGCATCGCGGACGACGAACTTGTCCTTGGCGGAGCGGCCGGTGTGCTGGCCGGTCAGCGCCACCAGCGCGCCATGGGCAGAAAGCCTTGCCTCGCCGCGGCGGATGGCTTCTTCCACGAGCTGCGCTTCGGTCAGGTTCGAAAACATCGTCGCCGCGGTGATGCCGAGCGCCTCGAGGGCGTTGCCGGTCGTGTCCATTGCAAGGCTCTCCCCGTGATCTGGGCCGCCCGAACCGGGCCGGCGCGGCCCGCCGCGGACCGTCGAGCGGGGCAAAACAGAAATCCGCCACCCTTTCAAATCTTTAATCGATTTAGCCATTTTGAAAATTGTTTAAATCGTTTGTAATGGTTGACGGACGGAAAGCGCAAAAATTCGCCGGGCACCCAAGGATTGGCGTCCCCATGCCACCTATATGACGGGTACGGCGTGCGGCCGTCCCTGCGCCTGATGTGACATGACACGGCATGTGTGCCACATTTTGCGCCGGATTTGTTCGCCACAAGCCCTTCGCCGACACAGGGAAGGGACCCAGGCATGAAGGAGACGTTCGACATGGCCACCATCGCGCTCGTCGACGATGACCGCAACATCCTGACCTCGGTGTCCATCGCGCTGGAATCGGAAGGATACCGGGTGGAAACCTACACCGACGGCGCTTCCGCGCTCGACGGGTTTGCCGCCCGGCCGCCGAACCTTGCCATCCTCGACATCAAGATGCCGCGCATGGACGGCATGGAGCTGCTGCGCCGCTTGCGCCAGAAGACCGACCTGCCGGTGATCTTCCTGACATCCAAGGATGACGAGATCGACGAATTGTTCGGCCTGAAGATGGGCGCCGACGATTTCATCAAGAAGCCGTTCTCGCAGCGGCTGCTGGTGGAACGGGTGAAGGCGGTGCTGCGGCGCGCCTCGGCCCGCGAAAACGGCCAGAAGGCCGGGCAGGCGCAGGCCAAGATGCTCGAGCGCGGCCAGCTTGTCATGGACCAGGAGCGCCACACCTGCACCTGGAAGGATCTGCCGGTGACGCTGACGGTCACCGAGTTCCTCATCCTGCAGGCGCTGGCCCAGCGACCCGGCGTGGTCAAGAGCCGCGATGCGCTGATGGACGCCGCCTATGACGAACAGGTCTATGTCGATGACCGCACCATCGACAGCCACATCAAGCGCCTGCGCAAGAAGTTCAAGGCCGTCGACGACGATTTCGAGATGATCGAGACGCTCTACGGCGTGGGCTACCGCTTCCGCGAGGCGTGAGGAAACCGGCCGCGCCGGGCGCCGCGACCGCGGCGGACCGGCCGGCCCTGGATGGGCGATGAACGAGGAAACGCCGCAAGCCGAGCCCGAGACGGCGCCGCCGTCCGAACCGCGCCGGCCGCTGGCCGAGCGGCTTCCCCTGGCGCTGCGCCGGGTGTTCTCGCACTATGCCTTTTCCTCCCTGACGCACCGCATCCTGATCCTCAATCTCGCCGCCCTCGGCGTGCTGGTGTCCGGCATCCTCTATCTCAACCAGTTCCGCGAGGGCCTGATCGACGCGCGCGTCGAAAGCCTCATGACCCAGGGCGAGATCATCGCCGGCGCGATCTCGGCGTCGGCGACCATCGAGACCGACGCGCTCAACATCAATCCGGAAGAGCTCCTGAAGCTGCAGGCCGGCCAGTCGCTCGCCCCCGGCGCCAGCGAATTCGATGACCTGCAGTTCCCCATCAATCCCGAGCGCGTCGCGCCGGTGCTGCGCCGGCTGATCTCGCCGACCCGCACCCGCGCCCGCATCTTCGACCGCGAGGCCAACCTTCTGCTCGATTCGCGCCATCTCTATTCCGGCGGCCAGATCCTGCGCTACGACCTTGCCCCGCCCGAAGGCGACGAGCCCGGGATGCTGCAGCGGATCGGCGCCGGCGTTGCCGCCTTCTTCCGCAGTTCCGACTTGCCGGTGCTCAAGGAGGAGCCGGGCGGCTCGGGCTCGGGGTTTCCGGAGGTGATGACGGCGCTGACCGGCAATGCCGCCACCATCGTGCGCCAGACCGAGGCCGGCGAGCTGGTGGTGTCCGTCGCCGTGCCGGTGCAGCGCTACCGTGCCATTCTCGGCGTGCTGATGCTGTCGACCGAAGGCGGCGACATCGACCGGATCGTCTCGGCCGAGCGCAAGGCGATCTTCCGGATCTTCGGTGTCGCCGCCGTCGTCAACGCGCTGCTGTCGATGCTTCTGGCCTCCACCATCGCGCGGCCGCTGCGCCGCCTGTCGGAAGCCGCCGTCCGCGTGCGCCGCGGCGTCAAGAACCGCGTGGCCATCCCCGACTTCTCCGAGCGCCAGGACGAGATCGGCCATCTGTCGGTGGCGGTGCGCGACATGACCAATGCGCTTTACGCCCGCATCGAGGCGATCGAGAGCTTCGCCGCCGATGTGGCGCACGAGCTGAAGAACCCGCTCACCTCGCTGCGCTCGGCGGTGGAAACGCTGCCGCTTGCCCGCAACGAGGATTCGCGCAAGCGCCTGCTCGACATCATCCAGCATGATGTGCGCCGGCTTGACCGCCTCATCACCGATATCTCCGATGCGTCGCGGCTCGATGCCGAGCTGGCGCGCGAGGACGCCACCGCCGTCGACCTGCGCAAGCTCGCCACCGACATCGTCACGATCTCCACCGATACGACCCGCCACCGCAAGCCGATCCGCGTCGACCTGCGTGTCGGCAAGCCGCCCGCCTCGGGGCGCGGCTTCATCGTCAACGGCCACGAATCGCGTCTGGGGCAGGTGCTGGTCAATCTCATCGAGAATGCCCGCTCCTTCGTGCCGGACGAGGGCGGCCGCGTCGTGGTGTCCCTGTCGCGGTCCGGCAAGCGCATCGTGCTGACGGTCGACGACAACGGGCCGGGCATCAAGCCGGAAGCGCTGGAGCGCATCTTCGAGCGCTTCTACACCGACCGTCCGGCCGGCGAGGCGTTCGGCCAGAACTCCGGGCTGGGCCTGTCCATCAGCCGCCAGATCGTCGAGGCCCATGGCGGGCGGCTGACCGCGGAGAACATCGCCGGCGCCAAGCCGGGCGACGTGCGCGGCGCCCGCTTCGTCATCGCG
>WPCI01448881.1_pt1 | contig 16818 bp, 16 predicted proteins | sample 5399871 | NCBI WGS metagenome assembly WPCI01 (sample SAMN12869469, study PRJNA574797) | sludge metagenome | isolation source: wastewater treatment of pH7 | place: China:Beijing | collected 2019-05-20
TGTTCGTGCAGGAAGGCCGCAAGGTGTTCAAGGATGTCTGCCCGATGGTGGCGCAGATCATCGGCGAGCAGCTGCAGGCCAACCAGCTTGAGCCGGCGCAGGTGAGCCGCTTCTGGCTGCACCAGGCCAACCTGAGCATGAACCAGCTGATCACCCGCCGCCTGCTGGGGCGCGAAGCCACGGCGGAGGAAGCTCCGGTGATTCTGGATACCTATGCCAACACCAGCTCGGCCGGTTCGATCATTGCCTTTCACCTGAACCAGGATGACCTGGCTGCCGGTACGCTGGGCGTGATCAGTTCCTTTGGCGCGGGCTATTCTGTGGGTAGCGTGATTTTGCGCAGGCTGTAATCGGGGCCTGAAAATAGCTGGCTGCAGGAACGTGGCAATTCGCTCCTGCAGTGGTTGTATTGGATGTTGCGGGTGGGAGTCTTGCCGTCAGGCAAACAGGGCCTCGAAGGTGTCGGCAATTTCTCTGGCTACGCGTTGCATGTCTGCTAGCATCTGCCCTGAATTGTACCGACCAGACCGCGTCCTCGATTTTTTCATCAAGCAGCGGTGTGATGTAGTGGCCGGGCTGGCTGGCGAGGGTGCTGTAATCCAGCAGCTGGCTGATGGGGCGGGGGACAAAGCCATCCAGCAATGCCTCGACAAATTCGGGGTGGCTGAACAGCTCCTTATAGCCGGCATCATGGTGCTTTGCCATGTGACCTCCTGTCGTTGTGGGAATCCTTTCACGAAGCCAGTATAACGGTTATGGCAGGTGGGATCCTGGTCTTTGGCGCGAGCGTCCGGCTTTACAGCCTTCAGGACGGCTTGTGGTCCTGTTGTGGTTTGATTACCAGGCCTTCAACCAGCCGGCGAATGCGCGGTGCGCCGGCCAGGACCAGCAAAAATGCAACCGGCCAGGCCACCAGGAATGCCTTGCCCCAGCGCAGCAAAAAGTCGCCGCTCAGGCCGGTGTTGACCCAGGTAATGACAAAGGTCATGCCGCTGACCATGTAGAATGACATCAGGATGGCAAACGCCAGCGGAGCAAAGCGGGGGCTGAACACGTGAGGTTTCCTCGTTGGCTGAAAGGCATGCAGCGCTGCCGGTGTGGCGCAGCGCGGTTTTTATTTAAGGTTATAGTAATCTAATTTGCGAAACAGACAAAATTGTCGGCATGACCGGTTGTCGCATGCCGTGTTGTGGAGGTTGCCGTGCATTACACCCTGATTTTTTATGTTCCCGAATCTCATCTTGATGCGGTCAAGGCGGCGGTATTTGCCGCCGGTGCGGGCCGCTTGGGGGACTATCAGCAGTGTTGTTGGCAGGTGCTGGGGCAGGGGCAGTTTCAGCCGCTGCCCGGTGCCGCACCATTCATTGGCGAGCAGGGCCGGCTGGAGCAGTTGCCCGAGTGGCGGGTGGAAATGCTGGTGCCGGAAGCGGCGCTCGGAGACGTGATGCAGGCATTGCGCACGGCGCACCCGTATGAGGAGCCGGCCTATGCGGTATTGCCGATGCTGGATGTATAGCAAGACGATAGCTTGCTTGCAATTTTGCCGATACACTGCCGGGGACTTTAGTGTGTCACTCTGTGTGAAAACGTAGGAACAGAATGCAACCCGTGACGGGTTCTGCGACTGCACTGCGCACAGAATGGCAGGCAGGTGCTTGGCTTGGTGTGGGTGGACTGGCGGGGTAGCGTGTGGCGGAATTCATTGTACTGGGCAGCCGTGAGTACCGGCGGGCGACGCTGGCGCTGTTTTGCGGCGGTTTTGCCACCTTTGCCCTGCTGTACTGCGTACAGCCGCTGTTGCCGCAGCTGGCCGAGTTTTTTGGCGTATCGTCGGCCAGCAGCAGCCTGGCACTGTCGGTGACCACCTTCGGTCTGGCCGGCGGGTTGCTGTTGTCCGGTGCCCTGAGCGAAAGCTGGGGGCGCAAGCCGGTGATGGTGACGGCATTGCTGCTGGCCTGTAGCCTGGGGCTGGCCACGGCGCTGGTGCGCGACTGGCACCTGCTGCTGGTGTTGCGCACCCTGTTGGGGCTGGCCCTGAGCGGTCTGCCGGCGCTGGCCATGGCTTATATTGGTGAAGAATTCGATCCCGCTTCCTTGCCGGTGGCGATGGGGCTGTATATCGGCGGCACGGCGCTGGGCGGTTTGCTCGGGCGCTTGCTGACCGGGGTGTTGAGTGATCTGGGCGGCTGGACGCTGGCGCTGGGCGGGATTGCCGCGCTGGGCCTGCTGGCCAGTGTGCTGTTCGTCTGGCTGCTGCCGCCGTCACGCCACTTTGTCGCGCAGCCCCTGTCGTTGCGCGGCTTGCTGGGCAACTTTGGCCGCCACCTGGCCAATGCCGATTTGCGGGTGCTGTTTTTCCTGTCTTTTCTGCTGATGGGCAGCTTTGTCGCCCTGTTCAATTACATCGGTTTCTACCTGTCGAGTGAACCGTTCAGCCTGTCCGGTACCCTGATCGGTTTTCTGTTTCTGGTCTATTTGCTTGGCATTTGGAGTTCCAATGCGGCGGGCAAGCTGGTCAGTGCCCGTGGTGCACGAACGGTGTTGCTGGCGGCGCTGGTGATGATGCTGGCGGGTATCTTGCTGTGCCTGGTGCCATGGCTGCCGCTGATCGTTGGCGGGCTGGCGCTGTTTACCACCGGTTTTTTTGCCGCCCATGCGGTGGCCAGCGGACTGGTCGGACAACGGGCCGGCGGGGCCAGGGCACAGGCATCGGCGCTGTACCTGTGTGCCTATTATCTTGGCTCCAGTGTGCTTGGGTACGTGATGGGCTGGGTATGGCAGCACTGGGGCTGGGTGCCGCTGCTGGGCTGCCTCGCTGCGGCTTTGTTGTTGGCGATGGTGCGGGCCTGGCGTTTGTAGGGCGGTCGGCACGAACGATCGCGCCTGCCTGGCCTGAGCCGGTGATTATGATTTTGCCTTGCGTCTTGCCGGGCATGGCCCTTACCGGGGCGGTGGCTTTTCGTTATGATATGCGCCCTGTTTATCGGTGGGCATGGCATGATTAGCAACGAATACGAACTGGCCTGGGTGCTGTACGGCGTGGCAGCACTGGGGTGTTTCTGGGTGTGGACGTTTTTCACCCGCTGGATGTGGCGTTACCTGCGCGAGCCGCTGTGGCTGGCGGTGGCGGTATTGCTGTTCAGCCCGACGCTGGTCGATCCCAATGGCACGGCGTGGGTGCCGTCGCTGGCCATGGCGGCGATGGACATTGCCTTCAAGGTCAATAACGATGCCTGGCGGGCGCTGGCCGACATCATGCTGTATGGCACCGTGGCGTTCACGCTCTATCTGATTTTTGCCATCTTGCGTTTTCTGGTCGAGCATTACTGGCTCAAACCGCGCCGTGCGGAAAAAGCCGGCCAGCAGACGCCCGGGGAAGCAGTGCCGCAGACCGAGCCAACCCTGCGCGAGCTGCTGGACCAGAAAGAGCTGTTTGATACCGGGGAGCCGGGCATTGTTGCCCGTCGTTAGGAGGCTGTCATGTGCGAGTTGCTGGGCATGAGTGCCAACGTGCCAACGGATATCGTTTTCAGCTTTACCGGGCTGATGCAGCGTGGTGGCGGTACCGGCCCGCACCGCGATGGCTGGGGGATCGGTTTTTATGAAGGCCGTGGCCTGCGCCTGTTCCAGGACCCGCAGGCTAGTGTCGATTCGGAGGTGGCGCAGCTGGTGCAGCGTTATCCGATCAAGAGCACGGCGGTGATTGGCCATATTCGCCAGGCCAATGTCGGCGCTGTGAGCCTGGCCAATACCCATCCCTTTGTGCGCGAGCTGTGGGGGCGCAACTGGTGTTTTGCCCACAATGGCCAGCTGGCGGGCTTTGCTCCGGAGCCGGGATTTTACCGGCCGGTCGGGGATACCGACAGCGAGGCGGCCTTTTGTGATCTGCTCAATCGCCTGCGCAGCACCTTTGCCGATGCACCGGAGCCGGATGCCATGCTGCCGGTACTGGTTGCCGCCTGTGAGGAATATCGCGGCAAGGGCGTATTCAACTGCCTGCTGAGCAATGGAGACTGGCTGTTCAGCTATTGCTCGACCAAGCTGGCGCGCATCACCCGCCGTGCGCCCTTTGGCCCGGCCACCCTGAAAGATGCCGACCTGACTGTCGATTTCCATGCCGAGACCACACCAAACGATGTGGTTAGCGTGATTGCTACCGAGCCGCTGACCGACAACGAGAACTGGCACATCTACCAGCCTGGCGAGTGGGTGCTCTGGCGCAACGGTGAGGTGCTGGCGCAGGGCGGGCTGTAGGTGCGAAGCTGTAACAGGTGCGAATTTATTCGCACAGCAGTGCACCAGCTTATTCACACAGCAGTGCACGAATTTATGCGCACGGTAGTGCAGTTTTTGTGCGAATGAATTCGCACCTACAGTTGTATCAGCGCGACAAAGACTGCATCGCCTGTTCCAGTCCGGACAGGGTCATGGGGTACATTTCGCCTTCCACCAGCTCGCGGATCATGCCGATTGAGCGGGTGTAGTGCCAGCTGTGCTGCGGGTAGGGGTTGAGCCACACCAGCCGGTCGAAGTGCTGCATGAAGCGCTGCATCCAGAGGTAACCGGGCTCGTCATTCCAGTGTTCGACACTGCCGCCGGCATGACTCACCTCGTAGGGCGCCATGCTGGCATCACCGACAAAGATCACCTTCCAGTCGCTGCCATAGGTGTGCAGCAGGTCGTAGGTGGGCGTGCGCTCGCTGGTACGGCGCATGTTGTTTTTCCACACTGATTCGTAAATGAAATTGTGGAAATAGTAATACTCCAGATGCTTGAACTCGCTGCGGCAGGCACTGAACAGCGCCTGGCATTCCTCGATATGGGCGTCCATCGAGCCGCCGATATCGAACAGGATCAGCAGCTTGACGGTATTGCGCCGCTCCGGCCGCATGCGGATATTGAGCAGGCCGCCATCGCGGGCGGTGTGTTCGATGGTGCCTTGCAGGTCCAGTTCCTCGGCGGCACCCTGGCGGGCAAACTGGCGCAGGCGGCGTAGTGCCATCTGGATCGAACGGGTATTGAGCTGCTCGTCCTCGTCCAGATTCTTGTATTCGCGCTGCTCCCACACCTTGACCGCACGGCCCTGGCGTTCGCCGGCATTGCCGATGCGGATGCCTTCCGGGTGGTAGCCACCGGAGCCGAACGGACTGGTGCCGCCGGTACCTATCCACTTGTTGCCGCCGGCATGTTTCTTTTGCTGTTCTTGCAGGCGCTGCTTGAAGGTCTCGATCAGCTTGTCCAGCCCGCCGAGAGACTCGATTTTCGCCTTGTCTTCTTCGCTGAGCTGGCGCATGAACTCTCGGCGCAGCCATTCGTCGGGGATCAGCGCCTCGATGTGCTCCTGAAGATTTTTCAGCCCCTTGAAATAGGCGGCAAAGGCGCGGTCGAACTTGTCGTAATGGCGCTCGTCCTTGACCAGCAGGGCGCGCGCCAGATAGTAGAATTCGTCCATGTCGGCGAACACCACATTGCGCTCCAGCGCGGCGATCAGGTCGAGCAGCTCGCGCAGCGAGACCGGCACGCGCGCCGCGCGCAGCTCGTGAAACAGGCTTAACAGCATGACGGGCCCTTAGCGGCGATTGCGGTTCATGAAGGCCAGCCGCTCCAGCAGCATGATGTCCTGTTCGTTCTTGACCAGTGCGCCGGCCAGTGGCGGCAGTGCCTTGCTGGCATCGGCCTCGCGCAGGGCATCGACACCGATCTGGTCGGCCATCAGCAGCTTGAGCCAGTCTACCAGTTCGCTGGTGGAGGGCTTCTTTTTCAGGCCGGGTGCCTTGCGGATGTCGAAAAAGATTTCCAGCGCCTGGCTGACCAGCTGCTGGCTGATGTCGGGGTAGTGTACATCGACGATCTGGCGCAAGGTTTCGGCATCCGGGAAGGCGATGTAGTGGAAGAAGCAGCGGCGCAGGAAGGCGTCCGGCAGCTCTTTCTCGTTGTTGGAAGTGATGATGATGATCGGCCGCTGCTTCGCCTTGATGGTCTGGTCGGTTTCGTAGACGTAGAACTCCATGCGATCCAGCTCTTGTAGCAGGTCGTTGGGGAATTCGATGTCGGCCTTGTCGATTTCATCAATCAGCAGGATCACACGGTCTTCGGCCTCGAAGGCTTCCCACAGCTTGCCCTTGACGATGTAGTTGCCGATGTCGTGTACCCGCTCGGAGTTGAGCTGGGAGTCGCGCAGGCGGCTGACCGCGTCGTACTCGTACAGGCCCTGGTGGGCCTTGGTGGTGGACTTGATGTGCCAGGTGATCAGACGGGCCCCGAAGGCGTCGGCCAGCTCTTCGGCGAGCATGGTCTTGCCGGTGCCGGGCTCGCCTTTTACCAGCAGCGGGCGTTCGAGGGTGATGGCGGCGTTGACCGCCAGTTTCAGGTCATCGGTGGCGACGTAGGAGGAGGTACCGGTAAATTTCATGCGTGGCTCTTGTACTAAAGTTATGTGTTTTTCGTCGCTGCATGCGGCAGCGGCTTATGGTTAGATGTTGTGACTATAACAGCAAGCGAATGGTTGGCGGGAGCGTATCAGCGCCTGCACTGCCGGGGTATACAACAGACATGCAAAAAGAGGGCAACAGCTAATGGCCAAAATCTATATCGACAACGCGCAGAGTGTCGGCAACACGCCGCTGGTGCAAATCAACCGGCTCGCGCCGAAGGGCGTCAGCATCCTGGCCAAGGTCGAGTCGCGTAACCCGGCCGGTTCGGTCAAGTGCCGCATTGGTGCCGCCATGATCGAGGCTGCCGAGCGCAGTGGCCGTCTCAAGCCCGGTGTAACCATGGTTGAGCCGACCTCCGGCAACACCGGCATCGGCCTGGCGTTTGTCGCTGCGGCCAAGGGTTACCGGCTGATCCTGACCATGCCGTCCTCGATGAGCCTGGAACGGCGCAAGATTCTCAAGGCACTGGGTGCCGAACTGGTGTTGACCGAGCCGGCCAAGGGCATGAAGGGTGCCATCGCCAGGGCGCAGGAGCTGGTGGATGCCGACCCCGACAATGTCATCATGCTGCAGCAGTTCGAGAATCCGGCCAACCCCGACATCCATGAAAAAACCACGGGTCCGGAGATCTGGAACGATACCGATGGCGCGATTGACGTGCTGGTCAGCGGTGTCGGTACCGGCGGTACCCTGACCGGTGTGTCCCGCTACATCAAGCAGCAGTGTGGCAAGAACATCCTGACGGTGGCGGTGGAGCCGACCGGCTCGCCGGTGATCAGCCAGGCCAGGGCCGGCCAGGAATTGACCCCGGCGCCGCACAAGATCCAGGGGCTGGGTGCCGGCTTCATTCCGGGCAATCTGGACATGAGCCTGGTCGACCAGGTGGAGCAGGTTGATGATGAGGATGCCAAGCAGATGGCGCTGCGCCTGATGCGCGAGGAAGGCATCCTGAGCGGCATTTCCAGCGGAGCGGCGATGGTGGCGGCGGTACGGCTGGCGCAGCAGCCGGCCATGCAGGGCAAGACCATTGTGGTGGTGCTGCCGGATTCCGGCGAGCGTTATCTGTCCAGCATGCTGTTTGACGGCCTGTTCACCGAGCAGGAATTGCAGCAGTAAGAGGGCCGTTGTCCTGCGCGGAGTGCGTGGGACAACGGCAATAAAAGATGCCACAATGTGGGCATTTGATGTGCCCAAGGTCAAGGAGACGCCCCGATGACAGCCCGATGCCCTGCCACTGCCATTGCCCGGCAGATCCTCAATGGCTTTGATGCCTATCGCAAGGAGTTCCGGCAGATCACCAACCTGGGGCGCTATCGCTTCGAGCAGGCCCAGTGGCAGGAAATCCAGCACGCCTCCGCCCGCCGTATCCAGATTTACAAGGAACACATCGAGCAGACCCGTGACGGGCTGGTCAGCCTGTATGGCGAGGCCGTGCTGCTGGATGTGGGTAACTGGTCGGCGATCAAGCAGTCCTATATGGGGCAGATTGACCTGCGGCTGGACGATGAGCTGTCGGAGACCTGGTACAACTCGGTGTTCAACAGCCTGTTCAGCCATGACAAGATCTGCAACGAGAACATGTTTGTGCAGACCACCCGGCAGGGGCGGGTGAGCGGCGAGACGCCGATGCAGATCCGGCTGTATCGTCCGGCCGGTGACCTGAAAGGCATGTTGCGCCAGATCATGGGTGATTATCGCTTCGAGATCCCCTTTGCCAACCCGGAGGGGGATCTGGAGCGCATCGAATACCAGTTGCGACAAAGCCTGCCGGAATGGGTATGCAAGGACCCGGACCTGAGCATCGAGCTGTACAGTTCGCGGCTGTACCGCAACAAGGGCGCCTATATCATTGGGCGGGTCTTCACTGCCGAAGAGCAGTGGCCGTTGCTGTTTCCGTTGCTCAATATCGAGGGGCAGGGAGTGCGCTTTGACGCGGCGATTACCGACGAGGCGGAAGCCTCGATCATCTTTTCATTCACCCGCTCGTATTTCATGGTGCGGGTGGCGTATCCGTCGGAGTTCATCAGCTTCCTGCAGAAGATTCTGCCGCGCAAGCATCTGTGGGAGCTGTATACCTCGATCGGTTTCTACAAGCAGGGCAAGACCGAATTCTACCGTTCGCTGATGCGCCACCTGGACGAAACCGATGACCGTTTCATGATGGCGCCGGGCATTCGCGGCATGGTCATGACGGTGTTCACCCTGCCCGGCTACAACACGGTATTCAAGGTGATCAAGGACCGTTTTTCGCCATCCAAGACTGTGGATCGCGCCATGGTGATCGACCGCTACCGGCTGGTCAAATATGTTGACCGGGTGGGCCGGCTGGCCGATACGCAGGAGTTTTCCGACCTGCGCTTTCCGCTGGCCAAGTTTGATCCCGAGTGTCTGGAAGAACTGCTGGATGTGGCTCCGTCCACCATCGAGGTGCAGGGTGACGAGGTGCTGGTGCGCCACTGCTGGACCGAACGGCGCATGACGCCATTGAACATCTACCTGGACAATGCCACCAGCGAGCAACAGGTGCGTGATGCGCTGGATGACTATGGCTGGGCGATCAAACAGCTGGCGGCAGCGAACATTTTCCCCGGTGACATGCTGCTGAAGAACTTTGGCGTGACCCGGCACGGGCGGGTGGTGTTCTACGATTACGACGAGATTACCTACCTGACCGAGGTGAACTTTCGCGTGATTCCGTCACCGCGCTACCCGGAAGACGAGTGGGCGGCCGAGCCCTGGTATTCGGTCGCTCCGAATGACGTGTTTCCGGAGGAGTTTCCGGTGTTTTTGTTCACCGATATCCGGCACCGCAAGATCTTCAGCCAGCTGCATGGTGACTTGTTCAGGGCCGGCTATTGGCAGGGGCTGCAGGAGGCCATTCGGGAAGGCAAGGTCATTGATGTGTTTCCCTACAAGCGGCGCAAGGACCCCGAGTACACCTATACAGCCTGATCTGGTTTTTGGTGGATTGGGGTTTGCACTGCGCTGGTGCGGGTGGCGAGGTGCTGCGCAAGGCTGGGTTTGTGGGTTTTGCACTGCGCTGGTCCGGGTGGCAGGACACTCCGCAAGGCTGACGCTGCCAGTGCCGAAGCGAAGCTTCGTCCCTGTTGCTGATGCCTTGCTCCGGTCCTGCCACCCGGACTTGCCACTTGTGCGGGGTGGGGGAGAGGGCCCGGCCATGCCGGGCTGCTGTCGCCGTGTGAGCCTGTTCCGCGGTGCTGTACTTGTGCCTCCGGATTTGGCCAGCACCTGGCGACAGCAGTCCGGCGCAGCCGGACCAGAAATCTCTCCAATAACAGCGGTGTGCATCGGGCTGGCGGGACCGTAGCAAAGCCTTGTCGGCATGTCCGGCTTGCCGGGCGTGGCGACGCGAGCTTTGCGGAGTGTCCTGCCGGCCCGCAACGGCTCAAACCAGACCACAAGCAACTCCGAAAAATTAAACACCGCTAGAAAAAAAACATCCCGCAAGCTATAATTCGGCGCTTTCAATTTTCCCGTACGGGAGCACCCAACATGCTGCGTATCAGTCAAGAAGCCCTCACGTTCGACGACGTGCTACTTATCCCCGGTTACTCCGAAGTTCTGCCCAAGGACGTGACCCTGAAAACCCGCCTGACCCGCGATATTGAAATCAACATCCCGTTGCTGTCTGCGGCCATGGATACCGTGACCGAAGCCCGTCTGGCCATTGCCATGGCCCAGGAAGGCGGCATCGGCATCGTGCACAAGAACATGACCATCGAGCAGCAGGCCGCGCAAGTACGCAAGGTCAAGCGCCATGAGACCGCGATTGTCCACGATCCGGTCACCGTCACCCCCGACATGAAAACCGTTGACCTGCTGGCGCAGACCCGCGAGCTGGGTTTCTCCGGCTTTCCGGTGATCGAGGGCGGCAAGCTGGTCGGCATCGTTACCGGCCGTGACCTGCGCGTGATGCCGAACACCTGCGATACCGTGGCCGCCATCATGACGCCGAAAGAGCGTCTGGTGACCGTCCCGGAAGGCACTGGCCTGGAAGAGATCAAGGCCAAGCTGTACGAGCACCGCATCGAGAAAATGCTGATCGTCAATGACCAGTTCGAGTTGCGCGGCATGGTTACTTTCCGCGACATCGAAAAAGCCAAGAGCTACCCGCTGGCCTCCAAGGACGAACAGGGCCGCCTGCGTGTGGGCGCTGCCGTAGGCACCGGTGCCGACACCGAAGAGCGCATCCGCGCCCTGGCTGCTGTTGGCGTCGACGTGGTCGTGGTGGATACCGCACACGGCCATTCCAGGGGCGTGATCGACCGCGTACGCTGGGTCAAGGAAAACTTCCCGCAGGTGCAGGTGATCGGTGGCAATATCGCTACTGCCGAAGCCGCGCTGGATCTGGTCAAGGCTGGTGCCGACGCGGTCAAGGTCGGCATCGGCCCCGGCTCCATCTGTACTACCCGCATTGTTGCCGGCGTTGGTGTACCGCAAATCAGCGCGATTGCCAATGTTTCAGCGGCGCTCAAGGGCACCGGTGTACCGATGATCGCCGATGGCGGCATCCGCTTTTCCGGTGACCTGGCCAAGGCGATCGTCGCCGGCGCGGATACCGTGATGATGGGCTCCATGTTTGCCGGTACCGAAGAGTCGCCCGGCGAGATCGAGCTGTTCCAGGGCCGCTCGTACAAGTCCTACCGTGGCATGGGTTCGCTGGGCGCCATGGCGCAGGCACAGGGCTCGTCCGACCGCTACTTCCAGGACAGCACCGGCGGAGCCGAGAAACTGGTACCCGAAGGCATTGAAGGGCGCGTGCCCTACAAGGGCAGCATGTCCGCCATCGTGCACCAGCTGATGGGTGGCCTGCGTGCTGCCATGGGCTACACCGGCAGTGCCAGCATCGAGGAGATGCGTAGCAAACCGCAGTTTGTGCGCATCACCGGAGCCGGCATGGCCGAGTCGCACGTCCATGACGTGCAGATCACCAAGGAAGCGCCCAACTACCGCGTGGGCTGACCCTGGAAACAAACCGCCTTAACGGCGGTTTGTTGTTTTATGCTGAAACATCCGGTTTAACCCGCTTCCTGTAGGTGCGAATTTATTCGGACAAGCTCGGCAGAGCCGGGCAACAGAGGCTCATGTGCGAATGAATTCGCACCTACAGGGTGAATTGCAAAAATCCGGTTACAACCTGACAACTCGAGAGACAGACCTCATGACTACACCAGACATCCATGCCGAACGCATCCTCGTTCTCGATTTTGGCAGCGAATACACCCAGCTGATCGCCCGCAAGGTCCGCAGCGCGGGTGTTTATTGCGAAGTTCACCCCTTTGATCTGGATGAGGCTGCTATACGCGCCTTCAATGCCAAAGGCATCATTTTTTCATGCGATCCGGATGTCGAGCCGCTGGTGGCTGATCCGCAGCCGGTGGCTGCCGCCTATCAGCTGGACGTACCACTGTTGAGCGTCGGTTACGAACATCCCGGCCTGCCTGCTGTGGCCCGCCGGACTGGTGCCTATGACGACAGCAACACGCCTGCGCTTGTAGAAAACTTTGTCTTGCAGGACTGCGCCTGCCAGGGCTTGTGGACGCCGGCCAACATCATCGAGGATGCCATTGCCAAGGTGCGTGCCCAGGTTGGCGAGCGCCAGGTGTTGCTGGGCCTGTCCGGCGGGGTGGACTCATCGGTGGTAGCGGCATTGCTGCACCGCGCCATTGGCGACCAGCTGACCTGCGTATTCGTCGACCACGGCCTGATGCGCCTGCACGAAGGCGACCAGGTGATGCGCATGTTTGCCGAGAACATGGGTGTCAAGGTGATTCGTGTGGATGCCGAACAGCGTTTCCTCGACCTGCTCAAGGGCGTCAATGATCCGGAAGAGAAGCGCAAGATCATTGGCCGTACCTTTATCGAGGTGTTCGACGAGGAATCCGCCAAGCTGGAAGGCATCGACTTCCTTGCGCAGGGCACCATCTACCCCGACATCATCGAGTCGGTGGCGATCAAGCATGGCAAGGCGCGGGTGATCAAGTCCCACCACAACGTCGGCGGCCTGCCCGAAGACATGAAGTTCGAGCTGGTCGAGCCGCTCAAGGAGCTGTTCAAGGACGAGGTGCGCAAGCTGGGCGTCGAGTTGGGCCTGCCGCGCGAGATGGTCTACCGTCATCCGTTCCCCGGCCCCGGCCTGGGTGTGCGCATTCTGGGCGAGATCAGGAAGGAGTATGCCGACCTGCTGCGCCAGGCCGATCATATCTTCATTGAGGAGCTGCGAGCGGCCGGCTGGTACGACAAGACCAGCCAGGCGTTTGCCGTGTTTGTGCCGGTCAGGTCGGTGGGTGTGGTCAACGACCAGCGCCGCTATGCCTGGGTGATTTCCCTGCGTGCAGTGGAAACCATCGACTTCATGACCGCCCGCTGGGCACATCTGCCTTACGAGCTGATCGAAAAGGTCTCGACCCGCATCATCACCGAGCTGGAGGGTATTTCCCGCGTAGTGTATGACGTATCGAGCAAGCCGCCTGCCACCATCGAGTGGGAATGATTCCGCGTCTGGCACAGCCAGGCACCTGATGGCATGAAATGCCGCTAAGCCCGCGTAATTGCGGGCTTTTTTTTGTTTGTGTTTGGCACGATCTGGCAACGGGAGGAAGCGCCAAGCACCGTTTGAGCATGGCATTAAAGCTGGTATTATGGTTTGGCGATGCCATGATTGATGCCGATACCATGCTGCGTTCTTTTGTGTGTTCATGGTATTAATATTCTATAAGTTACTGTTTCGTAAGAAAAAATACGATAAATTCGAGATTTTTTCAGCATGGTATCGGAGACGAAGAAGGACAAGGTACATGCTGACCGATACCAAGCTGCGCAATCTCAAGCCCAGGGACAAACTCTACAAAGTGAATGACCGGGAAGGTCTCTATGTGGCAGTGACTCCAGCCGGCTCCATCTCGTTCCGTTACAACTACTCAATCAACGGTCGGCAGGAGACCATCACCTTTGGGCGTTATGGTGTCGGTGGCATCACCCTGGCCGAAGCCCGCGAGCTGTTGGGTGACGCCAAGAAGATGGTTGCGGCGGGCAAGTCGCCGGCCAAGGAGAAAGCCCGAGACAAGGCGCGGGTGAAAGATGCAGAGACGTTCGGTGCCTGGGCGGAGAAGTGGCTGCGTGGCTACCAGATGGCCGACTCCACCCGCGATATGCGCCGCTCGGTTTATGAGCGTGAGCTGAAGCCGAAATTCAGCAATCAGAAGCTGGTGGAGATCACCCACGAAGACTTGCGGGCGCTGGCTGATGCCATTGTTGAGCGAGGCGCACCGGCCACCGCCGTTCATGTGCGTGAAATCGTGTTGCAGGTATTTCGCTGGGCCATCGAGCGTGGGCAGAAGGTCGAAAACCCGGCAGAACTGGTGCGCCCAACAAGCATCGCTCGATTCGAGCCACGTGACCGAGCGTTGACGCCAGAAGAAATTGGGCTGATGTACCAGTACATGGAGCGAGTGGGCACAAGCCCAACAAACCGTGCGGCGGCCAAGCTGTTATTGCTGACGATGGTGCGCAAGAGCGAGCTGACCAATGCGACCTGGAGCGAGATCAATTTCAGCGAAGCGTTGTGGACGATTCCAAAGGAGCGGATGAAACGCCGTAACCCGCACCTGGTATTTCTGTCCCAGCAGGCTCTGGATATTTTCATTGCCATGAAAACCTTTGCCGGTGGTTCCGACTTCGTTTTGCCATCACGGTACGACTCGGATGCGCCGATGAGCGCTGCCACACTTAACCAGGTGCTGACGCTGACTTACAAGGCGGCGCAGAAAGATGGGAAGTCACTTACCAAGTTCGGACCGCATGATTTGCGGCGCACAGCCAGCACGCTGTTGCATGAGGCCGGCTACAACACCGACTGGATCGAGAAGTGCCTGGCGCACGAGCAGAAGGGCGTGAGGGCTGTCTACAACAAGGCTGAGTACCGCGAGCAGCGGGCGGCGATGTTGCAGGATTGGGCCGATATGATTGATGAGTGGACTTCGGGAGGCAGTAAGGGTTGATGTTTTTGCTATCTTTGATAGCATTGAAGTTGATGCCGTGAATTTATAAATAAGGCCGCCATTGGCATCGGGCAGGTCAATTACCGATTAGCTGCTTCGCGCAGCTACTCGATGAATAGCAACTATTCATTTGAGAGGTATTGACCCATGCAAAATATAAAGACCCTCATCAACAGGAAGAAGCTCCTGGAGATGATCCCGCTTTCGACACGAACAATTTATAACCTGGAGCAGCGAGGGGATTTTCCACGCCGTATCGCGTTAACCAGTAGAAATGTCGCCTGGGATTTGTCAGAGGTCGAAGAGTGGATTGAGGCACGTAAATCATCGGGTGATCAAGCTGCGCGACCTGGCCCTATAGAGGGCTAGTTATATGGCTCTTGATCTTATGGCGGCTTTCACGGAATTGCCGCCACCCATTGATTATGTTCTGCCTAATATGGTTGCTGGCACTGTTGGTGCTCTTGTGTCGCCTGGTGGGGCTGGTAAATCCATGTTGGCCCTTCAATTGGCTGCACAGATTGCAGGCGGGCCTGATTTACTTGAAATAGGCGAGTTTCCCACCGGGCAAGTGGTCTATCTGCCTGCTGAAGATCCACCGGCCGCTATTCACCATCGTCTGCACGCCCTTGGGGCACACCTCAGCGCAGCGGAACGGCAAGCCGTGGCTGATGGTTTGCTCATTGAACCCTTGATCGGTAAATGCCCAAACATCATGGCTGCTAGCTGGTTCGATGCTCTCAAACGAGCCGCTGAAGGTCGTCGCTTGATGATCTTGGACACTTTGCGGCGCTTCCACATTGAGGAGGAGAACGCTAGCGGGCCGATGGCGCAGGTTGTTGGGCACATGGAGGCCATAGCCGCTGATACAGGCTGCTCCATTGTGTTTCTGCACCACGCGAGTAAAAGCGCAGCCATGATGGGGTCGGGCGATCAACAGCAGGCCAGTCGTGGATCGTCCGTACTGGTTGATAACATCCGTTGGCAATCGTACCTATCCGGCATGACGCAAGGCGAGGCCGAGATACTGGGGGTCGATGATTGTCAGCGTGGGTATTTTGTCCGCTTTGGCGTCAGCAAGGCCAACTATGGCGCACCTTTTCAAGAACTCTGGTTTAGACGGCACGACGGCGGCGTGTTGAAGCCTGCTGTACTGGAGCGGCAGTGCAAGGTGAAAAGGAGACAGCGTGAAGAAGCCTAAGCATGACCTGACCCACGTCCGACATGATCCCGCGCACTGTTTGGCACCTGGCCTGTTCCGCAGCCTCAAGCGTGGCGATCGCAAACGCTGCAAGCTGGACGTGACCTACACCTTTGGCGAGGACGAATCCATGCGTTTCGTCGGATTCGAACCTCTCGGGGCCGATGATATGCGTCTTTTGCAAGGCATCGTGGCCCTTGGCGGCCCGAACGGCATCTTGCTAACCCCGGAACCGACCAGTGAGACGGGGCGACAGCTACGGCTATTCCTTGAACCCCGTTTCGAAGCCATTGAGCAAGACGGCTTGGTGGTTCGTGAGAGCCTGACCAAACTGCTCTCAGAAACGGGCATGACGGATAGCGGCGACAACATCAAGGCGCTCAAAGCCAGCCTGCTGCGCATGTCGAACGTCACCATCCTTGTGACGAAGGGACGGCGGCAAGCCGCGTTCCACCTGATGAGTCATGCTTTTGACGAGACGGACGGCAGGCTATGGGTTGCCCTGAATCCGCGTATTGCCGAAGCGATCCTGGGGCATCGTCCATATGCCCGTATCGACATGGCGGAAGTGCGGGTGCTACAGACTGATCCGGCACGGCTGATGCACCAACGGCTATGCGGCTGGATCGACCCCGGCAAATCCGGGCGCGTGGAACTGGACACGCTTTGCGGCTATGTCTGGCCAGATGAAGCCAATGCCGAAGCTATGAAAAAACGCCGTCAGACTGCCCGGAAGGCACTGGCCGAACTTGCCGCCGTGGGTTGGGTAGTGAACGAATACGCCAAGGGAAAATGGGAGATCAAGAGGCCTGGCCCCACGGCAACTGCACCCGTTTACCGTCGTAACGTTCCCTTGTTACCGTCGTAACGCTCCCCTTCTGCCGTCGTAACGTTCCCCGTCCCAATTTGGAAAACCCAGACGGTGCGCTGCTTTGCGGGCAGTTTGGGAAATCCATCCAAGATTATCTAAAGATAATCCATCATGCGCGGTGCAGCTCGCGCCTTGAGGGCGCGTTCTGACCGGCACTGTTGCAAAGTTAGCGATGAGGCAGCCTTTTGTCTTATTCAAAGGCCTTACATTTCAAAAACTCTGCTTACCAGGCGCATTTCGCCCAGGGGATCACCATAATAAAATGCTGAGGCCTGGCCTTTGCGTAGTGCA
>WPCI01192494.1_pt1 | contig 16812 bp, 13 predicted proteins | sample 5399871 | NCBI WGS metagenome assembly WPCI01 (sample SAMN12869469, study PRJNA574797) | sludge metagenome | isolation source: wastewater treatment of pH7 | place: China:Beijing | collected 2019-05-20
CCCTGAGCTCGACGGGAAAGAGGCCGTGAGCTGCAGGTGCGGGTTGAACGGACCGGCCGGCTTCGAATAGCGGTTTGTCAGAAACCCTCCTGACCGCCCGACATTCCGGGCATGGAACTTGACGCAAAGCTGGATCTCAATGTCGTGGCCGTTGACTCCGGGGAGACGGTCCACCTGCTTCTGGAGCTGGAGGCTCCTGTCCTGGAGGGTGAACGCCGGAGGGACCCGGCGAACCTCCAGGTTGTTCTTGACCGCAGCGGCTCCATGGGTGGCGGCAGCCTCATCTCCGCACTTCAGGCGATCCACAGCCTGATCGGCCGGCTGCAACCGGATGACCAGCTCGGACTGGTCGCTTTCGATGACTCGGTTGTCATACCGATCGCGGCCGGACCGATCGGTGACGGCAAGGCGGCCCGCGGGGCGCTTCGCCAAATCCACCCGGGCGGAATGACCAATCTCAGTTCCGGGCTGATGCGGGGAATCCAGGAAGCCGGAAGGGTCAGCGGCGACGGAGGCTCCACCCTGGTCCTGCTATCGGACGGCCACGCCAATGAAGGCGTAACCGATCACGATGCCCTGGAAGGCGTCGCCAGAGGGGCGGGCGAACACAGGATCAGTATTTCGACGGTCGGAATCGGCTACGGCTATGACGAAGACCTGCTTGACGTGATCTCGCGTGGAGGCGGCGGCAACTCCCACTTCGCCGAAAACGGAGACGAAGCCGGGGCCCACCTTGCGGGGGAAGTCGACGGACTCCTCGAACAGGTGATCCAGGCGGCCAGCCTGATCGTAAGACCGACCGGGGATGTGAGCGGAGTGAAGCTCTTCAACGACCTGCCGGTCGCGGAGATCAAAGGTGGCTTTATGGTCGAACTCGGTGAGCTAGTTTCCGGGGAGAAACGCAAGCTGCTTCTCGAAATCGATGTTCCTGACATCGCGGCGCTCGGTCTCGCCCAGGTTTGCGAACTGGAACTGCGATGGGTCGAAACCGAAACCATGGAAAGCAAGACGATCACCTTGCCGATCAATGTGAATGTACTCCCGGGTGACGAGGCAGCCGGACGGACCGCCAACCCGGAAGTCGTTACCGAACTCACCTTCCAGGTTGCCCAGCGAAACAAGCGGGAAGCCTCCGAAGCACTTGCCCGTGGCGATCACAACGAAGCCCGCCGGCTCTGGCAGGAATCGCGCCAGCAGCTTGGTCACCTGGATCGAAGCCAGATGAACGACCAGCAGATCCTGGAGGTCGATGAGGAACTCGGAATGGTCGATCAGATCGAACTCCGCTCCGATTCGGACATCAACTCGGCCCGCAAGATGTCCCAGGCCGATTTCCACCGCAAGAACCGCAAGCGTGGCCGGGAGGAGCGAGGCGAGTAAGCCCGCCACCGGAGGACTAAAGCGCACAACGAGACGCGAACCCTGTGTGGGGGGTCACGCATCCTGCTGTGCCGGGCCCTACCCCGTATAGTCGCGGGCATGCATGGATTCGCAGGGAATTCAGTAGCGGTGATCCGATCGGTGACTCTGGCGATTGTCGTGGCCGGGATCATTTTTTCCGCCGTGGCTGTCGGCCAGGTTGATGCTGCCGGCAAGCAAGACACGGTTTCGAGCGGTCCGGCCAAGGCCGTGTTCGGAACCAGGCAATGGACATTCGACTTTTACGACAAACGCCGCAAACCGGTCTTGAGTGAACAGCCCGGAACCGGCAGCGGGCCGGTCGGCCGGCTCGGTTTCAAGGTGGACGGCGCCTGGAAGCACGCGACCCGGGTGAAGAAAAGCTGGAAGCAGGGTCGGAGCCGGATGCTGCGGGTCGCCACCACCGACAACACCCGGGACCTCAAGGTGGCCGTCTCCCCCGCCAGTCAGGGCTCGGTCCGGCTGACCGCTTCGATCATCGGCTCCCGGACCGGAATCGAGGCGATCGGAATGAGTTTCCGGGCACCGGCCGGCGAACGCTACCTCGGATTCGGCGAGCGATCCAACGCGGTGAACCAGCGCGGCAATGTGGTTGAAAGCTGGGTCGGTGAAGGTCCCTACCAGCAGGCGGAATACCCGGTGATCGAGCATTTCGTCCCGAGCTGGGGCATGCGCCGACGTGCCGATGACACCTACTTCCCGATTCCCTGGCTGCTTTCTACCTCGGGTTACGGTGTGTTGGTCGAGAACTCGAATCCGAGTTACTTCCATCTCGCTACCGACCGCAAAGACAGTTGGCGGGTCGAACTGACAAGGACCGTCGACGGACTCGCCAGCCAGCCCGCGGACCCGCCCGCTCCCGACACGATCAGCCTGCGCTTTTTCCCCGGCCCGACCCCGGCCGACGTGGTCCGCAGGAAGAGTGGAGCGCTCGGTCGCCAGCCCGCATCCGCCCCCTTCTTCTTCGGACCATGGGTTCAGCCCAAGGGTGACACGACGGCGACCCTGGAAACGCTCAGTAGCAGTGACGTGCCGACCTCCTTGCTCCAGACCTACCTTCACTACCTGCCCTGCCAGCACCAGGCCGGCAAGGAACAGGCCCAGCGTGACTTCACCAGCTCCGTGCATGACAACGGCCTGGCGGTCACCGCGTACTTCAATCCGATGCTCTGTACCAGCCGGCCGCTTTTCACGACGCTTGGAAACTCGGGGGAGATGACCCGCAAGAGCGACGGCAATCCTTACGAGTACAACTACCTGAGCTACCACGTCGGACAGTTCGATTTCAGCAACCCCGCTGCCCGCGGTTCATACGGCGAGCTACTTCGTGAAGCACTGGATCAGGGCTATGACGGCTGGATGGAAGACTTCGGCGAGTACACGCCCCCGGACTCGGTCTCCTTCGACGGCAGCTCGGGCATGGTCGAACACAACCGTTACCCCCAGCGCTATCACTGCGCGGCCTACGAGCAGACCCGAAACCACCCGAGGCCAGTGGCACGCTTCGTCCGGTCCGGCTTCACCGGATCGGCCGCCTGCTCGCCGGTTGTCTGGGGAGGCGACCCGTCAACCACGTGGGATTACGACGGTCTCCGGGATTCGATCCGGAACGCCCTGACCATGGGCCTCTCCGGAGTCGGGGTCTGGGGCTCCGATATCGGCGGCTTCTTCTCGCTCACCGCCGACGCTCTCACCCCGGAGCTGCTCAATCGCTGGGTCCAGTTCGGGGCTTTTTCCGGGGTGATGCGAAACCAGGCCGATGGCCTGGGCAAGCCCCTGCTTCAGGTGCTTGCGCCCGACCAGATCAGCCATTGGCGCCGCTACTCGAAGTTGCGAACCCAGCTTTACCCGTATGTGAGCGGGGCCGCCGACGAGTACCGCGAGACCGGTCTGCCGATGATGCGGGCGATGGCGCTCTCCTACCCCGGGGACCGTCGCGCCACAGCGCTCGAGGATCAGTTCATGTTCGGCAGCGACCTGCTGGTCGCCCCGGTCATAACCCCGGGAGCCACGACCCGAAAGGTCTATCTGCCAAAGGGCAAGTGGGTCGACTTCTGGAGAACTTTCAACTACGAAGAGACCAGCGGCGCATTCACTGCCGGCACCGCCAGCCTGAAGAACGGCGGGGGCTGGCGGGACCTGCCAGCCCCGGCCGATCAGATCCCCCTCCTGGTCCGGGCCGGTGGCATAATCACCATGCTCGATGCGGACGTTGACACCCTCAGCTCCTTCGGCACCAACGAGTCGATCATCCATCTGGCCGACCGCAAGACCCGTAACCTCTACGCCTTCCCCCGCGGCAAATCGACCGGTCGCTTCGAAGACCACGGCCGGATCACCTCGACCGAAGGCCGGGGGTCATTCAAGCTGCAGGTCAGCGACACAGCGGCCCGGCCCTGGAAAATCACCGCGGCCACTAACACCCTGAAACAGCCGTTCAGGGTTCGCTGCGTGAAACTGAACGGCAGCAAGCTGAAGGCTGGTGCCTGGCAGGCCGGCAAGGGCCAGGTCAAGCTCGACCTTCCGGCCGACGGCAAGAAGTTCACGCTGGTCTTCGCCAGCAGGTCCTGCTCCTGACCTGGTTGCCGCCGGGCCCTCCGGATGTCAGAATCGGTTTGGGCCAGACGACTCTCAAGGCAACCGCTAGAGGAGGAGACATGGGCTTCCCGAAGGGACCAACCCGAACCATCATCGTCGAGCCGCTCGAACAACCCGACCGCGAGCCGGCCCCGACCGAGCCGCGACCGGCAGAGCCGCGCCGAAGTCCCGAACCGCTGCCGGAGCCCCGGCCCGAGCCTGCTCCCGAAAAGGTTCCTGCCAGGTGACCGGCTGTAGCGTTCACCAACCGGTTGCTGAACCAGAGCAGCTTTAGGCCGGCACGGCTTTGGCCCTTCTCAGCAGAAAGCCGGCAAGTGACAGGGACCCTTACGAGGAGAAGACCCCGTTCCTGGCCGGAACAATCATCGGGATCAGGCAGTGGCACTCCGACCTGTCGCTTTCGCGACTTCGCCCGCTTACCAGGTATCAAGACTGGAAGATGGACGGCAAACCAACCGAAGCGGTCTGCGCAAATCACGAAGGTTCACATCAGGCGCCAGATCCCGATTGTGATTGCGGTCTCCACGCCTACCACCCGTGGTCCTCCAAGCGTGAGCACCTTTCCCTCTACTTCCGGGACTCCCAGGTCACGGGCCTGGTCGCAGCATGGGGAAAGGTGGAAGTCCATGGTGAAGGATTCCGGGCCCAGTATGCGAAACCGATGGCTTTCGTTCTTCCACCTGCGACGACGCTACTTTGGAGATTCGAGAGGCTGAACCAGGACGCAGATTTTGACTGGTATTCCCGCTGCCTGAAGCGCCTGGCCGAGGATTGCGGGGCGGAAATCATCGACATGTCCGATGAAAACGCACTCGACGACTGGTTGAGTCGCAATCCCTCGCAGCTCGGCGAGCAGGTCGTCGCGAGACTGCTGGCAGAAGCAGAACCTGCCCGGCCGGTGCCTGACCCTCGGATCGGGGTGGCCAGGAAGACAATCGGCTTGAGCCTGAAGGTGATCGGCTACACGTTCCAAGCCTGCGCTTTCGTTGCGGTGATCTGCTTCGAGATCATGTTCTGGATCCTGGGCCTTGGTATCGCCTACGTGTTCTTCGTAGGAATAACCGGCTGGGATCCGATCAACTACTTCGCCCGTTAGCAGGCAACCTGGACACCGCCGCCGGAAACTCGGAGGCCAGCGCCTACCTCGGAGGGGTTGGCCAGATGTCGGTTGGCGTCAGGTTGGAATAAAAGTTGTTGCCGGGGACCGTTCCGGAGGTGGTGTTCGTCACCTGGAAGCCGGTCCGGAGCTGAGGCACGGTGGTCAGCACTTCTTCCCGACACTGCACCCGCTTGGTGTGGGCCATGTTCTGTTGCCAGAAGAGCGGGGCGTAGAAACCGGCAGCGTTGGGGTTCGGTCCGGCTGTCTGCCGGAAGAACGGGGCCACGGACTTGATGTCAGCGATCTTGTTCGAGTTGGCCGTTTCGGCCATTCCGTAGACCGAATAGTCCGGCGAGCTTCCCTTGGCAGCGACGGAGGCCTGGGGGTGGTACTCATTGCCCCGTCCGAGGCCGGCAGGGGTGCCCGGATCTGCGTCGCCGTAGTTCTTCTGATTTCCGGCCAGGGCGCCCCGGAACCATGGAGCGAACGCAGCGCACTGGACCTGGTTGGCCTCGGTCAGCGAAACCGGATTGATTCTCGGCCTCACGGTGAGGTAGCGCCAGTCGCCGACTCTTCCTCCCCGGGGAATGGTCGGATTTCTCGGTTCGTAGCAGTAGACAATCGGGGTGGAACCCGGTCCGGAACCACCCGGGAAGGTGATCTGGCAACCCGACTGGTAGTTGAAGCGATAGGCGGAATAGATCTGGGGCCAGAACGCCTGGTAGGCCATCTGGATCACCCGGTAGCTGTACGCATCCTGGGCGGCGCGAAGGGCCGGGGCGGTGACCTGCCATTCACCCTTCGCGTTGGCATTCACCTCAGCCATCTTGTGCGGGTCCGCGAGCAGGATCCCCATCGTTTCGAGTACCCCGTTTTGCTGGGCACTCAGGACCTGCTGCATCTGAACCTCGATCTCGACTGCCTGCTGATCGAGCTGTGCGGCCAGCAGCAGATACTGGTTTGTGTCCCGGGTGGGATTTCCCGGCGGCTGGTCGATCGCGTTGAAGACCGACTGGCCACTGGAGCTGGCGGCCGCCAGGAACTTGAACGCACTAAGGATCGTCGACGCCTCGGGGGCGAAAAAGGCTCCCATGGTGCCGACCGCGAAGCTGGCGCTGAAGGCGAAGTTGGTCCAGAAGCTGGGTGTCGACGAGTTGTTGTCCTTCAGCCTCTGGGTGTACTTGGCGAGCGCGTTGGTCTTGATGTTCTCGGCGATCTGGCCGAAGTTGACGACCGTCTGGCCCTGCAGGTTCTGCTGTGGTTTCTGAAGGATGTCCATGTAGGACATCACCTGGTCGCGGGCGGAGAGTTCGTCGATCACCTGGTTCTTGGCGCAGACCAGATCCGCCTCGGTGAAGGGTGCGTCAGCGGGGCGGGTGATCCCGAGGATCTGAGCCTCCGAGAAAGAGGTGCCGAGGGATTGATAGGCCGCTCGCAGGGTCATTGAAGCGCCACGGACCGCCGGGCCGTCGGCTCCTGTGGCTGGCGGGTCGACGATCGCGCAGGCATCGGAATCGAGAGTGTCGGCACGGCGGGGACCGCCGGTACCGTTGTGATCGCGACCGACGCAAGCGGCCAGGTTCGGGTTCCTCCAGATGATCGGCGCTCCCCGCGGGAAGAGACCGTCGATCCGGGTGGCCAGGTACGCAACCGCAGTTTCCTGGCAGCTCGCGCCGGTCACTTCCGGTTCGGGAGTCAGGAGCCAGTCGACCTGGGGGGCGTAGACGATCGGCAGCATCCTCACCGACACCTCGTTGCCTGACACGTCACCGTCACTCGGGAAGACCCGGCCGTTGTTGGCACGCTGGATTGTTCCGGTCAGCCGTCCGATGTTCACACCGAGTTCATCCGCCGGTGAGCCGGGCGTGTCCGGAACCCCCTGGGACATCGGCGAACCGGCCTGGAAAACGGCGCCACCGATACCCCGGAGAGGTGGGACAGCGATCATCGAGTAGGTGCCCTTGCCGTCCTTCTGGTTGACGGCCCGGGCGAATGTGTCGCTGTTGGCTCCGTAGAAGAGTTCGAGATCCTCCAGCACGGCAGGGAAGCTGGCTGCTTTCGGCTCTGCGGTAAAGCCGCCGATCTGGCCGTTCGAGGTCAGACCAATGCCCTTTCTGTCTCCGATGCCCTTCAGGGTCGCGTCGAGTTGGGCCCAGTCGAGACCGGTGCCCAATTCTCCCTCGGCTTCACTCTGGCCGATGAATGTCTCGCGGGTCAGGGTGGCCTCGGGGTTGACCGGGTCGAAGCTGAAGACGGCGATCCCGTTCGTGTTCGCCGGCAGCTCGGCCGGGACGACCGGCTCCGCCGAGGTGCCGATCACGAATTCAGAGCGGCCGCCACCGGTTGCGTTCCGGGTGTCAAAGGCGAGCGAGGTCTGGAAAGTGAAGGAACGGCTTGCCGCCGGCAGGGCCGGGTCATCGGAGCTTCGTTTGAGGTAGCCGTCGAGGCTGCCTTCCTCGCCCGGGGACATGCCGGGACCGTCGATCTCGAACCCTTCGTTGGTCCAGGACCTGCCCTGAAGGGTTCCGGGAACCGCGATCATCGAAAACGGGAATCCGGTCGGGCGACGGCCGACGACCGGGCAGCCTGCCTTGTTGCCGGCGCCATTGCCGTCCTCGGCCCGGGTATTGAAAACGGAGAATCCTTCCGCGAAGTTGGTGAAGTCGAAATTCGCTGGCTGCCCGGTCCTCAGGGCGAGCAGAACCAGTTTGCTGGTGTCGAAGACGGGGCATTTGCCCGGCACGGTCCGTTGAAGTTTCTTCATCTCGGAAGCGAAGACACCGAGACTGGTCGGGTCATAGGTCTGGTTCGACTGTGCCTCGAGTGTCCTGCGGTCGAGGATCACAACCTGGAGCCCGCTTTCCGGACCGTTGTTCGGGTAAAAGCAGGGCGGCTTGCCCTCCGCAACCGCGCCTTCACATTCGCGGGTCACATCGACCTTGATCCCGTCCTTTCCGGCGACCGTTGCCAGGGTGCTGACCGCCGGCAGGGGCTGGGCATTGGCGACCACCGTGACGATGTCTGTCGAGGCAGAGCCATTGCGGGCCGGGTCAACGGTTCGAAGCTCTGCCCTGTAGGTACCGGGCAAGTCGGTCTGGAGGTGGGGCTGGCGGGTGTCGGCCGCCGACAGGCTGGCTTCACTTCCATTCGGGCGCCGGATCAGGGTCCAACTGAAGTCGAGGTTTCCGCCGGCCGGTTCACCGTCTTCTCCCACCGGCTTCTGGGAGCGCAGTGATTTGAGCGTTGCTGCCTGCCCGGCCGCGATGACCTTGTCCGGGCCGGCCCCGGCGATCGTCGGCGTGTCACCGACTTTGAACGTGCGGCGAACCTTCAGGTACTGCCCGTGATGGGTATGGGCCCGGACGACCAGCTTGTTTTTCCCGTGCCTCAGTCCGTCGCTTGCCCCGAGCAGCACCCTGCGCCTCAGCGGAGTCCCGGTCCGGAACTGCTTCGAGACGTTCCTGCCGTTCAAAGTCACCTTGAATCTGGCACTCAGGGTCGAAGGCAGCAGGTTCACTTCCACTCCGCCGTTGCGGCTGTAGCTGACCTCGAATTGCCTGATCAAGCCGGGAGTCCGGTGGACCCGGGTGAAGGCAATCTCCTCGAAGTCCCGTTTGCCGCCGCTTCCTCCACGCCTCACAATGAAGCTCAGGAAATTCCTGCCCAGGGAGAATCGCCTGCCCATTTCGGACTTGCGAATAATTGCGACCTGCCGGGTGCTCGAACCCCGGGGGGAGAAGAGCCGGGTGATGCGCCTGCCGTTCAGCTGGGCGCTCCGCAGGGACACATTCGGCCGGAGCACCAGCCGCACTCGCATCCGGTCACCACGGATGATCGCGTCGTCACCGGGGTGAGGATCCGGAACAGGCGCCCGTCGGCGATGTTCGCCTCGGTGGTTGCTGCTCCGGCGGGGGCAGCCGGGACCCACGAAAACCCGAACGCTGCGATGACGAGCGCGACCGCGAAAGCGAAACTCCGAATTGTCTTGATCCTCACATCTCCCCCTCTGACGCCAACCTTAACCCCTGTGCCTGGATAAAGGAGCGGTCAGCACATGACGCCGACTTTTGAAGTTTCAGGCGCCGAGCAGCTTGCCAACGCCTTCTCGATCGGGAATCGTGTGGTCCAGTCCCTGGACTTTCCCGAATGCTTGATCGGCGGATACGAGAACAGCACCGGCCTCGATCGCCACCGCCGCCAGAACGGAGTCGAATGCTCCAGGAGCATCGGGCGCGGCGAAGATCGAAAGTCCCTTCTCGAGATGGCCGGCTTCGACGCTGATCAACGGTGAAAGCAACTCTGCGAAATCCCGCCCCAGGTTCGCGGCATCGCCCCTGCCTCGCCGACCGGCACGAACATGGACGAACTCCTGAATCACCTCGGGAGTGGTCGTCGCCTCGATGCTCTGATCTGAAATCGCCTGGATCAGATCCCGGGCAGGATTTCTCAGTGGATGTTCGTTGCCTTTCGCGTAGACCAGGACTGTGGTGTCCAGGACAATCATCCGTTACGGCCGCGTGCGTCGTCCAGCTCTGCCTTCAATCCCGGAACGTCCGGAACTTCCATGTCGTCGGCCGCCAGAATCCGCCGTCCTGCCTCCGATCGTTGCCGATCTGGTTTAGCTACTCCGCGGTCAATTGCTTCCCGAACCACCGTCGCCACAGATACACCGCGCTGACGTGCGACGGAGACGATCCGGCTGTGACGCTCCTCGTCAAGCAAGATCTGAAGTCGGCGGTCGAACTTCATGCTCATACATTAGCATGAGCATGTTTCCCAGCTGGTCTGGAATCAACATCAACTGCGGCGATCCTCGCTGTCGAGCTCGAGCTGAAAGTCGGCCACCACCTGGCCGCGAACCGACTCGATCAGACGGGCCGTCTTCCAGATTGCTTCGGGCTGCTCCTGCCCGGCGAGTACCGGGACCACGAGTTCGCAAAAGCGCCTGATCACCACTGCCTCCTCCGACTCCCCGGGGAAGTCGGCCTCATCGACCCGCTCGACCAGGATGTCCCCGATATAGGTGAGGATCCGGCCCGAGCGGAGCAGCTCGACTACCAGCGCACAGGCCGCGACCTCGGCCTCGGCCGGTTCAGCATTGACTTCAGATTCCGGTTCTTCTCGCGCTTTCTTCGCCATGACCCCCTAAGGCCACGGCCGGGAATCCTCTCCCCCTCAACCCTTGCGGCTGATCTTCCGGGAGGCGTAGGCCGGGTGGCCATAGGTGTCACTGCCTTTGACCGACACCTTCAGGGGCCAGCCCTTCAGGTTCAGCTGGCGGCAGGTCTTCTTCCCGGTCAGCCTGACCAGGACCGTCCGCTTTCCGGCCCTGATCCTTGCCCGGGGAATCACCCCTCCGACCGCCCTGGCGCAGACCCGCACCCAGCGCTTCAACCGCTTCGCCTTCAGCACACGGATCAGGGCATGCGGCTCGAAAGTGAACGCTGCGCGGGAATACTGCTCGCTGGCACCGAAGCGGTACTGCTGAATCGTGTGGGCCGGACCGAGGTCCGCCGTGAAGGTCAGTCTTCCGTCCGTGGAGGGCTTGAATGTCCGGCCAACCAGGTCGACCTTTTTCAAGCCCGGGTAGAGCGGCGGGGTGGTGACCGAGGTGATGCCGCTGCCAGTCAGGGTAACGGTGTTGGTCCCGGCCTCAATCGTCATGAACTCGAGTGCACGCGCGGGATCGGCCTTGACCTGCCAGTCCCAGATCTCGAATTCGGGTTCGATTGTCTTGTATTCGAAGTGATCCGGGTCGGGCGTCGGATCGGCAAAGACCCCCTTGAAAGCGACGAGGGTATCGACCACTTCCCGAGTGAAGTTCTCCGAGGTATGACAGCCGTTCCCGTAGTCCTTCCAGAGGTGCTCGACGCCCAGGCGGACGAGCTCATCGTGAAAGTTGATGCTGCCCTGGTAGACGCCTCCTTCGACGATGCAGGAAAGAGCGTCGGCGGATTCCGCACCCTCGCCGATACCAGGGTTCAGGATGCCATTCGCGGTGCGGACCTGGACGTCCAGGTCGCGTAGGTTCACTGCGAGGTCGGTCGGATTCGCACCGCGCCAGCGGATCTCTTCAGTAATCCGGGGGCCGTTGATCGCATCCGGTGCCCCGCCATCCAGCGTCGGGGCGAGTGAAATCGTCGCACCAATCAGGGGGTCGTTGCTGTCGACCGCTCCGGAAATGGTGGCCACGGATCCGAACAGGTCCGGATGGCGGGCGGCCAGTGACGTAGCGCCGTAGCCACCCATCGAGATACCGAAGACCGCTCGCTGGGCCCGTTCGGCGATCGTGCGGTACCGCTCGTCAATCAGGTCGATCAGCTGACGGGTCACGAAGGTCTCGTACATCGGCGGGCCGCCCGAGCCGTCGTTGAACCAGTCGCTCCAGAAGCCGCTGTTGCCATCCGGCGAAACCATGATCGACGGATAGTCCCGGGACAGTTCTTCGCCGTTCAGGAAGTCAGCGAAAGAGTTGTAATTGTTCTGCATCCCGGCCAGGACATAAGTGACCGGCCAGCGCCTGTTCGGTTCGGCTTCATAGCCAGCCGGCAGGAAGACATGAACCTTCGTCGGTTCGGCAAAGGCAGGTGTCTCCACCGTCAGCTCGATCAGCCGATCGCTCACTCGCTTCTCTTCGGTGACCGTGACCTCCGCCGCAGCCACCGTTCCGCTCACGAGCAGGCAGGCCAGCACTGCCGCGACAGCGACCAGCGCACCCTTGATTCCATTCCCCGAACCGCTCATCCATTCCTCCCGTTTCAGCGCAGCCTAGCGTCTCACGCCTGAGGTGATTCTGGTGTCTCCGGTCAGCCCCACTCGCGCCAGGCGATTACGGCAACCATGATGACCGCGATCGCGAATATGACTATCACCGGGTCCATGCAACGGGCCTACCCGAAGTCGGATAGTTCAATCAGCCGCCGAAGCGTTCGTACAGCCCAGGCAGAATCTCACCCAGCTGGGCATGTTCCTCGGCCCCATGCCGTGCCACGGCCGGGCCGATCCCGTCAGGCACCGCAAAGTCACGGACGAACTTGCGACTTGCCAGGTTCTCACCGATGTCCTCCAGTGCAACCAGCGGACCGGGCAGACGCGGCCGGACCCGTTCGGCGATCCAGAACCGGCTGCGGAGAACCAGTCCGCCACCCTCGGCGATAAAGACATGTGCCATGTCGGTGTGGGTCATGAAGGCATCTCCGACCCTGGCCGAGATGATCACCTTCACATCGGGATTGTCGAAAGGCCGATGGGAAAACCCGAAGCCGCGTGGAGAGGTGAATTCGGTCCGGAGCTGTGACCGCCCGTCACCGACGTCTTCGTCGAAGAAGACCACCGCGCCCCAGTAGGACTTCTCCTGGCTGGTGCCACCTGGCAGGGTCCGGTTCCCGAAGTGCTCCTGGGGATGCCAGGCCCGGTACCGGTCATCGCGCTGCGGATGCCAATCGGCCCACCACTCGATCATTTCCGGAGTCAGGTCGGGGAGTTCGGTCCGAAAAGCAACCTGAATGCTGCCGTCAGGCAGGCGGGTCCATCCGGTCTCGACATCCATCGGGGCGGGGTCGCAGAGCCGGATCGCGTCTTCTTTCGGCAGGGCCGCGGCCGGGTCAAAAGGTCCCGATTCGATTGCTCTGATCACCTCGTCGGTTGGCTGGGCTACCGGCCTGGAGATGATCTCGGCGAGGTATTCGTCCTCGCCGGGCAAAGCCGGTCCGTCGGGCGCCATGTTCCGGAAAGCAGAGGGTGTCATCTGCGTATTCTCCCGTCTTCAGTGAACCCGGGCCAGGGTCAGCCCATCCGCCATGCCGAGCATGACCGAATCAACCCGAGGGTCTTCGAGGATCAGGTCATTCAGACCCTGCATTGCCGCGGTTCCATCATCTGGTTTGGAATCGAGGATCCGCCCGCCCATGAGGACATTGTCGAAGCTGATCAGCCCGCCCGGGTTCATCCGGGGGAGCAGCGCTTCGTAATAGTCGGGGTATCCGGTCTTGTCGGCATCAACGTAGGCGAAGTCGAAAGCCGGCCGCTCGGGCAGCGAAAGGATCGTCTCGATTGCCGGCCCTACCCGGATTTCGACCTTGCTGCCGATCCCGGCCTGGTCGACGTTTCTCCTGGCGATCTCCGCCCGCTGCGAATCCAGCTCGCAGCAGAGGAGCCTGCCCTCGGCGGTCAGTCCGCGGGCGATGCGGATTGCGCCGTAGCCAGTGAAGGTCCCGACCTCGATTGCCTGCCGGCCGGGACCGAGTCGCACCAGCATTTCCAGGAAGGCGGCCTGCTCGGGTGCGGTCTGCATTGACCGCTCCGGGCCCATGGCATCCGTCTCATCTTCCACGAGACGCAACGTCTCGTCTCGCCCGCTTGCGTGACTGCGTATGTACTCGGCCAGATTGACGTCAATAGGTGTGGGTTCAATCGACATGAACCCAGCCTATGCCCGGGGCGTCACTCCCGGCGGCCACAGTTTCCCACAAGTTGACGCGCGTCAGCTATGATCAAGAGATCAAACAGGGAAGGAGAACCCAGGTGAAGAGGTTCGTCGCATTTCTGGTGGCCGCAACGGCCGTGATCGCATTGGTTCCAACGGCCGCACCGGCCAAGGTCGGGACCCTGGACGGTCTCTACAACAAACGCTACTGCGAGATCTTCACGGTCTCGATGCCGGACCCGCCGAACTTCTCGGTTGACGTCTACAACACCGTCGGCCTGAGTGATTGTCCGCCCGAGCAGTGGGACAGCGTCGATTTCACTGCAGTCAAGGAAGAAACCGGCTCGCTGGCGGCCGTTCCGAACGGTCCCCGGCGCTGGCTGATCGACACGATTGCAAACGGAAAGGCCGGCGTACCCCTGACAATCGGCGGCCTTGAGATGCGCCATGTCGCGGTTCTGACTGTGCCCAGTCTCTCGCCTTCGCCCTACACCGAAATGAAGATTGCCCGAACCACGACCTGGGTCTTCAACAAGGGCCGCAAAGTTCACTTCATCGTCTCGCCCGAGGGGAGCAAATACGCCCTCCAGGCCTACACGACCAACATTGACAAGACCCTGCGCGCGAAGAACCTCGACTCGCTGGGATCAAATGAGGGAATGGCCATGCCCGAAGGCTGGGCTTACCGGACGATCAAGCTGAAAAAGCAGCTGCGGCTAAAAGCTCCGGGAATGGCGACGATCATACGTGACGGCCTCGGTGGCACCTACCAGAAGTTCACCTGGCCGAAGAATTTCTTCAAGCCCGCAAAGAAAGCGGGAAGCAGGAAGCGTTAGGAGCCCGGCAAACCGGACGGACCTGGCAGATCGACCCTCAGTTGACGGGGACGCCCTGCTTCGTACTTCTGTTCAGGCGCTTGATGGTGACGATAAAGTCTCCGTCGGCCTCACAATCGCCATCATCCATGTCGGAGGTATCCGACGGAATCTTCGATCCGCGATAGATAACCGGTGCCTCGCACCTGCCGCCGACCCGAATCGTGCGGATCAGTTTCTTCTTCACACCGAGCGTCCGGAGCTGCTTGATGGTGATGTCAAGAGGAAGAACGATCGATCCCCATTCGGTCGTGAACTGATCGGTGTTTGAACCGGTGGGGGTCGGGCGACTACCCAACCCCCAGGTGCAACTCGTGTTCTGTGTACCCCCGGTAGTCCTGCCGATGCCGATCGAAACACGCTTCGGGCCGCGCCGCCGGGCATCGGGCTGGAGATTGGCTGAGCCCATGCCTGTCACGCTCCCGCATTCGGGGCGGTCGAGCTCGACCGGTTCATCGGGCAAGCAGTAGTTCGACTCTTCGTAGCTGGCCAGCGAGTTCTTGCTTTCGGCGGCACCCGGAACCTCGATTCCGCTGGCCCGGACCTGCTGGTTCTTGTAAGTCTCGATCAGCAGGTTGCCGCGGATGTCCACGTCAGATTCCTCTTTCATCGTCCAGCGCTGGCCGGGCGAGCAGTTCATGAAGGTGTCACGGTGGCTGGTGAAAGTCAGGCCACCAGCGACGTGGACCATCGCCTTGTAAGTCAGGAAGGCGGGGATCCCCTTCTTGCTGGCCGACGACGCACCAGCCGGAACCAGCAGAGCCAGGCCAAGTACGGCAACTGCCACCAGAGAAACCAACCGGAACGGGCTTCTCATTCCTGCTCCAACCATCTTCATCCTGACCATGAGGTGAGTATGGCGTGAGAGGCGGCGGCGGTCAACCCGCCAGCGTTTCCGGATTCAGCCGACTTTGACGCGGGCCATCGAAGTCATCGAGAGGTAGTAGAGGTCCCGGTCGAATCCGGGGGCCGGAAAGAGGAATGCCTGGCTCGGAGATGGCACCTTGACCCGGGCCTTCTCATCGCCCGTGTCGAGATCAAGGACGACCACGCTGTCATGACCGATCAGTGGGTATCGGCGCACGATCGAGTGCCGGCCAAGCGACTGGATGCCGCGGCGGAAGACCCGGCGGAACCCGGCCTTCCGGGTGAACTCGATGTCGCGAAAGTCCTGGACCACCAGCTCGCGGGTGTCGGGAAAGACGATCAGATGGCCGGCATGGGCGAAATCATCGAGACGCCAGAGAGGTTCGAGCTCGTCGCCGACCAGCTTCCAGGCCCGGACCACTGCGTTGCCGGCGTCATAGGCGACCACCACGCCGCGCTCCGGATCCCAGGCGGGAGGATTCGATTCGGTGCCGTAGGGCAGCCCGCTGATCTCGACCGAGCGAAGTGAATCCTGATCATCCTGCCGACACCACCAGAGTCGGACCGGGCTCGAGGCTGAACCGGAATCACGCATCGTCCAGTCAACCGAGTTCTGGCCGTTGTCCATCCAGAAGACATGTTCGTCGGACACCACCGGATCCCAGCCGAAGGTCTGGCCATTGCGTGCGTAGTGGGGCCGCCACTCCTCATCGACGACCAGCCTGCCCGCCTCCCGGTCAAGGCTGAGCCGCAGCACAGACCGGGTGCCGACGCATGTAACCGACTTGCCGTCGGAAGCGAGCCGGGCAATCGAGCCTTCCTCGATTTCGAGTTCCGGAACAACCGATTCGAGAGTTTCCGGGTCGAGCACCGAGAAGGTCGAGCTTGCCTCTCCCCGGGGTGCGTCGCAATCCTTGGTGACTAGCTCACCGGTGTCGAGAATGACGAACGAGTTGTATGGCCGGTTGACCGGCAACCGGCGCTCCGCCTTCAGCTCCAGGCTCGGGCTGAACCGACGGGCCCAGCAACCGAAGATCATGTAGATGTCCCCGTTCGCATGGGCGGCGATACCACCGGGCCAGTACCGGCCGGCAGCGAATCTTGGAGTCACTGTGAGCGGCTGCAGAGTTTTCGGATCGAGCTTCTCCACCCAGCCCTCGCAGTCACCGGCCAGAGGATCCCCCTTCGGCATGTCATGCCGGAGGGCATAGAGCTCGCCGGGCTCGCGGCGGATCAGCATGTCCGCCGCGAAGGTGTCCCTGAAGACTTCCAGCGTCAGATTCTCACCGGGTTTGATGCCCAATCCAGTTTGACTCTCCGGCCGGCAAAGACGCCTTGGACCGCCGTCTTCCCCGGACCAGGGTCTCGGCCAGTAGGCGCCGGCTTCGACCACCCCACTCAACGGGTTGTCGCTCAAGCGTCTCCGCCGAAGGCCAGTTTCGAAAGGATCAGCCGGGTCTCGGCCAGGCCGGAGACCCGGTGCTCGTGTTCTTTCAGATAGCCCGGGTCGGTGATCATCTTCAGGAAGG
>WPCI01156395.1_pt1 | contig 16805 bp, 14 predicted proteins | sample 5399871 | NCBI WGS metagenome assembly WPCI01 (sample SAMN12869469, study PRJNA574797) | sludge metagenome | isolation source: wastewater treatment of pH7 | place: China:Beijing | collected 2019-05-20
GACGCATCGCCCGAGCCGCGGCTCGTCGACCCGTCGCGGCTCGACCGCCACGAGCGGCTCTGGGCGATGACGATCCACAAGAGCCAGGGATCGGAGTTCGACCGCGTGGTCGTCACGTTGCCACCGCCACCTTCGCCGATCCTCACCCGCGAGCTGCTCTACACGGCGGTCACGCGTGCCAGGCAGGGGGTGACGATCGTCGCGTCCGAAGCTGCCATCCGCGCTGCGGTCGGGCGGCCCGTCGCCCGCTCGTCCGGCCTCGCCGCCCGCCTCGCCTGACCCTCCACCCCCTCCCGTTCTGTTCGGCGTTTCACAACGAAAACGTTGTGAAACGCCGAACAGTCGTGATGCTGCTGCGCCGCATCGGGGTGGATGAAATGCTGGTGGGGTCGTCGGGGTGTGGTCTCCGTCGGTTCTTGGTGCTTTGAGCCCGTGAACAGTCTGGTGCGGGACCCGCAGGAACCGGGGCTTGTTGCTTCGAGCACGTATCCCAGATTCGTTTCCATTCCGGTCCTCCTCTGGCGACGTCGACGACGAGCAGGAGGTGAGTGATGCGACGGGTACGAGATCGTGTTGCTGGTATCGACGTGCACCGTGACACCGCGGTGGCGTGTTGTCAGGTGTGGGCTGACCAGCAGCTCACGGTGGACAAGAAGACGTTCTCGACCACGGCGAGCGGGTTGCGGTCGTTGCGTGAGTGGCTGGCTGAGCGTGAGGTCGAGTTGGTGGTGATGGAAGCCACCGGCGACTACTGGAAGCCGGTCTTCTATCCGATGGAAGGCCAGTTTCGTGAGGTCTGGGTCGTGAACGCGCAGCACGTCAAGAACGTGCCGGGCCGCAAGACCGACATGGCTGACGCGGAGTGGCTCGCGGACGTCGCCGCGCACGGGATGGTGCGTCCGAGCTTCGTTCCACCGCTTGAGGTTCGCTCGGTGCGGGACCTGGTCCGTTACCGCAAGACGCAGATCAAGGCTCGGGGCCAGGAGATCCAGCGTCTCGAGAAGGTGTTGCAGGACGCGGGCGTGAAGTTGACCTCGGTGGCGTCACGGGTGTGGTCCAAGTCCGCCGAGGCCATGGTCGGAGCACTCATCGGTGGTGAACGCGACCCAGAGAAGCTGGCCGAGCTCGCGAAGGGGCGGATGCGTTCGAAGATCCCCGAGCTCATCGAAGCCCTCGAAGGCAGCTGGCGTCCGCATCACTCGGTGGTCGCGGCTCGGATCCTGGCCCACATCGCGTTCCTCGACGCCCAGATCGACGAGCTCAACACCGAGATCGTGGAGGCAACCCGCCCTTTTGACGCAGCGGTCACCCTGCTGGAAACGATCCCCGGTGTCAGCACCCTCACAGCGCAAAGCATCGTGGCGGAGATCGGTGTCGACATGACCCGGTTCCCGACCCCAGGCCACCTCGCCGCGTGGGCAGGGCTCGCTCCCGGATCCCGCGAGTCTGCCGGCAAGCACAAGCCCTCAGGCACCCGCAAGGGCAGCCGTCACCTCCGCACGGCGATGATCGAGGCCGCCAAATCGGCATCCCGGACGAAGGGAACGTTCCTCGCAGCCCGCTACCGGCGCGTGGCCCGCCGGCGAGGACACCAGAAAGCCACCGTCGCAGTCGCCCACTCCATGCTCGTCGCCGCCTGGCACATGCTGAGCACCGGCGAGGTCTACAACGACCTCGGCGAAGAACACTTCGACCGCTACCAGCAACCCGAACGCCGCCACCACAGAGCCATCACTGAACTCCAAGCCGCCGGCTACACCATCACCACCCCACAAGCCGCGTAGACCCGCATTTCATCCCAGAACAAGGATGTCGTGGTCAACGGACGTGGTGGTGGTGCTCCACGCGGCCCTGCTTCAGGTCGACCATCCGCACGAGCACGTTGTAGAAGTGCGCCGGATCCGAGACGTCGGTCATCGCCCGGAACGCCGAGCGCTCGCTGGCCGACTCGATCGAGATCGTCGCCGTGCCCACGAGCCACTGCAGGAACGACTCGGTTCGACTGACGTCGGTGATCTTGCCCCACGGGATGAACTCCATCCGCCGGTGCAGGACCCCGGTGATGCGCAGCACGCGAAGGTCGGTGATCACGTAGCGGGTGAATCGCTTCCGGGTCCAGTCGAACAGCAGGTAGGCGCCGAGAGCGAGGACCGCCAGGACACCGAGGCCGATCGAAGCGTCGGACCCGATCGTGGCGAGCACCACGAACGCGGTCATGGCGAGCAGGATCCACACCGTCTGATCGACCACCCAGGACTTGAACGACCGGGACGCGTCGAGCTTCACGACTTCGTCTCTCAGCAGGTAGTCCTCGACGATCGCGTCGGGGTTCCACCGCCGAGGTCCCGGCCCCGCCACGGTCAGGAGTTCCCGAAGCTGCCCAGGAACTCGGCGATCTTCGCGAGCACCTCCTGGAGGAATCCCCCGACGTTGCCCAACACGTGGGTGACGTCGGCTGCGGCCGTGGCCGGGCTGCGCCAGATCGCGAGCACCAGGAAGCCGACGGCCAGCACCGCCAGCGGTTGTGCTGCCTTCTTCATGAGCTCCTCCCGAGCAGGTCCACACGGTCTTCGCTCATCGGTCGATGAGCGAAGTCGACTAGTCGACCCTTCCCGCGCGAGTGCGGGCGGAGCTCCATCCACCGACGAACCTAGCGATCGCAGCCAGCCGGCTGGTGGATGACCGGCAAGTTGCGTTACCCGGGCGGCGGGTCGCCGCCCGGGTCACCGCTGCCGAGCGTGGGGGGAACGCCAGTCGGTCCGCCCGCGGGAGCAGACCCGGAGTACGGGGCGGCGAGCGGCACCCCGGCGGCCTCGAACGCTCGCAGCACCCGAAGGCGGAACTCCCGCTCCACGGGGAACTGCTCCCCTGGCGACGTGTCCGCGAGCACCCGGAGCGTGACGCCGAGCGGGTCGATGCGCTGGACGCCGAGCACGTTCGGCTCCGAGGTCACCACCTCGGACCAGTCAGGGTCCGAGCGCAGCTCGGCTCCCACGTCCCGGAGGATCGCCCGAGCCGTCTCGAGATCGGCATCGGAGGCGACCACGACGTCGACGACGGCCCTTGACCAGCTCTGGCTCTTGTTGCCGACGCGGGGGATCTCGCCGTTGGCGACGTGCCACACCGTGCCGTTGATGTCACGAAGGCGCGTCGAGCGCAGGGTGACGCGCTCCACCGTGCCGACCGACGGCGGTCCAGCATCGATGACGTCACCGACTCCGTAGCGGTCCTCGGCCAGGATGAACCACCCGGCGAGCACGTCGCGCACCAGGTTCTGGGCCCCGAACCCGAGCGCCACCCCGACGACGCCCGCCGAGGCGAGGATGGCCGCCAGGCTCACGCCGAGCACCGCCAGGATCCACGCGGCGGCGCCGATCGTGACCACGGCGGTGGCGATCGACCGGGCGATCGTGGACATCGTGGCCGCCCGGGCGACGCTGCGACCGTCGACCTGGCTGGTCTTCAGCCCTTCGGGCATGTAGCCGCCCAGGCGATCCGCGTTCGCCGCCATGCGACGCCCGGTTCGCTCGATCATCGAGCGGAGCAACCGGTTGCACAGGTAGGCCACGACCACGATCGCGAGGATCTGCAGCGGCTTCTCCGAGAGCCAGCCGAGCACCCGCGACACCGTCTCGTTGTGCGTGGCGTTCCACACCGGTTCGCACGCCCAGCCGGTGTCGTCGCAGAAGGTCGGTTCGGCCACGGCGGGATCGTAGAGGGGCGGCACGTGGGGTGGTCGGCGGACGATAGGATCTCGCCCCATGTTCGGTCGCCGACGGCGCATTGAGGAAGCCACCACAGCGGTCCGCGACGGCTATGACCGTGCGCTGACCGATGCTGGTGTCGTCCTGTTCCAACAGGTCGCTGCCGGCGTCGACGGTCACTACGTGTCGAGCTCGATGGCCACCACGCTCGGATGGGACGCCACCGCTTTCCGCGAGCCCGGCACGCTCCGCCGGCTCGTGCACCCCGACGACCTGTCGACGTTCCGTTCGATCGTGCCGCTGGACGACGCGACGCCGGATCGGGCCGACGCCATGGCAGCAGCGGAGCCCACGAGCACCGACGCCGCGATCGACCTGCGAGGCGTCGCACCGTCGCCGCTGAGCGGGAGCGCCCCGACACCGACGCTCGACAGCGACGAGCACATCGTCCGATTCCTCACCGCGGCCGGGACGTACCGTCCGATGTTGGTCCGGATGGCGCCCAGCGGCATCGACGAGCCGTCCCGCGGATCTCTCGTCGACGCCAGCGCCGGCGATGCCCAACGCCGCCGGGCCAAGCGGTTGGCCGAGATCGCCGACGCCTCCCACCACGGTCACCTGCTGTTCGAGCTCGCCGATGCCGACGACCCGTCATCGGTCGTGTTCCGATCGGCCAACGACAGCGCCTGCAGCCTGTTCGATCTCGACCCGGGGTCTGTCGACGGCGGCCGGCTCGACTCGGTGTTCGACGGACCGAGCGCCAGACTCCTGCAGTCGGCGATCTACGACGTGGCCCACACCGGCGAGTCGCTCCGGGCCGAGCGCCTGAGCTTCGCCGAGGTGCCCGGCACGTTCATCGACCTGCGCATCGATCGACTCCGCGACGGATCGCTCGGCGTGACCATCGACGACGTGACGATCTCGGTCGAGGTCGAGGAGCGCCTCCGGTTCCAGGCCAACCACGATCACCTCACCGGCCTGGCGAACCGCGCCGCACTCGAGGATCGCCTGTCGATGCTCGCCACCGGGCTCGACGAGGGCCAGCACCTGGCTGTGGTCATGGTGGAGCTCGACGGCATCGACCTCACCAACCACCAGGACGGTCGCCATGTGGGCGACCGCGTGCTCGTGGAGGTCGGACGACGCCTGAGCGAAGAGGTGCCCGGGGTGGAGATCGTCGCCCGGATGGGTGGTGACGAGTTCGTCGTGGTGTCGGTCGCCCAGCCCACCAGGGACGGGGCCCTCGGCACGGTCCGACTCGTCCAGGACGTGCTGGAGCGCCCGCTCGACGTCGACGGCGACCTCCGCCACGTCAGCGCCACGATCGGCGCCGCAGTCGCGCCCGAGCACGGGGTCGACCCGGCCACGTTGCTGCGTTCCGCTGACGGCGCGCTCCGACACGCCTGCTCCACCGCGGATCCGGTGGCGGTGTTCGACCCCGAGGACGAGCGCAACACCATGCGCCGGGTCGGCCTGCTCACCGAGCTGCGACGTGGCCTGGCCAACCAGGAGCTCGAGCTCCGATACCAGCCGGTCGTCGACCTTCGGACGGGTCGGGTCACCAAGGTCGAGTCACTGCTTCGCTGGCAGAGGGTCGGCACCGGGGCCCAACCCTCGATGGAGCTGCTCGAGATGGCGGAGCGCTCAGGGCTGATCGAGCCGCTGACCCGCTGGATCATGGGCGAGTCGGCCCGGGCGGCCGAGCGCCTCGGCCGAGACCGGGAGGTGATGTCGGTCAGCACCAACCTCTCGATGCACAACCTGCGCGACGACAGCCTCCTGAACTTCCTCGAGCTGCTGGTCACCTCCGGCGAGCTCGTGCCCTCCGCCGTAGAGGTCGAGCTGGCGGAGATCGAGCTGACCCAGGATCCCGAGCACGCCGGCCACGTGGTCGGGCGTCTTCGGGACATCGGGCTGGGCGTGGTCATCGACGACTTCGGCACCGGGCTCATGTCGATCGACGTCCTTCAGGCTCTGTCGGTGACCGGACTCAAGATCGACCGCGGCTACACGACGGCGATCGCGGCGGTCCCCGCCGATGCCGAGGCGGTCAAGTGGGCGATCACGATGGCGCACTCCATGGACATCTCCGTCACCGCCGACGGTGTGGCCGACGCGGACTCGCTGCGCCTGCTCCGGGAGATGGGTTGCGACATGGCTCAGGGCCTGCACCTCTCCGAGCCCGTCACCTTCGAAGCGCTCCCCCAGCGCGTCGCCGAGCTCGAGGACGCGATGCTCGGCTGGGTCGGCAGCACTGCCGCCGCCCTGGCCGCCGACTGACGCACCGGCTCCGAACCACCGAGAGGAAGCCCACCATGGCGACGCACCGCGCAGAGTCACCGGGCGAAGCCGCTGCGCTGATCCGACCCGACGACACGCTCGCCATCGGGCTGGGCCCAGCGCACCCCATCGCGTTCCTGCACGCACTCGGCGAGCGCGACGACTGGGACGGTCTCGAGATGTTCGGAGCGCTGCTCACCGACCTCTACGAGATCTTCACCCGACCGGGTGTGCACTATCGATCCGGCTTCTTCGGTCCGGCCGAGCGCTTCCTGCGCGACTCCGGAGCGGCGATCGAGTACGTGCCGGCCGACTTCCGCCGCTTCGCCCCCATCGTCGAACGCCTCAACCCGCGCGTCATGGCGACGGCCGCAGCCATGCCCGACGCCGACGGCTACCTGAGCCTGTCGTTGCACGCGGGATCGACCGTGGACGCCCTGCATGCGACCGGAGCGGACCCCGATCGGATCCTCGTCGTCGAGTGCTCTCCGCACTACCCGAGGACCCTCGGTCTGGGCGAGCACACCCACCGGCTGCACCTCGACGAGATCGACGTGCTCGTGGAGTCGGACCGAGCACCGATCGACCTGGCCGATGTGCCGGGCGGGGAGGTCGACCTCGCCATCGCTCAGATCGCCGTCGGCTTCATCCCGGACGAGGCCACGCTGCAGACAGGCATCGGTGCAGTGCCGTCGCTGATCGCACGGTCCCTCGCCGCTGGGTCCGGCGGCGGCTACGGCATCCACTCCGAGATGTTCACGACCGGGCTCATGCACCTCCACCAAGCGGGCAAGGTGACGAACACGAACAAGGGTGAGCTCGACGGGTACTCGATCACGACGTTCGCTGCGGGCACGCCAGAGCTCTACGAGTGGCTCGACGAGAACCCGCTCGTGCGCTTCCTGCCCGTCGACGTCGTCAACGACGCCCGGATCATCGCCGAGAACCGCGACTTCGTGTCGATCAACGGGGCGGTGGCGATCGACCTGTACGGCCAGGTCGCGGCTGACACCGTGCGGGGACGGCAGTTCTCCGGCACCGGTGGACACGAGGACTTCCTGGCCGGTACCGGCCTGCAGATCGACGACCGGTCGCTCTTGTGCCTGCAGTCGACCTCGAACGTCGATGGCGAGATGGTCTCCCGCATCCGGATCGAGCTTGCCCCCGACATGGTCGTCACGACCCCACGACACCAGGTCGACGTGGTGATCACCGAGCACGGCGCTGCCGAGCTCGCGGGCAAGACGGTGCGCGAACGTGCACGGGAGCTCGTCCGCATCGCCCACCCGGCGTTCCGCGACGAGCTCGCCGAGCGAGCCGAGATGCTCGGCTGAGCTCCGCCGCACGCGCGAGTACCCGCGCCGGAGCGCGCCTGGTCGAAGGGAAGTGCCGTTGCTGGGCGGCGCTCTGGCCGTCTGGTCATCGTCCGGTGCCGGTCCCCGCGCTGCTACGCGGGGTCGGGTGGTCGGTGGCCGGCTGGACTGCCGTCGGGGCCCGGTCTGCTGCGGTGTTGGGTCTGCATCTGCAGGCCGCTGGCGGTGGTGATCGTGAAGAACCCGCCATCGGCGCCGGGGTCGCTGCTGCGCTCCATCCCCCAACCCGCCCGGTGGACGATGCCGTGGTGGCGGCGACACAGCAACGCCAGGTTGATGATGACGGTGCGGCCCGCCCTGGAGTACTCGATGACGTGGTGGGCGTCGCACCAGCTGGCGGGGGCGTCGCATCCGGGGAACACGCAGCCGCCGTCGCGAGCGACGAGAGCGGTCCGCATCTTGGCGTCCGCGAAGCGGGCTCGGTCGCGGATGGTGAGGGGCTCGCCGAGGCGGTCGAGGAGGATCTCGGAGATGTCGGCGTCACAGAGGAGGAGCTGCCACCGTGACGCGTCGAGGTGGATGCGATCGCCGTCGGGGGTGGTGACGGAGATGCATCGGCCAGCGAACCCGTCGGGGAGTTGGTGGTGCTCACCGCATCCGCCGCAGGCGTGGTCGGTGCTGGCTGGGTCGTCGCCGCCGAACGGACCGACGAACCGAAGCGTCGGAGCGTGGTAGCCGTCGGTGAAGCGGCCGGTGCCGGTGCCGCTGAGGACCGAGGCGAGGATCGGGTCGAGCTCGTCGACGCGATCGGCATCGACGACAAGTGACAGCTTGTTGACCACAGGCTTCGACGCTGACGTGTCGGCACCTGCGCCGCGGATGATCAGCTCGGTGATCGCCTGCTGGACGAGGGTCGCGCCGGCGGGCATGACGAGCTCTGGGTTGGCGTCGACGTCGGCCTGCCAACGCCGGCGCAGCGCGTCGACCTCCGTGTTGATGAGCTGCTCGACGGCGACGGCGTCGAGTCCGTAGATGTCCATCACGACGACGAGGTGATCGCCCGTGCGGCCGACCTTGGCGGAGGAGTCCTCGGGTCCTGGCTCGGGACCGTCCTGGTCCGCGGCCGCGGTGAGCGCCCGGAGCTGCTGAGCGAACTCCTTGTGGCGGGGGAGGGCGTCGGACAGCTGCAGGAGCGCGTCCTGCATGGCGGCGAGGAGGTCGGCGTTGCGGACGTTGACCGCGTCGGCGATGAGGTTCGCCCGGTCCGTGCTGAGCCGGCCGTCGCACAGCGCCTGGAAGATGTCGGGGAGGCGGGTGGCCAGGCTTCGGCCGCGGCGGATGGTGGCCATCCAAGTCCGGCGGTCCTTGTGGTAGCGCTGCTCGCTGTAGGCGCCGGGGGTCATGCCGAAGCGGGCGTCGAGCTCCCGGCGGTCGTCGACCGCCACGAGTTGGCGCATGGACGCCCCGGTCAGAAGGCGGTCGACGGACTCCAGCGCATCGAGCACGCCGAGTCGTTCGTCCTCCGACACGGTGGCCGGGTCGACGCCGGCGAGCCGCCGAGCGGCGTCGACCAGTGCAGCAGCTGCGGGGATCTGGTCGAACTTCACATCACGAACCCCGGCAGGAGCAGAACGCTGAGCGCGCTCCTCGGCATCGTCCGCCAGCCACTGCTCGGACCAGGCTGGTTCCCCAACAGAACTCATGTTCGACACCGTATCGATGGGCTGTGACAGCCCACTCCGACGCGCCGCTGCCTCCGGGCCAGGACGCTCCACCGGGTCGACCAGGTCGAACGGCAGCATGAACGTCATCACGACGACCGAGCCTGGCGCCATGCCGGCGAGGCGTCGCAGCGTGGTCGCGGTCGCCTCGGGCGAGATGTACATCGACACGCCGCTCGACGACACCAGCGCACTCAGGGCGGGATCGATTCCAGCGCCGACCAGCGCCGACCACCAGTCGTCGTCCGCCTCGAAGTCCGCCGGCACATGAGAGTCGACGACTGAGCCCGCGCCGCCGTCAGCGGTCGCCCAGCTCCCGGAGCCGACGCTCGAAGGAACGATGCTCAGAGCCCTCCGGGGTGAGGTCGATCGCCTGTCGGTATGCGGCGCGGGCCTCGTCGACCCGGTCGAGGCGGGCCAGCAGCTCCGCCCTGGTGGCGTGGAGGTACCGGTAGCCCGCCAGCACGTCCGGCAGCGATCCACCATCGATGAGCTCGAGCGCCGCGGCCGGTCCGTCGACCTCGTGGACCGCCGCGGCCCGGTTCAGCTCCACCACCGGCGAACCGGTGTCGGCGGCCAGCTCCCGGTACAGCACGGACACGTGGCGCCAGTCGGGTTCGTCACGCGCCTGCTGGGCGGCGATCGCCGCCTGCAGGGCGTACGGGCCGCGGCCACCGAGTGCGACCACCCGATCGAGCTCGGCCCGACCCCTGGCGATCTGCTCGCGGTCCCAGAGGGTGCGGTCCTGATCGGCGAGCAACACCAGCTCGCCCTGACGCTCACGGGCGTCGCGACGGGAGTCGTGCAGCAGCATGAGCGCCAGCAGCGCCGCAGGCTCGGGTTCCTGAGGCAGCAGCTCGGTGAGGGCGCGACCCAGCCACAGCGCCTCGGCGGCCAGCTCCCGACGGCCGCCGTAGCCCTCGTTGAAGATCAGGTACACGACGGCCAGAACGGCATCGAGGCGCTCGGCCAGCAGGGGCTCGGACGGCACCCGGAACGGGATGCCGGCCGCCCGGATCTTGCGCTTGGCTCGGACCAGTCGCTGCGCCATCGTCGCGTCGGGTACGACGAACGCCCGGGCGATCTCCTCGGTGCTGAGACCGCCGAGGGTCCGCAGCGTGAGCGCCACCTGGGCATCGACGCCCAGTGCGGGATGGCAGCACTGGAAGATCAGCGCCAGCCGCTCGTCTCGCACGTCGGTCACCTCCTCCTCGAACAGATCGCTCACCGGGTCGTCGTCGCGACCCTGGCGCCGCACCACTTCGTCGGCTTCCATCTGGCGGGTCTTGGACGCCAACGAACGGTCCCGTCGGGCCCGGTCGATGGCACGGTTGCGTGCCGTCGTGACCAGCCAGGCGCGCGGGCGCTCCGGTGGACCGTCGATCGGCCATCGCCGAGCCGCGATCGCGAACGCCTCCTGGGTCGCGTCTTCCGCCCGGTCGAGGTCGCCCAGGAAGGCCACCATGGCAGCGACGACCCTCCCCCACTCCTCACGGAACGTCCGGGACAGCACCACGGCCGGGTCGACGCTGGCGGTGCACGATCGACGGTCCACCACGGCCGCTACCACTCGGCGATCGGTCGCACCTCGACGGCCCCGCCCAACGCAGCGGCCGGGATGCGTGCCGCGAGGGCGATCGCCGCGTCGAGGTCCTCGGCGTCGAACGTGAGGTAGCCGTTCAAGGCCTCCTTGGTGTCGGCGAACGGCCCGTCCGTGCTGAGGGTCCGGCCGTCGAGCACCCGCACGGTGGTCGCGGTCTCGGGCGCCTGCAGACCTGCGCCCGGCGACACCCCAGGAGTGGCGTTGATCTCCTGGTACGCCTGGTAGATCCCCTGCTGCTCCTCCGCTGAGAGCTCAGCCCAGGCTTCGGGATCGAGCGGCGTCGGGGTCGTGCCTTGGTAGATCAGCATCATGTACTTCACGGGTGCTCCTCTGGTTGTCGGTGTTGTCCTTGAAGACGAACGACGCCGACCCAGTTCGACACCCCTTGCGAAGCTTTCGACGTCGCAGCGGCAAGTTCTCTCAGTCAGTCGAGCTGTTGGGCGAGCCCGATGAGGATGCCTTCCGGTCCACGGATGTAGCAGAGCCGGTACGCGGTCTCGTACTGCACCACCTCGCTGCTCACCAGCTGCGCTCCGCGGCGAGCCAACCGAACGAGCGTGTCGTCGAGGTCGTCCACCGCGAACATCACCCGGAGGTAGCCCAGCGCGTTCACGGGGGCGTTCCGGTGGTCCGCGACCACCTCAGGAGCGAGGAAGCGCGAGAGCTCGAGCCGGCCGTGGCCGTCCGGCGTGCGCATCATGGCGATCTCGACGCTCTGGTCGCCGAGCCCGGTCACGCGCCCGGCCCACTCGCCCTCGACCAAGCCGCGTCCCTCTGGTTCGAGGCCGAGCTCGCGGAAGAACTCGATCGCCGTGTCGAGGTCCTCGACGACGATGCCGACGTTGTCCAGCCTGAGCGTCACGAGGTCGAGCCTACGGAACACGAGCGCCGGCGTCGTTGCCCGGAGCGGCTTCGGGCCGAACGACCGACGGATGGAGTGGACGCCGTGAGCGGCGCGCATGTGGTCGGTGAGCGACAAGTTCGACGGTGAACGGGCGTCGGGGCTGCACCCGTCTCCTCGCGCGGTGCCGGCCCGGTCGACTCAGCCGAGCACCAAGCGGGCGAGCGCGGCGGGATCCTCGCGACGGGCGTCGAACCAGCGCAGCCAGACCCCGATGCGGTGCCGTCCGGCCCTCAGCCGGTAGCGCTCCAGCGCATCGGGACCGCACGACCCCGTGCCCAGGCCCCGCTGGCCGGCATCGATCGCCAGGTGGGTGAGCGCTGCGTCGTGAGGGAGCTCGTCGTTGTGGGTCGCGGCGAACAGGTCGGCGTCGGAGTGGTGCCGCGCCGAGAACCCGAGTCGGCCGTCGGCGACGACCAGCAGCGCCGAGCGCGTCCCAGTCTCGCGCAACGCCAGCCAGCGCAGGCCGGTGTGATGACCGTGCTCCTGTGGAAAGGCGTAGGACACGTACTGGTCCCAGACCGTCGAACGCCAACGACCCTTGGTCACCGAACTGCAGCGGTCGGAGTAGCTCTCCCCCGGTCCGTCTCCGTACCACTCGAGCGACTCGAAGGTGCCGGGCAGCACGGTGGTGATGCCGACGCGCGGCACGTCGGCCAGCTCCGGCGGAAGGGTGAGCGTGACCGCGAGGTGGCCCCAGCCGTCGGGTGAACCCACCAGCTCGCGTCGCTGCACGGAGACCGTCGGCGCCGAGCCGGACGGCACGAGCGATCCGCTCGAGGTCACGACCTCGGCCCCCGACCGCGACCGACGCCGCTCCGGGCCCGGAACCCACTCGGCATCCAGGACACCGAGCTCGTCCCACCGGTTCAGCCGTTCGGAGTAGGGCCGCATCCAGCTGGTCTGGATGGCGTCGTTGTCGGTGAGCGCCCGGGTCAGCGTCGGGGTCCAGACCAGCTCGACCGGTGGCTCCGCGCGCACGGCTGTGCCGGCCGCCAGCCGGCGCCGCGACGATCCCGACGATGCGGTGGCAGCGTCGATCGGGACCTCGAACTGCTCCGTTGCCACCACGTGACCGGCCGGGGCCCAGGGTCGGGAACGGCGCTCCGACCATCGGACGGTGACGAAGGCCTCGGCGCCGCCCTTCAGCAGTCGCCGGGCGAACGGCACGCGCACCGAGGCGGAGCGCCCCGGTCCGATCGGCGACACATGCAGCTCCCCGCGTTCGACCACGTCGCCGTCCACCAGCAGCTCCCAGCGGCACCGCAACCCGGCGGTGTCGACGAAGTGCGCGACGTTGTGGAACCGCACCCGGCCGCGGGCCGCGTCGAGCACCTCGAGGAAGACCGGCCGACCGACATGTGCCACCTCGGCCATCGCTGGGTGCGCACGACGATCCGAGTCGACCAGGCCGTCGCAGACGAAGTTGCCGTCGTGGGGCGATCCGTCGTCGTGCGCGTCGGCGAAGTCACCGCCATAGCCCCAGACGGGACCGATCCGGCGCTCGTCGCCCACGTCGCGCGGCTCGACGCGACCCTCGATGGGGATCCCGTGGTCGAGCCACTCCCACAGGAAGCCGCCCTGCAGGCCCGGCGTGGAGCGAAAGGCGTCCCAATAGTCCGACAGGGAACCGTTGGAGGCACCCATGGCATGGGAGTACTCGCACAGGATCACCGGCCGCCGGTGGTCGCCGGACCATCGGGCCCGATCTACGACGTCGTCGATCGCCGGGTACATCGGGCACACCACGTCGCTCACCGGGGCGTCGGCCCGCAGGTCGTGCATGAACGGGCCCTCGTACTGGATCGGTCGGCTGGGATCGAAGCGGCGCAGGAACGCCGCCGCCTCGTCGTGGGGCGGCCCGTAGCCGGACTCGTTGCCGAGCGACCACACGATGATGCTCGGATGGTTGAGGTCCCGCCGGGCCATGCGCTCGACGCGCTCGACCATCGTCCGGTGATAGCGGGGGTCGTGGCACAGGGAGTCCTGACGACCGTGGGACTCGACGTTCGCCTCGTCGACGACGTAGAGGCCGAGCTCGTCGCACAGGTCGTAGAAGTGCTCGTCGTGCGGGTAGTGCGACGCCCGGACCGCGTTCAGGTTGTGCGCCTTCATCAGGCACAGGTCGGCGCGGGTCAGGTCCCGGCTCACGGCCCGCCCGCGCTCGGGGTCGTGCTCGTGGTGGTTGACGCCGTGCAGCATCACCGGTTCGCCGTTCACCAGCAGAGCGCGGTCGCGGACCTCGACGGAGCGGAAGCCGGTCATCTGGGCGACCGCTTCGATCACCTCGCCGGCCGCGTCCCGGAGCTCGACCACCGCTCGGTAGCGCCGGGGCGACTCGGCGGACCACGGCTCGATCCCTGGAACCTCGAGCGCGGCGTCGACGCGGCCCGGCCGGACGAACATGGCCGACACCAGCTGCCCCACCTCCGTGGCACCGTCCCACATCGGCACCGGAAGCGACCCGGTGGAGGCCAGTCGACGGCCGCGCTCGGTCTCCACCCACACCTCGACGGTCGCTGCGTCGGTGGCGCTGCGAGTCGGGCCGTCGACGTCGATGCGCACGTCGAGGGTGCCCACCGCCGTTCTTGCAGACGCAGCGGTCGAATCTCGACCACCTGGTCGGCCAGAAGCGGGGAGCGGGCTGGCGAGGGTGGAGCGCAGGCCGGGCACCAGCTCCACACGCGCCAGGTGGTCCGGTGCGGTCGAGCAGAGCGCAACGCTGCGTTGCAGACCGCCGTGCCACCACTGGTCCTGGTCCTCGACCCAGGTCTGGGCCGACCACCGGATGACGACGAGAGCGATCGTCGCCCGCCGACCGGGCCGGACGTGCGGCGTCAGGTCGAACTCGCTCGGCAACCGGCTGTCGGTCCCAAGGCCAACGGCGACGCCGTCGACGAAGGCGACGACGACCGACTCGGACGCGCCCACCCGCAGGACCGTGCGGCGCCGGGTCCACGTCCGAGGGATCACCACCTCCCGCACGTAGACGCCGGTCGGGTTGATCACGGGCACCGCAGGCGGGTCATCCGCGAAGGGCATGACCACGTTCGTGTAGTGCGGAGAGGAGAACCCCTGCAGCGTCCACGCGCCGGGGACCTCCTGGGAGCTGGGGGCGCCAGGCAGTCCGGCGACCGGGCCGTGCAACGCCTCGGCCGTGACGTCCTCGGGCCGGGCGAAGCCCGTGAAATCCCAGCGGCCGTCGAGGGAGCGCCACCACGGGCTCTCGCTCGGCTCGCCGCTGCGGGCGGCGTCGAGATCACCGAAGGGCACCAGCAGTGGCCGGATGGGCAGCCGGTTCCACGAGGTGAGCTCCGGGTCCTTCCACCACTCGGGCCGCAACACCGGCCCGGCGGACCGGCCGGAGCGCCGAGCCGAGCCTGCAGCGGAGGCCACGATCAGGCCGTGCGGGCGCGGAGCACGTCGAGCGCCTCGTCGGCGTGGACGTCCATGTTCAGCTCCGACGAGATCGCGGCGAGGATCCGGCGATCGGTGTCGATCACGAACGTGGCCCGCTTGGGCATCGAGACGAGCGGCCGCTTCACACCGAACAGCGCCGCCACCTCCTTGGTCGAGTCCGACAGCAGCGGATAGCCGAGCGAGTGCTTGTCGTCGAACTGCGCCTGCTTCTCGACCTTGTCGGCGGAGATCCCGACGCGCTGCGCGCCGACCGCAGCGAACTCGCCGGCCAGGTCGCGGAAGTGGCACGACTCCTTGGTGCAGCCGGTGGTCATGGCCTTCGGGTAGAAGAACAGGACGACCGGGCCGTCCGCGAGCAGCGCCGACAGCGCGCGCGGCGTCCCCGTCTGGTCCGGCAGCGTGAAGTCCGGGGCGATGTCGCCGGTGTCGAGCATGTGGTTCCCTCCGTCAAGGCGACCCGGGACGGTCGACCGTCGCGACGTCGGTCGGGGTGACGAGCAGTCGCTGCTGCAACGTTGCCACGGTCGAGTCGGAGATGCCCGCTTCCCGCAGGTAGCCGGTCACGCCCCCGTGCTCTCGGTCGAGCAGGTCGAGGGTGGCCTCGATCGTCTCGGCTCGCGCCGACCACACCCCGATCGCCAGGTCGTCGTCGGTGGCGATGTCGGGGAAGCCGATCACCCGCAGGCGGGCGACCTGCAGCACGTTGACCCGAGCCGAGCGCACGTAGTCGGCCACGATCGCGTCCCTCGGCGTGCCGAGCGCTCCGAGCAGCAGCACGGTCAGCAGCCCGGTGCGGTCCTTGCCCACTGCGCAGTGATAGGCGACCCCGCCGTCGGCGGCGGCCACCAACTCGACCGCGGCGCGGAACCGGTCGCCGAACTGCTCGAGGATGTCCTGGTAGCGATGGGCCAGGACGCGGTCGAGCTCGATCCCGCCGACGTCCCACGCATAGGTCGGATCGACGACGGGGACGTGGTGGACGTCGATCGGCAGGTCGTCGACGACGGTGAAGGCACCCGTCTCTGCACGCTCGCGGTCGTCGCGCAGATCGAGCACGCGGCGCACCCCGTGGGCGTGCAGCGCCCGGACGTTGTCGGGTGAGCACCGCTGGAGTGCGTCGGCCCGCACCAAGGCACCCGCACGAACGACCAGACCACCCGCGGCCGGAGTGCCGCCCAGGTCGCGGAGGTTGACGATGCCGTCGCGGGCCAGTCCGGGGCGAAGTCGCGAGTGAGCCACGACGAAGCCTCAGGCCAGACCGACGACCACGCCGACGCCGTCGCCGGTCACCCGGAGGTCATCGACCTCGATGCCGATCGTGTCGGGTGTGCCGTCGGGCTGGGTGGTGCCGATCGGCACCTGGATCACCGACGGGAACCCGAGGCGCAGCGGAGCGAGCGATGCGAGCGATCCGACGGCGCGGCTCACGTTGTTGATCGCGTCGGTCAGGCCGAACCCGCCGAACAGCGACGGCAGCTCCACCCACGCGGCCTGGAGCGAGACGTGCAGGCGACCGTCGGCGAGCGTCGGCCGCAGGTCGGTGCGCAGCGCGAAGCGCAGGTCGGGAAGGCTGTCGAGCAATCGGGTCTGGCGGACAGTGCCCCGCACACGCTGATCACCGAGGTCCACCTTGATGTCGAACGGCATCGGCCGGTCGCCCATGGCCAGCGGGATCAGCAGCGCGGCCAGCTCGTGGACCCCCGATTCGGCCAGGGAGACGCCGACGCGCGCACCGGAGATCGGCATCGGCACCGCACGACCGACCACCCCGTCCGACGCTGGGAGGCCGAGGGTCAGCAGGCCGGACCCGACGCTGACATCGGCGCGGCCGACCGCCACGCCGAGGGCGGACAGGACGCCGCC
>WPCI01121778.1_pt1 | contig 16774 bp, 9 predicted proteins | sample 5399871 | NCBI WGS metagenome assembly WPCI01 (sample SAMN12869469, study PRJNA574797) | sludge metagenome | isolation source: wastewater treatment of pH7 | place: China:Beijing | collected 2019-05-20
CGGATGGTCTGGCTTTTGGGGAAGTCCTGGTTGAACTGCTGGATGTTCTCGATGCGTGCGCCGCGCCAGCCATAGATCGACTGGTCGTCGTCGCCGACGATCATCAGGCTGGAGGCGTTGGCGGCCAGCAGGCGCAGCCAGGCGTACTGCACGGCGTTGGTGTCCTGGAACTCGTCGACCAAAATGTGACGGAAACGCCGCTGGTAGTGCTCCAGCAGGCCGGCGTTGTCACGCAGCAGCTCCAGCGTGCGCAGCAGCAGCTCGCCGAAATCCACCGCGTTCTGGCGGGCGCAGGCGTCCTCATAGGCGGCATACACCTGCGCCATGGTGGTCAGGAACAGGTCGCCGGCCGGCTGGATATGACGCGGGCGCAATCCCTCGTCCTTCTGGCCGTTGATGAACCACTGCGCCTGCTTGGGCGGCCAGCGCTTGTCGTCCAGCCCCAGCTCGGTCATCACCCGCTTGACGATGCGCAACTGGTCATCGCTGTCGAGGATGCTGAAACCGTCCTGCAAACCGGCCTCCTGCCAGTGCGCCCGCAGCAGGCGGTGGGCCAGCCCGTGAAAGGTGCCGACCCACATGCCCTGCGGGCTGCGGCCGAGCAGCTGGCTGATGCGTTCACGCATTTCGGCGGCGGCCTTGTTGGTGAAGGTCACTGCCAGAATGCTGTGCGGACCGGCATCTTCCACCTGGCACAACCAGGCGATGCGGTGCACCAGCACCCGGGTCTTGCCGGAGCCGGCGCCAGCCAGTACCCGCTGCTGACCCAGCGGTGCGGCGACCGCCTCACGCTGGGCATCGTTGAGGTTGTTGAGCAGGTGGGAAATATCGTCGTTCATAGAAATAATTGCCGGTAATCAAGACAGCAAACAATGGGCAGGTAACAGAAATCATGGCGGGGCATGATCAGTCATCGGTGCTATAGACTTTGCCTGGCGGCTGCACCTATAGTTTGCGGCGGTACTGCCGGGAGCGTCAGGGTATGAGCAGTAATGCCATTACGATCTGCAATACGCCCAACATCATAGAAACAAGCACGACACTATAAAAGGGCTGTGGCCAATACACAAATGAGCACGATGAACGAGCTTCGCCTTACCAAAGACCGGGAGGCACTTTTGCGTGAACAGCTTCAGCGTTTGCTGCGTAATGCCTGGTTTCCCCATTTTGTGCTAGTGATGTGCGGCTTGTTCGGCATGGCCCTGTTTGAGTATGAGCTGGAGCGGGATAGCCAAGTAGCTGTACTTGTAGCCACTGGTGCGTTGGCGGGTATGCACTGGCTGATGCTACGGGCCTACCACAACTATGGCACAGATATGCTGCGTTACGGTGTATGGAAGGTCTTGCAGCTGGCAGGAGCCTTGATGACCGGGATCGTAACTGCTGCCCTGATGGTGATTTTGCTGCCCGTTGTCGGTGACTGGCAGCAAATGTTGCTGCTCGCCATGCTGATTTCCATGTTGGTATCCTTCTGGCTGGCTAGCGTGGGTTGCATGCTATCGTTTGTCAGTTATGTCACGCCTATTGTGATTGGGGCAGTACAGGTGCTGGCTTCGGCCAGCAGCCCTGAATTGCAGAATCTGGCTATTTTTCTGGTCGGATTGATCCTGGTCGAGTTGCTGACCGGATTCCGGGTATCAACGCTGTATACCAACAAGTTGATGCTGAAGCAGCTGTTGCTGCGGACCCGTGAAGAACAGAGCGAGTCGATGAAGCAGCTGGAACGGGAACTGGCACAATTGCGTACCCGTGAGCAGTCATTGCAGCTGCAGCTAGGCAGCATGCAGGCACACCTTGAACACAACAGCAGCGAACAGACCCAGTCCCTGAAGCAGACTTTTGAGAAGCTGCGAACGAGCGAAGAGCGTTTGCAGCAGGCTCTGGATGCCAGCGGGCTGGCACTGTGGGACTGGGATCTGGTTACCGGCCGCATCTACCATACCGGTTCTGACAAACTGCTTGGTGTCGATGCAGTGGATGCTGACCAGCTGTTGGCAGACTTGCGCCCACTGATGCATCCGGACGATTTGCCGGAGCTGCGTACGGCAATGCTCTCCCACCTGCGTCAGGAAACGGAAGGCTACCGTGTCGAGTACCGGATTCGCCATGCTGACGGGCACTGGGTATGGATCGAAGACAGCGGCAAGGCCATTGGCCGGGACGGGCATGGGCGGGTTTTGCGCATGCTGGGTACCCGCAGGGACATCAGCGGGCGCCGCCAGCATGAAGAGGAACTGAAACTGGCATCGATTGTGTTTGATACCGGCAGCGAGGCCATCATGGTGATGGATGGTGCATTACAGGTGCTGACCACCAATCAGGCGTTTACCCGCATCACTGGTTATGAGCGTGAAAACGCGAAGGCTTTCAAAGAGCGCCTGCACCGGTCTCTTGTCGCATCCGGGCCGGGCAGTGCACGCCAGGTGCTGCTTGAACAGGGATTTTGGCATGCTGAACTGACCGGTGTACGCAGCTCCGGCAGTACGTTTCCGCTGCGCTTGCGCCTGCATGCAGTCTATGCTCCTGACGGGGTCGGCCTGACTCACGTTGTCGCTTTTTTCACTGACATGACCCAGTTTCGCGAGGCACAACAACGTCTGGATTATCTTGCCCGCCACGACGAACTGACTGGTCTGAGCAACCGCAACCTGTTTCACCAGAAATTGCAGGAAGTGTCATGTTATGCGCACTCGGTTGATACCGGGCTGGCATTGCTGCATATCGATCTGGACCGTTTCAAACTGCTCAATGAATGCTTTGGCACCGAAACCGGTGACGAGATTCTGCGCATCGTTGGGCGTCGTCTGCAGCGTTTCTCCAGCCCGCAGCGCAGCCTGGCCCGTTTGGGGGGCAACGAGTTTGTCATGGTGGTGAGTGGCCTGGACGAGCAGGGCGAGCTTGGGTCGCTGGCGGAAGACGTTCTTGCCGCTTTGCGGGCACCTTTCGTAACAGCCGGAGAAGAGCTGCTGTTGAGTGCATCGATTGGTATCAGCTGGGTGCTTGGCGAGGAAATGGATGCGCACATGTTGCTGAATCGCGCAGCGGTGGCGCTGGGGCATGCGAAGTATCTGGGCGGCAACACCTGGCAGTTGTATCGCGACGAAATGAGCGCGGACGGCGGTGAGCGCCTGCAGCTGGAACAACAGCTGCGTCGCGGCCTGAAAGAAGGGCATGTGCAGGCGCATTATCAGCCCAAATTGTGTCTGAAAGAGAACCGGATCTACGCCGTCGAGGCACTGGCACGCTGGTACCATCCGGTACGGGGCATGATTTCGCCGGTGCAGTTCATTCCTCTGGCCGAAGAAACCGGACTGATCGGCGAGCTGAGTGAAACCATCCTGCGTCAGGCCTGCAGCCAAGCGAAACGCTGGCTGGATGAGGGGGCACCGCTGCAGGTGTCGGTCAACCTGTCGGTACAGCACTTGCGACAGGGCAATGTGCTGGAACTGGTACGCACAGTGCTGGATGACACCCGGCTGCCTGCCCGCCTGCTTGAGCTGGAACTGACGGAAAGCCAGTTACTGGACGACTCCGAACGCTTGCTGGCAACCATTGCCGATTTGCGGGCCATGGGTGTGCAGGTTGCCGTTGATGATTTCGGAACAGGCTACTCATCACTCGGCTATCTCAAGCAGCTGCCGGCCAACAGCCTGAAAATTGACCGCAGTTTCATTGGTGACTTGTCCAGCGGCAGCAAGGATGCCGCCATCATACGGGCGATCATTGCCATGGCGCATGGCCTGTCACTGGAGGTGGTGGCAGAAGGAATCGAAACAGGGGAGCAGCTGGAAGCTCTGCAGGCCATGGGCTGTGATGCGGTGCAGGGCTACCTGATTGCCCGGCCTGGACCAGCCGCCGAATTGCAATCCTTGCTGCAGGTGGAAAACCCGATTGCCTGGGCGCTGGAGAGCTGCACGGCCTGAAAGAGCGTAAAATACCTGCGCAGCTGGCGCATTGAACCCTGCCAATACGGTACGGAATCCGGATAGGGGCCGCTATCGCACAAGGCAGAAGCGGCCCGGTCCGGTCAGAAATTACGCATCAGTAGCGCATAATCCAGTTGCACGTCTTCCGGTAGTGGAATGTAGAGAATGTGGCCATCACCGGGTGCCACATCACGCGGCTCGCCTTTCTTGTCTTCGAGATGCTTGAGGGTAAAGGTCAGGTTGCCTTGGGGGGTCATCAGCTCAAGACTGTCGCCGACGGCAAAACGGTTCTTCACGATCACCTCGGCCAGTCCATTCCTGCGCTCACCGCTCAGCTCGCCGACAAACTGCTGCTTGTCGGAAATCGAGTGGCCGTACTCGTAGTTCTGGTATTCGTCGTGCACGTGACGGCGCAAAAAACCCTCGGTATAGCCACGATGGGCCAGTGACTCCAGCGTATCCATCAGCGACTTGTCGAACGGCTTGCCGGCCAGGGCATCATCCATCGCCTTGCGATAGACCTGGGCGGTACGCGCCACATAGTAGTGGGACTTGGTGCGGCCTTCGATTTTCAGTGAGTGCACCCCCATCTGCACCAGGCGCTCGACGTGCTGAACGGCGCGCAGGTCCTTGGAGTTCATGATATAGGTGCCGTGCTCGTCCTCGTAGGCGGACATGTACTCGCCCGGACGACTGGAGTCTTCCAGCAGAAACACTTCCTTGGTTGGTGCGCCAACGCCCAGCACCGGCTCTACCTGCTCTACAGGTTCAACCTGCTGTACGGCGGCAATCGGCTCGTACTTGTGCACGATCTCGCCCAGCTCGTTCTCCTTGGCCTCGTGGGTCTTGTATTCCCAGCGGCAGGAGTTGGTACAGGTGCCCTGGTTGGGGTCACGCTTGTTGATGTAGCCGGACAACAGGCAGCGGCCGGAGTAGGCCATGCACAGGGCACCATGAACAAAAACTTCCAGCTCCATCTCCGGCACTTTCTCGCGGATTTCCTCGATCTCTTCCAGCGACAGCTCGCGCGACAGGATCACCCGGCTCAGTCCCTGCTTGCGCCAGAACTCGACGCTGGCCCAGTTGACCGCGTTGGCCTGCACCGACAGGTGGATCTCCTGCTGCGGAAAGTGCTCGCGCACCAGCATGATCAGCCCGGGGTCGGACATGATCAGCGCATCGGGCTGCATCTCGACAATCGGCTCAAGGTCCTTGATGAAGGTTTTCAGCTTGGCGTTATGCGGTGCGATGTTGACCACCACATAGAACTTCTTGCCCAGCTCGTGGGCTTCCTTGATGCCCAGCGCCAGATTGGCATGGGTAAAGTCGTTGTTACGCACGCGCAGGCTGTAGCGCGGCTGACCGGCATAAACGGCATCGGCGCCATAGGCAAAAGCATAGCGCATGTTTTTCAGCGTGCCGGCAGGGCACAGCAGCTCGGAGCGGAGGGGTGTGGACATTTGGGACTCGTATAATAGGGTACTGCAAAGGTCGGGTATTTTATCTGCTTTTCAGAGGTCTGTCTGCAGCGGAATCGGCTGATGCTGTTGGTGCCGGCTTTGCTGAGCTGGCTCCGTAATCAGGGCATCACCCCTGTAGGTACGAATTTATTCGTACAAAGAAACACCCCGTCAATGTTGTGCGAATGAATTCGCACCTACAGTGCGGGCGCACACCCTGTCACCCTGCGCGAAGTTGCAGGGTCCATGGCTTCTGCGACAAGCCTTACCCGACCGCTTCGGCTGCGGCATGGGCACTGGCCCAGGCCCATTGAAAGTTGAAGCCGCCCAGGTGGCCAGTGACGTCGAGCACTTCGCCAATAAAGAACAGGCCGGGCTGTTTTTTGGACTCCATGGTTTTGGATGAAATCTCGTCGGTGTTGATGCCGCCCAGGGTGACTTCGGCAGTGCGATAGCCTTCGGTGCCGGCGGGGGTGATTTGCCAGTTGCCCAGCTGGTTGACGATGGCTTCCAGCTGGGCGGGAGTGTATTGGCGCAGGGGGCGGTTGTCGATGCCGAAATGCTCCAGTAGGGCGCTGGCCAGTTTGCGGGTGAAGCGTTCGCCAAGCAGGGTTTTCAGTTCGCTGTCGGCGCGCTGTGCCTGTTGTTCCTGCAGCCAGTGCAGGCCGTTACCATTGCCGAGCAGGTCAAGCTGCAGGCTGTCTCCAGCTTGCCAGAAGGATGAAATCTGCAGCATCACCGGTCCGCTCAGGCCGCGGTGAGTGAAGAGCAGGTCATCGGTGAACTCCGTGCCATTGCAGCGGGCGGTGACGCCGGCTACAGCGGTACCGGACAGGCTCTTGCACAGGGCGGACAGCGTCGTCCCGGTAATGGTAAAAGGTACCAGCCCGGCGCGGGTTGGCAGCAGGCTGTGGCCAAACTGCTCGGCAACCTGGTAGCCAAAGCCGGTGGCACCCATGGTTGGAATCGACAGCCCGCCAGTAGCAATCACCAGTGAGCGGCATTGATGGCGGCCTGTGCTGGTTTCCACGGTGAAGCCTGTATCCGGTAGCGGGCGGATCGAGCGGATGCCGGTATTCAGGCGGATTTCGACACAGGCGCTGGCGCATTCAGCCAGCAGCAGGTCGAGAATGTCCCTGGCTCCGTTGCGGCAGAACAGCTGGCCGGGGTTCTTTTCCACATGGGCAATGCCGTGGCGTTCGGTCAGGGCGAGAAAGTCCCAGGGCGTATAGCGGGCCAGTGCCGACTTGACGAAGTGCGGATTGCTGCACAGGTAGTCCCCGGGTGTGGCATGCAGGTTGGTGAAATTGCAGCGCCCGCCGCCGGACATGAGGATTTTCTTGCCGGCCTTGTTGGCGTGATCGAGCACCAGTACCCGGCGTCCGCGATGCCCGGCTGCCTGAGCACAAAACAGCCCGGCTGCGCCAGCGCCAATGATGATTACGTCGGGATTTTGCATGGTTGTCTCGTGTTTGATTGGTGCTGTCTGGAAAGCCTGAAGTCTGCATGATCGGGGTATGGGGTGCGCAAATACTGTGTAGGTGCGAATTTACTCGCACACACAGCCCAACATGCCCGGCCATACCGGGCATTGTTCGAATAAATTCGAACCTACAAACGCCCCGTAGGTGCGAATTTATTCGCACACACATCCACGTGGCCCGGCGTTACCGGGTTTGTCCGGATAAATCCGGACCTACAGTTGGCCGGCACCGCCTCTGTAGGTGCGAATTTACTCGCACACACAGCCCAACATGCCCGACCATACCGGGCATTGTTCGAATAAATTCGAACCTACAAACGCCCCGTAGGTGCGAATTTATTCGCACACACATCCACGTGGCCCGGCGTTGCCGGGTTTGTCCGGATAAATCCGGACCTGCATCAGCTGTGCAATACAAACTGCCCCGTCAATACGGCTCCGTCAGAGCCGACCTCGGTCAGCACCCGGCTGGTGACTTGTAGCCGGGCCTTGCCGTGCTTGTGCCAGGTGGTGAGAAAACGCTGCCAGGCCTTGTCATCCGGCGCATCACATACGGCAATGACCGGGTCGGCAAACACCGGCAGCGGGTAGCTGATGGTGCCGGACTGCACCACGATATGTGTGGTGTCGATGCCTTCATCGCGCAGCGCCAGATGCAACCAGCCCCAGCCGGCCAGCACTGCGGCGCAGTACAGGCTGCCGCCGAACATGCTGGCCTGGTGGTTGATGTTGGGCGTCAGAGGAAACTGCAGCTGCAGCCGGCGTTCCTGCCAGGAGAGAACCTGCACGCCCATGGCCTGGCTAAGGGGAATGTCGCTGGCAAAGACGCCGGCCAGATGAGAAGTCGCGCAATGCATGCAAACAGCCTGTAGGTGAATGAACGGAGCACAGTATAGCGAACGCCGTGCAGAAAATTTTGTTACTGGCCGGTTAATTTTCTTAAAAACTTTTTTCCATAAGGTAGAATCCTTTATTCGCTTTATTTTTAACAGGGAGTCGGGTTTTGGACCTTTCTGTAACCAATAGTTTGTTTTTTGTAGGCGGTTTATTGGTTGCTGTCAGTATTCTGGTCAGCGCCGTGTCGTCGCGCATCGGGATTCCCATCCTGGTGATTTTCATGGGTGTCGGCATGATGGCCGGCACCGACGGCATCGGCGGCATAGCATTTGATGATTACTCGCTCACCTATGTCGTCAGTAACCTGGCGCTGGCGGTGATCCTGCTGGATGGCGGCATGCGCACCCGGGTGGCAACCTTCCGCGTGGCGCTATGGCCGGCCCTGTCGCTGGCCACTTTCGGCGTGATAGCCACCGCCGTCCTGACCGGTGTGGCGGCGGCGTGGCTGTTCAACCTGACCTTGCTCGAAGGCATGTTGATCGGCTCGATTGTCGGCTCTACCGACGCGGCTGTGGTGTTCAACCTGCTCAACGGCAAGGGCCTTAATGACCGGGTCGGTGCCACCCTTGAGATCGAATCGGGCAGTAACGACCCGATGGCGATGTTCCTCACTGTGACCCTGATCGGCATGTTGCTGGACGGCCAGAGCAGCTTTGGCCTGAGTTTTGTCACCAGCCTGATCCAGCAGTTTGGTCTGGGTGCCATTTTGGGTGTCAGCGGTGGCTGGTTGCTGCTGCAGATGATCAACCGCCTGACTGTGGCCGACGGCCTGTATTCATTACTGGCAGTCAGTGGCGCCATCATGATTTATGCCATTGCCGGTCAGATCGGCGGTAGCGGCATCCTGTCCGTGTACATTCTCGGCATGGTGCTGGGTAACCGCCCGATCCGCAGTCGCCACGGCATCCTGCACATGTTTGACGGCCTGGCCTGGCTCAGCCAGATCGGCATGTTCCTGGTGCTTGGCCTGTTGCTGACGCCGCACGAGCTGTTACCGATTGCCATACCCGCGCTGTTGTTGTCACTGTGGATGATTCTGGTGGCGCGTCCGGTGGCGGTGTTTGCCGGCCTGCTGCCGTTTCGTGGTTTCAACCTGCGCGAGCGGATGTTTATCTCCTGGATCGGCCTGCGTGGTGCGGTGCCGGTCATTCTTGCGGTATTCCCGCTGGTGTATGGCCTGCCCAATGCGCAGCTGTTCTTCAACGTGGCTTTCTTCATCGTGCTGGTGTCGCTGATTCTGCAGGGCTCGACCCTGCCGTTTGCCGCCCGCAAGGCCCGGGTCGAGGTGCCGCCTGCGCCAGAGCCGATTTCCCGTGCCGGGCTGGAAATTTACCCGACCAGCCAGTGGGAGCTGTTTGTCTACCGGCTGCGCAAGGACAAATGGTGTATCGGTGCCCAGCTGCGTGAGCTGAAAATGCCGGCCGGCACGCGGATTGCCGCCTTGTTCCGCAACAATCATCTGTTGCACCCGACCGGCAGTACCCGTCTGGAAAATGACGATATCCTGTGCGTGATTGGCCATGAGGAAGACCTGCCAGCGCTGGGCCGCCTGTTCAGCGAAGAGCCCGAACGCGGCATGGACCAGCGCTTCTTTGGCGACTTTGTGCTGGAAGGTGCAGCACGGCTGGGTGATGTCGCCGCAGTCTATGGCTTGCAGCTGGATGGCCATGCGCCGGGCGAAACCCTGTCGGATTTCGTCACCAGCGCGATGGGTGGCGAAGTGGTGGTGGGTGACTACACCGAATGGCAGGGCCTGACCTGGATGGTGGCGGAAATGGAAAACAACAGGGTCAGCAAAGTGGGTCTGAAGTTTTCTGAAGAACGTGCTGCAGCCAAGCCGCGTTTTTAAGGGGTAGTTACATCAGGCCGCCCGCGACACCGAATATGGGTGCACTATGAAACTAATGCGTTTTTTGTGGCTGCTGATGGTGCTGGGACTGCCCGGCATTGCTGTCGCCTTGCCAACTGCAGACCTGCTGAAAAGCAGCTTGTCCGGGCTGGGCGAGCGCAAGTTGCCGGAGGCCGAGCAGCTTGCGGTTCAGCAGGCTCTGGAGCAGGCACTGGGCTGGCTGGAGAACGCAGAGCGGGCGCGTGCCAGCCTGGAACAGCTGGAACTTCAGGTTGCCGGAGCGCCCGAGCAGATCCGCAAAAACCGCCAGGAGCTGGTGCAATTGCTGCAGCAGGCTGAGCGTCGTCAATTGCCGTCCAGCATCAGTCTGCCCGAGCTGGAAGGCTTGCTGGCCGAGCAGGGGCGTCAACTATCCGCCTGGCAAAACGAACTCAACGAGGCCAATACCGCCATTGTTCGTGCGCAGACCCGGCCGGAACGTGCCCAGAGCGAGATCAGCGCCAACCAGAAGCGTATCCAGGAAATCAATAACCAGCTCAAGACGGCCAAGGAAGGCGGCAAGCCATTGTTGAGCAGCGAACGGCTCGATGCCCTGCGTGCCGAACTGGAGGCCCTGCAGGTGCGCAACAGCTTGCGCCAGGCGGAACTGGTCAACAACAGCGTGCTGCAGGATCTGGCCAGCAGCTCCCGCGAGCTGATGGCAACCCGGGTGCAGGCCCAGGAAGACTACATGGCGACCCTGCAGGGTCTGTTGAGCGAAAAGCGCCAGGCAGCTTCCGAGCTGGCGGTACAGGAGCAGTCGCTCAAGGTGGAAAAAGCCGGTGAGGATACCTTGCTGCTGAAAGAGAGCAGCCTGAACCTGCAAATTTCCGATTACCTGCTCGAAATCACCGAGCGCCGTAACCAGTTGGCGCAAAAAAGCCTGGAAGTGCGCCAGCAGCTGGACAGTGTGCAGCAGGCGGAACAGGCGATGGAAGAGCAGATTGCCGCCTTGCAGGGTAGTGTGCTGCTGGCCAAGATTCTCTATCAGCAGAAGCAGGCACTGCCCCAGCCGAGCTTCGACCGCACCCTTGCCGACCAGATTGCCGACACCCGCCTGTACCAGTTCCAGCTGCGCCAGTACCGGGAAACCCAGCAGCGCCCGGATGACTATGTCAGTCGTGCGCTACAGGGGCAGGCCGATGAGGACGGGCAGGTCCGCGAGGCACTGCAGGAGCTGGTCCGTTTGCGAAGCGGTTTGATGGAGCGGCTGAACCATGAACTCAATGCCTATTTGAGTGAGGCCATCAGTGTGCAGCTCAATCAGAAACAGCTGCAGACGCTGTCGTTGCAGCTGCGCATCCTGCTGGATGAGCACATGTTCTGGATTCCCAGCAACAAGCCGCTGGACCGTGACTGGCTGAAGCAGCTGCCGGCACGCCTCAAGAAACAGTGGAAGAGCCTGGATGGCGGTGCCGCGCTGGGCGAGCTGTGGCCGGTATGGCGTGATTACTGGCTGGCGTTTCTACCGGCATTGCTGGTGAGTCTGGCCGTGTTGTGGAAAAGGCGCAGCCTGTACCAGTCGATCGAGCATGCCCGCCCGCGCATCGGGCACTATCTCAACGACCGGCAGCGCTTCACGCCGATGGCCATCGGGGCGATGTTGTTGCTGTCCTTGCCGGCATTCCTCTGGTTCAGCACGGCAGGCTGGCTGGCGCAGCTGCACACCCTGGGCGTGCCCTACGAATTTGGTACCGCCCTGTTGCATACGGCCAAGCTGGGGCTGGTGTTTGCCGTCGCCTACCGCCTGCTCGGGCGGCAGGGTGTGGCCGGATTGCACTTTGGCTGGCCGGCGGTGCAGGTTGCCTTTTTGCGCAAGCGGCTGGCCTGGGTGGCACTGGTGGTCTGGCTGCTGGCGCTGGTGGTACCGCTGGCGCAGGCCAACCTGTCAGCCCTGAGTGATGATGTGCTGGGCGTGGTGGTGCTGGCACTGGGGCTGAGCCTGCTTGGCGGGCTGCTGATCAATGCCGCGCTGCAGCAGTATGGCGCGACCAGCATGCCGCTGTTGGGCAAGCTGCTGGCGCTGCTGCTGGGCGCCGCGCCGCTGGTGCTGGTCGGGGCCCTGATTGCCGGGTATTACTACACCGTGCTGCAGATGAGCGAGCGCTTGCTGATGAGCCTGGCGCTGGTCATCGTCTGGGTGCTGCTGCGGGCAGCCATCGAGCGGGGCCTGGCCATTGCCGCCCGCCGGCTGGCCTGGCAGCGTGTCGAGCGTTTGCGCCAGCAGGAAGGGTCCGAAGAGCAGGAAAGCGGCGGTGAAGAGCTGGACATCAGTGTGGTCAACGAGCAGTCGCTCAGGTTGGTGCGCCTGATGCTGGTGTTGCTGCTGGTGGCCGGACTGTACTGGGTCTGGGCCGACGTCATTTCGCTGTTTGCCTATCTTGATAACGTGGTGCTTTACGAGAATGCCGTGCATGGCGGCATTGACAGTCCGACGGTGGATGTCAGCCTGCGCGACCTGCTCAACGCGCTGATCATTGTCGGCATGACCGTCATGCTGGCCCGCAACCTGCCGGGGCTGCTTGAGGTGCTGTTCCTGTCGCGCATCAAGCTGGCGCCGGGCACCTCCTATGCAGCCATGCGCTTGCTGTCCTATACCATTTCCTCGATTGGTATCGTGACCACCCTGGCCGCGCTGGGCGTCAGCTGGAACAAGTTGCAGTGGCTGGTGGCGGCGCTGTCGGTGGGTCTGGGTTTTGGTTTGCAGGAGATCTTCGCCAACTTCATTTCCGGCCTGATCATCCTGTTCGAGCGGCCGGTACGCATCGGCGATTTGGTCACCATCGGCGACATGACGGGTACCGTCAGCCGTATCCGCATTCGCGCCACCACCATCACCGAGTTCGACCGCAAGGAAAGCATCATCCCCAACAAGGTGCTGGTGACCGAGCGCCTGCTCAACTGGTCGCTCAGCGACAGCGTGACCCGCATCACCCTGCACATCAGTCTGTCTTATGATGTCGATCTGGAGCGGGCACGCCGGCTGATGCTGGAGATCATGCAGGAAAACTCGCGCATTCTCGAAGATCCGGAGCCGGTGGTATTGTTTCTTGAGATCGGTGCCAGCGGCTTCAATCACGAGATGCGCTATCACGTCGGCGAGATCAGCGACCGCAACACCTCGATTGACGAGGTGCACAACCGGCTGGTGGAGCGTTTCCGCGAGGCCGGCATCCAGATGGCATTCAAGCAGGTGGATGTGTTCATCAAGAACGAGCAGGGTGATGAGGCGCACTGGAGCACCAGACAGCGGCACTCCGGCTAGTTTGATGTTTGTCTCGTCATGCCCGGCGGGCAGGCGACAGAGTAACAGTGTCGGAACAGGTGGCCGGTTAGCCTGCGAATACAATGTGCCCTAACGACAGGAGCAAGCATGAACACGATGGATTTCTGCGGCCTGCAGCTGCATGCCGATGATGCCTTTGCCCGGCTGGGGGCGTATTTTTCTGTACGGGTACGACCCAGGCCATTGCCGGAGCCACGCATGGTAGCTGTCAGTCCGCAAGCAGCCACGTTGCTCGAGTGGCCGCAGCAGCTGTTGCAACAGCCGGAGTTTCTCGCGCTGGTAGCCGGACAGGCAGTTTTCGAGGGCATAGAGCCGCTGGCCATGGTTTATGCCGGCCACCAGTTTGGCGGCTACACACCGCAGCTGGGTGATGGTCGCGGCCAGCTATTGGCGCAGCTGCGCAACAGCAAGGGCGAGCTGTGGGACCTGCACCTGAAGGGTGCCGGTCTGACGCCTTTTTCCCGTGATGGTGATGGCTGTGCAGTGTTGCGCAGCAGCATCCGTGAATTCATGGCCAGCGAGCACCTGGCCGCGCTGGGTATCCGCACCACCCGCGCACTGGCGGTGGTCGACTCCGACATGCCGGTACGCCGCGAGCTGACCGAAACAGCCGCCACTTTGCTGCGATTGGCCTGCAGTCACGTGCGTTTCGGTCATTTCGAGTACTTCTACTACGCCCGCCAATACGAGCAGCTGCACCAGCTGATGGATTATGTGCTGGAGCAACACTATCCCGAGTGCCAAACGGCGGAGAACCCCATGCAGGCCATGTTTGCCGCCATCAGCCAGCGCACCGCCGAGCTGCTGGCCGGCTGGCAGGCCTATGGTTTCTGTCATGGCGTGATGAACACCGACAACATGTCGATTGTCGGCGAAACCCTCGACTATGGCCCCTTTGCCTTTCTCGAACGCTACCAGCCGGGTTATGTCTGCAACAGCTCCGACATCGGCGGGCGTTACGCTTTCAACCGCCAGGTGGAAATGGCCGAGTGGAACCTGACCGCTCTGGGCCAGACCTTCACCGGCCGGGTCGAGCTGGATGCGTTACGGGAAACGTTGGCGCAATTTGAGCCGTTGCAGAGTGGGTTTTACCTGCGGCTGATGCGGGCACGGCTGGGCCTGGTAGGCGGGGAGGCTGGTGATCAGGCGCTGATCGAGCGTTTGCTGCGAATCCTGCAAACTGCCGAGCTGGATTACAACGGGTTTTTCCGCCAACTGTCTGATGCCGATGATGTTGAGCAGCTATTGCCGCTGGCCGCCAGCTGTGTGGTACCGGCGGATCTGGAGCAATGGCTGCAGGACTGGTGGGCGCGGGCCATGCCTGCCGGACGTGACAACAGTGCACGGCAACAGGCGATGCAGGCGGTCAATCCGCTATATGTATTGCGCAATTCGTTGATTCAGGAGGCCATTGAGGCGGCACATCGGCAGGATTATCAGCCGGTACAGAAATTACATCAGGTGATGTCGCAACCCTTTGTTGCCCGGCCGGGTTTTGAGCGCTATGCGCTGCCGACAGCGCCGGAGCGGCAGGGATGGCCCTTAAGCTGTTCTTCTTGATTTGTTGGTTTTGCACTGTGGCGGCTTGGGTGTTTTTGCACTGCGGTGCCAGGGTGCGGTGACGTTGTGAGCAGGCTGCCGCTGGTTCGGTCCTGCGGCCCAAACCGCTAAAGGCCTGCCCACAACGTCCCCACACCCGAATCTGCCTTGTGCGGGTGGGAGGATTGGGTCCCGCTATCGCTGATAGCGGGATGCTGACGCGTGGTGGTCTGAGGGTTTTGTGTGGGGGTTTTGTACTGTGGCGGCTGGGTTGGGTGTTTTTGCACTGCGGTGCCAGGGTGCGGTGACGTTGTGAGCAGGCTGCCGCTGGTTCGGTCCTGCGGCCCAAACCGCTGAAGGCCTGCTCCCAACGTCCCCACACCCGAATCTGCCTTGTGCGGGTGGGGGGAATGGGTCCCGCTATCGCTGATAGCGGGATGCTGTCGCGTGGTGGTCTGGGGGTTTTGTGTAGGTGGCTGGTTTTGCGCTTTTTACAGGCCGCTGCATCGAAGAGTTTTCAGATACGGCTGCAATGTTTGCAGCTAACGTAGCGACAGCAGCCCGCCGATTGGCGGGCTCAATCCTTCCGCCCGTACCAGGTGGCCTGGGCTGTCCGGGGTGTTGCGTCAGGCATTAGCGGTTTGGGCCGCAGGACCGAACCAGCGTCAGCCTGATGCAATACCCCGGACAGCCCCATCAACCGCAGCACAACCCCCCCCTAATCCCGGATCAAAAACAAAAACACCCAGAACAAGTCCGGGTGTTTTGTTGGTAACAGATAGATAAAAATTAGAAGGCTGCTGCAAAAATACCAACCACCTGCTCATGCGTCGGCTGGATCGGGTTGGTCAGACCGCAGGCGTCCTTCATGGCGTTGGTGGCCAGTTCGGCGAAGTCTTCTTCCTTCACCTTGAGATCACGCAGACCGGCGGGAATGCCGACTTCGCGGGCCATTTTCTCGATGGCCTCGATGCAGACGGCCGCGCCCTGGGCGTCGCTCAGGCCTTGTACATCAATGCCCATGGCTTCGGCCACGTCCTTCAGGCGGCCGGCCGCAGCCTGGCTGTTGAAGCGCTGTACGTGCGGCAACAGTACCGCATTGCACACGCCGTGTGGCAGGTCGTAGAAACCGCCGAGCTGGTGCGCCATGGCGTGCACGTAGCCGAGGGAGGCGTTGTTGAAGGCCATGCCGGCCAGCAGCTGGGCGTAGGCCATCTGGTCGCGTGCGGCCATGTTCTTGCCGTCCTTGACTGCGGTCACCAGGTTGTTGGCAATCAGGGTCACGGCTTTCAGGGCGCAGGCATCGGTGATCGGGTTGGCGGCGGTGGACACATAGGCTTCCACGGCGTGGGTCAGTGCGTCCATGCCGGTGGCGGCGGTCAGGCCGGCAGGCATGTTCTTCATCAGGACCGGGTCGTTGACCGACAGCACCGGGGTGACGTGCTTGTCGACAATGGCCATCTTGATGTGGGTATTTTCGTCGGTGATGATGCAGAAGCGGGTGATTTCCGAGGCGGTACCGGCGGTGGTGTTGATGGAGATCAGTGGCAGCTGCGGCTTGGCGGACTGGTCAACGCCTTCGTAATCGCGGATGTCACCGCCGTTGCTGGCGACCAGCGCGATGCCCTTGGCGCAGTCGTGGGGCGAGCCGCCACCCAGTGAAATCAGGAAGTCGCAGTTGTTTTGCTTGAGCAGGGCCAGACCGGCTTCGACGTTGCCGGTGGTCGGGTTGGGCTGTACGCCATCATAGATGCATGACTGGATACCACGCTCAGCCAGTTGTGATTGCAGTTGTGCAGCATAACCCAGCTCGACCAGCGGTTTGTCGGTCACGATCAGACACTGGGTATAGCCGGCCTGCCTGGCGTGATCGCAGGCCTGTTCGACAGCGCCTTCACCAATCAGGTTGACTGAAGGCATGAAAAAAGCAGATACGGTCATGGAAATATCCTCAACAGGTTGAACAGTGTGGCTGGATTGCCGGTGTAAATTTGATTTTATCGGGTCCGGCATGAAGCTGCCTTGTCTGTACGGGTTGCTTTTTGACCATGCCGGTTGCGGATAAATCCGTTGGCCGATAAAAAGGAACACAGCGGCTGGCTGTGTTCCCTTGTCTCATTAGAAGAAGCCCAGTGGGCTGGTGCTGTAGCTGACCAGCAGATTCTTGGTCTGCTGGTAGTGGTCCAGGATCATCTTGTGCGTCTCACGGCCGACACCGGACTTCTTGTAACCGCCGAAGGCGGCGTGCGCCGGGTACAGGTGGTAGCAGTTGGTCCAGACACGACCGGCCTGGAT
>WPCI01178784.1_pt1 | contig 16753 bp, 16 predicted proteins | sample 5399871 | NCBI WGS metagenome assembly WPCI01 (sample SAMN12869469, study PRJNA574797) | sludge metagenome | isolation source: wastewater treatment of pH7 | place: China:Beijing | collected 2019-05-20
TGTGGTGGTCACGAGATATTTAATCCCGGCTGATTTGAAGAATTCCTGATCGCTGGTTGTGGTTGTGTTCGTGATGACCAGCCGATCGGGCAAGCGGTCTGGCATGTGACGCCAAAGGTAATGACAATCGCCGGCAACCACAGTTGCCCATTCAAAGTAATCGCTGTATTTTGGTTCTCTTTCAAGCTGTTTTTCTCCGAGCGGATAAATCCAGCTAAAAGGCAGGCGCGTTACAATTGGCAAGAGGGTATTCGCCAGGCGGATGAGGGATTTCTCATCGCGAATGGGTAAATTCCAGTTGAGGGCGAACATGGCATCACCAAAAACACATTCGTAGCCATCATCTATTAAGGCTTTTGATGTACCCCAACGATCGAGACCTGCGGCAATGAAAGCGCGTTTTTCCTTAATGTAACCCGGCAGCGCTTCATTGACGACTTTGGTAATTTTATTTTCCAGCGTCATTTTCAACCCGGTGCCATCCACCACAGGGGTATGGTGCACATTTTTTATCAATGGCAGCACCGAATGCATTGGTCGCCAGGTATTGGCAACCATGAAACCAAGGAGAGCGCCGCCTACACCAAAACAATCTACCTTTCCATCCAGCTCTTGGTACATGGCGACGGCTTTGTTAAAATCGCCATTTGTGCCGATGCGTTCGATACTGACGGTTTCACCAAGAATATTGATCTCGACGGCTTTGTCGCGGGTTGAAGAACCCAGGCTGATACTCACTGCTCGTTTCATAAAAACCTCGACATAATAAGGATTCTTTTGTTCAGCTTGTTTTAAGTTCTACATGTGCTTTGGTGCGCTTCAGCATGCTGATATTAAAAACCCTTCGTCGGGGTTTTAGTTGTGCGCACCACTTGATAGGCTATTATACACCTTCAAAAATTGTTGGTATACGCATGCCTATGCCAAGACTCCGATTTCTACAAAGGCACCCTTTTAGTGGCCAAACAACAGCGAACTGATTGGAATGTCTTTCAGACAATCATGAATCAGTTTTCAACATTCTTAAAAATACGCATCAAATCTCAAACTTGGTTAAAATGGTTTATAACTAATGTTAATTAACCCAAGTTAGGCGCGTTGGAGGTTTTAATGGTTTTTTATCTCATCGTTGGCGTGGGAATTTTCGCATGCGCCTTATTTACCATCTTCTCACGGCGGCTTCTGATTTCGGCTATCTGGTTGGCGCTAACCAGTGCTCTGGTAGCGGTGCTGATCTATATGTTAGGGGCTCCGCACATTGCTGTTATCGAGTTGAGCGTAGGCGCCGGGCTGGTGACGATTCTATTTGTCTTTGCCATCAACATCGCAGGCGAAGATATTACCCGATTAAAAACACTCATCCCTCAACCAGTGGCGATTTTTGCCATCGTGCTGGCGCTTGCGCTCGGTTTGGTTTTACTGCTGCGTGATCCGAGCGCCGCTCAGGAGGTCATGATAACCCCTGGCAAATCTGCGATTCTGTGGGAAGTCCGCTATGTGGATATCCTTCTTCAGGTGGTTCTCATCTTTTCGGGAGTGTTGGGGGTAATAGGGTTGTTGGCTGATAAAACGGCTCCGGTCAGCAAGGAGAAATCAGAATGAGCTTGTCGGTTCCTGTTATTGTTCTCATAACGCTTTTGTGTCTTGCAGGCGCAGGTTTTTACTGTCTGCTGATTACCCGCAACTTGATTAAAGTGGTCGTTGGGCTTCAGCTATTGGTCAAGGCGGCTGTGGTGGCGTTTATTCTCGCGGGGCATATCACCGGAAGAATGAACACAGCCCAAACAATGGCGCTTACTGTGATTGTGGCAGATACGATTGTTGCAGTCATTGGGTTGGCATTGGCAGTTCAGATTCGGCTTAAAACTGGATCGCTTGATGTCAAATCCATTTCCAATCTGAAGAGGTAGCCCATGATCATCACCCTGATTAGTGTTCTCATCGGTGTTCCTTGGATCGGCGCCTTGCTTGTTTGGCTGGTGGGCGACAAACATGAAAAAATATTGCATTGGCTGGCTGTTGGCGTTTCAATCATCGCTGCTGGAGCTTCTTTCCTGTTGATTCCGCATGCGGATAGCCAAACTGCCTTCAGCATACCTGTAGGCGGAGCCTTTGGCGACTTTACCTTTATTGCAGACGGCTTGGGAATTACTTTGAGCATTATTGCCACGGTAATCGGCAGTTTGGCGGTGGTCTTCTCTACCAGCTACATGAAAGGTGAGGCTTCTCTCAGCAGGTACTATGCGCTGATCCTGTTTTTTATTGGCGCTATGGTTGGGTTGGTGCTTTCAAGCAATTTGCTGTTGGTTTTCTTTTTTTGGGAGATTACCGCGCTATGCTCATACGGCTTGATTGCTTTTCATAATGATGATCCAAAAGCAGTGCGTGGCGGAATTAAAGCCTTGCTCATCACCACCTTTGGCGGTGTTGGCTTGCTTGCTGGCGCCTTGATCATCTTTGCTTACACAGGTAGCTTCGATATCAACAATTTCCTGGCTGTTTACGGAACTTTACCGGAAAATATTTTAGCCTTTATCGGATTTGGTTTTCTGATTGCGGCTGCAGCAAAATCGGCTCAGTTTCCCTTCCAAACCTGGCTGCCCGATGCCATGGAAGCGCCATCTCCGATCAGTGCGCTGATTCACGCAGCCACTATGGTAAACGCTGGTGTGTATCTGCTGGCGCGTTTTTACCCTGCCTTTCAGGAGGTTATTTACTGGCGCGAAACTGTCATGGCGGTTGGCACGCTCACAGCGATCATGGCTGGTATTATGGCCTTAACCGCACATGATCTAAAAAGAGTGTTGGCTTACTCTACGGTGGGACAATTGGGATTTATGATCTACGCCATCGGCGCCGGCAGCGTTTTCGCCAGTCAATACCATTTATTGAGTCATTCGATTTTTAAAGCGCTACTATTTCTTGCGGCAGGCGCGGTGATTCACACGATTGGTACACGCGATATGCGAGAAATGGGAGGGCTGGGCAAGAAAATGCCGCTGGTCAAGTGGGTTTTCATCATCGGGGCACTGGCGCTCAGCGGTGTGCCGATTCTAAACGGCTTCTGGAGTAAGGAAATCATTCTCGAAGCAGGGTTGAAAAGCGGTCCCGCATGGCTGTATTTCATGATGCTGCTCGTCGCTGGTTTAACTGCGCTTTATACCACACGGTGCGTCTGGTTGGTCTTTTTTGGCAAACCGCGTTCAGATTATCATGTTCACCCAATCGGCTGGGGCATGAAAATTCCGTTGCTGCTTCTGGCTGCAGCCACATTGGTTAGCTGGCTGGTGGTTTATCCGTTTTCAGTGTTGTTGGGCGAAAAATCATTGCCATTTCACGGAATCGAAGCGGTTTCGCTTAATGCATTGTTCCACGAGGTAATTACCCTGCCAACGCTGGCGGCTCTCGGCATGGTGGGATTGGGGGTTCTCGTTTATGCTATGCGGGGCAAGCTGCGCGGATTGAATAATGGGTTTCGCAGTCTGCGCTGGGCTTCTGAAAAGAGTTTTGGCTTTGAGTACTTGAACAATGCGTTTGTTGAAGTCATCAACAATATTGCTGAAGCCTTACGCGGAACACAAACCGGGATATTGAATTGGAATGTGCTGGCGATAGGCGCCTCTCTGATTATTCTGTTCGTGATGCTTGTGGTGGGAGGCTGACATGGAAACCAACTTTATCTTCCACAGTATGATTATTCTGCCTTTTCTGGCAGCAGTGATTGTGTACCTGGTCGGTAGAATTTCGCTGATAAAAGGCAGTTTCCACGGAATCAGCATCTCAAGAGCGCTTACCATATTTTTCATTCTGGTTGAAATTGGGTTATTTTATCTTGTCGTGGATGCAGCCCTCAGGTCGAGCGGGGTATTCTCACAAATCGGTGAGATTAGCTTGATGTTGGATGGCATCGGCTTGATCATGACGGCAGTAGTTCTATTTCTGGGGCTAATGGTGGCTCTCTTTTCAGTGGAATATATGGCTGATGAGAAAGGCGAAGAAAAATATCACGCACTGCTGTTGATGACGATTGGTTCGATCATCGGTCTCAGCCTTACTTTTGACCTTTTCACTCTTTGGATCTGGTTCGAAGCGATGGCGGTCAGTACTTTTCTGTTGGTAGCTTTTTACAACGACGAGCCGCTTTCGTTGGAAGCTGGTTTTAAATATTTGGTCCAATCTGCTGTGGGCTCAGGGCTGGTGCTCTTTGGGATTGCGCTCATCTACTCACAGGTTGGGTCAGCTAATTTTTCGAACATTTGGCGGGCTACATCTGCTGATGCGCCGTTATTGGCGATTGGCGGGGTGCTGCTGATCATTGGGTTTGGGGTAAAAACCGCGTTAGTGCCTTTACATACCTGGTTGCCAGATGCTCATTCGCAGGCGCCATCGGGAATCAGTGCGATGCTGTCAGGCGTGGTGATACAGGCAGGCATGGTGGCGATGCTGCGGTCGTTAAGCTTTATGGGAAAGATTGACGTTGCATGGGGAGCGGTACTGCTTGCTTTCGGCTGTCTCAATATCCTCTTTGGCAACTTGATGGCGCTAAGGCAAAACGAGGTCAAACGGATGCTTGCATATTCCAGCCTGGTACATGTGGGGTACATGCTGGTGGGTTTTGGGTTTAGCATGCAATATGGGCAGGTAGAGGGTGCAGCCGGTGGCTTTTTCCATCTGGCTACACATTCGATGATGAAAGGATTGGCTTTTTTGGCTGCCGGAGCATTGCTCTTTGCATTGCACTTAAAAAATGAAGAGCATGTTCCGCTGACGCTCTCTGATCTTAATGGTGCCTCACGGAAATATCCGCTGGTCGCGCTCGCCTTAAGTATTGCAGTGCTTGGGCTCGGCGGCTTGCCACCACTGGCTGGTTTTATGTCGAAGTGGCAGATTCTCGTTGCCGGCGCGACCAGCAAGGAACCCTGGATGCTATTGGTGGTGATATTTGTTGCGCTCAACAGTGTGCTATCTTTGGGGTATTATGCTCCGCTCGTCAACCGTCTTTACCGCCGCGAGCCTTCAGCTGCGGTTGAAAAAGGCAAGCCAGTGCCGCCGTTGATGCTTGTGCCGCTGGTATTGCTGGTTATTGCAGTTGTTGTGATTGGTTTGTACCCCGCAGCGCTGAATTTCTTTACTACAAAAGCGGCTGCGAGCTTTTTATATCCATTCTTCTATTAGGAGCAGGTTGATATGCAAATTCTCACTTCACCGCCAATTTCTCTCCTGATCTATCTGGTGCTGGTCGCACTGCTCTTTTTGATCGGTAAAATTCTGGCGGGAAAAGGAAACCCGACACCTGAAAAATCGAGTTTGTATGGTAGCGGCGAAGAAGCGCCGACCTCTTTTGCATCACCTGGATACCGACCGTTTTTTCTAATTGCTTTCTTTTTTGCCATCCTCCACCTGGGTGTGTTGGTGGTTGGTTCCGGCAGTCTGTCGCTCAACCTCATTCCAATCCTTTTAGGTTTGATTTTAGCGCTGGTGGCGCTGATCCTTGGTTGACGAATTCTTTAGGAGATCTTCATGGCTAACCCAATTAACGATGTGATGGAAAAAGTAAAAACCTGGGCGCGGGTGAACTCCCCTTGGGCGATACACTTTAATAGTGGTTCATGCAATGGCTGTGATATTGAAATTCTGGCAACACTCACGCCACGTTATGATGTGGAAAGGTTCGGCATCAAATTACAGGGCAGCCCGCGGCACGCTGATGTGCTCATTTGCACCGGTCCGGTATCGCTTCAGGCGAAAGACCGGTTGTTGCGCATCTATGAACAAATGCCTGAGCCTAAGTTTGTGGTTGCGGTTGGCTCTTGTGGCATTTCAGGCGGTGTTTTTGACGGTTGTTACAATGTTGTCGGTGACATCAGCCAGGTCATTCCAGTGGATGTTTATGTGCCTGGCTGTCCGCCGCGCCCCGAAGCGATTATCTATGGCATCGTGAAATTATTGAAAAACCTGCAGGAGTAATCATGGAGGAACTAATGGAGACGCAACTTTCATTGGATAAAGCGGAGATTATGCTCAAAGATCTGGCGCATTCTTTCAATAAACCGGAAGAAAACCGACTGGACGCTGAAATTTCTGCTGAGCAGCTCAAATTGGCAGTTAAGCGGATTCTGATTGAGGAGGAATGGGGGTATCTCTCGGCGATTACCGCCATGGACAATGCCGAATATGAGATTGATGAAACTACCAAAGAGAAATTACCGCTACCCGGAAAAGGATTGCTTGAGGTTTTATACCATTTTTGTGACGCTGCCGCAGTGCTGACGCTGCGGATCACGCTTCCTTACGACGCTCCGCAGATTGACAGCATATGCGATTTGTTGCCCAGCGCCACCCTTTATGAAAGAGAAGCGATGGAATTGATGGGAATTGAGTTTGTCGGCACCCCGGATACGAGCCGGCTTATCCTGCCAGAAAATTGGCCTGATGGCGTGTATCCCTTACGGAAAACTTTTACAGGGTTGAATGAAAATGCGAAAGGACAAATAGGGAGATGACAGACAAACAGAAGATCGAAAAATTTGTGGTGCCAATTGGGCCGCAGCATCCGGCCTTAAAAGAGCCTGGTCATTTCCAGTTCACAGTTGATGGAGAAATCGTCACGGATGTAACCGCAAGACTGGGATTTGTTCATCGCGGGATGGAAAAAGGTGTTGAGAGTCGGTCGTGGACGCAAGGACTGTACCTGATGGAGCGGGTTTGCGGCATATGCTCGCATGTTCATGCGCTGGCATTTGCATTGGGTGTTGAAAAATTGGCCAATGTACAGGCTCCGCCGCGAGCGCAAGCCATCCGTGTTTTGGTCAGCGAACTGGAAAGAATCCACAGCCATATGCTCTGGCTGGGAGTGGCGGCGCATGAAGGCGGTTTTGACACGCTGTTTATGTATTCGTGGCGTGACCGTGAAACAGTAATGGATTTACTTGAGACTATCACCGGCAACCGGGTAAATTATTCAGCCAACCTGCTTGGCGGGGTGAAAATTGACATCAACGAGCAACAGAAAGATGCCCTGCTGCGAGGGATGGATTTTCTCGAAAGCAGAACTGCCTATTACCTTAAAGTGGTTACAGAAGATGATACGTTCCTTGGCCGAACGCGGAATATCGGTGTGATGACGCATGCAGATGCTATCAAACTTGGCGCAATTGGTCCCACCGCCAGAGCATCAGGCTTGCAGCGTGATGTGCGGGTAGATTCTCCATACAGCGGTTACCCTGACTTCCCGGTCAAGATAGTCACTGCAACAAATGGTGACTTAGAAGCACGGTTTGTCGTGCGCATCAATGAACTTTTCGAAAGCTATCGCCTTGTGCGCGAAATTGTAGAAAAAATCCCGACGGGTGAACTGATTACCAAAATTCCGCGTCGCATACCTGAAGGAGAGACCATAAGCCGGGTGGAAGCGCCGCGCGGTGAGCTCTTCTACTTTATGAAAAGCAATGGTTCTGACAAGCCCGAACGCGTTAAAGTGCGAACCCCAAGTTTGTGCAATTGGGCATCAGTGCTTGTAACAGCGGTTGGGCATAAACTGGCAGATATGCCCATGATCCTCTCGGGTATCGATCCTTGCTTCTCGTGCAATGACCGCATGGCGGTCATCCAGAACGATACCGATCGTTCCGTATGGGATTGGGAAAAGTTGCGCCAGTATGGAATCGAGTTTTACAAATGAATGTAACCTTTCCTTCCATTGTCGCACTGCTTTTCTTCCCTGGTGGTCTTTTCCTGCTCGCCAGCGGATTGGTGTTCGAATATATAGACCGTAAGTTAATTGCGCGCTTTCAGAACCGTATTGGCCCGCGCTGGTTTCAACCGCTGGCAGATTTCATTAAACTCCTGGCAAAAGAAGAGATAATTCCCCAGGGAACGATCAAAGCGCTTTTCATTGGGCTGCCGATTGTCGCTTTAGCAGCAGCTCTGACGGCTGGTCTGAGTGTCCCGCTATTCGGGTTTAAGCCTGTGGTGAGCTTTACTGGCGACTTAATTGTGACGCTTTATCTGCTCAGCCTGATGACGTTGTGTATTGGGCTTGCCGGCGCAAACACTGAGGATCGATTTTCAATCGTTGGGGCAACGCGTGCCCTGACTCAGCTCTTTTCGTACGAGGCGCCATTCTTACTTGCATTATTGGGTCCGGCGATTGCACTTGGAACATGGTCAATCGGTGAAATTAATCAGGGCGCTGGGCAAAACCTGTGGTTTATCCTCTCACAACCGATCGGATTCTTGGCGGCATTAATTGGCTTGATGGGTAAACTTGAACTACCGCCTTTTGATGCACCCGAGGCGGAAACCGAGATTGTTGCCGGCGCACTTACCGAGTATTCAGGCAGAGGGTACGCTCTCTTCAGGATTGGGCGCAATGTGGAATTGGTGATTGGGTTAACCCTGATCGCTGCCTTTTATTTAGGCGGATTCGCAACGCCATTGGATTTTCTTTGGAAAACATTTGTGCTGCTCTTTATCACGGCTGGGCTGCAGGCTCTCTTTGCCCGCTTACGCATTGATCAAACTGTCGGCTTGTGGTGGCGGATTGGATCCATCCTTGTACTGGTGCAATTGCTGATGATTATTATTGGTGGCAGCCTGGCGCCGTACGTTGCCGGGCTAATTGGAGGATAACATGCCGATTGGTTCTATGCTTGAAGATATTGTAAAATCGCTTTTCAAAAAGCCGGTAACTGAACAATACCCCTTTGAGAAACTTGCGCCGCCTGATAACCTGCGTGGAAAATTGGTATGGAACCCCGAAAAGTGCAGCGGCTGCCAGCTTTGTGTGAAAGACTGTCCTTCAAATGCACTCGAGCTGATTACGATTGACAAGGTCAATAAAAAATTTGTAATGCGTTACAACCTGGATAAATGCACCTACTGCGCCCAGTGCGTGGTGAGCTGCCGCTTCAACTGCCTTGAAATGTCAGATGAACAATGGGAGTTGGCTTCAACAGGCAAAGAAGCTTTTGAGGTTTATTATGGCAAGGATGAAGACATCCAATTTCTATTGGAAAAAGCAGCTCTCGGAGAACCTGAAGAACCCTGCCCATAAACCTGATCGAAGGATTGCCATCGTTGGTATCGGGTCAGAACTTCATGGGGATGACGCTGTTGGCATAGAAGCCGCCAGAGCTTTGATTGCAGGCGGCGCAAAGCGGGAAAACCTGTTAGTGTTGGAAGGAAGCACACTTCCTGAAAGCGTGTCAGGGCAGTTGCGGCGTTTCATACCAGATTTGGTGATTTTCATTGACGCAATGGATGCCGGTGTAAAACCAGGCAGCATTCTTTTGGTAAACCCTGAGCAAATTGGTGGAGCATCGTTCTCTACGCATAGTTTGCCGCTGCCGATCTTAATCAAGTTCATTAATAGAGATTTGAAGTGCGAAACGATAATTATCGGCGTTCAGCCTGAATCGATCGAGTTTGGCGAAACGCTTTCAATGAGTAATCAAAAGGCAGTGCTGCGGCTGACGAAAGAATTGAGCAGATTATGTTTGAATTAAGAGTAATTTGGATGAACCCTCTTTAAGGAGAATGATGACGGCTGAAGGAACCGATAAACCCGATCAAAAAATACTCGTTTGTATTCCAGCCTACAACGAGGTGGAGAGAATCACATCGGTAATTACTGGGGCTGCGCAGTACTTGCCAGTGCTGGTTGTCGATGATGGCTCGCAAGATGAGACGGCAGCCATTGCCTTTTCAGCCGGAGCTGTTGTGCAGCAGCAACAGCCCAACCAGGGGAAAGGCGCCGCATTGCTTGCCGGCTTCAGGTATGCTCTCGAGAAAGGCTACGATGCAGTCATCACACTTGATGCTGATGGACAGCATGACCCCGAGGAGATACCTCTTTTCATCAATGAATTTGACCTTGGCGGCGATTTAGTGATTGGGCAGCGAGATTTTTCGAAAATGCCTTTCCCACGAAATTATTCAAATACCATCGGCACTTGGTTATTTTCATGGGCGTTAGGCAGAAAATGCCCCGACAACCAATCAGGTTATCGACTGCACTCAAGAAGAATGATCGAAGCCGCAATTAACAGCACTGAACTGAATTTTGAATTTGAAGTGGAGATTATTGTTCGCTGTGTTTCGTTGGGGTATGCGCTGCGCTGGGTGCCTATCCAAACCATCTATGCCGGCGAAAAAAGTCATATTCAGCCGCTGCGCCATATCCGGCACTTTTTCCGTTTGGTGGTAAAAACCCGCCGTATGATCAAGCAGGCTGGGTGAAAAGCGTGCTTCACACGTCGGTTTTTTCTTCCTCTGAAGGTTTCGAAACCATTGATTTATTTAGACTGTCTTCCCAATAATAATTTAGTGAGGTGAATCACTTGGATAGTAAAGAACAACTGAAAGCTGATTTTTTAAACAGCAAAACCATTGCCGTATTAGGGGCATCCAACGAAAAACATAAATTTGGGAATAAAATTTACCGTGATTTAAAGAAGCATGGTTATCGGGTATTTGGGGTGAATCCTAATGCAGACACCATAGAGGGCGATCCATGTTATGCCGCCATTGCCGCACTGCCCGAAAAGCCAGATGGCGTGGTTTTTGTGGTTCCGCCAGCCGTGGGCTTGAAAGCGCTCGATGATATCACCGCTGCCAACATTGAGCGGGTTTGGATTCAGCCAGGGGCTAACTCACCAGAAATCGAGCAGAGATGCGCTGAACTGGGGATCTCTTGCTTCAGCGGCAAGTGTATTATGTGGCATCTTGATTTCTAAGCTGCGGCTTAGGAATAACAAGAGTGTCCTTCTCATTTATATAGAAAAAATAGACCGGGAGACCGGTCTATTTATGTTTAGCTTAGCTGCGATTTTAATTTGTCGCGTGTTTCAATGAACTCCGCCAACCTGACTCTTTCTTTTTCTACCAGCGCAGCGGGGGCTTTAGCGGCGAAATCGCTGTCGAGAAGCTTTTCCAGACGTTCAACCTGAGAAGTAACCACAATCAGTTCTTTGCTTAAGCGTTCTAAATCTTCAGCGCTATCTACGTTCTCCGCAAGGTCGAGGAAAATCTCGAGCCCTGCCGTCACCACAGTGACAGTTCCTGTGACGTCTTCCGTAATCTTATGTCGGATAAGTGTGTGTTCAGGGTCAAGCGATGCAAGCGAGATGATTGTTGACCGTTGATTTCGCAGCGCCTCCATTTTTGACCCGGCAGAGATGAATGCGGGAATTTTTTTGCTGGGGGCGACTTTCTTTTCAGCGCGAATATTGCGAATGGCTCGCACTGCTTCTTGCACTGACGAGAAACCAGCAATGGCTTCGTCCTCCCAACCTTCAGATTGGCCTGCAACTGGCCAATGCGCAACGATCAACGCGTCTTCCCATTGGTGTCTCGATGAAAAAGGTTTGAACCCTCTCTCGAGCGCAGCGTCGCGCAAAAATCCCCAGATTTCTTCCGTTACATAAGGGGTAAACGGGTGCAGCAGGCGCAGGCAGGCATCCATAACCCGCACGAGGGTGGTGGCAGTGTAATACGCACAATCTTTGCCGCGGCTCATTTGAATCTTGGCGATCTCAAGATACCAATCAGCAAAATCGTTCCAGAAGAAATCATAAATTTGCCGCCCGGCTTCGCCATATTGATAAGCCTCGAACAGACGCTCGGTTTCCCGCAGCAAACCCTTTAGTTTTGCCCAAATCCATGAGTCAGCCAGCGACCACTCAGGTTCACTGCCAGCTTCGGGCGGTGCCTTCTCCAAAGCGGATAAAATAAATCGCCCGGCATTCCAGACCTTATTGGCAAAGTTTCGGTTCGCCTCAACTTTTTTCAGGTCAAGGTTGGTGTCGTGCCCTGGGGTGGAGCCAACGAGCAGGGTAAAACGCAGCGCATCAGTGCCGTAGTCTTCCATAATCTGGATTGGATCGATAACATTGCCCTTGGTTTTACTCATCTTCTGTCCATCTTTATCCAAAATGAGCCCATGCAGGTAGACTGTGTTAAACGGTACCTCGCCGGTAAACTCCAAACCGAACATGATCATGCGCGCAACCCAGAAGAAGAGTATGTCAGCGCCTGTTTCCATGACTGTAGTTGGGTAGAAATACTTCAAGTCAGGTGTGTTTTCTGGCCAGCCCAGGGTAGAGAATGGCCACAGACCTGATGAAAACCAGGTATCCAGCACATCCTCTTCCTGCCGTATCTTTTTACTGCCGCATTTGCTGCACACATCAGGGTCTTCGCGCACCACCGTTTCAGCGCCGCAATCATCACAATACCAAACTGGAATACGGTGTCCCCACCACAATTGTCGACTGATACACCAATCGCGGATGTTCTCCATCCAGTTGTAGTAAATGCGGGTGAATCGTTCAGGGACGATACGAATGCGTTCATCTTGTACGGCTGCGAGTGCTTTTTCTGCCAGCGGTTTAATGTTGATAAACCATTGGGTTGAAATCATTGGCTCTACAATTTCACCGCTGCGCTGTGATCTGGGTACATTGAGCTGATAGGGTTGTTCTTTAATCACCAAACCCAGTGTGCGCATATCTTCCCACAGGCGTTTGCGGCATTCAAACCGGTCTAATCCCTGATACGCTCCGGCGTTTTCGTTCATGTGGGCGGAGGTATCGAGAATGTTGATCATTTCAAGATTGTGCTTGAGACCAATTGTGTAATCATTGGGGTCATGCGCGGGGGTGATCTTCAATGCTCCTGTGCCAAAATCCATCGTCACATACTCATCTGAAATGACCGGTATTTCGCGATTCATGAGCGGTACAAGGACGTTTTTACCGATGTATTGTTGATAGCGTTCATCAGCGGGGTGCACTGCCACAGCCGTATCGCCCAAGATCGTTTCAGGGCGGGTGGTGGCGACAGGGATGTATTCGCCTGATCCGTCTGCCAGCATGTATTTGAAATGGTAGAGGAAACCCGGCTCTTCACTATACTCCACCTCAAGATCAGAAACGGCTGTACGCAAGGCCGGTGACCAGTTGATGATTCGCGGTCCGCGATAGATTAACCCCTTTTCGTAGAGACTTACAAAAGCTTCGCGAACCGCTTTGGATAATCCCTCATCTAACGTGAATCGTTCACGCGTCCAATCGCAAGAAGCGCCAAGGCGGCGAATTTGTGAAGTGATACGGTTGCCGTAGAGTTCTTTCCATTCCCAGGCGTGATCGAGGAATTCTTCTCTGGTCATGGCTTCGCGCTTTTTCCCCTGGCGCGCCAGCGATTTCTCGACGAGCATCTGGGTGGCGATACCCGCGTGGTCTGTTCCAGGCACCCAGAGGGTGGGAATTCCTTTCATGCGATGATAGCGGATCATCAGGTCTTCCATCGAAACAAACATGGCGTGGCCAGCATGCAGCTCGCCGGTGACATTAGGTGGCGGAATGGAGATGACGAAAGGCTTTACTTCGGGGTCAAAACCTGGTTTGTTGGGGTCATTGGCAGGTTGAAAAAAGCCTTCGCTTTCCCACCATTTATATAGCCGCTGCTCCGTGGAATGAAAATCGTATGCTTTTGACAGCTCTTCTCTTGCCATCTTTTACCTCCATAAAATAAAAAAACCTTCGTCCGTAGAGGACGAAAGTTTACACACTTCGCGGTACCACCTCAATTCGCCGATAGACGGCGCACTCTTCCGGATTGTAACCGGATTCTGCGATAACGGGCTTTCCCGTGCCGTTCTACGCCCTGCGGGGTTTCTTCGGCATCTGCACCAAATGACTTCGGTTGGCGACTAAAGCGGAGCGTTTCAGCGGCGGGCTCCTTCTCTGGCAGTGTCTCGTCCAGCCTACTACTTTTGGCATGACTCGTATAAAATTATGAAGAGATTATACAAACATTTTTGAAAGCCGTCAATAAATAATGGATTTGATATGACCGATTATGATGAGAAGAATGAAACCCCCAAATGGCTGCTCTGGGCACAGCGAATTCAGGCAGTAGCTCAAAGCGGGCTGCAATACACGCAAAACCCCTTTGATATTGAGCGTTATCACACCCTCAGCCAAATTGCCTGTGAAATGATGGAGGAGAATACGCAATCTCAACCTGGCGAGGTAAAACTGGTTTTTGATAGCCAAAGCGGATATGCGACCCCCAAATTGGATATTCGCGGAGTTGTGTTCATAGAAGAGAAGATCCTCCTGGTTAAAGAACTGCTGGATGACGGACGATGGACGCTGCCAGGCGGCTGGGTGGACATTAACGAACCTCCAAGTTTAGCCGTGGAACGTGAAGTGCGCGAAGAGGCTGGCATGATTGTGAAGGCGAAAAAACTGTTGGCCGTATTTGATCGTAACCTGCATGGTCACCCGCCGTACCCTTTTCACGCTTACAAACTTTTCTTTCTTTGTGATCTGATCGCTCAAACCACGATTTCACCGAATGAGACAGCAGATCCGACCTTCTTTGGTATTGATGAAATCCCCGAACTTTCTCTGGCGCGCGTCACGCTGGGTCAGATCAGGCGTATGTTTAACCATTTGTATGACCCCCACCTGCCGACAGAATTCGATTGATGATTGTGAAAAAAACTCAGGTATACTCATAACTCGAATCGAAGAATGTTATATTGAAGGAAATTCGTGATAAAACACTTGGTCAAATCCCTCTTTTTTATTCCTATGGTGATGGTGATGCTGCTTTCGTGCACTGCAATGCCAACCCCTTTGCCTCAATCTGGCACGCCACAGAGTGCAGAGAAAACGAAGGCGCCGCAGGTTACAACCCTGACACCCACACCCAGTCTGGCTGAGGTTGAGGGAGACGTCGCCAATCTGAAAGGGTTGCAGATCCAATTCATTCATCCTTGGACGGGGGCAACTGCCGACACGCTGTTTCAGTTGGTCGATCAATTTAATCAATTGAACGAATGGGACATTCACGTCATTATGAAAGCGCCTGGGTCTGCAGCTCAGGTTTCGCGCAGACTGCGAGAAGAAATCGTGAATGAAATTCACTCCAATGTAGTGGCTGCACCAATCAGCCAGTTGTTGGAAATTGATCAATCCCATGAGTTGGTGGTCGACCTTTCACCTTACGTTGTATCGAACAGCTACGGGATGGATGAAGAGCTGGTTGCAGACTTCTATTTGCCTTTTTGGGATGAAAACCTGGTTGACGGCAAGCGTTATGGCATCCCTGCGCAGCGTTCGGCGTTGTTGATGGCATACAACCTCACCTGGGCGAATGAATTGGGCTTTCAAAATTCACCGCGCACTGCGGCTGAGTTTAAAGAACAAATGTGTGCAGCAAATGCTGCTTTTAGAAAAGATGATGACCCCCTGGATGATGGGCTGGGAGGCTGGATTATTAGCAGAGACGCTTCTTCAATGTATAACTGGCTGCTGGCGTTTGAAGCTGAGCCATTTGCCGATGGTTCATTCACTTTTTCAACACCGGCTTCAGAGGAAGCCTTTACATATCTTCATGGGCTTAGTGCGAATCATTGTGCCTGGATGGGCAGGTCAACCCCGGAAGCGGATTACTTCGCACGGCGCCAGGCGCTTGCTTACACATTATGGATGCAGGATTTAGGGAGACTTACTTCTGCAATGATCAGGAATGAATCGGCAGATGATTGGCTGCTGATGGCATACCCCGGGATGGAGGATGGGGCATTCTTGTCAGATGGGAACGCATTTGCCATCCTGCACCAGGATGCCGATAGCGATCTCGCCGCCTGGTTGTTTATTCGCTGGTTGTCGCAGCCCGAGCAGCAGGGACGATTGCTCACCTCCATGGGCACTCTTCCGTTGGGCAGCCAGGTGTTAACCCATTTGAATGGATACAGCGAAGATCATCCCGATTGGCAGGCGGTGATAGATCAGGGAAATCGCTTTGTTTCTCCGCCGCCGGCTGCTGAATGGCAGATTGTGTCTCCATTGCTTGAAGACAGCGCCTGGCAGTTATGGGTTGGAGGGGTTGGAGAGAAAGGTGTCTCTGTCATTCTTTCACAAATTGATGAACTGATTGAAGAATTGACTGGAGAAAACCGCTGATGGGGAGTGAATTCATAATATATACAGATGGTGGCTGCGACCCCAACCCTGGACCAGGCGGCTGGGCTGCTTTAATCATCTCTGGCAGCACCCGCTCTGAAATCTATGGTGCTGAAAAAGAAACCACCAACAACCGCATGGAATTAACCGCTGCTATACAAGCGTTAAAATCAATCAAAAAAGCGGCAGAAATCACACTCTTTACAGATTCTCAATACTTGCACAAAGGGATTAATGAGTGGCTGCCAAAATGGCTGGCGAAGAACTGGCGCGGTTCGAATGGTTCTGTGAAGAATCAGGATTTGTGGCAGGAGCTGCTCACTGTCAGCAGCAGGCACAAAATCACCTGGCATTGGCTGCGTGGGCATACAGGCAACGCTGAAAATAACCGTGTGGATTACCTATGCCATGTCGCGCGAAACGAACTTATTCATCCTCGGGGTCAGCACGGCATTCGTTAAGCATTTCTTTTGCGGTTTTGTAAATCTCATCTTCGCTTAAACTGATCAAGATATCATCGGCTGCGATAACCGTACTGCCGTTGGGCTGAATGAACTCGCCATTGCGTGAAATCAGCATAATCAGGTATTCAAGCGGCAGTTCCAATTCGTAAATTGCTTTTCCTACTGCAATGGAATCTTTACGAACCTTGATTTCGCGCATCGCTCCTTTTAATCCATCGACTTTAATCATTTCAAATGGAGCAATTTTCTGCTCAGGCAGTGGCTTGTCAACTTTTAACCAGCGCGCCACCTGTGGGATAAGTGTTCCCTGCA
>WPCI01319706.1_pt1 | contig 16750 bp, 13 predicted proteins | sample 5399871 | NCBI WGS metagenome assembly WPCI01 (sample SAMN12869469, study PRJNA574797) | sludge metagenome | isolation source: wastewater treatment of pH7 | place: China:Beijing | collected 2019-05-20
GCCCGCCCCGGGATGCCGAAGCACCCGTGACGAGCCCCGCCGAGCCGCCGCGCGCAGGCCGTTAGAGTTGTCCGCCGATGGTGACGAGCCAGTTCAGCCAGGCGACCCCGGCTCCTGCGAGGACCGCGCCGCCGAGGGCGACGAACACGCCGATGCGGCCCTTTGTCGCGACCTGGTAGTTGCCGTTCGCCGCACCGATGGCCCAGCAGATCGCGGACACGATCAGCATCAGCACCGCCACCACGAGCACGAACATGAGCAGCGCGCCGGCGACCTCACGCAGCTCGCTGATGCCGGAGAGACCGTCGAAATCCGGGAACACGTCCATCACGCCTCACCTACCGGCAGGGTCCGATGATGGAGATGACGGAATAGCCCCGGCCAGGACTGGCCGGGGCTATGTGTGAAGAGGGAGAGGTCCATGCCCGGCAGGTGCGCCGGGCGGCCCAGGGTCAGGTCAGTTCAGCGACGAGGGCGCGGACGCGGTTCTCGATGTCGTCGCGGATCGTGCGCACGGCGTCGAGTCCTTGCCCGGCAGGATCGTCGAGCTGCCAGTCCTCGTAGCGCTTGCCGGGGAAGATCGGGCAGGTATCCCCGCACCCCATCGTGATCACCACATCCGAGGTCTTCACCGCGTCGGGGGTGAGCAGCTTCGGGCGTTCGGCGGTGATGTCGATCCCGACCTCGCGCATAGCTTCGACTACGGCGGGGTTGAGCTGGTCGGCGGGTTCGGAGCCGGCGGAACGGACCTCGATGCGACCCGCCGCCATGCGATTGAGGTAGGCGGCGGCCATCTGCGATCGTCCGGCGTTGTGGACGCAGACGAACAAGACCATCGGGAGCTGCGGGGTGGTCATGATGCCTCGGTTTCTGTCTGGTAGGGGTTGGTGTGGAACCAGCTTTTGGCGGTCCAGAGGGAGACGTAGACGAGGCCGACGAGGACGGGCACCTCGATCAGCGGGCCGACGACCCCGGCGAGGGCTTGGCCGCTGGTGGCGCCGAAGGTGCCGATGGCGACGGCGATGGCGAGCTCGAAGTTGTTGCCTGCCGCGGTGAACGCCAGCGTGGTCGAGCGGGCGTAGCCGAGGCCCAGTGCCTTGCCGAGCAGGAGGCCCGCGAACCACATGAGCGCGAAGTAGACCAGCAGCGGCAGAGCGATCCGGGCGACGTCGAGCGGGTTGGAGGTGATGGCGTCGCCTTGGAGGGCGAACAGCAGCACGATCGTGAACAGCAGCCCATACAGCGCCCACGGCCCGATCTTCGGGATGAAGCGCTCTTCGTACCAGGCCCGGCCGCGGCGTTTCTCGCCGATCCAGCGGGTCGCGAACCCCGCGACCAGGGGCACGCCGAGGAAGACGAGGACGTTGAGGGCGATCTGCCCGACCGAGACGTCCAGGCCTTGGGTGTCGAGGCCGAGCCAGCCGGGGAGGATGGTGAGGTAGAACCAGCCGAGCACCGAGAACATCACGACTTGGAATACGGAGTTGATCGCGACCAGCACGGCGGTGGCTTCCCGGTCGCCGCATGCGAGGTCGTTCCAGATCACGACCATCGCGATGCAGCGGGCCAGGCCGACGATGATGAGGCCCGTGCGGTATTCGGGCAGGTCCGGTAGGAAGAGCCAGGCGAGGGCGAACATGACCGCCGGGCCGAGCAGCCAATTCAGCAGCAGAGACGAGACGAGGAGGCGCTTGTCTCCGGTGACGGCGGCGATCTTGTCGTAGCGGACTTTCGCCAGCACCGGGTACATCATCACCAGCAGTCCCAGGCCGATCGGCACCGAGATCCCGCCGACCTCCATCCGAGCAAGCAGGTCCGAGAGGGCGGGCACGAACCGGCCCAGGAGGAGACCCGCGATCATGGCCAGGCCGATCCAGGCCGGCAGCCACTTGTCCAACGTGGACAGGCGCTTCGCGGCCGGGGCCTGCGTCGGGGTCGCGATGCTGGTGATGTTCTGGGGTGCGGGCATCGTGCTGCTCAGTCTCCTCGTCAGCTCGGGATCAGTTGGCAGGCTTGGTGGCGCGGACGATCGCGGCGTGCATCCCGTCGGCGGCCTCGTGGGTGAACTCCACGCTCGCATCCGCGAAACCACCCTTGGCGAGCCCGTCGAGGTACTCGGTCTTGGAGAGGGCTCCGGCGATGCAGCCGACGTAGGAGCCGCGCTCGGCCCGCTGCTCGGGGGTGAGGCGGTCTTCGGCGACGACATCGGAGACCCCGATCCGCCCACCGGGGGTGAGGACGCGGAACATCTCGGCGAGCACCGCCGGCTTGTCGGTGGACAGGTTGATGACGCAGTTGGAGATCACCACATCCACCGACCCATCGGGCAGCGGCACGTCCTCGATGGTGCCCTTGAGGAACTCGACGTTCTCCGCCCCGGCTTCGGTCTTGTTCTTCTCGGCCAACGCGAGCATCTCGTCGGTCATGTCCACGCCGTAGGCGAACCCGGTCGGCCCAACACGACGGGCAGACATCAGCACATCGATGCCGCCGCCGGAGCCGAGATCGAGGACGCGTTCACCCTCGTGGAGCTCGGCGACCGCGGTGGGGTTGCCGCAGCCCAGGCTCGCCTCAACAGCTTCGAGGGGCAGACCGGCCGCGGTGGCCTCGTCGTAGAGGCCCGCGCCGAAGCTCCGCTCGGTCGGGGCGCAGCACGAACCCGAATCCGAGCCCGTGCCCTCGGCAGCAGGCACGCTCGAACAGCACGAGGAGACAGGCGTCTCCTCGATCAGGAGGTCGGCGTTGCGGGTGCCGCCGGTGACCGCGGTCGCGGCCTGGGCATAGCGGGCGCGGATCTGTTCGCGCAGCTCGGTGTTCTCGCTCATTATCTACTCCTCGGGATCGTGCATCTCTACGCATTGATACTCTTCGATGTATCGACAGTTGTCAATGCGTGCCGTAGGATCAGGATCATGACGACCTCATTACCGCTGATCGCGACTGATGCCGGAGGATGCTGCGCCCCGGTGACGGGCGGTGTGCTCGCGGTCGAGGACGCGCAGCGGTTGGCGCGGATGTTCAAGGCGCTGGGTGATCCGACCAGGGTCCGGTTGTTGTCGATGATCGCCGCGCAGTCCGACGGGGAGGCGTGCGTGTGCGATCTGACCGAGCCGGTCGGCCTCTCCCAGCCCACCGTCTCCCATCACATGAAGCAGCTCGTCGACGCCGGTCTCGTCACCCGCGAGCAGCGTGGCAAGTGGGCCTACTACGCGATCGTGCCCGAGATCCTGACCATGCTCGCGGCAGCTCTAGACCCGCAGACACTCGGAACCGGAATCCCGGCTTCCTCCTGCTGAGAGACAAGGAACTCTAGTCGAGGACCACCGTCGGTAGCCGCGTTCACGACAGATTAGAAGCTCAGGCCCGGTCCCTCGCGGCGGGGCGTGGTGCGGTGCTCCTGTTCGACATCGTGCAGAAGCGCGCGCTCCCGCTCGACACGCCGCGCCTCGCGCGCGGCCTGCTCAGACTGGCTCTGCTCGATCCTCGCCGTCGCCTCTGCAGGAGTGAGGGTGGCGAGCAGCTCGGCGTCCTCCCTTGCCTGTTTCGCCGCCTGTGCCGCCCGCGCCGCCTGCTGCGCGGGATTGGCGTTGAGGTAGTTCTCTCGATTGCGGTGCACTCTCTCAGTGCCGAACGCGCGCGCGTACGCTGCCAACCGAGCCATCTGCACCTGCTCGGGCCGACCGACCAGGGCGTCGCGCGCTTCCCGGTGCTCGCGCTCAGCCTCGGTCACGCGGGAGTCGCCGTCGACCAACGGCCCGGTGACGCGCTGCATCCACGCCTCGCTGTTCTCGCTCCACTTCGGCGGGCCGCCCCACTCGTCCGTGAGATGCTGGCGTGCCTGCTGGGCGCGAGCCTGCGCGGTTTCGTGGTCGGTGCGGGCACGACGCTTCCCGAACCACGACACTGCCTGTACTTGATCGGCTGCTCTCTGCTCGGCGGCGTCGGCATCCTGCCAGTCGCTCAGCGCCGCCTCTGCCGCTGATACGACCGGGGCGGCGACCTCGGCACGCACCTCAACGGCCCGCTGCCTTGCCGCCTCCTCGGCCGCGCGTGCCCTTTCCCGGCTAGCCGTCTCGCGTTCGCGGAGGTCGGCGAGGGCGGTGCCGACCTGCTGCCACCGTGCCGCCTGCACCTCGGCGGTCTGGGCGCGGTGCATCAGCGCGGCGATCTTCTCGTTGACGAACTTCACCGGCCCGTCGTCGGTCAGCCCAGCTACGGCTTCCGTGGCGCGCCGTGTGGCGGTGGTGAGGCCGCGGTCGGCGCGGTCGCGTGCCATCGCCTCGATGAACTGCGCCCGCGCATCCGCCTCGCTCTCCGCCACCACGTGCAACAGGTTGTGGTCGCGGCCTCGGGTCATGCCGACGTAGACGCTCGCGGCGCTCGTGGCGTCGGTGAGGAGCGTGTGCGCTCCCGTCACGGTTGCGCCCTGGACCCCGTAGGAGGTTGCCGCGTAGCCGAGGTTCCCCAAACACACTCACCTGTGAACGTGCGCGTGCGCGCGGTTCTATTCTACCGGTCGCCGTGAGGACGCTCACGCGACCGACTCGTCATCGCGGGCCGAGAGACCACGAATCGCGAAAGTTGTGTCGTGCATGGTGGCTCTGGGGGTGGCTACTCAGGTATCGCGTTCCAGATTCCGGCCCACTGCTCCGGTGTCAGGTCCCTCGGCAGTGCGCGTGTATCGACGCCGCACTGCCTCAGGAGTTGCCGGGCTCGGCCGGGGTCGATGTGGCTCGCGTTCGCGATGACACGGTCGAGGGTTCTGCCTCGGCCGGTGAATACCGCGCGTACGAACTGTTGGTACCGGGTGCGCTGCGAGCCGGGAATCAGCGGATCTTTGCGCCTGCTGATCTGGATGATGCCGCCATCGACGCTGGGGCGTGGTCGGAAACCCCAGGAGGGAACCCGGCCGTGGAGGTCGAAGGTGAACCAGGGCGCGGTTTGTGCGGTCAACATGGTGGAGCCACCGATCCCGCAGCGTTTGCGGGCGACCTCCCATTGCGTAAGGAGCACCGCCTGAGTCCAGGTGCCGACGCGGAGAAGTCGGCGCAGGATCGGGGTGGTGAGATGGAAGGGGATGTTCCCCACGATCACGGGGTGGTCGAGAGGGACGGTGAGCGCGTCGGCGTGATTGATTTTCACATCCGGCAGCGCGCGGCGGAGGCCAGCGATCCGGTGCTCATCGAGGTCAATCGCGGTCACCGGCCTGCCGAGCTGGGCGAGAGGTCTCGTGAGTGCGCCGTCTCCAGCGCCAAGTTCGAGTATCGGCCCTTTCGTCGCGGTGACTAGAGCGGTGATCTTGCTGATTGTGGGTGTGTGGATGAGGAAGTTTTGGCCGAGTTCGTGGCGGCCACCGTGGGATGAACGAGGCATGTTCGCGCTCCAAGAAAGAAAGGATGGAACGCCTCGGAAACAGGGCAGAGCGCAGACGGAGAAAATGGATGCGCAAAATCGCCGTTCCGAGACGCGAATGGTCTCTCGGATGGACGACGCGCGAAGCGTTCAGCGAGGCGCGCCGTCAGGCGCGGCGGTCGCGAACAGCAAGCGTGTGCGTCACAGCGAACACGCAAATCAAGTTACCCATGCCGATCATCTTACCCGATCGCAGCACAGAGTTCATCGGAGCAGCAAACCCGGGAATCACAGGCCGCGTGCTGGCCCGTCACGACCTGGGTCGCTGCCGGGGGTGGTGCGCTGGAACGGGTTGAGTTGCCGCTCTCGCTGCTCCAACAGCCGTCGTGTCTGTTCCTGCTCGGCCCGCTTGGCTGCAATGATTCGTGCAGCGTCGTTGACTGAGAGGTTGCGGAGTTCGTCGGCTTCGGCGCGCGCCAATGTTGCTCGCGTGAGGGCGTCTCGGGCGGCACGCTGTGGGTTGACGGTGCGCATTCCGAACTGATCGCTGCGTGCTTGCTCGGTTCCAATTTCACGAGCCAACAATGCGAACCGTTCTTGCTTGTGTCGCCGCGAGGTTTTTCCTCGGTCGGTGCGCGCAGCGTCGGCGGCGCGGGCGGCTTCGGCCACGCGGGGGTCACCTTTCGCTTTCTGTGCCGCTGTCTGGGCTGCCCATCCGGGGAGTGCTTGGTGATTACGGGGCGGTGCGCTGCCCCAGTTGTCGCGCACTCGCGCCCGTTGAGTCTGCGTCTGTTCCTTCGCGGCCTGGTGCTCGGCGCGGGCTTTGCGCCGACCGAACCTGCCGACGGCCGAGAGTCGGGTGCTGGCGGCGGCTTCGTCCTCGACAGCGGCAAGGTAGGTCGCGCCGTCCTGCTCTGCTCGTTGGACGAGTGGCCTGGTGACTTCGGTACGGACGTGCTCGGCTGCGTCCTCAGCAGCGTGGATTACGGCGTCGGCTTGCTCATCATCGGCACGGTGGGCGTCTCGTTGGGCGTCGAGGCGCGCGGCTTTTTGCTCCCACCGGTCTGCCTGCTCCTTGGCGCGCTCGGCTACCTGGTCGAGGCGAGCGAGTTCTTCGGTGACGAGCTTGACCGGGCCATTGGCGACGAGGCCGCGTACGGCTTCTGCTGCTTGGGCTGTGACGTGGGCGAGGCCTCGGTCTGCAGGGTCGCGTTCCAATGCCTCGATGAACTGTGCTCTGGCATCGGCCATGTCTTCGGCGATGACATGCAGCCGGTTGGTCTCGCGGCCTCTGGTCATCCCGACGTAGACCCCGGCCGCGGTGGTCGCCTCCGACAGGATTGTGTGGGAGGTGGTGACGGTTGCGCCTTGGACGCCATACGCGGTCGCCGCATAGGACAGGTGCGCATGCCCGGCCACATACTCCGGCGGCAGGGTGACAGTGCGGGGGTTCTTGCGGCCGCTGCCAACCTCGCGGGCATAGACGGTGCCGTCGTCGGCGATGTGCTGGACGATCCATTGCTGTCGGTTTGCGACTCCGAGCGCGGTGTCATTTCTGCGGGTCTGGATCAGGTCACCGGCCCCGATGGGCAGGCCGTCGCTGCCGGTTGCCGTCACCTCGTCATCAACCTCGCCACGCTCAACCCGGCCGGTGCGCATGCGCTCATTCAACTCCGCCGCCTCGTCGTTCGTAACGACCGTGATCGCCTCGCCATGGTGAGCGGTCTCGGTGATACGCTCGCAGGCTTGCTCATCATCGGCGTGCAACGTCACGAGCCCCAGCACGGCAAGCTGGTCGAACACGTCGCCAGGGGTCTCGCGATCGCGCAACGCCAGCGTGAGTGCTGCGTACTCGGCATCGGCGAACCTGTGTAGTTCGGTCATGTCATAGGTTCGGCCACGTATCTGCGCGGCCATTTCGAGCACCCCGCCTCGGCCGACGGCGGGGAGTTGGGCGCGGTCGCCGACGAGCGCGACGTTCGCGCCTGCCTCGGCAGTGACGGCCAGGAGGGCGTGAGCGGTGTCTTGGTCGAGCATCCCGGCCTCGTCCACGATCACCCGCTCACCCCGCGACAAGCGCGTATCTTTCGGCGGGCCGGTGTAGGCGCGACCACTCTCGGGGTCGGTATCGCCCACAGCGATGCGTGTCCATACGCCGTCAGCATTCCAGCGCCACCCGTGCGCATACACGAGCGCCGCGACGCTGGTTGCGGGCACCCCGAGTTCTTCGTGCGCGACCTGCGCGGCGCGCAACGTCGGGGCAACCACCCGCGACGGTCTGCCATGCTCGGCGGCAACGTCGATGGCGGTGCGGAGCATGGTCGTCTTTCCGCTGCCTGCTGCTCCTTCCACGATCACCAGCGCATCGGCAGATGCGACGGCCGCTGCCGCGACCGTCTGCCCTCTATCGAGTCCGGCGGCGATCGCCGCCTCTGTCACGTCGGGGTGCTCCGACTTCCGCTTTGGCTTCGTGGCGGTGAGTTGGTCGCGGAGCGCGGCCTCTGCGGTGAGCACGCTGAGGCTGGTCAGGTGCGCGACATGCTCCGGCGTCGCCGCGCCAGGCGGCAGCACCGAGAAGCAATCCGAGACGGCAAGCTCGGTCGCCAGGGTGATGAACTCCCGTAACTCGGCAGGGGTTGCCTGCACACCTGCTTCGGTGGTGATGCGGGTGACGTGCTCCTGGAGCGTGTGCCTCGTCCACGCCGAGGATGAGGCGGCGCTCCGATCCAGCGCCCGCGATGCAACCTCCTGCACTGATAGCTCATCCACCGCGACGGCTGGTTGCGAGGTGCGGTGCTCAGACGTTGCGGGGTCGTATCCGGCCTCACGGAGTTCCTGCACCCACCATTGCTCATCCTTGAGGTCGACAGGCTTCTTGCCAGGCCGCTGGTGCGTCCACGCGATGCCTTGCAACCGCGCCGTCATCACCCGCCCCAGCTCCTCGCCCGGATGCGCGGCCTCCCACTCGGCTTCGAGCCGGTCGAGGTTGCGCCTGATCTGCGCCGACCGCTTCGACATCATCGCGTTGAACGGCTCCAACTCCCTGATTTCGCCGCTGGCCGGGTCGAGAGCCAGGCCATGCCTGGTAAGGGTCTGCGCGAGCTGCGGGTGCGCAGCGATCACCGCCGTACCGAGGGCGCGGATCGCGCCCTGCTGCTTGAACAACGCTGCCGTATCCAGTGCCCGCCACTTCCCAGCCGCCCACACCCGCATGCCGATCTGCATATGGATATGCCGATGCGGATCACCCGCACGCGAGGTCTTATGACGGATACCGACGACCTGCATCCGCTCGATAGGCAACACTTCCCGCGCATCACGCGGACCGACCCGAGTGACCGAGTGCTGACCCAGCCACTGGCGAATCTCCGCAAGGGCGTCCTGCTGCGCAGCGTCGAGTGCCACCGATACATCGGGGTGGAGTGCAGCGGCAACCGACAGGCTCTTGGGGGCATTGATCGTCATCTCCGCGAACAACGGCGACCCCTTCATACCCACGGCCGCCGCGCGCGGAGTTCCCATCGACTCGCCCGTGCCGGGATTGATCCAGTCCACCCACCCCTCGTACTCATCCGCCGACAGAGCGTGGGTAGCGGTGACTTCGCCGCGCCCGTCGAGTACCGCGTACTCGGCCACGGCATCATCCGCGCCGAGGTAATACTCATCCGCGCGGGAACGGTCGGCTTCGATATAACGGCGCGCGGCAGCACCGTTGCCGCGAAACAGGATCACCCCGCCCTTCATCTCGGCCTCCCTCATGAGTTGTCTCATGAGGGAGGTGCGCACGCCCCACCCACGGTGGCATACGTGCATTCTTTGGAAGGGAGAAGCGAGCTAGCTGAGCACGGCGGTCAGGGGTCAGGCGAGGTCGTGGCGTCCGCTAGGGCGCTCGTCCTAGAGTTTGAGCACGGTGAGTTGATCCTTCGGGGCTCGAGTGGTAGCCGAGTCGGTGGATTGCGTAGGCGCGGATGGCCTCGGCGAGCCAGTCCGGTAGTTCGGGGTCGATGTCGGCGATCATGGCGTGCTGTTGAGGATTGTTGAGGACTGCCTCGGCCAGGGCGTGGTAAGTGGCAGCGTCGGCGGGCCAGAGTGCTCGGACTGCCTCATAGTGCTCGACCATGAGATCGAGAACGTCATCGTGGTCCGGTTCCAGTCCGGCGTCTCGGGCGGCGGCGAGGCGGCGGAGCAGGTCACGTCCTCGCATGGCGGCTTGCTCGTGGTCATGACGTGTCCAGGTGGCGGTGGCGGCTTCGGCATGATCGAAGTGGGTGTGGACGCCTGGGCCGAAGCGCGCGGCGAGGTCGGCTTCGAGTTCGCGGGTGCGTCGTTGGAGTCCGATGAAGAACTCCTCGTCGTTCATCGCCCGAGCGCCTTGAAGCTCGTCGATGGTCCGATCGACGGTACTGATGACTTGGTCGAGACGGGACCTTTCGGCCCGCAGGCGCTCTCGGTGGTTGCGCAGAAACGTGACCTCGTCGGTCTCGTCGTCGAGGAGCGCCTGGATGTCGGGCAGCGAGAGCTGCAAGTCGCGTAGCAGCAGGATGCGCTGGAGACGGCGCAGCTCTGGGCGCCCGTACCAGCGATAGCCGTTCGTGCTGACTCGGGATGGGCGCAGCAGACCGATCTCGTCGTAGTGCCGCAGCGTGCGGGCGGTGACACCGGTCATGCGGGCGACGTCTCCGATCGACCGCTCCATGTGCATGCCTCTTCTCGGTTGACCCTCTCGTAACGGTAACTTTTAGCGTAGCGGCTATGAGCCTTCATGACGCCTTCACTATTGGCAACATCCGTCCCCTCAACGCCGGGCAGGCGTTGGCCGCTACGCATGTTCGAGTCGAGAACGGGCTGATCACCGCTGTCGGAGACTCCTCAGTCGAGCGCGACGGCGATGTCCTGATTGACGGCAAGGGCGCGGTGTTGCTGCCTGGACTCATCGACTCCCATGTGCACCTGCTGCCCGGCTGCACCCAACTGGCGGCGCTCTTCGGTGTCACCACCCTGCTCGACATGTTCAGCAAGCCAGAGGTCATCGAGCCCGAGCGTGAACTAGTCAGTGCCGCCGAACGGGGCGAGACTGCGTTAGCGGCGGATGTGCGCACGTCGAGTGTGGGAGCGACGGCACCAGGAGGCCACCCCACGCTGGCCTACTCGCCGTTCCCGTATGTGACTGGACCCGAAGATGCTGAATCGTTCGTGGCGCACCGTATCGCTGAGGGCGCGAACCACCTGAAAGTCATCTATGACGACGGGTCGGGAGCGATGCTCGACATTCCTCCCCTGAGTATTGCCACGATCGAGGCCCTCGTCGAGGCGGCTCACCGCCATGACCTGCTGGTGGCAGCCCACGTCTCGACAGCCAGCAGTGCTGTGACCGTTGCGCGCACCGGCGTCGATGTCCTGGCTCACGCCCCGATGGACCACATGAGCCCGGTGCAGGTCCAGCAGATCGCGGATGCTGGCGTCGCGGTCATCGCGACCTTGAGCATCGTCGACGGTTTCCCTGGTCCTGACGGAACCATGCCGCTGCTCGGCCAGGCACACCTGAACGATCGGTTGCCCACGCGGTGGCGTCGGACTGTCGAACGACAGGCACACCGATGGATGCCACCGCAGGCCCCCGACGGACGTGCCCAGCGTGAGAACGTCGCAGCAATGCATGCGGCGGGAGTGCCGATCCTCGCCGGGACCGACGCCCCAAACCCGGGTCTGCTTCACGGAGCCAGTCTGCACCGTGAACTACAGCACCTGGTCGAGGCCGGACTCACACCACGCGAAGCTCTCGCCTGTGCGACCAGCGTCCCGGCAGAGGTCTTCGGGCTCAACGATCGCGGTGTCATTGATGTCGGGGCACGCGCAGATCTGCTCCTCGTCTCCGGCGACCCCACCAGCGACATCGCCGCCAGCGCCTCGATCACCGATGTGTGGCTACGCGGCCGGCGCCTCGATAAGGGCGCCTATCCCGGCAGCCGCATGGAGCGCAACGGTGTCGCCTGGTTGCGGGAATCTGCAACGAAGATCATGCAAGCCATCCAAGACACGTGGCCGGGCATCCCGTGCCCCGAAGAGGTCTTCCGCGACGACGGCGAACTCCTGGGACGCGTCCTGCCACAGGCCGATGGCTGGCAACCCACCACGGCGTTCGGGGCAGCTCTGGGCGGGGCCACCGACCGCGATGAAGCCATCAAGATCGTGCGTGCAAAAGGGCTCTCCTCACTGGCCGAGTCGTGGTGGGTCCGCCCCGAAGACTCCGAAGTCTGGCAAGAGGCGCAACTACTGGAAGTCGCCCCAGATCGCGTGCGTATCCGGTGGAAGGACCCGATGCTCGACCAGCCACCAGCAGGACAGTGGATGGACGTCAACGACATCGACATCTCCGCCCAGCCGCCGAGTTACAGCTAACAAACGGTCAACGCCATGCCGCCGGAACGCCACCCCGAGAATGCGGTGTCTCCGGCGGCATGCATACCTATCGCCCCGTGATCGCCCGCAGCAGGACCTTGGTCGTCCTCCTCTCACACACAGATGACGAGTCCAGCGCGGGCGAGCGCCTCGGCAATCCTGCTCACCATCGCGCGAGAGAGTTCCGACCGGTCGGCCCGCTACGCAAGGGCGGGTCGGTATGCACCGTTCGCGAGCAAAGCAGCCAGATCGCGCCCTGAAGGGACTCGCGGACCGCGCGGGGCAGCAGCACGCCTGCTGATGGGCGGCAGGCGTAGGGACGTGGTGACGCGCGCCCCGACGTGGGTGCTGGTGGCGCACCTCCCTTGCGGGAGGCGCCACCGTGGAAGAACACACCCCACCCGCCGCCAGCGACGATGCTGCGGCACCGGCTGGCCCGGCCAGCCACGGATTTGAGAGCCCTGAGGGGCTACGTGCCCTGCTGATCCGGCTGCATGAGGCCGGACCTGGGTCCTGGCGCGCGGATCGTGAAGCGGCGGAGCTGATGCGCTACGCCGCAGTGAAGTACAAGTCACTGGCCCACAAGTACGGACTCGACGCCTGGGAGGTCGCGTCGGCCGCGTTCGAGGTGATGCTCGCGCCCTCGACGCGCAACGCTAGCAATCCGTGGGCGGTGATCACTCGCGCAGTACAGATCACCTGCATCGCCGAGGCGAGGGCCGCCGGTCTGCTTGTCTCGACCAGTAGGGCTCGCCACACGCCGAGGATCGCCGGGTGCCATGACGCCGTGCGGTTCGCTGACCGCGAGGGCGTGGCCGAATACCATCCTGCCCTTGCTGTCACCCCTGGCGATAATGACCCGGAGCCCGGTAAAGATGACGGACGGGTCACGAACGTTCTGTCGGAGACAGTAGCGCTGTTCGTCTCAGCAGGCTGGGACGCCGCGCTCGTAGCCGACTGCGTACAACACGTCGCCTACCGGCTGGCAGACTTGCCCTCTCGACGGAGCGCGGTGGAAGTACTGCGCCGCGACCACACTGTGCCGGTGCTGCTGGGCCTGCCGCCACGGTCCTGGACAGCCCTGTTGCGGATCGTCCTGGGACATCCCGCACCGAAGCACACCGGCACCCCGACCGGCGACGGCGTACTGCTGCGCCTGCTCAGCGGCGAACCCCTGGACTCCCTGCGTAACGACGACGAACTGATGGGCGCAATCCGCGCCGCTCACCCCGACAAGCAGACTGTTCCGGAAACCTCGCCAGCAGGCACGCGGGACAGACGGCGCACCTGACAGTATGAGCACCCGCACCGCCGCCGCTTCTGTCGCCACGTTCACCATCTCGGCTGCACCGACCTCGCCGAACGCTGCCACGCTCGGTGCGCGGTTGGCGGCCGCGTCGCGTCAGGAGCAAGGCCTCGACCACGCAGTGCGCGACCCGGCGGCGCTGGCCGAACTGCGCGAACTATGCACCGCACCCCGACCCACCAAGGGAGCCGTGCAAGGGGACGACCGCGCATCTTGAACCGCTGGTGTCGGTCAGGGATACGGGGCCGATCAGGCTTCACGCTGGTTTACGCACGCCAGACGAACTCGACCCGGCGGGCGAGGACTTCGGCGCGGTGCGCGTCACGGCGGGCGTGGAACGCTTCGGTGGTCTCGTTGCGGCGCTTGGGCACGGCGGTCATCATGTCGGCGGGGTGGGCGTGGACGAGCACGGCTTGCAGGATCAGGCTGGTGGCCTGGTACTGCCACATCGGGGTACGGCCCTCCCACTCCGCGGCGACGGTGGTCATGTCGATGCTCGGCCCCGCCTGCTGTTCGGGTAGGGCGGCGGCGTACTCGCGGCGGGTCGCCTCGATCCGCTCGGCGATCCTCGCTCGTTGCCGCACCCACATGGCCTTGTCGATCAGCCCGTCGTAGTAATCATCATCCAGCTTCGCCAGGCGTTCTCGGTCTGCGTCGAGCCTCGCGGCCAGCCCGATACGCACGCCCGCGTCCGCGCTCGGCGTCGCTCGCTTCGAGGGGTTGAGGGTGATCTGCTCGAAGGTCGCCAGCACCGCCTCCTCGGTGAGCCTCTCGATTTCGGCGGAGCGGATCGAGCGGTGACACCCACCGCGCGTCGCCTGGATGCACTGGTAGACGGGGCCTCGGTGGAGCATCGCCGTCCCACAAGCAGAGCAGCGGATCAGCCCGGAGAACGGATACATCCGCTTCGCCGCACCGCTGCCGGGCTGGTGGAAGTTCCGCGCCTTCTTGCGCGCGTCGAGCACGTCGGAGACGCGCTGCCAGGTGTCTTCGTCCACGATCGCAGGCCACGCCGCTTTCACCTGCATCAGCGAGGTTTTGGAGCGGGTGCCGTCAGGCAAGAGCGGCCGGTACTCCCGGATGCCCTTGGTCGCGGGGTTGCGCAGCATCAGTTTCAGCGTCCGATCCGACCACGCACACCCGTGAGTGGTGAGGACTCCGCGCTCGTTCCAGTCCTTGCGAATCCGGTACAGCGACTCACCGGCCAGCACCCGCTGCATCGCCTCGACCACCATCGGCCCGGTCACCGGATCGATCACGAGGACGCCTGCCTCGGCGCGATACCCGAACGGCACCCGGCCCCCATGCCAGGCACCCTCGATGGCCTGCTGCTTCGCCGCCCGCGCCACCCGACGCGCAGTGTCAGCGGATGACTTGTTCGCCATCGCCACCAGCACCCTGGCCATCGCCACATCGGAATCCGTGTCCAGGCGCAGAGACCCAGTCACCGAGCGAACCCCAAACCCACCGAGCACCTTCGCATCAATGAGGTCTTCCAAGTCACGCGGGTCGCGCACCGCCCGATCCAAGTCATACGCGACCATCACCTGCGCCTGCCCATCGGCGAGACTTTTGAGCATGGCGCGGAACTGCGGACGGACAACGCGCCGCACCCGCTCACCCGACGGGAGCGTGATCGTGCGCTGCTTGAACGCCGACGTGTCATTCTCACGAAACACCGCCACCACCTCCCAACCGTGCGCTGTGGCGTAGGCGCGGCAATCGGCCTCCTGCCGATCCACACCCCGTTCGGTGCCCTCGGGATCATCACTGATCCGCACATACACCACCGCCCGCAACCGCTCCGTGGCCTGTTCCTGCTGCTCGTGGCCCATCCCTCGGCCCACCTTCCTACTCGTGTGAGAGGTAGGTGCGTTTACAGAACCTCGGCTAACCGAGATCGACATGCTCGGCCACATACGAGGCCGGGAGGACGATGCTGCCGCCGAACCTGCGCCCACGCCTGCGAGCCTTGATGGTTCCGTCGTCGCCGACGGTGGTGCCGGTTCCGTAGTCGCGTGCGATGGTGATGGTCCCGTCGTCGCCGACGGCGGTGACGGTCCAGATGTCGCCGTTGCGTACCCAGTCCCGCCCGACCAGGGTGCGCAGTTCGCGCTTGTTGAGTCGCGTGATGATGGTGTCGCCGACGCCAGCGGCGGTGCCGTCGCGCAGCTCGACTTCGCGGTCGGGATTCAGAGTCTTGTTGAGGATCAGGTCGGCGCGGGCGCGACCGTTCAGCGCGGTCACGTCGTCGTGGGTTTCAGCGATCAGCACAGAAACGAGTCCCGCGTCGCGGTCGGCGCGCCATGCGTTGTAAGCCGCGTCGGTCATGGCCTCGGCGTCGCCATCGGCGATGCGCTGGTGGGCGAGGTAAGTGTCGATAGCCGCTGTGCGCCCGTGACGCAGCTCGAGTGAGGCGGTCTTCTCCCAGGCATGGGTGAAGCGGTGAACGTCGACCAGTTCGGGAGTGTCGGCCCGGTCTCTAGCGATCATCGCGAACGCGCCGCCGGCATCTACGGATTGCAGTTGGGCGTAGTCGCCGACAAGCAGCACCTTCGCGCCAGCGTCTTGGGCGAGGTGGGTGATGCGGTCCAGTGACAGGGTGCCGGCGAGGGAGGCTTCGTCGATGATGACGAGCTGGCCTGCCTCGAACGCGGTGCCGTGGATCAGGTGGTTCTGCCACCACTTCGCAGTGTTCTCCGTCGCGATTCCGAGGTCGTCGGCGAGGACCTGTGCGGCGACCGCTGACGGCGCGAGCCCGACGACGGAACCGGAGCCGTGCTGGGCTTCCCAGGCGCGGCGGAGCGCGTTCATTGCGGTGGTCTTGCCCGCACCGGCAGGACCGACCAGCACGTCGAGCATCCGACCCGACACCGCGATCCGGGTCAGGGCGTCGGCTTGGTCGTCGCCGAGCATCCGACCGTCCGCATCGGGACTGCGCGTGATCTTCTCGACCGTGGCAAGCGTCACCGTCGACCCGCCGAGGTTGGCTGCTCGTTCGAGAAGTCTGTCCTCGGCCGCGAGCTGGGACTCGGAGGTGAACACGGTCGAGCTCTTCGGTCGGAACACCGAGGTGCCGTCGCTCCGACGGAACACGACGGGCGAGGCGCCGAGTTCGGGCGGGGTCAAGCGAAGCGAAGCGAACTCGGCGGCATCGGCAACCATGGCGACGATGGCTTCCCGGTCGTGCATGGTGGCGAAGCGCCAGCCCATCGTCTGCCGGGATGCCTCGGCCATGAGATTCCAGCGTCGCCAGGTCGAGCGCTTCTCACCGACGACCTCGACAACTGAATGCCCAATCTCACCGACTACGTCGAGCGGCACGTCGTCGGCCCGCAGCAGGAGCGGCTTGTCGTTGTCGGTCACCTCGCGCGCCCACGTCGTCGCATCCCGCCCCAACGACTTCGTGGCGCGCTCCCGCCATTCGACGGTGAGGTCAGCCAAGGACCGAACCTGCTTCTCGGGCCGAGTCGCGAGTGTGGCTTGAGCTCGCAATTTCATGATCGCCGCTGGTGTCGGGCGTCGTCCGTGCGCTGCAACGTACTTGGCGATGAGGCGATCGGTCTCGGCGTTGATGTGACGCGCGCGGGTAGAGAACTCGGCGATCAGTTCATCGGGCACTCCAGTGATCGCCCATGCAGGGTTGTGGTCGCGGCCCATCTCTCGGGCCTCCCATGAGACGCCGAAGGTGCG
>WPCI01441587.1_pt1 | contig 16730 bp, 7 predicted proteins | sample 5399871 | NCBI WGS metagenome assembly WPCI01 (sample SAMN12869469, study PRJNA574797) | sludge metagenome | isolation source: wastewater treatment of pH7 | place: China:Beijing | collected 2019-05-20
AACGAGATCCTCGACGAGGTGCTGAATGAGCAGGAAGGTGACTTCGATCCGACCACCCGGTTCGCGATCGCCTGGTACCGGCAGCACGGGTACTCGACCGGCAAGTTCGGGGACGCCAACAACCTCGCCAATGCCCGCAACACCTCGGTTGACTCGATGGCCAAGAGTGGCATCCTGGACAGTGCCGCCGGCAAGGTCACCTTAATCGCCCCATCCGACCTGCCGGCCGGCTACGACCCGACTACGGATGAACAAATATCCACCTGGGAAGTCCTCGGCCACATGATCCGGGCCCTGGAAGAAGGCGGGGTTGGGTCTGCCGCGGCGATTCTCGAAGCCGCGGGCGAAAGGCCGGAGGATCCGGTTGACAAGGAATCAGTCAAGGAACTCGCCTTCCTGCTCTTCCCGCTCGCCGAAAAGAACAGCTGGGCGAAAGACGCGCTCGCCTTCAACACCCTCGCCACCGCATGGCCCGACATCCTCGACGCCGACACGGCCGAGGCTCGCATCGAACAAGAGCAAACAACGATGGACCTGGAGACCGACTGATGGGATTTCAAACCCCGCTATACGAACTCTCGGAGTACCTTGACTGGACAACCAGCGGCAGGATCCAACTGCCCGACTTCCAGCGCGGCTACAAATGGGAAGACGAACGGATCCGTTCCCTGCTCGTCTCGGTGCTACAAGGGCATCCGCTCGGTGTGGTGATGCTGCTTGACACCGGCAACAACAACGTCCGGTTCAAGCCCCGTCCGGTGGAAGGGGTCTCGCTGGACGGTCAGGTAGACGCCGACTGGTTGCTGCTGGACGGTCAACAGAGGCTCACGTCTCTTACCCAGGCGCTGAAAGGCGACGGGGTAGTGAAGACGATGGACGACCGCCACAAGAAGCTTGAACGCAAGTACTACGTGGATATCGCGATCGCGATCAGCGATGCGGACCGCATGGACGATGCTGTGAAGTCACTTCCAGCTGACGGCAAAGTGACCAAGAACTTCGGCCGGGATGTGGTGCTCGACGTGTCGACCCCTGAACTCGAACGCAAGCACGGACTCTTCCCGCTTCACCTGCTCTACTCACCCGAAGCGACCGACTGGCTGATTGAGCTGGACAACAAACAGGATTTCAAGGACTTCAACACCAAAGTCCTGAAGCCGGTCGGCACCTACAACATCCCCGCCATCGAGCTGGACAAGCACGCAAGCAAGGCAGCAGTCGCGACCGTGTTCGAGAAGGTAAACACTGGTGGCCTCCCGCTCAACGTGTTCGAGCTACTGACCGCTACCTTCGCGGGTGACGGCAGCTACTACGACGAACACGGTACCGATTTCCGCCTGAACGACGACTGGAAGAAGACCACCGAAGTTTTCAAGGACCATCCCACACTGAAACTGCTCGAAAGCACCGACTTCCTGCAGGCGGTGACCCTCCTCACGACCCGTGAACGCAACCTGGCTGACACATCATCGAAGCCGGCGGGTGTTTCGGCCAAACGGGAGGACGTGCTCAAGCTGACCCTCGCCGACTATCTGAAGTGGGTCGACCAGTTGAGAGACGCCTTCATCTGGGCAGCTGAGTTTCTCGCGGACCTGCACATCTACGACCCGAAGTTCGTTCCCTACCCGAAACAATTGGTGCCGCTCGCTGCGATCAAGGTCGTGATGGAAGGCGACGCAGACCTGCTCGGGCCGAGGAAGCAGCTGGTGCGCTGGTACTGGTCAGGGATTCTCGGCGAGCTATATGGCGGGGCGATCGAAACTCGTTTTGTCCGGGACCTGGAACAGGTGCCCGGCTGGGCTACAGATCCCGAGAACTCGGCCGTGCCGAACACGATCCGGGACGCCGCCTTCGTTGAATCACGGCTCCACTCGCTCAAAACCAGAAACGCGGCCGCATACAAGGGCATCTACGCCCTGATCCTCGCCAACAATGCCCGCGACTGGATGGAAGACAAGGCGCTCGATGAGCTGCCCTACCGGAACCTCGCGGTCGACATTCACCACATCTTCCCCAAGGCCTGGTGCAAGAAGAACCAGATCGAGGATGATCGACCGGAAAGCATCGTCAACAAGACCGCGATCTCGGCCCGTACCAACCGCACAATCGGAGGCGCGGCACCTTCCAGATATCTCGCCTCGATCGAAGAGAAGGCACAGATCGGGTCGGCCCAGCTCGACGGGTTGCTCGAACAGCACCTGATCCCGGCCGGGACACTGCGCAGCGACAATTTCGATGCTTTCTTCATCGAGCGGCGCGAACGGATCTGCCTGCTGATCGAAGGCGCGATGGGCAAGAAGGTTCAGCGTGATGTCGACGAGGGTGATTCGATCGAGGGTTCGGACCAGTTTGAAGCCGAGGAAGACGACGTAAACGACGAGATGGCGGTGGATGCGCTCTGATGGCGAGGTCGGATTCAAACCGTGACCGGATCGGCAAGATGTTCGGGATCCTCGCGCCGGAACTTGACCGGTTCATCGCCGGAGCGGTCGAACCGGAACTTGAAGACGGGGTCACCTGGGAAAAGCTCGTCGCGCTGAAAGACGCGAAGAAAGGCAAGCCCGGCGGTGAGTACGAACGCCTCGACCCGCAGGTTCAGCTTCGTTTCCTGACCGAGAACGTTCCCCACAAGATCAAGCCCGGCTGGTACCCGTTTGACGATCAGCTCAGCCCTACCCAGCGTTCCTTCGCCAGTGAACTGCGGGATGCCCGCAACTCCTGGGCTCACAACAAATCCTACAGCGACGACGACGCATACCGCACACTTGACACCGCTGAACGGTTCCTGCGGGGAATCGGTTCGGCGGAAGCGGGAGACAAGGTTCGGGGACTCCGTCTCGAAGTCCGTCGCGTCGCCTCCGACAAGGATGACCGGCGGGTACTAAAGGACAGCGCCGTCATGCCTGAGTCGGAGGGACTCAAGCCCTGGCGGGAAGTGCTTCAGCCACATGACGATGTGGCAAGCGGCAACTTCCGGGCGGCCGAGTTCGCGGCAGACCTTTACAAAGTGTCGGTCACCGACCCCGAAGCCGGCAAGGATTACTCCGATCCGGTCGAGTTTTTCGCAAGGACCTACCTGACCGAGGGACTCCAGGATCTGGTCAGCCGGACAGTCAAGCGGCTGGCCGGTGACGAGAACGCCGCCCCGGTGATCAACCTGCAGACCAATTTCGGTGGCGGCAAGACCCACTCAATGCTGGCGCTCTGGCACCTGGCAGCCGGCCTTGACGCGACCGACTACGTGCAGGAAGTTCAGGAGCTGCTCGAAGAAACCGGCTATGGGGAGATTCCGGCTGATGTCAACCGAGTGGCTTTGGTTGGAAACCATCTCTCGACCTCCGGTGCGACCAAAGAGGACGGCACCAGGGTCAACACGATCTGGGGTGAGCTTGCCTGGCAGCTCGGCGGGGCGGAAGCATTCGCGATCGTCGCCGAAGCCGACCGTGACCGCACCCCACCGGGTGAGGCGCTTCACCGGCTTCTGGACGAGTACTCGCCTGCCCTGATCCTGATCGACGAATGGGTCGCCTACGCACGCACCCTGGTCGGCCGTGACGATCTCGCCGCAGGCACGTTCGATGACCAGTTCACCTTCGCGCAGTCACTGACCGAGGTCGTGAAAGCGACCCCGGGCGCGATGCTGGCGATCTCGATTCCCGCCTCCGAAAGCGGCGACGACAGCGACAAGATCGCCGCCGGCAACGCGGAGGAGGTCGGCGGCACCAACGGGCTGGAAGCCTTGCGGCGACTGCAGAACGTGGTCCGACGGGTCGCCGACCAGTGGCGGCCGGCCTCCCCCGACGAGGCTTACCACATAGTTCGCCAGCGGCTTTTCCAGCCGGCCGACGCGAAAGCCTTGGCTTCCATTGCGGCAGCGGCCGAGCGATTCAGTGACCTGTATTTGAAGCACTCGGGCGAGTTCCCCTCGGAGTCACGAAAACCCGACTACCGGGAACGAATCAAACAGACATACCCGATTCACCCGGAACTATTCGACCGGCTTTACGAGGACTGGTCCAGCCTGGAGCGTTTCCAGCGGACCCGCGGCGTCCTGCGGCTGATGAACACCGTGATCCACGCGCTGTGGGAAGGCGGCGACGCCTCGCCCTTGATCATGCCCGCCTCGGTGCCGCTCGCAACCGCGGACGTGAACGCGGAACTGACCCAGTATCTGCCGGATTCATGGAAAGCGATCATCGATGCCGACGTTGACGGACCGAATTCGGAGCCAACCCGGATCGACAACGAGAAACGGCTGTTCGGCGCCCGTTCGGTCACCAAACGTTTGGCTCGCGCGGTATTCATGGGGGCCGCACCGACCGTTCACTCGGCCCAGAAGGGAATCACCGCCCAGCGGGTGTTCCTCGCAACCGCCACGCCCGGGGACACGGTCGGGAATTTCCATTCCGCCCTGAACCAGCTTTCGGACCGGACCACCTACTTCTACAGCGGCTCGAACCGGTACTGGTACGACCTCCAGCCGAACATCACCCGCACCGCCAAGGACAACTCGGACCGGGTCCACAAAGAAGATGTCTGGGCCGAGATCTCGCGCCGGCTGGACAGCCAGTCGAAATCCCGGGGGGCGTTCGCGGGCGTGCACGTTTGCCCCGAGGAATCCAGTGATATTAGGGATGAAGATGAAGCCCGCCTGGTGATCCTGCACCCGAAACTGAGCCACCGGCGCGACAGCAAGAACAGCAGTGCCCTCGAGTTCGCGCTGAAAGCGACCGAAAACCGGGGAGGGGCGAGCCGCACTTACCGGAACATGGTCGTGTTTCTCGCGCCCGACGAGGTGCGGCTGGAGGAACTCGATGCGGCGGTACGTGGCTATCTCGGCTGGAAGGAGGTTCTGGATCGTCAGGCCGACCTGAACCTCAGCGTCAACCAGATCAGGCAGGCCGAAGAGAAAATGGTCTCGGAGAGTGAAAAGGCGGAGTCGCGACTGCTGCAGGCCTACCAATGGGCATTGGTCCCGGACGGCCAGCCGATCACGATGCGGACCCTGAAAGTCGAGGGGCAGTCATCGTCCCTGGCGGAACGGGCAACGAAAAGGCTGGAGAACGAGGCCGAACTTGCGACCCAGCATGCCGGCTCCAATATCGGCATGCAGCTGAACGGTCAGGCCAAGACCCTTTGGGACAAGGGCCATGTCTCGGTCAAGGATCTCTGGAACACCTACGCCCAATACCCGTACATGCCCCGCCTGGTCAACTCGAAGGTGCTGCGCGAGGGGCTCCTCATAGCCCCGGTCCTCTGGCAGGAAGATGGCTACGCCCTGGCGGCCGGATACGACGAGGAAAACCATCGCTACCGGGGCATGGTGCTCCCAACCGATGACCAATGGGGAGAGCCGGTTTCCGAGCAGGATCTGATCGTCCGGCCCGAAGTCGCCTTGAAGCAGCGGGCCGAAGATGAAGCGAAAACCCGCTCCGGCGACGAAGACGGCCGAAGCGAAGAGGCCAGTCCCGGTGAAAGTGACCCTGTACCAGGGCCCGGAACGGGATCAGCCCCCGTCCCCGACCCCCCGACCCCGGCACCCCTCAAGACCCGCTACTTCGGAAGCAAGCAGCTATCGGCCGACCGCTACGCCCTCGACTTCAAGCAGATCACGGATGAGGTGCTGGCCCACCTTGCCGCCAACCCGGGAGCTGAGGTCAAGGTGACGGTCGAGATCGAAGCCACATCCTCCGAGGGATTTGACGACAAGAGTTCCCGAACGGTCTCGGAGAACGCCTCTACCCTGAAGTTCAGCCAATCAGGATTCGAAGTCTGACCCAGTGAGTCTGGAGAGGGAGTTAATTGCAGCTACCTACTGTTGAGCAGTACCCCGATGTGGATGAGCTCGCTGCGGCTCTGAGAGAAGCGCTGCGGAAAGCTCCGCTTGAACGGAAAGAGCGGACCGACGAAGAGCAGACGGAGCTCTGGGTCGAACTCGGTCAGCTGATTGAAGACAAGATCGGGAAGGCAGCGGTGATTCGCCTGCTTGGAATCACCGGAACCAGCGACGACGTGCGGTCGCTGGCACTTCGGGTTCTGGAGGGTCAGCTCGGGCCCGGAGACACGGGTGACTTTGCGCGGGCGAACGTGAAGCAAAGGTCTCAGGTGATCCTTCCGGCGGTGGAGGTGCTTGGTGGTATCCCAGGTGCCGAAGCGGTTTTCGCACTCGCGAAGGTCTACGCCCACCGCGACGATGAAGCCGGTTCGATCGCGAGGAAACTGGCCGAGAACAACCGGGAGAAGGACCCCGCGTCGAATGTTCTCGAAGTGGTCGTTGATGGCGAGCAGCCTACGACCGCAGGAGGGGAGCTCGATTCACGAGAGCTCCTGCTGGCGGCCATGGCAATGCCCCCGCAACCCCAATCGGACCTGTCGCGGACTTCTTCCGGCAAGGAGCTGGTTGAGCGGATGGAACCTGCAACCCGGGCTGAAGGCGAGCGAATCCGCAAACTTTCAAGCGGATCCGGGGGACTTCATTCGTATGACTCGACCTTGCGGGACGAGATGATCAACCTCGTACTAGTCGCAGCGATGCCAGTCGATGAAGAATTCCACGGCTGGGCACGCGAGAACCTGTTCCGAAGGGAAGACCTGGAAAAGGTGCGTGATCTAGCACCGTTCCTGCCCGGTCCCGAGATTTCCGAATACGCAAAACGGGCCTTGTCGTCTCAGAACCGTCGAGGACCTCGCTCAGACCGGGCCAAGCTCGCCCTCGAACTACTCCGGGAAAGCACGGCCGATGTCCGGTCGGAACGCCGCGAGGAAGCGGTCGCTTGCCTGGATGAGGAAGACGCGGACCTGCGTGCAGCGGCCCTTCGTCTGGTCTCGGTTGATTCGGAAGTGCTTCCCGCCCAGCTCCGGGGCCGGCTAGCCACGGTATTCGATGAATTGCCACCAGCCCATCAATCCCGCATCTCTGCAGATCTTCGACTTGGAGGCAAAGGTCCGGAGGGCCACGAGAGTTTCCTTCGGTGGGTGAGAGGCGCCGAGGAGCAAGATGTTCGGAACCGGCTTGAGGCACTGCTTGAACGGTGGGCGGCCCAGATGGGAACCATTTCGCCAGAACAAGCTGCGGAGCTGATACAGGGGTTCGGTGGTGGCTTTGCTCTGCTCGGACCGGACGAGCAATCCGAACTGACCCGGGACCTGGTCGCAGTTACCTCGGATTGGATCAGGTCACAAAAGGGGCGAATCGTCGAATCAACGTCTGCCCTAACTAGATGGGAGCACTTCCGGGACATCGTCGCCACCCATGTCGGCGAGTTCATCGATCGGGTTCGAGTCGACCAGGCCAAGGGTCTCATCAGAGAGATTCTTGGTCTACGCGAAGGCAGTCCGGATCCGGACTTGCTTGCGAAGCTGGCTGAGCAGCCAGTGCCAGGCGAAGAGTTCGAGCGGGTAATGCGACCGATCTTTGTCGAAGCGGTCCGGACTGACCAGCAAGCGATCAGTGGAATAATTGAGCCAGCCTCAACCGAGGCTGGCTACCGGCTCTTGACTGCCGGCCTGATCGTCGATATCGAATCGAAAGTCAGGTCCCGTCAACTGGCTGAGAGTCTCCGAGTGGGGACCCCCGAGGCCCTGCTGGAAAGGCAGCGGATAGTGCTGGACGCGTTGGAAGACGCCAGGGATGAAGCAGACGGCAACCAGCGGATCGTCGAGTTGCTTGGCGAGATCGGCCGCACCATCGGAGGTGACCAGGGCAACCATTCAGATCAGGGCCCGGCTGCTCGGTCAACCGATGAGGCTGGACCCAGCCAGGGGGATCCTCCCGAAGCGGTGCTCGATTGGCGGAAGTCAATAGCCGAGCGATTCGCTGGTGTCGTCGAGTTTGATGGTCAGATTCTGGTCTATCCGGTCGACTCAACTACCGATGGTTCTGAACTCCTGGCTGTCATCAAGGAACTCGACCGGCGATCCAATTCGAAACGGATTGCGCCAGTTTCGGAACGAAAGCACTATCGGGAAGACCTCGTCCGTTTGCTCGATTCGATGCTCGATTCTGGCCTGGTCGCGACCGATCAAGCGGGAAACAACTTGACCCTATCCTCGCAACTTGGTGAGTCCGGGCGTGAAATTGCTGAACTCCTGGATGGCGGACGGCCAGAATTGAGAGACCTTTTCTGGCAGCGAGCCAGCGAACGGAGCGGCGCAGAAGACGGGCCAAACCAACTGATCACAGCGATTGAACGCTCTGCCAGTCAACCTGACGACAGCTCAGCGCTCTCGATGCTCTCGGCTGCGCTTGAGTCCGCGGATTCAGAGAATGCGGAAGGGACTGCCCGCTCGATCGCGCCCGAGATGATCGGAAATGCCTGGATTGCGGTTTCTTCGCTGATATCAATAGATCTCCGCAGCGAAGAAGATCTCCGCACTAGGGAACGAGAAAAGGAAGCGAAGATCGGACGGGAAATGGGTTCGGACTTCGAACTTCGATTCGAAGCGATTGAAAGGTTGCTTTCCAGCTACTTCAGGTTTCGGGAACGGCTCGCCGAATCCGGTTGGCGCAGAATCGAAGACAGACTTGGACGCACATATCGCCGGGATAAGCTCAAACCGACCGAGTACGAAATTAGAAATGACGACGGAGGAGAACTCTTCGTCGTCAAGACAATGGGGATCAAGTTCGACGGTCAGATCGTTTCTCGGGCCATTGTCGAACCGGTCGAGGAAGTTCAGTCCGGGAATGAGAGTCCTGGCAGAACTGATGAGGGGGGGCTTGACGAATGAGCAGTTCGGATGCGGTACGGCCAACGATCGGGTTAGATCTCGGGACAACCAATTCTTGCGTCACGTTCACTAACGCTCTCGGTGAGGTCGTGCCAGTTTCGGTGGCAACCGGCAATGCTCCCTATGACCGGGTGATCGCCTCGATCGTGCTCGACCCAGAGGCTGACAGGGAAAGAGGATCCTACCCCCTGCTTGGGCTTGCGGCCGAGCAGCAATGGGAATCGAAGAAGGCCGGAACCTACCTTGAATATTTCAAGCACAATCTGGACAGCCACCGCTTGAAACAGAGAATCCGAGTTCGCAAGCCGGTCAGGACCAGCAAGTTCAACTTCCGTACGCTTACCGATGAGGAAGCATATGTCACCGAATGGGTTGAATCGGGCGGGGAGTACAGTCGGGAAGAGATGGTTGGCGCGGCGGCGGCTTTGCTTGAGCATCTGCTCCAGAGGGCATTCACCGCTGGCGCCGATCCAGACTCTCAAATCCTGATCGGGGTTCCTGTCGCCTATTCCGGATACGCTCGGAAGCGCCTCGTATGTGCGCTGGCAAGAGCACGTGGTGAGGACGGACGGCGGATATTCAACGGGTTTGCCGATGTGATCAGCCGAACAAAGTTCGTGCTGGAACCGATCGCTGTCGCCGCCGCACCTGGCAATGACCTGGACATAGACGGGTCTGAGAACGTCCTGATTTTCGACCATGGGGGAGGTACCCTTGACCTCTCCCTGATTCGGTATGAGCGCAGACCAGAATTCAGGCTTCCCGTTCCGGTGCTGGAATTGGCCGCGGGTGGCTCAGACGAAGTCGCTGGTAAGCACCTTGATGGCGCATTCTCGGACCAGCTTCACGCGGACCCCGAACTTAGGAAGGTCCTCGAGGAACGGGTTCCCGACAAGACGATGAGACGCCACGTGATCGAGCGTTCGAAGCGAGAACTCTCGACGAATCAGGAAACGCGTATACCGGTCGTCGATCTGCCCGTATCAAGGAGCTTCTTCGAGGAATCGATCCTCATGCAGCTCTACGAGATCGAGGACGAAATAAACGTTACGCTGCGGAGAGGCGGGATCGAACCGAGCGAAGTTGGCTGGGTAGTGATGACCGGAGGATCTTCTCTGGTCCCATCCGTTCAGGAGACAGTGATGGACATCTTCCCGGATCTCGCAGAATCCGACCGCATCCTCCGCTATTTCCCGGACGACGCCGAGGGCGTTGAAGCAGCGATCACGGACGTGTCGGAAGGTCTTGCCCAATACGGAAGGCAGCAATCACTTCAGCGCATCATTCCCTGGGATATCTGTGTCGGGCGGGAAGAAGACGGGGAATTCCTCAGCATCATCGAACGCGGCGAGCGTTTCGAGCACAAAAATGGCCGGCCCGAGATCTTCAGGAAGATCGACGCTCCGGACATTGGCCGCCCCGGATGTTCCTTCGGGATCTACGAGAAGCAGCTCGACTATCAATTCACTTTCGGCCTTGCCGAAGTGCCAGCACTCCCTGATGGAAGTACCCTCACGGTCAAGATCCGACCCGACGCGCTGTTTCCTGCGCTGCGGATCGAAGATCCTGAAGGTCAGGTCATCACGCGGCCCGAAACACCATCAGGTTGGCCACAGGACCTCAAGGTTGATGCGGATTTCGCGGAGTATCCAGAGAACGTCCTCGAGGATTTTTTCGAGGAGGACGGTGAGTATGTGCCCCAATTGAGGCCTGAAAAATTTCAGCACGCTCCGTTGGTCCGAAAACTTCGGGTTGGCGACTACGTCGACTTGAGCGGCACGATCGGTTCCAGCCCCGACGGGAACCTGAGTCAGGTTGCCAAGAGCGGATACATCGAAGGTATTCGCCGCATCGGCGAGGACGATGGAATCGAAGAAATGAGTAGCTGGAACGTCGAGGAGTTCGAGTTCACAATTGATACAGGCCGCTCGGTGATGAAGGTGGAAACCCGGAACGGCTGTATCCGACTCTCTCCAAAGAAGTGGCCACCTCGATGAGATCGAGAGCCAGGGGATGACCAGGTTTTCTGCCGGAGAACCTGTACGCCTCAAGGCCAGCCCTGAACGAAGTGGTGTGGTGTCGGCTATTCACCACGACCCGGACGGCAAAGCCCAATACGACGTTTTCTTTAGTGCCGATGAGATCAGGACGTTCCCGGAGAACGCTCTGATCGCCCAGGGCGAACTTGGAGGTACCTCTGGCCCGGCTGACCTGGTCAAGCAGTGGAGGTTGGGGCGCGCGGATCAATTTCGTGGGTTCCTGACGCTGGCCAAGCTCATCAGCCCGATCGCGGACAATCTCTACTCATTCCTTGCGTCAAGAACCGAGCTCCTCGCATACCAGTTCAAACCGGTCCTGAAGCTGATCGAGAGTCCCTACCCGAGGCTGTTGATTTCGGATGAAGTCGGCCTTGGCAAGACGATCGAAGCGGGAATAATCCTGACCGAGATGAATGCCCGGATGCAGCTGAACCGGGTACTCGTGGTCTGCCCTTCGGCACTAATGAACAAGTGGCGATCTGAGCTTCGCGAACGATTCGATCTGGACTTTGAGATCTACGACGGTCCTTCTCTGCGTAACGAGATCAACGAACTGAATCGTCTGGGTGACTCTGCGCCGCTCAGAGGCATCGCATCCCTCGAGCTTCTTCGTCGGGCAGAGAACATCGAGGCGCTGGACCAGGCCAAGCCAACGTTGGACATGGTGATCGTCGACGAAGCCCACCACATGCGAAACAGCGGAACCATGTCGAACGTGCTCGGGGATTACCTGTCCAGTCTGAGCGAAGCGATGGTCTTTCTGACCGCCACACCATTGAACTTGGGTGAACGTGACTTTTACGAGTTGCTCCACCTCCTCGTTCCCCAGGAGTTCAATGACTTCGAGAGCTTCTACCGGTTGCTCGAGCCGAACGAACCAATCAACGAATCCCTGCGGATCCTCCGAAGCAAATGGCCCCCCGACTTCGCGGCGTCTGCGGAAGCCCTGCGCCAGGTTGAAGAAACGTCCTTGGGACCTCGGTATGTTCGAAACGTCAAGTACCAGGATGCGCTGCGGCGGCTTGACCACGCAGCGCAAGGTGAGGTTGATCGCGAATTCTCGGTAGAGACCCAGCGGACGATTACCGAGTTGAACACTCTTTCTCACATCTTCACGAGAACGAAAAAGCGGGAGGTTCAGGATCACTTTCCGACTCGGAGCGCCCACAAGCTCGAGATCGAACTTAGTGCCGAGGAACGCCGCTTCTACGATGCCGTGACCAGATGGGCTGCCGAACTTCATGAGGAGACGGACATGCCTGTGGGTTTCGTTACCGCCAACTACCAAAGGCAGGTTGCCAGTTGCATTTGGGCGATGGGAACGAAGCTCGAAAAGACCCTTGGAACCTCGTCCACCAGTTTCGAAGACGAGATATTGACTGACCTTGATATTGGGATGAACGATTTCGAATTCGGGAGTCGATACGGTCAAGAATCGGACGGGGCCTTCGAGGACTCCGGCGTCGCACAGGTCGTCGTAAATTTGGGCGATGCGGGGAGGACCAGCAGTGCCGAAGAGGTGACTCGAACATGGAACGCGGTGAAACGCTCTAGGGTCGACACCAAGTTCGAATTGCTGTCGTCTCGGCTTCGCGCAATCTTCGAAGACGACCCGGACGCCAAGATTCTGATCTTCTCATTCTTCATCGGGACCATCGACTACCTTGAAGAAAAACTGGTTGAAATGGACGTTGAAGGTTCACCGGTCGAGGTGCGGAAGATCTACGGGCCGATCAAGCGAGAAGATCGACATCAGGCGATAAACGAATTCCGATCATCTTCAGGGCCGCAGATTCTCCTTACCTCGGAAGTAGGCGCAGAGGGTCTGGACTTCCAGTTTTGCTCCCGGATGGTGAACTATGACCTCCCTCGGAACCCGATGCGCGTCGAGCAGAGAATCGGCCGGCTCGATCGATACGGACAGCAATCGGACCTGATCGAGATCTTCAATCTGGTCATCAACGATTCGATCGAGGACCGAATCTTCTACCGCCTGTACGACAGGATCAGAATCTTCGAGCGTTCTATCGGTGACCTTGAGGCAATTTTGGGCCACGCTATTGGTGAGATCCAGCGCGATGTCCTGACTGGCAAGCTGACTGAGGTACAGCAGGAAGAGCGGGCGAACCAGATCGCGAACGCGATCATCAACTTGCAGAAGGAACATGACGAGTTCGATGAGAAGAGCAAGAAGTTCGTCGGGGTCGACGAGGTCTTCACGGATCGCTTCAACGACATCAAGGAGGGTGAGCGATATATCTCGCCGGACGAGCTCAGGGAGTTCGTCGAGGGTTTCCTGAGATTGCGCTTCCCCGGCGTGAAGCTCAGACGGATTGAAGACTCAGGCAACGAGTTGGCTCCGGCATTCGAGCTGATCGGCTCCGAGGAGAAGCCGTTTATCGCGTTTCTGAATAATGCCTACTTCAATGACCCAGGCAGGACCCGGGAGCATTCCGGCCTGATCCTGAGACTTGAACAGGGCGAGCGATGTGCACTCACATTCGACGGGCGGCGGGCCATGGTCGACCGAACTTTGGAGTTCTTCTCGATCCATCACCCGATCGTGCGGGCGATAGTCCTCGCGTCAAGAGGCGATGGTGACGTCTTTCCACAGACTGGCCATCTGGTCATTTCCCCGGATACTCTGACCCAGGATGGCGACGATGGCGGACCGTGGCTCTTCTTCCTATACGAAGTATCGATTCGAGGATTACGAGACGAGATCGAGTTAGCGGCAGCCGTGGTCGGGAGAAGCGGGCAAGTTGACAAAGGCTTGTCTGATCAATTCCTCACCATGGCCAAACACTCTGGAAACGGCAGTGGTCTTGGTGCCCTCCAGGAAGACTACCTGACCGATGAATGGGTTGACCAAAGCGAAACGGTTGCGCGTGCATGGGCGGGTGCCCATGTGGAGCGAATCCGTGAGGAACGCGAGACGGTCGTTGCGAGTGCCGTGGACGCTCAGATTGAGAGTCTCAGACTCAGCTTTGAGAGGAGACACGCGACCATTACCGATCAGTGGGCTGACGCAGATCGACAGGGGCAGCAGTCCATTGCCAGAATGCGTCGAGGGCAGTTGACCAACATCGAGAGGTACCACGAGGGCAAGGTCCGCGACCTCGAGAAGAGACGCGGAGTCGAGGTGAGTCACCGAATCGTCGGTGCCGGGATTCTTGAGCTTCGAGTCTGAGCTAGGAAAGGTCCCAGGCTTCGACCACGAGGGCTTCGTCTTGCCGGCAGGCGTTGAGCTTGGTTTCGATCTCAGGGGTGATTCCCAGTCCGGCGTAACTGGTTTCGCTGGCGTAGAGGGCTTCGATGATCGCCTCGGTGTCGCCGACGTAGAGCATCGGGTAGCCGTTGCCTTTGAGTTGTTTGGCCTTGCCTTGATCGATCAGGTCGTCGATCCAGCCCAGGCAGCCCGGGTAGGCGCTGATTGTCCAGTGGGTGAGCAGCTCGCCGCTCTCGCTGTTCATCAGCTGCTCGTCGCGGCTGACTTTCCCGGAAGCATCCGGCTCGGGCAGCCTGTGAACGTAAACCTCGAATGCAAGCACCTCGTCTCCTTTCTATCCATTGAAGGAGTCGGGATAGGGATGGTGTCCCTGACACTGAACTGCGGCCGGAAGATCAATCCAGGGTGCTGCGGGCGTTCCAGCCGGCTATGAAGGTGGCGAGGACTTGCTGGTCGGTTGGGTGGATGCCGTCAAGGTCCCAGGAGGTCCAGCGGGATCACCGTGACCCCATCTTTCCGGCGGTATGCCTCGGGGCCGGTGGTGAGGATCACTCGCGCGATCCGTTCTTCTCCGAGCCGGCTCGCCAACCAGTTCAAATGTTTGACGTCGCTGTCGCCAACCTTGGATCCGAGTTTCACTTCAATCGCGAGGACGCGGCCCGACTCGGACGTGACGATCAGGTCAATCTCCCGATCTCCGTTCTGGCTTCGGAAATGGTGCACTTCGGCCTCAGCCTGCTGGGCATAGACCCGGACTGAGAGTGTCGCAAGCGATTCGAACAACCGACCGACGGAAACGGTCCCGGCACGTGAGTTCGCCGACAAGCGGCCACCATTGGAGAAAAGCGCCCGATCGATCTTCAGCAGCGAGACCGCCAGTGCCGGGTCGGCCAGGTGGTGCTTTGGGGCTCGCCCAACTCGACCGAGGTCACCGCCGACGAGATCCCAGGCGGGAAGTTCGTCCAGAATCCAGAGTCGCTCCAGCACATCGCGGTAGGGAAGCACAGTGGATCTTGCCGGGGGATCGCCCTGACCCGGGGTTGCCGCATCGCGAATCGTCTCCCAACTGGCCGTTGACGAAACCGCGGCGGCGTAGGCTCGCATCCAGCGCTTGACTCCCGCGGGATTCCGGGGCTGGGTTCCGAGCTCCGGAAAGTCCCGGTCAATGATGCGATCGATGTAACCGGCGAGCTGGCGTTTCCTTAGGCTGGCCGGGAGTATGCGAATGCCTGGGAAACCGGACTTGAAGAGCTCGTCGAGGTAATCGCCAAGTTCGAATCTTGACTTACCGCGGATCTCGGTGGCCTCCCCGGACAGCATGGCTGACAGGCTGATCCGCTCCGGGTTCCGGGACCGTTCAGCGAGGGAAAGCGGGCGCATGCGAATCGGCAGGATTCGACCGGCACCGGAATGTGTGCCTGTCTTCACGCCGGAAGATGACCCGGTGAGCAGAAATGAACCGGGCCGGGCCCCGGAGTCAACCGCGCGGCGAACCAGATCCCAAGTTTCCGGCAGCTTCTGCCACTCATCGATCAGGACTGGAGTTTGACCCCGGGCAACCTGTTGAACGTCTGCCTCGAGCAGCTCCATTCGGACCGGATCGTCCAGCTCCCAGACAGTTCTCGCACGCCGCTTCGCGGTGGCAGTCTTACCAACGCCCTTTGCTCCCTCGATCGCAATCGCGGGCAGACCGCGCAACAACTCGTCCAGTTCCCGATCGATAACGCGGGGGAGGTAGGTATCTGAGGTGGAATCCCCTAGGGGCATGGGGTACAAGACTACAGATAACAGAGTCACTACGCTACAGATCGCAGGGTGTGGACGCTACAAATCACACGGTGGTCTGTCGCTCAGGTCAGGCGGACATCCTGCGATGCTGAGTCAATCCAGGGTGCTGCGGGCGTTCCAGCCGGCGATGAAGGTTTCGAGGGCCTTTTGGTCGGTTGGGTCGACTCCTGCTTCTCTCATTGCTTCGACCAGTTCCGCGCCGACGCTTCGCTCACCCGGTGATTCGTCTTCTTGGGCAAGCAGGTCGCTTGTGGAAGATTCCACCGCGTCCAGGAGCTGGGCGGTGTCCTCGGTGGCGAGGTTTCTCTTTCGGGCGGTGAAACGGACCCAGGCCTCGAGGGAGACTGGCACGGCATCGAAGAACTCTTCGTCGGCGACCACCTTCGTGGGAAGCCAGGCGCCCGTGAAGATCTCGACCAGCATCGGGCTCCAGCGCAGTGGCCGGCCATCGGCATAGTCGGAGGCGAAATCGATCGCGGCCTGGGCCAGCATCGAAGCGTCCTCCATCCCGGTCAGGGTTTCAGTCTCTGGTGAGGCAAGGAACTCGGCAAGGAGGGCCTCCCGTTCGGAGCTCTGCACCTTCGGGCGGCCATCGTCCGGATCGGCGGCCGGCAAAGCATCCAACCGCGAATAGGCAAGTGCCCTGAGGGCGGCGAACTCCTCGTCTTCCTCGGTGTGAAGGTCGACCGTGTCTTCGGCCAGATCCATCGCGGCGCGAAGCCGGGCGGCGGCGAGAGCAAGGTCAACCTCTTCAAAATCCGTTTCGAAACCCGGCTCGGCGTTCTTGTCGATTAGCTTCCTGGCCACGTCAATCGGGGGCGAGAGCAGGATCTCATCGGCTGAACAGCCGAGGTTGTTGTCGATGTAGATGCCGATCGTGTCGCGTGTGCCGTCGCTTCTTGCCGATTCCACAAGCCAGGTCCTGCCGTCCTCGAAGGGCTGCT
>WPCI01222314.1_pt1 | contig 16724 bp, 20 predicted proteins | sample 5399871 | NCBI WGS metagenome assembly WPCI01 (sample SAMN12869469, study PRJNA574797) | sludge metagenome | isolation source: wastewater treatment of pH7 | place: China:Beijing | collected 2019-05-20
TCCATAAAGACTTCTAATGCCTCTTTATCTTTATGAAGCTGATAAAAACCGTCCTGCATTTGCGTGATTTCATTATTCAGTTCAATGTGTCGCAATCTCCCGCACCCTTTCCTTAAAATATTCTACATCGTTATTTGTTCCTGATAACTCAAATTTTGATACAATAGGCACTTCATATTTAGCAGAAATTTTGTCAGCACTTGCACCGAACATGTCTCCCCAGTTACGATTGCCGCTTGCAGATACGCCTTTTAATTTTTCATTATTGCGCTCTAAAAATTCTAAAACACGTTCTGGTACATTGCCAAAACCTGTTGTATACGTAATTAAAATAAAGTCTTCATCTATTACTAGATCTTCACCAATTTGAACGGCCGGCATATTTAATTTGTGAATGAAACGCTTCACGTTTCCTGTCATAGAATCATATGCAACTAACATTTCCGACCCTCCCTTTTCAATCTATACTCTCTGTATGTTGTTTCTTGATTTCTCTATATATTGTATTACGTTTCAAAATAAGACACAAGATATATGTATAAATTCTTTCTTTTTTTAACTTTTACTTTTCGACAAGACCGTCGATTTTTTTCAATACAATGACTATGAAACAACATTCTAAAACTCATGTCAATAAAGTGCTTTTCAAAAAAGTTGTCAACGAATTTAACCTTATTTTTAAAAAAGTTACCAATATATTTTGTCATAAAACGGCAAATGCTGGAGGAATATATTTCTCCAGCATCACGCAAAAAAGAACAGACATGAAACGATAATCTGTTCTAAAAAACGATTACATTTATCAATTTTACTTTATTAAATATTATACATATACTTTCGATTCGCGTTACATACTAAAAGATAACTATTATAGAAAAAGATTATTATTATGGAAATGCAGCTTATTTATGAAAAGATTATGCAGAGTGCTCAATACGCAAAATATCTTTTACAAATATATGATGTGGATTTTCATCTTTATCAATCATTGTACATACAGGAGCTTCTTCATCAAAGTATACAATCATTCCTTCTATGTACTGATACGTATGTTGAACTTGTACAGTTATTTTAATTTCTACAGCCTCTTCATATGCTCTTTTTATTTTCTGAAGCATTTTTGTCGAACACTTTCTTTTCTCTGGATACATGACCATTCCCATAAATCGGTTGCCGGCTCTATCTTTCCACATATAATCCCAATGCGGTAATATGCCTTGTTTAAAATCGCCCATAAGTCTCCTCCCTATATTCTTCTAGTTACGAACGTGGCGTTTCTGAGTATGTATAAATGACCTGTCCGCCGCGCTGTGCGTTACCAATGAAATGTTTAAAGTCTTCTCGATTTACTAAAACTTCTCTGAACGTATAAAATACATCTTTCGTAACAACATACTCCTTTATTTCACCATTTTTCAGCTGATCCAAAATTGTATTTGCTAATTCTTTATCCATGTATTTCACCTCTATGCAATATTTTATTTTAACTTATATTCTATAGGTCAACAACTGTAAAATTATCCAGATGCTATACCTTCATTTCATTTTCATTATTTTTCAAAAGATATCTCTTAATTATATGTCCACTAAATATCATATACTAACATAGCTACTTCTCTATATCAAACATTTCGACATTCAATTATGCAAAGTTCCATACCACTATGCTACAATATATAAATAGAACTAGGAGGGATACTATGATTCGGAAAGCAAAAAAGACAGATGCGAAACTGGTAGCACCTTTATTGTATAACGCTCTGCACGAAATTGCTGAAAAAATCACAGGTAGCACAGTTGAGACAGAAGTATTACTAGGACTTGAAACATGGTTCTCAAAAGAGAAAAATCGACTGAGCTATGAAAACTGTTTTGTATATGAACAAGACGGGGATGCAGTTGGAGTTATTGTCGCTTATCACGGTAGTGAAGCAACAATGCTTGATGCACCAATCGTACATCACTTAAGAGAATTACATAAAGATGAATCGATTACGTTAGAAAAAGAAGCCGAGCTTGATGAATATTACATTGATACTTTATCCGTTTCAAGTGTATATGGCGGAAAAGGAATTGGTTCTAAATTAATTGAAGCTGCTGAAATACATGCAACTGAAAAGGAGTATGAAAAAATCGCATTACTTGTTAATTTAGAAAACAAACGTGCCTATTCACTATACGAAAAACTAGGTTATAAAAAAGATCAAATCGTTATGCTTGTAGGCGAACCTTATGCACATCTCGTAAAACCATTAAACATCAAAATTTCTATATCTTAAAAAAAGCACACGATTTATATAAATCGTGTGCTTTTATGTTAAATTCGTATTTAATACATTTCCATTCATCGCCTCATGAAACGTATATGTTGTACATCCCCATGGCTCTCTGTGCAAGATAGGAGAACCAGACCATCCCATCGCTCTCAGTTCGGCACCAATCATTCCATTCACATAATTATGACCTACAAGAGCAATACTTCCATGTACGAGAGCGTAACGGTGTAATACGTAAGCCGCCTGCTTTGCCCTTTCTCTTGCTTCCTTATAAGACTCAACATCTTTATGGTAACCAAGTATCCATACTGTTCGTCCGATAAACATCCATACGTTAGGTTTACACTTCAACCATTTTGGAGCATAAAAACTCGTCGGAATTTCAGCTTCCCTAAAAAGAGAATTTTGGATAAAAGATAAAGAATCCACTAATTCAGCTGCTGATTGTACAGCACACCGTTGATCACTTGATACAATCAATTTTGCTGCCTCAACCACTTCTCTTGTTTCCATTGGTATAGGTGCTTTTTCTGTTATAGTATGTAAGTCATATCCTTTCATCCATTCATGAAAGGATGTAACCGTCATTGGTTCTATAGTACGATTTAAGCGACCATGACGAATAAAAGAAATCTTCATTCTTTCCACTCTCCATTCATCACTTACGAACTCTATTATGTACTATTTTTACATATCATACCACGCAAAAAAAGAAAGTTATACACCTTTACATATCCCCGCCACTCTCATGTGTGACCCCAGCATGTATACCATCCATCCCATCAAAATATGTAGTCGTTTCATGATGACGAATCTTTTTTAAATGTATATAAGAAAATACAAATAAAATTAATGCTATAACACTCCCCACAAATTCAAACATCATTTTACCGCCTCTAATTTCTCCCACTTTAATAGGTTATTGTATTTCTTTATTATAACTCTATATAAAGATTTTTGCATTTCTCCTATTTCTTCTCAAAAAACATGGCTTTTCTACATATTTTCTTACAAAAAGTGAATATTTTTCGAATTTTTACTTTGAAAACATTTACAAAACAGGAAACATAGTTCAAAATAAAGGAAAATAAAAAATCCCAAATTATTCTTTTTTGGAAAAACTGTAACAAGGAGAGTTGCTTATGCAGATCGCAGAAACTGGAGATATCATTGAATTTAAAGGTGGAATGCAAGGCCGTGTTCAAAAAGTAAATCAAAACTCTGTTATTGTAGATATAACAATTATGGAGAATTTTAGAGAACTAGATATGGAACCTCTTACAGTTGTTAGTCATAAAAACTATACTGTCATTAATCAAAATGCATAATATAATAGAAAGAAAGGATCTGTATAACATACAGATCCTTTCTTTCTATTATATATTAACGATTATCAATTGTTTCTGGATATAAATCATGGTTCATCATGCGGTAGTCAGCCATTTGTTCATACTTTGTTCCTGGGCGACCGTAGTTACAGTAAGGATCAATTGAAATCCCTCCACGTGGTGTGAATTTACCCCATACCTCGATGTAACGTGGATCCATTAATTTAATTAAGTCATTCATAATAACGTTCATACAATCTTCGTGGAAGTCACCATGATTGCGGAAACTAAATAAATATAGTTTTAAAGATTTACTCTCTACCATTCTTTGTTCTGGAATGTAGCTAATATAAATTGTTGCAAAATCCGGTTGGCCTGTTTTCGGACATAAGCTTGTAAATTCAGGACAATTGAATTTTACAAAATAATCACGGTTTGGATGATTATTATCAAAAACCTCTAAAATTTCTGGGCTATATTCAAATAAATATTTTGTATTTTGATTTCCTAATAATGTTACATCTTTTAAATCTTCATCTAATCTTCCTGCCATTTTAAACATCCCTTCTCATTATACTCCGCGTTTATTTCCCCATACTAACGCATGAAGCTGCGGCAATACTTTTGCATTATTCATTTCTTTGCAGTTAACCGCTTTTTCAATAAGCCACTCATACTTATCTAATAGCTTTTTAATCAACATCGCATCATCCACAGTTTTTGTATCATCATTTCCTACTTGTAAGAAAAATGGTACCTCTGGATAACGTTCGTGCATCTTAACTGCATACTCAAAATCATAATCGTCAAATACTACTACCTTTAAGCTAATATCTTTTCCTGCTAGCTTCTGAATTACATCATCTAACTTCTGAAAATCAGTATTCATCGTCGAGCTTGGCGGCTTCGGAGAAATCGTTATTTCATCAATTTCAAGTAACCAATCTTGCCATTTGCTCCCTTGCGTTTCGATTGCCGTTCGCATTCCATTCTCTTTTAATATAGAAAGAAGAAACTCAATATTTTTCAACAATACCGGATTTCCACCTGAAATCGTAACATGAGAAAAATTTTCGCCGCCAATTTCTACAAGCTCATTCCAAACGTCTTCTGCTGTCATCTGTCTAATTTGATCTTTAGCCGATCCATCCCACGTAAAAGCAGAATCACACCAAGCGCAGCTATAATCACAGCCAGCTGTACGGATAAACATCGTCTTTTGTCCTACAACCATTCCTTCACCTTGAATAGTCGGACCAAATATTTCTAAGACAGGGATTTTACTCATCGAGCATCCACTCCCGTCTTACTTCTGCATAACTAGTCGGAGTCTCAAATAGACGAACAAATTCAACACGAGCTCCTTTATATTCATTCACACGATTATCTTTTGTTAACGCTTCTGCCATCTTTTCATAAATCCAAACGACCATATTTTCAGCAGTTGTATTCATCGCTGGTAACGTTTCGTTTAAATAACGATGATCTAAATAAATTTCTATTTCATTCTTCCAAATTTCTTTTATATCTCCAAAGTCAATTGCAAGACCGATTTCATTTACATATCCACTAATCCCAAATACAACTTTATATGTGTGACCATGTAAGTTTTTACATTTCCCTTCATAACAGTGTAAATGGTGTGCTGCATCAAATGTAAATTCCTTGCTGACCATTACTCGTTTATTATGATATTTGAGCTGTTTACGCTGAATATCCTTGTCCATTTTTTGCAAATTTTCTACGATGCGAAATCCAAAGAAATTATCCATTAGTTACTCGCTCCTTCGCGTTCTTGTAGGTACGTATCTAATCCTGCTTTACGAAGTTGACATGCTGGACATTCACCGCAACCATCACCAATGATTCCGTTATAACATGTTAATGTTTTTTCTCGAACAAACTCGAATGCTCCAAGTTCATCTGATAATTTCCATGTTTCCGCTTTATCAATCCACATAAGTGGTGTATGAATCACAAACGGATAATCCATGGATAAATTTAAAGTAACGTTTAACGATTTCACAAACACGTCACGGCAATCTGGATAACCACTAAAATCAGTTTCACATACACCCGTTACAATATGACGTGCTCCAACTTGTTTTGCTAATACAGCAGCAAATGATAAGAATAGTAAATTTCGTCCATCTACAAACGTCGATGGTAATTCCCCTTCTTCATGTGTAATCTCCATATCCGTTCTCGTTAACGCATTTGGAGCAAGTTGATTTAATAGACTCATATCTAGTACTGTATGTTTAATTCCTAGCTCTTTTGCAATTTCCGCTGCACAATCAATTTCTAACTTATGACGTTGATTGTAATTAAACGTTACAGCCTCTACTTCTGCAAACTGCTCCATTGCCCAAAATAAACATGTCGTACTATCTTGTCCTCCACTAAAAACAACAACTGCCTTTTCTTTTTTCATTTCACTCATTCTCCTTCTCTACTACGAATAAGAAGAAAGAACGTTCTTGAACTGTCACAATAAAAAAACAAAACAATACCTAAAGATATTGTTGTTTCCATAGTTTTTTATAGAGGGAGTTCGCGAACCTCTCCCGTGCATTGCACGGAATTCCTTCTTTCATTGACAAAGCTTATTGTAACATATTGTATACTACCAGAAAAAATTTCTGATTTTTCCGCTATTTCTCATTTCATTTCTTTCATTTTATAGTATGATTAATTTACTATAAGAAGAGAGGAGGCATCCCACTGAAATCCTTTATTATTTATCTCTTTCTAAATATATTATTCATCCTTGTTACAATGCTCGTATACCATTTATTTTGGAATCAAAAAGGGAAACGCTCTCCTAAATTAAATTCAGCTATATTTATTGTATTATGCTGCCTCGTTACTATACTATGTATCACTTTCGCAGCAAAAACAAATTATGGATTTCAATTTGATATGCGTCATATCGTATTAGTTGTCGGTACATTAACCGGAGGTCCTATTGCTGGTGGATCAATATTAGTTGTATTAAATATATATCGCTTCTTATTAGGAGGAATAGGTGTTTTCCCATCGCTTATCGGTTCTATCCTTCTATTTATTGTTCTACTATTTACATATAAATTTTTCAATCGAACTTCTAATCGTATAAAAATAATACTCGCTATTATATACAGTCTCACATACGGATTGAGTTGGATACCTTTCTTCCTTTCAAAGGTTACAAATAAGACTGATTATATACCACATATTATTGTGTATGAGTTATGTACGATACTTGGTACGATTCTTATTTTATATTTACTACACATATTACAAACTCAAGTTCGTCTCCAAAACGAACTTATGAATGCTGAAAAATTTCATTTAATTGGCGAAATGGCAGCGTCCATCTCTCATGAGATTCGCAATCCGTTAACTTCAACAAAAGGATTTTTACAACTTTTGCAGTCAGGTACATGCACTGAGCAAGAGCGAAAATTATATATTGACATAGCCATCAACGGAATCGAACAAGCAAATCACGTTCTTACAGATTATTTAACCTTTGCAAAACCAAGTATTGAAAAAGAACAAACATTACAGTTAGAAGAAGAACTACTGCATGCATTATCGTTAATTACACCGCTTGCTAATTTAACAAATGTGCGTACACATTATATAAAGCAAAGTACTTCTTTTTTTATCGCGGGAGAAAAACAAAAACTAAATCAATGTTTGTTAAATATTTTAAAAAACTGCATTGAGGCCATGCCAAAAGGCGGTGATCTTTATTTCACATTAGTTCCTGATCATAAACATATTCAATTATATATAAAAGATACAGGAGTTGGTATGGATCAAGAACAAGTAAAACGTCTTGGATCCCCTTTCTATTCAACAAAAGAAAAAGGTACTGGTCTTGGAATGATGGTCGTATTCAGTGTTGTGCAAGCTATGAACGGAAAAATTGATATTATAAGTGAAAAAGGTACAGGTACAACTTTCTTATTAACTTTTCCACTCATACAAAAAACGTGATGAAATACTCATCACGTTTTTTCTGTTCCTTCAACTAATTCAGCAAAAGCTTTCACTTTTCCATGTGGTTTTTGATTTTCTTTACGTGCTTTCCAAGCGCGCTCTTCTTCTTTCTTTTTATTGGACATACTTTTCAACTCCTTCTTTTCTTTCTCTCTGTAGTATTCCAAAATAAGAAGAAAAACTATGCACATATGAAAAAGAAGTGGTCTCCCACTTCTTCCTAATTATCGCTGTAAAATTGCGTGTTTCGCTTCTTTTAACTGCGTAAGATGTCTTTGTTCATGCAAATCAAGAAATTGAACCCACTGATATAAATTCAGATCATTAAAAACAGGATGCTTTAACCCATTTTCAAATAGGTCTTTTTCATCTATAACGCTATGAAGCGCATGTAATAATTCTTGTCGTGAATGTTCTAGTAATTGGATTCCTTGCTGTTTTTTCATTAGCGTTTCTGTTGGTTTCATTTGCTGAGGAGCTTCTCGTTTATGTGTGCGATCCAGCGTAAGTTGGAGGTCTTTAAATGGAGTCGTGTTTCTTTCATTTTTTTGTAAGGCATATACAAGGGCAGACGTGACAGATTGTTCAACTAAATGCAAGTGATGCAAAATTTGAATAATACTCCATTTATCACGACGTGGCTTTACATTCACTTCTGTATCATTTAACATTTCAATTTCTGACAATAGCGTGCTTCGGGTAGACTGTAATGAGTTCACTAAACTTTCTAAACTCACATCCATATTAGATTGAAGCATACTTCTTTCCCCCCTTTTGTTGGTGAAAAGAGGCGCTCCTTATTAGAAACACCTCTTTAGTATTCTGAATTTTCTTTTATTATCTCATCATTTTCTCATTATGTCGATGTTAAACATGTGAAAAAAAGCGCATGTTTTTTACAATTTTGTGTCGTCAATTGCTTGTAGCCATGCTTCAATTTCTGTAATAACACTTTTCACACAGCCTTCAGTAAATGGTGATGTTAAATTGGCAACTTCTACTAATTCCAAGAATGATTTACTTCCACCTTGTTGGCACAGATTCACATAATCTTCCCACGCCTCTTGTCTATTATCTCTTGCACGTTTCCAAAATTGCAGTGCACAAATTTGTGCTAACGTGTAGTCAATATAGTAGAACGGCGAGCTATAAATATGTCCTTGACGTTGCCAGAATCCACCGCGCTCTAAATAATCATTATCTTCATAATCACGATGCGGTAAATACTTTTTCTCTATATTACGCCATGCTGTCTTACGATCTTCTGGTGATGCTTCAGGGTTTTCATATACATAATGTTGATATTCATCAACAGATACACCATACGGTAAAAACAGAAGTGCTGAACTTAAGTGAGAGAAGTAATATTTATCTGCATCTTCTTCAAAGAATAACTTCATCCATGGCCATGTGAAGAATTCCATACTCATAGAGTGAATTTCACACGCTTCATATGTTGGCCAATTATATTCTGGAATTTCAAATTTACGACTTTCGTATACTTGGAAAGCATGGCCTGCTTCATGTGTTAATACGTCAATATCACCAGACGTTCCGTTAAAATTCGAGAAGATAAACGGCGCTTTATAATTCTCAATATATGTACAATATCCACCGCCAGCTTTTCCTTTTTTCGCAACTAAATCTAATAAATCATTATCTAACATGAAATTGAAAAATTCATCTGTTTCAGCCGATAACTCTTTATACATCGTTTTTCCATGATTAACAATCCAATCCGCATCTCCTTTTGGAGTTGGGTTACCTGTAGGGAATTCAAAGTTTTCGTCGTAATATGCTAACTTCTCTACACCGATACGTGCTTGTTGACGTTTTCTTAATTCCGTTGTAACGGGAACGATATAATCTAGCACTTGCTGACGATAATTTGCTACCATTTCCGCATTATAATCTGTACGGTACATTCTTGCATATCCAAGTTCAACAAAGTTTTTGAAACCTAAAGATTTGGCGATTTTCGTTCTCACTTTAACAAGCTCGTCATAAATACGATCTAACTCTTCTTCATTCTCAGCTAAAAATCCGTAATACGCCTCACTTGCTGCTTTACGTTCACTTCTCTCTTTCCCTTGCATAAATGGAATAAGCTGTGATAAAGTTCTTTCTTCTCCTGCAAAATCAATTTTTGCAGATGCTAATAATTGTGTATATTGTGAAGACAATTTATTCTCTAATTGTAAATCCTTCACGACTTCATCAGAATATGTTTTTAAATCACACTCCGCAAGAGCAAATAATTGCTTCCCATAATACGCTTCTAATTCTTCACGGAATGGAGAATGAATTAACGCATTATAATATTTTGTACCATATCCTTGTACAACTGGAGAGAATTCATCAAAGAAATCTTGCTCTTTCTTATAAAAAGCATCTGTTGTATCAACAGAATGACGAATGTAACAAAGATTCCCCATTGTACCAAAATCGTTACGAATTTCGTTAATTGAATGAATGACTTGTTTTTGTTCCTCTACAGTTTTTGCGTTATCAAACCTCTCTAAAGCAGCTGTAAACTTCTCTTTTAATTCTTCAATATTTGGCCTTTTATATTCATAGTCTTTAAATGACATGAACGAGCCTCCTCTCCATTAAATGCATCCTTTACTATAATTCAATACTTACTTCCAAATCTCCTCTTATTCTTCAACAAAATACGGCATATACTGCCATCATTACATGTAAACAAAAAAGCTTTGGATTTCTTTATCCAAAGCTCCTTTGGAACATATTATTACTTTTCATACTTTCCAATCTTTTTTAATAGATCCAGTAATTCGTCCTTTTCCTCTTTCGTTAACATTTCAAAAGACTGATGAATAACTTGCTCATGCCCTGGAAAAATAGAAGAAATAAAGTTCTCTCCAGATTCAGTTAATTGTGCATAAATAACACGTCGGTCATTCGGGCATGGAATTCTCTTTACTAGTCCCTTTTTCTCTAACTTATCTACAACATATGTAATGCTGCCACTAGCTATTAAAATACGCTCACCAATTTGCTGAAGTGGTTGACCGCCTTTATGATATAGCAGTTCTAATACAGCAAACTCAGTTGGATTTAAACCGTTACTTTGTATAGACTTATTTGTCGTATCCATAACAGAACGATGTACACGAGATAATGCAATAAATACTTTTAAAGATTGAGAAATATCTTCTCGTTCATTATTTGATGTCATACAACTTTCAACCCTTCATTTAAATTCTCAGTAATAAAAAGAACAAAATAGTACTTCATATAAATTCCGAATGAGTATTCACTCATTCATTATCTCTCCCCCAAATATATTATGAATGATTCTTGAATAAAAACATGACAATTTTAACATAGTTTATATATAATGATAATAAAAAAGAAGGAGTACCAAATTTGAAATTCAAATTCCACAGCATAGTTTTATATATATTGCTTGTTATCCTACCAACAACAGGGATTGGTGCTACATTTTATTCATATCATTCGTATAAAATGAAACAAGAAAATAAACAAGTTGCCCATACGGTTCTCTTTTTATATAGAGACTATTTAGATCACCACCTTGGCGAAGCAATTTCTGCCCTAGAAATGCTCACAAAGGTCGTAGGAACCGAGACTGGAAATATTAATGGGATGAAAGAAATTGTACATGATACAGATGGAAACGATGCACGTTTTTCTGGTCTATATTACGCTACACCAGAAGGTATCATTACAATCGCATCGGAAGGTGACCGACCACCTGTTGATGTCTCAGATCGTAAATATATTCAAAACGCATTACAAACTAAGAAAACAACTGTATCATCCGTCATTACAGATCGTGTTCTTGGCCATCAAGCTATTATGATTGCTTCCCCCATTTTTAATAAACAGAAGGAGCTCTCAGGCTTATTGTTAGCAAGTTTACGCTTTGACTACATTTCATCATCTTTAAATGCCATTAAGCCACAATACCATTTTGAAGTAACTGATAAGTATGATGTAGTTTTTCTAACCGATGATAATAACGAAACAAGTGATGCACATTCTAATATGCTTACTACTCCACTCCAAAGATTAGATTGGAAGGTCTCTGTTTCTCCGTTACCTATTCATCAAAAAACTTTAAATCAGTGGGTTGCCGTAGAATGTATAGCTACTTTATTTTTAATGTCAATTTTATTTTTACTCGCTCAATATATGTTGTTAAAACGACAAACAAAACTAGAAAGACAACAAAATGAACTACAAAAAATTGAATTAGTTGGAACTTTTGCAGCTAGTACCGCCCACGAAATCCGTAATCCACTTACCGGAATTAAAGGGCTCGTCGCTCTATTAAAAGAGAAATATAAAGATGAACAAGATCAGTTCTATTTTTCCATCATCGAACAAGAAATAGAACGAATTAATGAAATTGTAAGTGAATTTCTTATTCTGGGAAAGCCAACTGCAATCATTGAACAAACATATGATGTGAGAACCATTCTAAATGAGGTAGCATTAATTATTCAATCTGAGGCGAATCTACATAATATTGTATTCCATTTACATTTGCCAGACCGTCCTGTTCATATCCGATGCTCGAAAGACCATATGAAACAAGTGGTTTTAAACATTACAAAAAATGCAATTGAAGCTATGACTTTTGGCGATACACTAACTATTTTCGTAACAAACAATGAAACACACGCACAATTGCAAATTACAGATACTGGAAAAGGGATTCCAAAACATATTCAAAAACACCTCTTTCATCCGTTCTTTACTAATAAAGATACTGGAACAGGTCTTGGACTTGTCATATGTAAACGAATTATAGAGATGTACAACGGGCATATTTTTATTAACAGTATAGAAAACGAAGGAACGACAGTTCATATCGAAATTCCGTTACACATAGTATAATTATCCTTATCCCTAAAGGGTAATTATACTTATTTCATAAAACCAGCCACAAGCATTCGCCAAAAATTACTTGATTTTCCTTCATACCCAATTTGAAAAATAGGTACCTTTATAATTGATAACCATTTTGGTGTTTGTTTTTCTTTATAACACTGGTACTGTAAAATAAGCTTGTCCAATTCTTGACTAACTTGAATCGTCTCCGTACTATTTAACCCACTCGTTAAACCTAATTGAATCATCTCTTCACGTTTCATATGAATATCACGTGAAAGCTTTTCTAATGTGTACTTCCTTTTTACAGTAAACATTCATATCCCCCTTATTATACTTCCATGCTCTCTACTTCACTTCTCCATTGAACTTTTAACTGCTTATCATATTTGAATTTGAAGAATCAGAAAATTCAACATTTTCTCCCTGTAATTTACAAATCTTTACCCTCACTTTGAGAATTATTACAAATTATTCTATCTTTGTAAATACATTCGCAATAATAGACAATTTTTTTATCTCCTTTTTTTACAAACACCAATTAAATAGCGGATTCCCTATTTTCCATATACTTTTCTTCGACATTTTTTGTTTAATTTATATAAAAACGCAAACCATAATGGTGATTGATAATATAGAAAGGAAATAGTTATATGCACAAATATACGATTGCATTGCTTATTTTGACTATGTTTTTACCATCCTTCTTGTTTCCTGTTGAAGCCAAGGCCCATACAAATAAAGTAGCTATTGTCATTGATGACTTCGGCAATAATATGAAAGGAACTGATAAAATGTTATCACTTCCTATTCCACTAACTGTTGCTGTTATGCCTTTTCTTCCTTCTACAAAGGAAGATGCGATAGCGGCTCATAAGAAAGGACACGAAGTTATTATACATATGCCAATGGAACCGATTAAAGGTAAAAAAGAATGGCTTGGACCAAAAGCAATTACAACTGATTTAAGCGACGAAGAAATAAATAATCGACTCGAACAAGCGATTCAAGAAGTACCACATGCAATTGGGATGAATAATCATATGGGATCAAAGGTGACTGCAGACGAAAGAATTGTACGACTTATACTCGCAGCTTGTAAAAAACACGGTTTATTTTATTTAGATAGCAAAACAAATCCTAAGAGCGTCGTCCCAAAAATCGGGAAAGAATTAGGAGTACCTATTATTGAAAATCAATTATTTTTTGATGACGTGTACACAGCGGCACATATTTCAAAACAAGCCCAATTACTCATTAAAAAACTTCAAGAAAAACCGATTATGGTAGCTATCGGACATGTTGGGCCTCCAGGTGAAATTACATCACGTGTTATAGAAACCTCTATTCCTAAAATTCGTGAACATGCAGATTTTATTTTTTTATCCGATTTAGCATTATCTCCGCCTCCTGTTTCAAAATAAGATTCATGACTCAAACTAAAAAAGAGAGCAATCTGCATATAGCAAATTGCTCCCTTTCCTTTTCATCTTAAATATAATCTACATGACTCACCCTGAATCCTTTTTTCTCTATTTTTTCGATTAATTGCTTTAATCTTTTTTCATTTAACTCATCTGTTATATTGACAATAACGCGGCGAATATATTGATCGCCGTTATCTAGCGTAAATAGTCCACCGATATGAAATGCTTTCAACAATGTCCCAAGTTCTTTAATCGTTCCCTTACAATCTTGTGTTGCAATTGTTAATATATAACCACCCGTCCGCATACCAAATGAATCCTCAATAACATCAAATATATTGGAATGAGTTAAGATGCCAACAAATTCATTATAATCATTTAATACAGCTAAAAACGGCAAACGACGAATAACATAAAATGCTCTGAAAAAAGAGTCCTTTTCAAAAATAAATGCAGTGGAATCTTCCAACATATGTTCCGTACTTAATTCCTCTAATCCACCATTACACTTCTTTTCTAAAAGATCCACTTTATAAATAATCCCCATGAATTTCTTTTCATCTTCTGCTAATACAGGGATTGCTCGAAATCCCGTTTCATTCATAATTTGCAGAGCCTTCTTACCTGAATCGTTCATTTTGCAAAATGTTACTTGCTGTTTTGGCAGAAAATGATATTTAACTCGCAAAATATGTTCCTCCTTACATGTCAACATGTAATCTATATATAATAAGGAGACCTATATTTTATGAGTAAAATTATTTTTAAAACGCTTTTATTTACTTATTGACTTGTAACGACATCACAAACATTTCATATAACAGAGCTCTTTGCACCTTTTATCATTAACAATTTTACATGGTAGTTCATTAAATATTCTATACCCTCCAACCATTTTTTCGCGTATTCTGGAGTTTTTCCCCACACAATCATGCCATAATTATGAACGAGAACTACTCCTCCACCTTCAATAAAATTCGGCACATTATTCTCTAATAAATCTGCGAATTTTTTCTCATCTTCTACAATGGGAATTGTCATTTCTGTTATACCTTCTTTTCCAAAAACACGTTCCACGCTACGTTTATCGAATGTTACTTCCCCTTTTTCTCCATACAACTCTGATATTAAATGACTATCTACAGTCTGTACTTGTAAAATACATTCTGCACTACTTTTTTTATAAATATCTGCATGCATAAATGATTCCGCAGCTGGTTTTTCTTCATTTTCAAATACTGGTTCACACATACAGTTTACAACAATAAAATCTTCTTCTGAAAATAACCCTTTATCTCTTCCTTCAACATTTACTAAAAAAGTTAACGGCTCTTTTGACGTACAAAGTGATAAGCTAATTTTTGTACCATAAAACCAATCACGAAGTGCTAGTTCAGATTTCACATCTTTTAATTCATTCCATTTCTTTAGAAAAAATAACATTTCGTCACCCCCGGCGTAATATTTATATAATGTTCGAATCCTTTCTATGTAAAAGGAGTATTTTTTGATTATTCTAAAAATTTAATTGAATTATCACATGAGAACGCCTTTTTGTCAATATAGTTTCACGTCTCTCCTTTAAAAAGGGCTATTCATATGTCTATACTCCTGTATATTGACTATTTCATTTTATACATAAAAAATACGTTATTCTTTTTCAATCAAAGAATAACGTATTTTCTCATCTTTTATTTCATTATTGCGTTATATAAGAACTGTGCATATTGTTCACGTGTTACAAAATCATCACCTAAAAAGTTTCCTTTTCCATCACCTTTTGATATGTTATTGTCCGCTAACGCTTTCACATATTCTTCTGCCCAATGACCAGTTGGTACATCATTAAAGTTCACTTTATTATTTTCATCTTCTTTTAGCTGAAATACTTTATATAATACTACAGACATTTCGTATCGAGTTAATACTCCATCTGGACGAAACTCCCCAGTACCATCTCCTTGCATAATTCCAGCTTGCGCAACTGTAGCAATATCTTGCTCAAACATATGTCCCTTCGTATCTGTAAATCTCTCTTTCTGCTCTACTTTATTTTCTAATTTCAAATACCTTTGTACTAAAGACGCAACTTGTCCACGAGTAATACGATCCCCAAATCCAAATTGTCCATTTCCATATCCCTTAAAAATATTTTCTTTCGCTAAATAATGAATTGCTTCCTCTGACCAATGTCCTTTTGGTACATCTTTAAATTCTACTACTCCTACTTTTTCATCTTCTTTAGAATTATTGTCTTCTTTAGAAGTGTTATCTTCTTTACTTTCTACCACATTTTGAATCACAGATCCTGTGAAGAAGATTCCTGTATCCGCAAATGGATCTTTTACACCAAATTCATATACTTTCTCACCCGGTGTACTCCACTTAACTGCATCATTACTATACGTACCACCTTCGCTCTTTAAACGAATTTTTGTAGAGATTTTACCATCTTTCTCGTATATAGGTACTTTTACTTCTTTATTTACTTCTGTTTCCTCTAAAAATACTTTTTGATTTTGAACATTGATATAGGCTGTTTTACTTAGTTCTATAACTGGTCGAACATCACGAATTTCATTTGCAACAAAACTTAAGAATACTAACTTTTTCAAATTGCTAGCTGGTGTTAAGTCTGAAATATAATTCGCTTCTAAATCAAGCTTTTGTAAGTTTACTAGACTTGATAATGGAGTAATATCCTTTAACTCATTGTTAGGTAAGTGTAATTGTTTTAACTGTGTCATCTTACTTAGAGGAGTAACATCTTTTATTTCATTTTTCCCGATCCACAATTCTTCTAATTGCTTCATTTGCTCAAT
>WPCI01369912.1_pt1 | contig 16713 bp, 11 predicted proteins | sample 5399871 | NCBI WGS metagenome assembly WPCI01 (sample SAMN12869469, study PRJNA574797) | sludge metagenome | isolation source: wastewater treatment of pH7 | place: China:Beijing | collected 2019-05-20
AAAGGCAAGTTTGAGCGGACGAAACCGCACGTGAACGTTGGCACGATCGGCCACGTTGACCACGGCAAGACCACGCTGACCGCAGCGATCACGACCGTGCTGACCAAGAAGTTCGGTGGCGAAGCGAAAGACTATGCGTCGATCGATAGCGCGCCCGAAGAAAAGGCACGCGGCATCACGATCAACACCGCGCACGTCGAATACGAAACCGCAACCCGTCACTACGCTCACGTGGACTGCCCGGGTCACGCCGACTACGTGAAGAACATGATTACCGGTGCTGCGCAGATGGACGGCGCGATCCTGGTGTGCTCGGCCGCTGACGGCCCGATGCCCCAGACCCGCGAGCACATCCTGCTGGCCCGTCAGGTGGGCGTGCCGTACATCATCGTCTTCCTGAACAAGTGCGACATGGTCGACGACGAAGAGCTGCTGGAACTGGTCGAAATGGAAGTGCGCGAGCTGCTCTCGAAGTACGACTTCCCGGGCGACGACATTCCCATCATCAAGGGTTCCGCGCTGAAGGCGCTGGAAGGCGACCAGTCCGACATCGGTGAGCCGGCCATCTTCCGTCTGGCCGACGCGCTCGACAGCTACATTCCGACCCCGGAACGTGCCATCGACAAGCCCTTCCTGCTGCCGATCGAAGACGTGTTCTCGATCTCGGGTCGTGGTACCGTGGTGACCGGTCGTGTTGAGCGCGGGATCGTCAAGGTAGGTGAGGAAATCGAGATCGTTGGCATCAAGGCCACCGTGAAGACCACCTGCACCGGCGTTGAAATGTTCCGCAAGCTGCTCGATCAGGGTCAGGCCGGCGACAACGTGGGCGTGCTGCTGCGTGGCACCAAGCGTGAAGACGTGGAGCGTGGTCAGGTGCTGTGCAAGCCGGGTTCGATCAAGCCGCATACCCACTTCAGCGGTGAAGTGTATGTGCTGTCGAAGGAGGAGGGTGGCCGTCATACCCCGTTCTTCAACAACTACCGTCCGCAGTTCTACTTCCGTACCACCGATGTGACCGGTGCGATCGAGTTGCCGGAAGGTACCGAGATGGTGATGCCGGGCGACAACGTGTCGATCGTGGTCAAGCTGATCGCCCCGATCGCGATGGAAGAAGGTCTGCGCTTCGCCATCCGCGAAGGTGGTCGTACCGTTGGCGCCGGTGTGGTGTCCAAGATCATCGAGTAAAAAAGCGATCATTCATGATCCGCGGGCGCGCCGCCCAACGGCGCGCTCCGTAGTCTCTGCTGCAGGGGTATAGCTCAACTGGCAGAGCGTCGGTCTCCAAAACCGAAGGTTGGGGGTTCGATTCCCTCTGCCCCTGCCAATCCTTTCCGGAAATAACAATCCTAGATGGCCGATAAGATCAAGCTCGCGCTGGCGCTGCTCCTGTTGGGAGCAGGTGTCGCTGGCTTCTATGTATTGTCCGAGCAGGCACTGGTGCTGCGTGTGCTTTCAGTGCTGGTCGGTGTCGGTGCGGCAATCGGCGTCGGGGCCTTGAGTGAGCCGGGACGCCGGTTCATTGGTTTCGCACGTGAAGCTGTCAATGAAACCAAGAAAGTCGTCTGGCCCACCCGTAAGGAAACCGTTCAGACCACCGGGATGGTGTTCGCTTTTGTGGTCGCGATTGCGATCTTTTTGTGGTTGACAGACAAGAGCCTGGAATGGGTGCTGTATGACCTGATTCTGGGGTGGAAGTGATCATGACGAAGCGCTGGTATGTGGTGCACGCCTATTCAGGCTTCGAGAAGTCCGTTCAGCGGGCCCTCGTTGAGCGGGTGAATCGCGCGGGCATGCAGGACATGTTCGGTCAGATTCTGGTGCCCGTCGAAGAGGTCGTCGAGATGAAAGGCGGCCAGAAGAGCATCACCGAACGCAAGTTTTTCCCCGGCTATGTGCTGGTGGAAATGGAACTGAACGACGAAAGCTGGCACTTGGTGAAATCCACGCCAAAAGTGACCGGTTTCGTGGGTGGGACGGCAAACAAGCCGGCGCCGATCTCCGAAAAAGAAGTCGAGAAAATCCTGCACCAGATGCAGGAAGGGGTGGAGAAGCCCCGTCCCAAGGTTTTGTGGGAACTTGGTGAGGTGGTGAGGGTCAAGGAAGGTCCGTTTACCGACTTCAATGGCGTGGTCGAGGACGTAAGCTACGACAAGAACAAATTGCGCGTGGCTGTCACCATCTTTGGTCGTTCAACACCTGTGGAACTTGATTTCACCCAGGTTGAAAAGACCTGATTGTTGTAAGCCCTGCGGGGCAGGCGAGGAGTGTCGTGGAATGACGGCACGTTCGTACTCATATATGGAGAATGCCTGAATGGCAAAGAAAATCACAGGCTACATCAAGCTGCAGGTGCCAGCTGGTAAGGCCAACCCGAGTCCCCCGATCGGTCCGGCGCTGGGTCAGCGCGGTCTGAACATCATGGAATTCTGCAAGGCGTTCAATGCCCAGACCCAAGGTCTGGAGCCGGGTCTGCCGATTCCGGTGGTGATCACCGCATTTGCCGACAAGAGCTTCACCTTCATCATGAAGACGCCGCCGGCGGCGATCCTGATCAAGAAGGCGGCCAAGATCACCAAGGGTTCGGCCAAGCCGCACACCGACAAGGTGGGCAGCATCACCCGGGCCCAGGTCGAGGAAATCGCCAAGACCAAGATGAAGGATCTGACCGCTGCCGACATGGAAGCAGCCGTCCGTACCATTGCGGGCTCCGCTCGCAGCATGGGCATCACCGTGGAGGGCCTCTGAAATGGCAAAGGTTTCCAAGCGCATCAAGGCGATCCACGAAAAGGTTGACCGCAACAAGATTTATTCGCTTGCCGATGGGCTGGCTCTGGTCAAGGAATGCGCAAGCGCCAAGTTTGACGAGTCGATCGACATCGCGGTGAATCTGGGTGTCGATGCACGCAAATCGGATCAGGTGGTGCGTGGTTCCGTCGTGCTGCCGGCCGGTACCGGCAAGAGCGTCCGTGTGGCGGTGTTTGCTCAGGGCGAGAAAGCCGAGACCGCACGCGCTGCAGGCGCCGATGTGGTCGGCTTCGAAGACCTGGCTGAGCAGGTGAAGGCAGGCAACATCGATTTCGACCTGTGTATTGCCACGCCTGACGCAATGCGTGTCGTGGGGCAACTGGGCCAGATCCTCGGTCCGCGCGGCCTGATGCCGAACCCGAAAGTGGGTACCGTGACCATGGATGTGACCACGGCGGTGAAAAATGCCAAGGCGGGTCAGGTTCAGTACCGTACCGACAAGAACGGCATCGTGCACGCCACCCTCGGACGTGCCTCGTTCAGCGTCGAAGCGCTGCAGCAGAACTACACCGCTTTCGTGGAAGCGCTGGTGAAGGCCAAGCCGGCAGCCTCCAAAGGCGTGTATCTGCGTCGTATCGCACTGTCCAGCACGATGGGTGCCGGTGTGCGTGTCGAGCCGAATACCGGCAACGTGGTCGCGTAACAGGCAGCATCAGAAATTCCGCAGCGCGTCAGGTGCGCGCTGCAACAGGGCTTTGGGCTGTTGCAGGCATCAGGCTGCGACAGGTTGTCAAAGACCGCTGGGGACGGGCAAGAGCCGGTCTTAATGAGGAAACAGGGCATGCGTTCTTCGGGCGGCTGCTCCATTTCCAACCCAGCGCAGATGGCGTCACCCGATGAAAGTTGTGGCTTGCGGTGTCCATGACACCGAAAGTTTCTTCTGAATGACGGTCGCCTTGGTTGTTTGCGCATCCTTTGGGTGTGCAAATGTTTCACTAATAGGAGATGACCTTGGGTCTCAATCTTGAAGACAAGAAGGCAGTTGTCGCCGAAGTGTCCGCCGAACTGGCGAACGCCCAGGCGGTAGTCGTCGCTGAGTACCGTGGTCTCGAAGTCGGGCAAATCACTGCCTTGCGTGCGAAAGCGCGCGAGTCGGGGGTTTATCTGCGCGTCCTTAAGAACACGCTTGTACGTCGTGCCGTTGTTGGTACGCCGTTCGAAGGCCTGTCCGACAGCATGGTCGGCCCCCTGATCTACGGCATCGCCGCAGATCCGGTGTCGCCGGCAAAAGTGCTGAACGAATTTGCCAAAACGAACGACAAGCTCGTGATCAAGGGCGGGGCGATGCCGAACTATGTCATGGACGCCGCCGGCGTCAAGGCACTGGCATCGATGCCGAGCCGCGAAGAGCTGCTCGCAACCCTGCTGGGAACGATGCAGGCTCCGGTTACCAAGTTCGTTCAGACGCTCAACGAAGTTCCGGGCAAGTTTGTGCGCACGGTGGCTGCACTGCGCGACTCGAAAGAGACTGCTTGAAACCAATACATGGGTCCTGGCCTGAACCAGTGACCGATTTCATCATTCAGGAGTAACAAATGGCTGTGTCCAAAGAAGATATTCTGGAAGCAATTGGCAACATGACCGTGCTTGAGCTGTCGCAGCTCATCAAGGACATGGAAGAGAAGTTCGGCGTTTCGGCTGCCGCTGCCGTGGCTGTGGCCGCTGCTCCGGCTGCTGGTGGCGCTGCCCCGGCTGCTGAAGAAAAGACCGAATTCGACGTGGTGCTGATGGCTGCCGGCGAAAAGAAAGTCGAGGTCATCAAGGTCGTGCGTGCGGCTACCGGCCTGGGTCTGAAGGAAGCCAAGGACCTGGTCGATGGCGCTCCGAAGCCCGTCAAGGAAGGTGCCTCGAAGGCCGACGCCGAAGCGCTCAAGAAGCAGCTGGAAGAAGCTGGCGCCAAGGTCGAAGTCAAGTAATACCTTGTTGCTTCAAGGGGCTGGCGCTTTCGGGCGCCGGCCCTTTCGCGCTTTCAACATTCGCGCTTCAATAACCTAAGGCAGTATAAAGTGTCTTGCACGTTCGACCCGACGTTCGAACCTTATGGCATTCAGCCCGGTCAGGACGCTTTATCCTGTCTTTCTGACGTCTGACCTCTACCCGGAGCATCCATGGCGTATTCTTACACCGAAAAGAAGCGTATCCGTAAAAGTTTTGCGAAACGCAGCGCGGTGCGCAATGTACCTTTCCTTCTCGCCACGCAGATCGACTCCTTCGTGTCGTTCCTGCAAGCCGACATGCCTCCGGCTGATCGGTCGAATCACGGGTTGCAGGCTGCATTCACCTCGATTTTCCCGATTGTCAGCCACAGTGGCAATGCCCGTCTGGAATTCGTTCAGTATATGCTGGGCGAACCGGCGTTCGACGTCAAGGAGTGCCAGCAGCGCGGCCTGACCTTTGCCGCGCCCCTGCGCGCCCGCGTACGCCTGGTGATTCTTGACCGGGATGCGCCGAAGGAGACCATCAAGGAGGTCAAGGAGCAGGAAGTGTATATGGGCGAAATTCCGCTCATGACCGTGACTGGCTCCTTCGTGATCAACGGCACTGAACGGGTTATCGTATCCCAGTTGCACCGCTCGCCCGGGGTGTTCTTCGATCATGATCGCGGCAAGACGCATTCGTCCGGCAAGCTGCTGTTCTCCGCGCGCGTGATTCCCTACCGTGGTTCCTGGCTGGATTTCGAATTCGATCCGAAGGATTGCCTGTTCTTCCGGGTAGACCGTCGTCGCAAGATGCCGGCCACCATCCTGCTGCGCGCGATCGGCATGGACAACGAGTCCATCCTCGAAGCCTTCCATGACTTCGACCGCTTCAGCTTCAAGGGGGAGTCGATTCTCTTCGACGTGGTGCCCGAGCGTTTGCGTGGCGAAGTCGCACGCTTTGACATCACCGGACCGGATGGCAAGCTGATTGTGGCCCGCGACAAGCGGATCACTGCAAAGCACATTCGCGAACTCGATCAGGCCGGTGTCAAGACCATTTCGGTCCCCGACGACTTCATCCTCGGCCGCGTCATTGCCAAAAACGTGGTGGATGCCGAGACGGGTGAATTGATTGCGCGTGCGAACGACGAAATCACCGAAGACCTGCTTGCGAGCTTGCGTGAGGCAGGCATCGACAGCCTGCAGACCCTGTTCGTGAACGATCTGGATCGCGGCGCCTACATCTCGCAGACCCTGCGCATCGATGAGACGGCCGACCAGTGGACTGCCAGGGTTGCGATTTACCGCATGATGCGCCCTGGCGAGCCGCCGACCGAAGAAGCGGTCGAGGCGTTGTTCCAGGGGTTGTTCTACTCCGCAGAGCGCTATGACCTCTCCGGCGTTGGCCGGATGAAGTTCAATCGCCGTGCCTACCCCGAGAACATCGATGATCGGGCGCCTGGTTGGTGGAAGCGCTTCTACGAGAAGGCGGCAGAGCAGGGCGAGATCACCCAGGGTACGCTGTGCGATCAGGACATCCTGGCCGTGATCGGCGTACTGGTCGAGTTGCGTAACGGTCGTGGCGAGATCGACGATATCGATCACCTTGGCAACCGCCGGGTGCGCTCGGTCGGTGAACTGGCCGAAAACCAGTTCCGTGCCGGTCTGGTTCGGGTCGAGCGGGCCGTGAAGGAGCGTCTCAATCAGGCTGAATCCGATAACCTGATGCCGCATGACCTGATCAATGCCAAACCGATTTCGGCTGCGATCAAGGAGTTCTTCGGCTCCAGCCAGTTGTCGCAGTTCATGGACCAGACCAACCCGCTGTCGGAAATTACCCACAAGCGGCGTGTTTCGGCCCTCGGCCCGGGCGGTCTGACCCGTGAGCGTGCCGGCTTCGAAGTTCGCGACGTGCACCCGACCCACTACGGTCGTGTGTGCCCGATCGAGACGCCGGAAGGTCCGAACATCGGCCTGATCAATTCGCTGGCGGTGTACGCACGTACCAATCAATACGGTTTTCTCGAAACGCCGTACCGCAAGGTGATCGATGGTCGCGTGACCGACCAGATCGATTATCTTTCCGCGATCGAGGAAGGGCACTACATCATCGCGCAGGCGAACGCCGAGATCGACGAGGCGGGTTGCCTGGCGGGCGATCTGATTTCCTGCCGTCACAAGGGCGAATTCACCCTGTCGACCGCGGATCAGGTGCAGTACATGGACGTGGCACCTGGCCAGATCGTATCGGTGGCCGCGTCGCTGATTCCGTTCCTGGAGCACGACGATGCAAACCGGGCGCTGATGGGCGCCAACATGCAGCGCCAGGCCGTACCTTGCCTGCGTCCCGAGAAGCCGCTGGTGGGCACCGGCATGGAGCGCACCGTGGCTGTGGACTCCGGCACGGTGGTGCAGGCGCGGCGCGGCGGTGTGGTCGATTATGTCGATGCCAACCGTATCGTGGTGCGCGTGCACGACGAGGAAACCCTCGCAGGCGAGGTGGGTGTCGATATCTACAACGTGATCAAGTACACCCGTTCCAACCAGAACACCAACATCAACCAGCGTCCGGTGGTGAAGGTGGGCGATGTGCTCGCCAGGGGCGACGTGATCGCCGACGGCGCGTCCACCGACCTGGGCGAACTCGCCCTGGGCCAGAACATGCTGGTGGCGTTCATGCCGTGGAACGGCTACAACTTCGAAGACTCGATCCTGATCTCGGAGCGGGTGGTGGCGGATGACCGCTTCACCTCCATCCATATCGAGGAACTGACCGTCGTTGCACGCGACACCAAGCTCGGACCCGAGGAAATCACCCGCGATATCGCTTCGCTGGGCGAAGCGCAGATGTCGCGACTCGATGAGTCGGGCATTGTGTACATTGGCGCCGAGGTCGAGGCGGGCGACGTGTTGGTGGGCAAGGTCACGCCCAAGGGCGAAACCCAGCTTACGCCGGAAGAGAAACTGCTGCGTGCGATTTTTGGCGAAAAGGCCTCCGACGTGAAGGACACCTCGCTGCGCGTGCCTTCCGGCATGGTCGGCACGGTGATCGATGTGCAGGTGTTTACCCGTGAAGGCATCGAGCGCGACAAGCGCGCGCAGTCCATCATCGACGACATGCTGCGCAGCTTCAAGACCGATCTGGCCGACCAGATGCGCATCGTGGAGCGCGATGCCTTTGCGCGTATCCGTCGCCTGATCGTCGGTCAGGTGGCCAACGGTGGTCCGAAGAAGCTCTCCAAGGGGGCCGTGGTCAGCGATGCATACCTCGATGGCATCGAGTCTTACCACTGGTTCGATATCCGCATGGCGGACGAGGAACTGGCGGCGCAGCTCGAAGCTGTGCGCGAAGGTCTGGAGAAGACCCGAAAGGACTTCGAGGTGGCCTTCGACATCAAGAAGAAGAAGCTCACCCAGGGCGACGAACTGCCGCCGGGCGTGCAGAAGATGGTGAAGGTGCACCTGGCGGTGAAACGCCGCCTGCAGCCTGGCGACAAGATGGCCGGCCGTCACGGTAACAAGGGGGTGGTGTCGCGCATCGTACCAGTGGAAGACATGCCTTACATGGAAGATGGCACTCCGGTCGATATCGCGCTGAACCCGCTGGGCGTGCCCTCGCGTATGAACATCGGCCAGATTCTGGAAACGCACCTGGGACGCGCTTCGCGTGCGCTAGGCGACCGGATCGGCGAGTTGCTGCGCAGGAATGCTGCGGCCTCCGAAGTGCGCGAAATGCTCGACCGCATCTACAACGGATGCGGGCATCCGGCTGAAATTGGCTCCATGTCCGACACTGAAGTGGTGGAGTTGGCGGCCAACCTGCGCAAGGGCGTGCCGTTTGCCACGCCGGTGTTCGACGGCGCGAAAGAGTCCGAGATCGAAACGATGTTCGAACTGGCGGGGCTCGACAAGTCGGGTCAGGTCACCCTGTATGACGGTCGTACCGGCGAAGCCTTCGACCGCAAGGTGACGGTGGGCTACAAGCATGTGCTCAAGCTGCACCACTTGGTCGATGACAAGATGCACGCCCGTTCCACGGGGCCGTACTCGCTGGTGACCCAGCAGCCGCTCGGCGGCAAGGCACAGTTCGGTGGTCAGCGTTTCGGTGAGATGGAAGTGTGGGCGCTCGAAGCCTACGGTGCGGCCTACACACTGCAGGAAATGCTCACGGTGAAGTCCGATGACGTGACCGGCCGTACCAAGGTCTATGAAAGCATTGTCAAGGGCGAGCACAAGATCGATGCCGGGATGCCGGAGTCGTTCAACGTGCTAGTGAAGGAAATCCGCTCACTGGCGATCGACATCGATCTGGACAGTTATTGAACCGGGATGGACGCCCTGTTAGCCAACCCGGATGGAGTGACAAATGAAAACCCTGCTCGCTGACCTGTTCAAGCAAACCCTGCCCGCAGAAGAGGAGTTCGACGCGATTACCGTCGGCCTGGCCTCGCCGGACAAGATCCGTTCCTGGTCCTATGGCGAAGTGAAGAAGCCCGAGACCATCAACTACCGCACCTTCAAGCCGGAGCGCGATGGTCTGTTCTGCGCCAAGATCTTCGGACCGGTGAAGGACTACGAGTGCCTGTGCGGCAAGTACAAACGACTCAAGCATCGTGGCGTGATCTGCGAGAAGTGCGGCGTCGAGGTGACCCTGTCGAAAGTGCGCCGCGAGCGCATGGGGCATATCGAGTTGGCCAGCCCGGTCGCACACATCTGGTTCCTGAAGAGCCTGCCCAGCCGCCTCGGCATGGTGCTCGACATGACCCTGCGCGACATCGAGCGCGTGCTCTATTTTGAAGCCTTCGTGGTGGTCGAGCCGGGCATGACCATGCTCAATCGTGGACAGCTGCTCACCGAGGACGACTATCTCGCCAAGGTCGAAGAGTATGGCGACGACTTCGACGCCGCGATGGGCGCGGAAGGCATCCGCGAACTGCTGCGCACGCTCGATCTGAACCACGAAGTCGAGAAGCTGCGCGGTGAGCTGGAAAGCACGGGCTCCGAAGCGAAGGTGAAGAAGTTCTCCAAGCGCTTGAAGGTGCTTGAGGCTTTCCAGGCGTCCGGCATCAAGCCCGAGTGGATGATCCTCGAAGTGCTGCCGGTGCTGCCGCCCGACCTGCGTCCGCTGGTGCCGCTGGACGGCGGTCGTTTCGCGACCTCCGACCTGAATGACCTCTACCGTCGGGTGATCAACCGCAACAACCGCCTGAAGCGCCTGCTGGAGCTGAAGGCGCCCGAGATCATCGTGCGCAACGAGAAGCGCATGCTGCAGGAAGCCGTCGACTCGCTGCTCGACAACGGCCGCCGCGGCAAGGCCATGACCGGCGCCAACAAGCGTCCGCTGAAGTCGCTGGCCGACATGATCAAGGGCAAGGGCGGCCGCTTCCGCCAGAACCTGCTCGGCAAGCGCGTCGACTACTCGGGCCGTTCGGTCATCGTGGTCGGTCCGCAGCTCAAGCTGCACCAGTGCGGCCTGCCCAAGCTGATGGCGCTGGAACTGTTCAAGCCCTTCATCTTCAACAAGCTGGAGCTGATGGGTCTCGCGACGACCATCAAGCAGGCCAAGAAGATGGTGGAATCGCAGGAACCGGTGGTGTGGGACATCCTCGAAGAGGTGATCCGTGAGCATCCGGTGATGCTCAACCGCGCGCCGACGCTGCACCGCCTCGGCATCCAGGCTTTCGAGCCGGTGCTGATCGAAGGCAAGGCCATCCAGCTGCATCCGCTGGTGTGCGTGGCCTTCAACGCCGACTTCGACGGTGACCAGATGGCCGTCCACGTGCCGCTGTCGCTGGAAGCGCAGATGGAAGCCCGCACCCTGATGCTGGCCTCCAACAACGTGCTGTCGCCGGCCAACGGCGAGCCGATCATCGTGCCGTCGCAGGATATCGTGTTGGGCCTGTACTACGCCACGCGCGAAGCCGTAAACGCCAACGGTGAAGGCATGCGCTTTGCCGATGTGTCCGAGCTGAAGCTCGCCTACGATACCGGTGCGGTGTCGCTGCATGCACGGGTTTCGGTGCGTCTGAAGACCGTCGAAGTGAGCGCCGAGGGCGAGCACAGCGACAAGATTGCGCGCTATGACACGACTGCCGGCCGTGCGCTGTTGTCCGAAATCCTGCCCCCGGGGCTGCCCTTCTCGGTTATCGACAAGCCGCTGAAGAAGAAGGAAATCTCGAAGCTGATCAACGTCTCTTTCCGCCGTTGCGGTCTGAAGGAGACGGTGGTGTTCGCGGACAAGCTGATGCAGTTCGGCTTCACGCTGGCCACGCGCGCAGGCATCTCCATCGCGGTGAAGGACATGCTGGTGCCGACGGCCAAGGAAGAGCTGATCCGTGCCGCCGAGGCGGAGGTGAAGGAAATCGCCCAGCAGTATGCCTCCGGTCTGGTGACCGACGGCGAGCGCTATAACAAGGTGGTGGATATCTGGGGCCGCTCCGGTGACCAGGTGGCCAAGGCGATGATGGATCAGCTCGGGCAGGAAGATGTGCTCGACGCTGAAGGCAACACGGTCAAGCAGGAGTCGTTCAACTCCATCTACATGATGGCCGACTCCGGCGCACGGGGTTCCGCTGCGCAGATCCGCCAGTTGGCCGGCATGCGGGGCCTGATGGCCAAGCCGGACGGTTCGATCATCGAGACACCGATTACCACCAACTTCCGCGAAGGCCTGAACGTTCTGCAGTACTTCATCTCGACGCACGGCGCCCGTAAGGGTCTGGCCGATACCGCGCTGAAGACCGCGAACTCCGGTTACCTGACCCGCCGTCTGGTGGATGTGACCCAGGATCTGGTGGTGACCGAGGACGACTGCGGCACGCGCGAAGGCTTCGCGATGAAGGCTCTGATCGAGGGCGGCGAAGTGGTCGAGCCTCTGCGTGAGCGCATCCTGGGTCGGGTCTGCGTGGAAGACCTGGTTGATCCGGATACGCAGGAAACCGTGATCGAGGCGGGCACGCTGCTCAGCGAGGATGCCGTCGAGCTGATCGACAGCCTTGGCATCGACGAAGTCAAGGTGCGTACCGCGCTCACCTGCGCCACCCGCTACGGTATCTGCGCCAAGTGCTATGGCCGCGATCTGGGCCGGGGCAACATGGTGAACGTCGGCGAAGCCGTGGGCGTCATCGCAGCCCAGTCGATTGGTGAGCCGGGCACGCAGCTGACCATGCGTACCTTCCACGTCGGGGGGGCCGCATCGCGGGCGGCGGCGGCCAGTGGTGTTGAAGCCAAGTCGGCCGGTACCATCCGCTTTGCCGGCAACATGCGCTATGTGACCAACGCGAAGGGCGAGAAGGTGGTGATTGCCCGCTCCGCCGAGGTGGTGGTGGCCGATGAAATGGGCCGCGAGCGCGAACGTCACAAAATGCCGTACGGTGCGACGATGTTTGTCGATGACGGCATGGCGATCAAGGCCGGACAGCAACTTGCTGCATGGGATCCGCACACCCGTCCGATCATCACCGAGTACGCAGGGACGGTGAAGTTCGAGAACGTTGAGGACGGCGTTACCGTTGCCAAGCAGATCGACGATGTGACCGGCCTGTCAACGCTGGTCGTCATCGATGCGAAGCGCCGCACGTCTACCACCTCCGGCAAGGGCGTGCGTCCGCAGGTGAAGCTGCTCGACGAGAACGGCGAAGAGATCAAGATCGCTGGCACCGACCACTCGGTGGCCATCACCTTCCAGGTCGGCTCCCTGATTACCGTGAAGGACGGCCAGCAGGTCAGCGTGGGCGATGTGCTCGCACGTATCCCGCAGGAATCGGCGAAGACCCGCGACATTACCGGTGGTCTGCCGCGTGTGGCCGAACTGTTCGAAGCCCGTTCGCCCAAGGATGCCGGCGTGCTGGCCGAGTACACCGGCACGGTGTCGTTCGGCAAGGACACCAAGGGCAAACAGCGTCTGGTCATTACCGAGCCGGATGGTGTGGCACATGAGTTCCTGATTCCGAAGGACAAGCACCTGATGGTGCACGACGGCCAGGTGGTGAACAAGGGCGAACTGATCGTGGACGGTCCGGCCGATCCGCACGACATTCTGCGTCTGCAGGGTATTCCGGCTTTGGCCCGTTACATCATCGACGAAGTGCAGGACGTGTATCGTCTGCAAGGCGTGAAGATCAATGACAAGCACATTGAGGTGATCGTTCGTCAGATGTTGCGCCGTGTCGTCATTACCGATCCGGGCAACAGCCGCTTCATTCGCGAGGAGCAGGTCGAGCGCTCGGACGTGTTGACCGAAAACGAGAAGCTGGAGAAGGAAGAGAAGTTGCCCGCTCAGTACGAGAACATTCTGCTGGGCATCACGAAGGCTTCGCTGTCGACCGACTCCTTCATTTCGGCAGCCTCCTTCCAGGAAACCACGCGCGTGCTGACCGAAGCTGCCATCATGGGCAAGCGGGACGATCTGCGTGGCCTGAAGGAAAACGTGATCGTGGGTCGTCTGATTCCTGCCGGTACCGGCATGGCCTATCACCGTACCCGCAAGTCGCAGAAGGCAGGGGTCGATCTTGCCGCCGAGCATGCCTGGGCGGAGATCACCCGTGAGGGGCCGGAGGAGGTTTCCGCTGACTCCCGCGACGCAGAAGCTAGTTGACTGCCACTTGCCAAGCGTAATAGAATCCGGCTTCTCTACGCGGACTGACCAATCGTAGTCAGTCGCAGCCGGAATAATCCACCCGAGGCGGCCATCATGGCTGCCTTGGTTTATTTGGAAATTCTCAAGCTATGCCAACAATTAATCAGCTCGTCCGCAATCCGCGGGAAAAAGTGGTCGCCAAAAGCAAGGTGCCGGCGCTCGAGGCGTGTCCTCAGAAGCGTGGCGTGTGCACTCGTGTGTATACGACGACCCCGAAGAAGCCGAACTCGGCGTTGCGTAAGGTAGCCAAGGTGCGCCTGACCAACGGTTTCGAGGTCATTTCGTATATCGGTGGTGAAGGCCACAACCTGCAGGAGCACTCGGTCGTGTTGATCCGTGGTGGTCGTGTCAAGGACTTGCCGGGTGTGCGTTATCACATCGTGCGCGGTTCGCTGGATCTGCAGGGCGTCAAGGACCGCAAGCAGTCGCGCTCGAAGTACGGCGCGAAGCGTCCGAAGAAAGCCTGATTTACGCAATCCACAGACTAGCAAGAGGTTGTCATGCCCCGTCGTCGCGAAGTACCCAAGCGTGAAATTCTGCCCGATCCCAAGTTCGGTTCGCAGGATGTCTCCAAATTCATCAATGTGATCATGCAGTCCGGCAAGAAGTCGGTTGCAGAGCGCATCGTCTATGGTGCTTTCGAGCACATTTCCACCAAGTCCGGAAAAGATCCGGTTGAGGTGTTTACGAGTGCAATCGGCAATGTGAAGCCGGTGGTTGAAGTCAAGAGCCGTCGTGTCGGTGGCGCCAACTATCAGGTTCCTGTTGAAGTGCGTCCGTCCCGCCGCATGGCACTGTCGATGCGCTGGCTGCGCGAAGCTGCCCGCAAGCGTGCCGAGAAGTCGATGGCGCAGCGTTTGGCTGGCGAGTTGCTTGAGGCCGCTGAAGGTCGTGGTGCAGCCATGAAGAAGCGTGACGAAGTGCACCGCATGGCTGAAGCCAACAAGGCGTTCTCGCACTACCGCTTCTGATTCGATCTCGGTAGTGTCGAATTCGGGCCCTGGTAAGGGCTCGATTGTTATTCAGTGTCAATCGAATGCGTGCGTTGAGCGCGCAGCAACAGAAGGTAGAACAACGTGGCCCGCAAGACTCCCATCGAGCGTTACCGGAATATCGGTATCTCGGCTCATATCGACGCCGGCAAGACGACTACGACCGAGCGTATCCTGTTTTACACCGGCGTGAGCCATAAGCTCGGTGAAGTGCATGATGGTGCAGCGACGACTGACTGGATGGCGCAAGAGCAGGAACGGGGGATCACCATTACCTCCGCAGCAGTGACCTGCTTCTGGAAGGGCATGGACCAGTCCTATCCCGAACATCGCTTCAACATCATCGACACCCCGGGGCACGTGGACTTCACCATCGAAGTGGAGCGCTCCATGCGTGTGCTCGACGGCGCGTGCATGGTGTACTGCGCCGTGGGTGGTGTGCAGCCGCAGTCGGAAACCGTATGGCGTCAGGCAACCAAGTACAAGGTGCCCCGTCTGGCTTTCGTGAACAAGATGGACCGCTCCGGTGCCAACTTTTTCAAGGTGTATGAGCAGATGAAGACTCGTCTGCAGGCCAATCCGGTGCCGGTGGTGGTGCCGATCGGTGCTGAAGACACCTTCAAGGGTGTGGTCGATCTGCTCAAGATGAAGGCCATCCTGTGGGATGAGGCTTCCCAGGGCATGAAGTTTGACTATGCCGAAGTGCCCGCCGAACTGGCGGAAACCGTCGCGAAGTGGCGTGCCAACATGGTTGAGGCGGCTGCCGAGGCTTCCGAAGACCTGATGAACAAGTACCTTGAGGAAGGCGAGCTTTCCGAAGAGGAGGTCATCGAGGGGCTGCGTCTGCGTACCCTGGCGTGCGAAATCCAGCCGATGCTGTGCGGCACCGCCTTCAAGAACAAGGGTGTGCAGCGCATGCTCGACGCGGTCATCCAGTATCTGCCTTCTCCGATCGACATTCCTCCGGTTGCCGGCGTGGATGACGACGAGAAGGAAGTTGTGCGTTACGCCAAGGATGACGAGAAGTTTGCGGCGCTGGCATTCAAGCTGATGACCGACCCGTTCGTGGGTCAGCTGACCTTCATCCGCGTGTATTCCGGTGTGCTCGAGTCGGGCAGCACCGTGCTGAACTCGGTGAAGAACAAGAAAGAGCGTATCGGGCGCATCCTGCAGATGCACGCCAACGATCGTGAAGAAATCAAGGAAGTGCTGGCGGGCGACATCGCCGCTGTGGTCGGCCTGAAAGATGTGACCACGGGTGAGACGCTGTGCGATCTGAGTGCCCCGGTCATTCTCGAGCGCATGGTTTTCCCGGATCCGGTGATTCACGTTGCCGTCGAGCCGAAGACCAAGGGCGATCAGGAAAAGATGGGTATCGCACTGGGTCGTCTGGCCGCAGAAGATCCGTCCTTCCGTGTGCGTACCGACGAAGAATCCGGTCAGACCATCATCTCCGGCATGGGCGAGCTGCACCTGGAAATCATCGTTGATCGCATGAAGCGTGAATTCAACGTTGAAGCCAACGTGGGTGCGCCGCAGGTTGCCTATCGCGAAACCATCCGCAAGGCAATTACCGATGTCGAAGGCAAGTTCGTCAAGCAGTCTGGCGGTCGCGGTCAGTATGGTCACGTGGTGATCAATCTCGAGCCGTCCGAGCAGGGCAAGGGTTACGAGTTCGTCGATGCGATCAAGGGCGGTGTTGTGCCGCGCGAATACATCCCGGCGGTGGACAAGGGTATTCAGGAAACCCTGCCGAACGGTGTGCTGGCGGGCTTCCCGGTGGTTGACGTGAAGGTCACGCTGCAGTTCGGTTCGTACCACGATGTTGACTCGAACGAAAATGCGTTCAAGATGGCTGGTTCGATGGCCTTCAAGGAAGCGATGCGTCGTGCCAGTCCGGTGCTGCTCGAGCCGATGATGGCGGTGGTGGTCGAGACCCCCGAAGAGTACATGGGCAACGTGATGGGTGATCTCTCCGGTCGTCGTGGCATCGTCCAGGGGATGGACGACATTCCTGGTGGCATGAAAGAGATCAAGGCTGAAGTGCCGTTGGCCGAAATGTTCGGCTATGCAACCCAGCTGCGCTCGCTGACCCAGGGTCGGGCCACCTACTCGATGGAATTCAAGCATTACTCGGAAGCGCCGAAGAGCGTTGCCGAAGCAGTCATCAACAATCGTAAGTAACAACTGTCTTCTAGTGAGGATCTGAGACATGGCAAAAGGCAAGTTTGAGCGGACGAAACCGCACGTGAACGTTGGCACGATCGGCCACGTTGACCACGGCAAGACCACGCTGACCGCAGCGATCACGACCGTGCTGACCAAGAAGTTCGGTGGCGAAGCGAAAGACTATGCGTCG
>WPCI01370533.1_pt1 | contig 16654 bp, 15 predicted proteins | sample 5399871 | NCBI WGS metagenome assembly WPCI01 (sample SAMN12869469, study PRJNA574797) | sludge metagenome | isolation source: wastewater treatment of pH7 | place: China:Beijing | collected 2019-05-20
GGCAGGCGCCGGCGGCACCGGTGTTCCGCCCGACGGCGGCGTCGGGCCATCGCCGGTGCTGCGCAGGAAGTGGCGCCGCGCCGAGATGCAGCCGAGCGGGATGACGACGAGGGTCAGGAAGGTCGCGACCAGCGAGCCGAACAGAAGCGACACAGCCATGCCCTGGAAGATCGGGTCGGACAGGAGCACCATCGAGCCGATGACCAGGGCGAGCGCGGTGATCAGGATCGGGCGCAGGCGCACCTGCGCGGCGAGCGTGATGGCCTGCTGCACGGTCAGCCCTTCGGCCACCTTCGGCCGTGCGAACTCCACCAGGAGGATCGAGTTGCGCACGATGATGCCGGCAAGCGCGATGAACCCGATCATCGAGGTCGCGGTGAAATCGGCGCCGAGCATCCAGTGGCCCGGAATGATGCCGATCAGCGTCAGCGGGATCGGCGCCATGATGATGAGCGGAAGCAGGAAGGTGCGGAACTCCGCCACCACCAGGATGTAGATCAGCACCAGCGCCGCCATGAAGGCGATGCCCATGTCACGGAATGTCACGTAGGTGACTTCCCACTCGCCGTCCCACTTGAAGCCGAGCGTGTCGGTCGAGCCGGGGCGCGAGAAGAAATTGCCCGAGATCGTCGACCCGTCGGGCGCCGTGTAGTCCTTGAGCGCCGATTCCACGGCCAGCATGCCGTAGAGCGGCGCGCCCATCTTGCCCAGCACGTCGGCGGTCACATACTCGACCGCGCGCAGATCCTTGTGGAAGATCGGCTGGCCGACGGCCTTCGGGGTGAAATGGCCAAGCTCGCCGAGCGGGACGAGTGTGCCGGACTGGCTGCGCACCGGCAGCACCAGCAGGTTGCCGAGATTGACGCGGGTGGCCAGCGGCACCTGCAGCACGATGACGGCCTGCTCGAGGTTGCGCGGGCTCTGCAGCGGCCCAACCTCGAAGCCGCCGGTCGCCATCACGATCTCGCGGTTGATGTCCTCGACCGAGACCCCGTACATCGACGCCCGCAGCCGGTCGACCGCGAACTCGATGCGCTGGTGCGGCGCTTCCAGGAAGGTGCCGACATCCGCCATGTCCGGCGTGCGCTTCATGATCTCGAACAGGTCGGCGGCAACGTGGCGGCGCAATTCCGGCGTCGGTCCGTACAGCTCCACCACGACCGGCGCGAGCACCGGCGGTCCGGGAGGCGCCTCGGCGATCGTCAGCCGGGCGCCGAGCGCCTGGGCGAGCGGCGTGAGCGTGTCGCGCACCTGGACCGCCACGTCGTGGCTAGAGCGATGCCGCTCGGCCTTGTCGGCAAGCTGGATCGCAATGTCGCCCTGCCAGGCGGCCTGGCGCATGAAATAGTGGCGCACGAGGCCGTTAAAGTTGAACGGCGAGGCTGTGCCGACATAGGTCTGGAAGGCGATGACCTCCGGAATGCGCTTCAGTTCGGAGCCGAGCTGCGTGGCGAGGTTGGCCGTCACGAACAGGTCGGTGCCTTCCGGCATATCGATGACCACCTGCATTTCCGACTTGTTGTCGAAGGGCAGCATCTTGAAGGCGACCATCTTCAGCGGGAACAGCGCGACCGCGCCGAGCATCGCCGCGACGATGGCAAGCAGCGTCAGCTTGCCGAGGAACGGCGAGCGCATGATCGGCACGATGGCCTTGTCGTACATGCGCGCAATGAGGACGGTCTGGCGATGCTCCGCCTCGGCGGCTCGCTTCAGCGCGCTCATCTTCGGCTTGAGCTTGGCCGCCAGCCACGGCACGAACGCGAAGGCGGCGATCAGCGAGAAGATCATGGCCGCCGACGACAGCACCGGGATCGGCAGCATGTAGGGGCCCATCATGTCGGACACGAAGCCCATGGGCAGCAGCGCCGCGACTACGGTGAAGGTGGCCAGGATCGTCGGGTTGCCGACCTCATCCACCGCATCGGCGGTTTCCGCATCGTCGGTTCGGCCGGACTCCAGCCAGCGCCTGTAGATGTTCTCGACCACGACGATGGCGTCGTCGACCAGGATGCCGATGGCAAAGACCAGCGCGAACATCGACACGCGGTTGATGGTGAAGTCGAGCACGTAGGCGACCGCAAGCGACATCAGCAGCACCACCGGGATGGTGATGAGCACGATGATCGCCGGGCGCATGCCCATGGCCAGGAACGCCAGCACCGTCACGAGCGCCGAGACGATGAACAGCTTGAAGATGAGGTGCGTGACCTTGTCCTTCGCCGTGGCGCCGTAGTCGCGCGACACCGTCACCGTCACGTCGGACGGGATGAGCGTCGCCTTCATCGCCTCGAGTTCGTCAAGCAGCGCCACCGCCACGTCGACGCCGTTGGTGCCGCGCTTCTTGGCGACGGCCACGGTCACGGCCGGCGCGGAGGTGAAATTGCCGTCGGCGCCGCGCACCGTGTTTTCCACGATGACCTTCGTATCGGATTCGCCATGGCGCACGGTGCCGATGTCGCGCAGGAACACCGGACGGTTCTCGCGCACGGCGACCACCAGTTCGCCGATCTCGGCTTCCGTCTTCAGGAAGTCGCCGGTGTAGATGGAGAACCAGTAGTTCCCGTCGACCACGTCGCCGGCCGGCACCCGCTGGTTCGCCGCCATGATCGCGTGCGCGATCTGGCCGAGGGTCAGTTGGTGCGAGGAGAGCTTGGCCGGATCGATCTCCACGCGCATCTGCTCGAAGCTGCCGCCGGTGACGAAGCTCTGGCCGGTGTCGGGCAGTGCCTTGAAGCGCTGCTGCACGTCGAGGCCGAGCTTGCGCAATTGCACCTGGTCGAGCGACGGCGACGACAGCGTCACGGTCACGACCGGCACGTCGTCGATGCTCTTCGGCTTGACCAGCGGCGGCATCACCCCCTTCGGGATGAGGTCCATGTGCGACTGGAGCTTGTCGTAGAGCTTGACCAGCGACGGCTCCATCTCCTCGCCGACGTCGAAGCGCACCGTCACCATCGACATGCCGTCGTGCGACATGGAGTAGACATGCTTGACGCCCGACAGCTCAGACATCAGCCGCTCCAGCGGCTCGGAGATCAGGTTCGCGACTTCCGTCGCCTCCGCCCCCGGATAGGCCACCAGGATGTCGACCATCGGCACCGAGATCTGCGGGTCTTCCTCGCGCGGCGTGATGGCCGTGCCGAGCGTGCCGATCAGGAAGAAAGCGATGAGCAGCAGCGGCGTCAGCGGCGACTTGATGAAGTAGCTCGCCATCCGGCCGGCAATGCCGGCGCCGTGTCCGGCGGGCCTTGCGCTGGCAGCGTGTCCGGATGTCATGGTGTCACTCATTCCGAACCGCCCCCCGCCCGCTCAGTAGCGCCGTTCGGCCGGCGCGCCGGACTTCAGGTGCGGCGCCGGGTTGAGGATCACGGATTCGCCGACCCGCAGGCCGGAGAGCACCGCGGTGCGGTCGCCCTGCTGGTCGCCGAGGCGCAGCACGCGCATGTCGACGATCCCGCGCTGGTCGACCACGAACGCGATCGGCAGGCTGCCGCGATAGGCCACGGCGGCGGTCGGAATGGCCGGCGCCAGCGCTCCCGCATTGCCCTCGGCGCCCTGCGCGATCCAGGCCACGACATACATGCCCGGCGCGGCGGCCGTGCCGGCCGGCAGCGCCAACTTCACCGTGACGGTGCGCTGCGCGTCCGAGGCGGAGGGGAAAATCTGGCCCACCGTCGACCACAGGTTCTGCGAGCCGATGGTGACGGGCACCTGGTCTCCGGCCTTCAGATTGACAACCTGGGCGGCCGGCACTTCGATGCGTGCATCGAGCGCGTCGACATCGGCAAGGTCAGCCAGCGGCTGTCCGGGCTGCACGACATCGCCGACCCGCACATGCCGCTTCATGATCACGGCGGAGATCGGCGCCACGGCGCGGCGGTCGCGCAGCCGCGCGTCCAGTGCGTCGATGCGCGATTGCGCGCCCGCCAGCCCTGCCATGCGGCGCTCGTAGTCGGCGCGATGATTGTTGATGGCCGCCGGCCCGCGCTGCGCCTGCGCTTGCGTCATCATCGGCCCGTACGGATTGCCGAACGGCATGTTCTGGCCACCGGACATGCCGGGGAACATGCCGCCCATGAACGACTGCGCCATGTTGTAGAACGGCACCGTCATCCGCTCGTAGGCGTCCTGGGCCGGTCCGCCCATCGGCGAAGTCGGCTGGCCATAGAGGTTCTGATAAAGCTGCGTTTGCGCGTTCTGGGCGTCGGCCATCTCGCCCGACAATGCCGCCCAGGCCGAGCGATATTCCGGCGCCAGCGCATCCTCGTCGAGGGCCACGACAAGCTGCCCCGCGCTGATGCGCTCGCCTTCCTGGCCGGCCACGAAGGTCACGCGGCCGGGCCCCTGAGCGGTCAGCCGCACGCTGGTGCGCGCCTCGACATAGCCGCCGAGCCGCACACGCGCCGCGGCGGGCATTTCCGTCACCTGCGCAACTGCTTCCGAAGGTCCGCGCGGCGCGGCGATCGGTCCGGGAGCGGCGGGCGGCGCCTCGTGGCTGCCCCCCATCCACCACACGACCGCACCGCCGATCATCGCCGCCACGACGAAGGACAACAGCCTGACTACGGAGGACATCATGCGCGTCTACCCTCTACTCGACACACGCATACGCGGCGCTGGAGTTGCTCTCAGACGCGACCCATCACCGTGAAGCTCTTGATGAACGGTCCGGCCATGGCGGGGTTCTTGATCATCGCGCCATAGTCGCCGGATTTGAATTTCAGCTTGCCTGTCGTGTAGGCCATCCCGAGGGCCATCATGCCGAGGCCGCCGGAAACCCACTTCTTCCAGTCGGCTTCCGAAGCGCGCAGGTCCCAGTTGAGCGGCTGGCCGTCATATGCGCCCGCGCCGGTCACATAGCCATTCTCGACCTTGATATATCCGCGCGCCTTGTCTTCGCCTTCGAAGCCATAGCCGATCGTCGAGTTGAAACCGATTTTCGCAAGCGCGTCGCCGAGATCGGGCTCGTCGTTCCACGCGTTGCCGAAGTCCACCATCCAGTCGTCGGAAAACAATGCCGGCATAGCCGCCTCCTCCTTGCATCCGGCTCCCTCAGCCGGACCGTCACCCTGTCCCAAGCGCGATCACTCGCGGTATTTTTGTGCGACGGCCTGGAATTCCGCACCGGCGCTTTTTGTTATCTCTAAATATGCATATCTTTGAATGAGTGTCAAGGGCGTCGGCGCATAAGGCGTTGTGCAATCGTGCTTTTCCTGAATGTAAGACTAACAATTCCAAAGAATCAAGTCTGCAACAATAATACTTTTATTCAAATTTTAAATAAATACGGAAACAAAGCTGTCGAATTCAATGCATAGGAATAGAATCAAGAATTTGGATATCACAGAAATACGTAAAGCTACGATAAAATCGTTTTGATAGACAAATTTCACGTGCACATGAGCCGGATAACTTTGAATTATAGCTTGTATTGTGTCGCACTGCTTCGAGGGCCGGCAGTCCGGGCCCGTGACGAGACAGCTTTCTGCAACCTGCAAATGTTGCCGGCTCGCTCGTGGCGAGCGCTGATGTTAGACGTTCGTCTGTTTACGTTAATATATCAGTCGGCGAATGGACGCACGGTGCTATTCCCAGAGCGTGACGTCCTGCCCGGCAGCGCGCAGGCGCTCGCGCCGCTCCACGATGTAGTCCTGGAAATGCGCGTGCCTGTAGCTGTCGCTGGCCACATAGTCGAACATCGAGGCGAAGTGGAACGGCTTGAAATAACCCGGCATCACCGCCGCCACCGCCTGGTTGCCCGGCTTGCCGGCGGGATCGGCATCCTTGGCAAAGAACATCAGGGTCGGCGTGAACGCCACGCCCCATTTGCGCGCCAGCGCGCGCTCCTCCATCGCCTCGCCGTCCATGTCGGTCACCGCGCGCGAGCCGCGCAGGTCGATCTGGACCACGTTGAAATTGGCCTGCACCAGTTCGACGATGTCGGCGCGGCGGAAATTGACCTCGTGCATCTCGCGGCAATAGGGACATCCGGCCTGTTCGAAGATCACCACCAGACCCTTGCCTGCCGCCTTGGCCTCCGCCAGGTCCTCTCCGAGATCAAGAAAGGAGTTGAGGAACCAGCTCTGCACATGCAGGCCGTTGTCACCGACCTGCGGCTCGTCCAGCAGTTCTGCCGCCATGACTGCGGGCGGCGCGATCAGGAACAGTGTCAGGGCGACGGCGGCAAGCAGGCGGTTCATGGCGGGCCTCCCGGGAACTTCGTGTCAGTCTAACACGCACGCCCGCATGTTCAGGCGCGCCTTGTCCGCATCGCGCATCACATCGGCGTGATTGTGGCGCACGCCGCTCAGATCATGCGCTCGAACAGGCGGATGCCGAGAAACCCGCCGACGATGATCGCGGCAAGCGCGATGAACGAACCGAGCGCCAGCGTCGACACGCCGGTCATGCCCTGCCCGATCGTGCAGCCGAGCGCCACCACGCCGCCAATGCCCATCAGCGCCGCGCCGCCGAGATTGCGCATGAGATCGGCACGGTCGGCAAAGCCGGCCCAGGCGAACCGCTTCGACAGCATCGCGCCTGCAAACGCGCCGAGGATGACGCCGAGCGCGCTTGCCACGCCGAACTCCGGCACCGGCGCGGCGGTGTAGCGCATCAGCCAGTCGAGCGTGTCGCCGGCCGGCCGTACGAAGGTCAGCGACTGCAGCGCCAGCGGCTCCGACGCCAGTTCGTCATAGGCAAGCCCGGTCAGCATCCAGCCTGCCGCCACGCACAGACCGAAGATGATCGCCGCCGCGATCGCACCATGTGCCTTGCGGAACCCGGCATCTGCGAAACAGTAGGCCAGCAACGCCAGCACGACGACGGCGGCCGCAATCGTCACGGCCGTTGCCGGTTCCATTCCGGTCATCGCCGCAAGCAGGTCGCCCAGGCCCTGTGTCGCCGCCTTTTCCGAAAGGTCAATCGTCAGCGGGTCGAGCAAGGCCACGCGCAGCGGCCCGAGGATGCCGCCGATCGTCATGTAGGCAAACAGCCCCATGACCAGGAGCACGATCAGCGAGCGCACGTCCCCAGCCCCCACACGCACCAGGTTGCGCGTCGCGCAACCGCCGCCGAACACCATGCCGATGCCGAACAGCAGTCCGCCGACGATGGCGCCTCCAAGCGGCAACGAGGCGGTCAGATACATCGAGCGGCTGACGTCGAACGCGCCCATGCGCTGAAGCACGAGCGTCGCTACGATCGCGACCGCGATGGACAGCATCCAGGTGCGGAAGCGCTTGGTATCGCCGAAGACATGGATGTCGTTGAGCGATCCCATCGTGCAGAAGTTCGACCGCTGCACGGTGAAGCCGAACACGATGCCAATGATCAGTCCGCCCCAGGCGATCGCTGACGGACCGGTTTCCACGAGCCAGGCGGCGAGATTTTCCATGTCGGCATTCCCCTCGGGATTCGATCCGTTCCGGCGTCAGGCCCGCACGTTCACCGAGCGGTTTTCCTCGATCGTGACCACCTTGTTCTTGGCCAGGTGGCTCTCCACCAGGTCCCAGACCGCCGGCCCCTCGACATTCTCGTTCACCGACGCCCAGCCCGCCACGACATAGGTCTTGGCCGGGTCGATGGTCTCGCCGGTGGAAAGCAGCGTCATGTCGGAAATGCGCGACCCGATCGGCTGGTTGATGTCGATCGTGTAACCCATGCCGCCCATGCGCACCATGTCGCCGCCCTGCTGGTAGTAGGGATCGGGATTGAACAGATTGTCGGCGACGTCTTCCATGACGTCCTTGATCGTCTGGCCGGTCATCTCGTTGCGATAGACCTGCGGGTAGCTCATCGCCGTGGCGTTGTAGACATCCTCCAGCGTGATTGCCGCGCCGGGGATCAGCGACGTGCCCCACCGGAATCCCGGCGACAGCGCGATCTGCGCATCGCGCTCCGAGATCAGCGCCTGGCAGATCAGGTCGTCGAAGGTGCCGTTGAAATTGCCGCGCCGGTAGAGAAGCGTTTCGGTGCGCCCCAGTTCGCGCTTCAGCTCCGCCTCGTGCGGCGCGCGCACGTTGGCGATCAGCGCCGCCATGTCGGCATCCGGCGTGATCACGTCGGAAAACACCGGGATCAGGCGGTAGCGGAATCCCTTCACCTCGCCGCCGGAGACATCGAGATCGAGGCGCGAGATGAACTTGCCGTTGGAACCCGATGCGATCAGCATCGTCTTGCCGACCATCACCGGTTCCGGCAGCGCGTCGTGGGTATGGCCGGTCAGGATCACGTCGATGCCCGGCACGCGCGCGGCGAGCTTGCGGTCAACGTCGAAGCCGTTGTGCGACAGCAGCACCACCAGTTCCGCGCCGGCGTCGCGCGCTTCCTGCACGTTGGCCGCCACATCCTCCTCGCGGATGCCGAAGGAGAGGTTCGGGAACATCCATCGCGGGTTGGCAATCGGCGTATACGGGAAGGCCTGGCCGACCACGGCGACCTTGACCCCGCCCTTCTCGAACATCTTCCAGGCCTCGAAGGCCGGCTCGTTCCACTCGCTGTCGTAGATGTTGCCGCCCAGGAACGCGAACGGCAATCCGTCGACGATCTCCTTCACCCGGTCGATGCCGAGCGTGAATTCCCAGTGCGACACCATGGCCTCGGGGCCGAGCGCGTTCATCAGCTCGACCATGTCGGCGCCATTGCTCTTGTGCGCCGTGTAGGATCCCTGCCAGGTGTCGCCGCCGTCGAGCAGCAGCACCTTGTCGCCGCGTTCGGCCCGGATGCGCTTCACGATCGTGGCGATACGGTCGAGCCCGCCCATGCGCCCGTAGGTGCCGGCGAGTGCTGAAAAGTCCTCTGAGGTCAGCGCATAGGCGTGCGGGCTGCCGGGCTCGATGTTGTAGAGCTTGAGGAAATCCGCGCCGGTCACGTGCGGCGGCAGGCCCCTGGCCTCGCCGACACCGAGATTGATCGACGGCTCGCGGAAATGGATCGGCATCAATTGCGCATGAATGTCGGTAACATGCACCAGCGTGACGTTGCCGAACGCCTCGCTGGCAAGGAGTTCGTCCTCCGTCAGCGCCTGCGCCGCGGCTGCCCGGCTCCAGCGCCCGGCCATGCCGCTGCCGGCAAGCGCGGAAAGGGCAACTGTGGCGGTCAGGAACTCGCGTCGGGAAAACATCGCTGTGGCCTTTGCGCAAGCGGCCGGCCCCGGCTGAATTGTTGCCGGCCGGAAGGAAACGGGGCCGGGCGCGCCCGCGGCGCGCCCGGATTGCGTTCGATTACTGGCGGACTGCCGGCGTCTCGACCGAAAGGCCGGTGCCGCGCCAGGCGACATAGACCTCGAGCGCCATCAACTCGTCCGAGAACGCCTTCGGGATGACAGCGCGCGTATCGCGGATGCAGCCGCGGAAACGGTTGTGGATCGAGTTGTTGCCGTCCTTCAGGCGATAGGTCGGGAAGCCGTTGGTCTGCCCCTGGCTCAGATGGTCGGCGCGGATCATCTTGCCCATGAGGTCTTCATGGCAGTTGGAGCACGACAGGTTCAGCTGCCCGGTGCGGGTGTAGTAGAGCTCCTTGCCCTTCTCCCACCAGGTCTGCATGCCGCCTTCCTTGATGTCGATCCCCATCGGGATGCCGAGCGACTGGTGCTTGATGTAGGCCGTCAGCGCCACCTGGCCGCCCTTGTCGAACTCCCAGGCCTCCGCGCCCATCTGCTCGGTGCGGCACTTGTTGATCTGAAGTTCGATGTTGATCGGGCGCTTGGAGGCCTCGTCCCACTTCGGATAGCGCGCGCCGACGCCCTTCATGCTTTCGGCCGCCTCGTTGTGGCAGGAGGCGCACGACTTTCCGGCCGTGCCTTCCACCTTGTTCCAGTAGCCTTCGCCCTCGCTCACCATCAGCATGCCCGGGTTGGCGAACGAATCCGCCTCCAGAGCGCGCGTTTCGGCCTCGCGGAACAGCCATCCGGACAGGACCTCCTTGAACGGATGCCCTTCCGGCGCCGGTGCGCGCAGGATGATGTCGGTGCCGTCGATGTTCAGCGTGGCGTCGATCGGATCCGCGTGCGCGGCCGTGATTGCAGCGACCCCTGCCATTAGTCCCAGAAGAACGGTCTTCATGGGCTCCTCCCTCGGTTGTATGCGTTCATCCGTTGATCTGAAGCCTGGGCGCGCCGGTCCTCCGCCGGCGCGGCTTCATTTCACCGTGATCGGCTTCTCGTCGGTATAGACCGTCCCGTCATCGTCCACCCAGGCGAACTTGAACGTACCGCTCTCGGCGACCTTCGCCTTGAATTCGAAGTACGGGTTGGCCGAGACCGCCGGGTCGATGTCGCAGGCGAACACCGGCTTGCCGTTGAACTCGCAGGTGAACTTGTTGATGATCTTGCGCGGGATGACGTTGCCGTCCTTGTCCTTGCGCTGCCCCGATTCCATCGTGTGGCTGATCAGCGTCTTGATGACGATGACTTCGCCTGCCGCGGCCGATTCCGGCACTTTCACGCGGGGTTTTGAATCTGCCATTGTCCTGTCCTTTCGTGTCCGCTCAGCCGCCGCAGCCGCCGATGGTCACCTTGACCTGTTTCTTGTCCATGAAGAACGACCCGTTCTTCATCTTGGCGATGGCGATGACATCCTGCGTCTTGGCCAACCGGATGCGGGACGTGGCCATGGCCTCGCCGCTCATCTCGGAAAAGTGGAACGTGGCGACCGCCGGGTTCGGATTGCCCGCCGCGATCAGCATGACCGCTTCGGCCACGTCGTCACCCGACATCGCGCTTTCCACACTCACCGTGACGGGCACGGTGTTGCCGTTTTCGGCGATTTCCGGCGCCGTCAGCGTGATCTTGCCGGCTTCCGCCGCCTTGCCGCCGGTGAAGTCCGCGATGCGCTTGTCGACATCGGCCTGTTCCGCACGCGCCGGACCGCTCCCCAGCCCGGTGAGGGCGAAGGCCGCGGCGCCAGCGGAGAAGGCCAGGGCCTGGCGTCTCGTGATGTTCATGGTTCAGTCTCCCGTGACTAGTCCTTGAGTGTGCCGAGATAGGCGACGATGTCCTCCACCTGCTGGGCGGAGAGCACCGTCTTGCCGACCGATTCCTCGCGGACATTGATGCCCACATCCAGCGTGTAGAAGCCCGGCATGACGGTCTGCGGCCCGAAGACCGCCTTGGAATTGACCAGGATGGCCCGCAGCTGCGCCGGCTCGTAGCGCCCGGCAACGCCGTTCATCTCCGGTCCGACATTGCCATGGAAAAGATCCTTGTTCATGGCCTTGTTGGCGTGGCAGGCAAGGCAGTTGCCGGCCTTGCTGTCCCGGAAGGCCTTGGCGCCTTCTTCCGGATTGCCCGGCTGGTCGGTCAGCGCCGCATCGACCTTGAGATCATTGAACTTGACGTCCGCGGGCGCGACTTCCGCCCAAGCCGCGGTGGCGACGATAAGCGCCAGCGCGGACAGACCCGTTACGGTCTTTCCACGGTTCATCGGGTTCCCTCCCTTATTTGCGCCTCGCCGCAACCCGAATGCGGCGGGCTCTCCTCCGTACGACGGGGAACGCTAGACAACGATTCCCCGGTGATCAATAGAAAAATTCAGATACGTCCAGTCCGCCGCGGTCATTCCGCGTCCAGCCGTCCCGCCGCGCGCAATTCGTTGATGATCCGCGCATGGTATTTCTGGAAGTGCTCGTCGCCCTCGTACCCTTTTTCGCGCACCCAGCGGAACATGTTGAGGAAGGTCCACTTGCCGAAGGCGCCGGGCATGACCTGCACCGCCGCTGCCGGCACCGGCCGGCCTGTCACCGGCTCTTCCGGCAAAAACACGATCGTCGGCGTGAACACGAAACCCCATTTGCGCGCCGCGGTCTTTTCCGTCAGCGTTTCGCCGTCGAGGTCGGTGACCTCCTCGTCGCCGAACATGTTGTATTGCACGACCTTGTAGTTGGCCTTGATGTAGTCGGCGACCTCCGGATCCGACAGGATCTTCTCGTGCATCTGCGCGCAATAGATGCAGCCGCGCTGCTCGAAGATGATGGCAAGCCGCTTGCCTTCGGCCTTCGCCGCCGCGATGTCTTCGGCGATGTCGCGGAAGGTGACGGTGAACCATTCGGTCTTGTGCAGGCCGTCGTCGCCGATCTCGGCGGCGCGCGCGGCGGTCGCCAGCAAAAGCAGGGCGGCAAAGACTGCGGTGATTTGTCTCAGCATCGTGGCATCCTATCCGATGGTCGAGAGGGCTGGGAAGGTTTCAAGCAGCCATTGCGATATGGCCGACATGCTGCCGGTCATGAACAGGATGCCCGTGACGACGAGCATGGCGCCCATCGCTTTTTCCACCTTGTCCATGTGCCGCTTGAACCGGCCGGCGAGTTTCAGGAACCGGCTGGCGAAGGCGCCGGCCAGAAGGAACGGCAGGCCGATTCCGAACGAATAGGCCGCCAGCAGCAGCGCGCCGCGCAGCGCCGAGCCCTCCGACCCCGCCACGAACAGGATCGCCGCGAGCACCGGCCCGACGCACGGCGTCCAGCCGAAGGCGAAGGCCAGACCCATCACATAGGCGCCCGCCGGCCCGGCCGGCTTGCTGCGCACCTGCACCCGCGCCTCGCGGAACAGCAGCCCGATGCGGAAGACGCCGAGGAAATGCAGGCCCATGATGAGGATCACTATCCCGGCGACGATCGACAGGATGTCGAAGTACTGCGCCAGCACCCTGCCCACCGTGCTTGCCGTGGCCCCGAGCATCACGAACACGGTGGAAAACCCGAGCACGAAGAACAATGCCGCCAGAAGAATGCGCCGCCTTGCCGTCGCATCGGCGTTCTCGTCGCCGAGCTCGTCGAAGGTGATGCCGGCCAACCACGCCAGGTAGGGCGGCACGATCGGCAGCACGCAGGGTGAGACAAAGGAAACAAGCCCCGCGATGAAGGCGGCGCCAAGGGTGATGTCCAGCACGGGCGCGGCCTCCCTCCGCCGGAACCGGTGTCCGGTCCCCTCCCTCGCCTGAAGGTTGCCGGAAATATGCCGCCTGCGCTATATGTCGTAAAGCCTCTTTTGCGGGAAACGCCGATGATCCGCCGCCTTGCTCTCGCGCTCGTCGCGATGCTGTCGACCCTTGGCGCCGCCAGCGCCGCCGAACTGGTCATGCTGTCGCAGCCCGGCTGCGCCTGGTGCCTGCGTTTCGAGCGCGAGATCGCACCGGCCTACGGCAAGACCGCGGAAGGCGCGCAGGCACCGCTGCGCAATGTCGACATCACCGGCGAATGGCCGGCGGATTTGCCGGACCTGCGCACCGACCGTTTCACCCCGACCTTCGTACTTGTCGACGATGGCCGCGAGATCGCCCGCATGCGCGGGTATGCGGGCGACGAGTTCTTCTGGTTCCTGCTCGGCGAGATGCTCGCCAAGCTGAAGCCGGGCGCCGCCACGGCCGGTTGAGGCCTACCCTTCCGCTGAAAACGCGTAGGCCCCGTCGCGGCGCTCGATCCGCCCCATTCCCGGTGCCGGCAGATGGTAGCCGATCACCCGGGCCCTGTCGGTCGCCAGCCGGTCAAGCAGCGCCATTCGGGTCTTGATTCCCTGCCCGCGGTCCTGGTCGGGACCGATCGGCCAGTCCGGCTTCTTCAGCGAGATCACCGCATTCGTCACCGCGTCGCCGATGACGATCACCGGCTCGCTGGCGCCATGGATCATGAACGACATGTGTCCGGGCGTGTGCCCCGACGTGTCGATGGCTTCCACGCCCGGCACCACTTCCGCACCCGGCTTGAACAGCACGATCCGCTCTCCGATGCCGGCAAGGCGGGTCTGCGCGCCGGCCACGAAGCTCTTGCGGTCGTCCGGCGTCGCCGCCAGCGTGTCCGGCGAGGTCCAGTAGGCGTGTTCGGCCTCGCCCATGTGATAGGCGGCTTCGGGAAACACCAGCTCGTCCAGATCGTCGAGCACACCCCACAGGTGATCGGGATGGCCGTGAGTGAAGACCACATCGGTCACCGCCGCCGGGTCGAGGCCCGCGGCGGCAAAATTCTCCATCAGCTTTCCGGCCGTTTCCATGAAGTTGCTGCCGGCGCCGGCATCGAACACCACCAGCCGGTCGGCGCTCTTCATCACGGTCACGTTGCAATCCGGTGAAAGCGGCCCCCAGGCAAGCCCGTTGGCCTCGAACAGCGCGCGCGCTTCCGCCTCAGGCGTGTCGGGCAGCATGAACGACACCGGCTGCGAGAGATTGCCGTCGCTGATCGCGCTCACCTCGATGCCGCCAATGTCCAGCGCGAAGGCACGCCCGAACGGCGCCAGCGCCGCCACCGCCGCGGTTGCGGCCACGCCCCGCAGCAGGCCGCGCCGGTTCGGCCCGCGCACTCGCCGACCATGATCTTGGAACGGATCTCGCATGTCATCCTCCCGAAACATTTGTTTTTTTGAATGATTGGTGCATCCTTTGACCTCGGTCAAGGCAAATCGCCCGTGCGTGCCGATCAAACGTTCAATCCTGTCGACGGGAACCGCCAGCATTGGATTTCACCGCCATCATCGACCGCCTCGGCGAAGGCAGCACCGGTCTCCTCATCGGCCTTGTGGTCGGTGCGCTGTTTGGTGCGTTTGCCCAGCAGAGCCGGTTCTGCCTGCGTTCGGCGGCACTCGAATTCGCCCATGGCGCGATCGGCGGCAAGGTCGCGGTCTGGCTCCTGACCTTTTCCGCCGCCGTTCTCGGCACGGCACTGCTGGGCAGTCTCGGCCTGGTCAATCTCGCCGAGGCGCGCCAGCTTGCCTCGCCCCAGAGCCTGTCCGGTGCGCTTGTCGGCGGCCTGATGTTCGGCGCCGGCATGGTACTGGCGCGCGGCTGCTCCAGCCGCCTCCTGGTCCTGGCCGCGACCGGCAATCTCCGCTCGCTGCTGTCAGGCCTGGTCTTCGCGGTGGTGGCACAGTCATCGCTGCACGGATTCCTGTCCCCCGCGCGGGAGGCAATCGCCGGCCTTTTCACCACGGCCGACATCGGCGGCAACGACCTCTTGGCCTTTGCCGGGGCGGACTGGACCGCCGCCGTCGCCTTCGCCGCGCTCTGGCTTGTGGCCGCGGTCTGGTTTGCCGCGCGGGCACGCACCGGTTGGTGGATCGCAGGGTCGGCCGTTCTGGCCGGCGTCGCCATCCCCCTCGCCTGGTACCTGACGTCGTCGCTGGCCGCACAGGCGTTCGAACCGGTCCAGATCGAGAGCCTGACCTTCACCGGCCCTTCCGCCGACACGCTGATGGCAGTTCTTTCGCCCCTGGACCTCATCAAGCCGGACTTCGATGTCGGCCTGGTGCCCGGCGTGTTCCTCGGTTCGTTCCTTGCCGCGGCCCTCACGCGCGAGCTCGCGCTGCAGGGCTTCGAAGGCGCGCGCTCCATGCGGCGCTACCTGTTCGGCGCCGCGCTGATGGGCTTTGGCGGCATGCTCGCCGGCGGATGCGCGGTCGGGGCCGGCGTCACGGGTGCCTCGGTCTTCGCATTGACCGCCTGGGTGACATTGTCGGCAATCTGGTTTGCCGCTGCCGTCACCGACCGGCTCGTCGACGGCCGCGCCGCGGTGCCGGCCGCACCCGGATTGGCGCCCGGCCGCGCCTGATCGTGCCATTTTGTCTGTCGAAACAGCGTTCCGGGCCTTGCGCCGCAACCGCCGCGTGAGTCAGAAGGACGCGTTCAGCAATACGGGATCTGCCATGAAGAAGATGTTTGCCGCCGCCATGCTCCTCGGTGCCCTTGCCGGTTGCGCCACCCCGCCGGAAAAGATCGCTGCCGTGTCCATGCCGGACGAGCCCTGGGCGTCGATGACCTGCGAGCAGCTCGCCGCCGAAAAGATCGCCAATGACCGGGAGCTCGCGGCCTCCACCAGCACCCAGGACAAGGCCGTGGTCGGCGATGCCGTCGGCGTGTTCCTCATCGGCGTGCCGGTCGCCTCGCTCGCCGGCAAGGATCTCGAGACCCAGATCGCCGTCTCCAAGGGCAAGGCGGAATCGATCCGCCGCGCGCAGATCGCCAGGAAGTGCGCGCTTTGAGGTTTCGGCTTGGGCTGGGGTTGGTGGGTGATGTAGGGCTCGAACCTACGACCCGCTGATTAAGAGTCAGCTGCTCTACCACCTGAGCTAATCACCCGCCGGGGCCGCGCGAACGCGGGCCGGACGGGCGGCGATATAGCGGCGATGGCCGGGGCTGTCCAGCCTCGGCCGCCGGCTTTTTTCCGCCTCAGGCGTGCAGCGTCCCTTCCGCAACCAGGATCGCCCGCCCGCCGATGCGCGCCCGGCGCAGCGTGCCGCCCGCGATCTCGGTCTCGAGCCGGATCGACGACGGGCGCCCCATCTCGACCCCCTGCTCGATCGTCCGCGTGCTGTTCCCCTCGGCGAGCTGCTCGAACAGTGCCAGCTGTCCGGCGAACGCCGCCGCCGCCGAGCCGGTGGCCGGGTCTTCGGCGATCCCGTCCCAGGGCGCAAACATGCGGGCATGGAAATCCGCCGCATGCGCCTCGCGGCAGTAGAGGTAGGGTGCGGGTACCTTGCCTTCGATCCGCCCGGCAAGTTCGCGCCACAGCGCCTCGTTGACCCGCGCATGCGCCGCCGCCGAAAGCCCGCGCACCGGCATCATGATGTAGGGCACGCCGGCCGACCAGGCCCGCGCCCGGTGGTTCTCGAACCCGCCCTCGCCCGGGTCGAGGCCCAGCGCGGAAAACAGCGCGTCCGCATCCGCCGGCA
>WPCI01211217.1_pt1 | contig 16649 bp, 9 predicted proteins | sample 5399871 | NCBI WGS metagenome assembly WPCI01 (sample SAMN12869469, study PRJNA574797) | sludge metagenome | isolation source: wastewater treatment of pH7 | place: China:Beijing | collected 2019-05-20
GATTATGCTGTACTAGGGTCTGTTGATGTTTCATTACTTTCAATGACTTACGGGCAAACGTCAACAGGCCCTAGTAACAGGAGTTCTCGTTGGTGGATTTGCACTGTTTGGTTCTTGGGTTGGAGAGTGGGTTTGGAACACTCTTTACAATAACGCCAAAGGCTGGCAACCGCCCCGCGACCCCATCATCCTCGACCTGGACGGCAACGGTCTGCAAACCGTTGGCCTTGGTTCCAATATTTACTTTGACCACAACGGCGATGGCATCCTGACTAAAACCGGCTGGGTGGGTGAAGGCGACGCCTTGCTGGTTTGGGACCGTAACGCCAATGGCCTAATTGAGAATGGTGCTGAACTCTTTGGCGACTTTACACCGATGCCCGACGGTACCCTGGCACCCAATGGCTTTGCCGCCCTGGCTGCTCTGGATACTAACGGCGATGGTGTTCTCGATGCCACTGATCCCGCTTTTGCCGAACTCAAACTCTGGATCGACAGTGATCAAAACGGCGTTACTGGCGAGGGTGAACTGATGTCCTTGGCCGATGCCGGTATTGCCTCGCTTAATCTGGGCAGTACTCTGAAAAATCAGAAACAAAGCAACGGTAATACCCTGGCCCGTGAAGGCAGCTTCACCCGCACCGACGGCACAGAAAGAGCGATGGGTGAGTTTCATCTGGCCATTGATACCTTTGACACCCAGTTCGCCGAGCCGATTGACGTGCCAGAATCTCTGCGTAGCCTGCCGATGATGAATGGCTCCGGCAATGTGCGGGATTTGCAGCAGGCTGCGACGCAATCAGACAGCTTGCAAAGTTTACTGAATCAGTTTGAGAACTCCACGGATCGCTTTGAACAAAAGGCGCTGGTAGACCAAATTCTGACCGGTTGGGCAAATACCTCAGGCATGGCTACAAGTCTGGACACGCGTGCGCAAGGCGAGTTTCGTATTCAATATGAAGCCTTTGGCAATGTGCGGCGTTCTGCGCATGTAGTGAGTTCTGGCGTGGGAGCTGCTGCCCCCAACAATAGCGTTTCCAGTGGGGCTGGGCTTGCAAGTGATTCCGGTAATGAAAACCTGACAGCCGAATACCGGGCGCTGATGAGTGAGTGGAGTAACAAGCTGCATGTGCTGGAAGCCTTTAACGGCCAGTATTTTTTCAACTTGCCGGATAAGAAAAGCCTTACGCCCAGTGCTAATCATGGTTTTACCGTGGTACAACCATCCAGCAAGCCCGGTACGGGTGGAGCAGCTATAGCTGCGGAAAGCACTCCCTTGCTGCGTATTAACTTCGCCCAGCAGCAGTTGGATTTGCTGCAAAAAGCCTACGACAACTTACATGAATCCGTCTATGCCAGTTTGGTGATGCAGACCCGCTTAAAACCTTATTTTGACTCCATTGAGCTTATTTTTGATGGCCAGGACATCAGCCTTGATGTGACTCCAGTAAACCAGATGTTGCAAAGCAAGCGTGATATTGATCCCGAGGGTTACTTAGCTGACCTGGTTGACTTGAATAAATATGCTGTGGATGTTCTCAATGGTACTGATTGGGTGAGTTACGATGGATTTGATGAGTTTGTCGAGTCCGTTTCGATTACTGATCCAGTTTCTAAGTTGCTTGATGAATTGGGTTTGCAATATTTGACTGACGAAAATGACAATCCCTATTACTCGAATAGAAGCACGCCCCTAATGGTCATGGCTGGGGCAGGGAACGACTCTATTACAGGAGGCAGAGGAACCAATGTTCTGTTTGGACAGGAGGGTGATGATCGTTTATATGGTCAAAGTGCCAATGACTATCTGTCCGGTGGTGAAGGTGATGATTATCTGAGTGGCGGTGCAGGCAATGATGTGCTTGATGGCGGTGCAGGAGATGACAAATTATATGGTGGGGCTGGCAATGACGTATTGCGTGGCGGAATAGGTAACGATTACCTGGACGGTGGTGCTGGTCATGACAAGCTGTATGGTGGTGCCGGAGATGACAAGCTTTATGGTGGGTCCGGAGATGACGTTCTAGATGGTGGGGAAGGTAATGATTATCTGAGTGGTGGTGCAGGGTCTGATACTTATATCTTTGGGCGTGGCTATGGGCAGGACGTGATTGATGACTCGGACAGATGGAAAGAGGATTTTAATAGGGTTGTTTTCAAGGGTGATGTGACGCCTGAAGATATTGAGGTTAAACGAGCCAGCACTAACGACTACTGGGACTATGATATTAAGCTGTCTATCAAGGGTACGGATGATGAATTAATCATTAGACGCCAAGTTGATGGTAGTGGGGTGAGTGGGGTCCATGAGGTTCATTTTGCTAATGGGACTGTTTGGACGGCCGATGACTTGATTAATATGATCCTGACGGGGGATGATGGTGACAATGAAATAAAGGGATTTAATGGGCGTAATGATGTATTGATTGGTGGGGCTGGTAATGATCATTTATATGGCTTTAGTGGGGATGACACGTTCATTGGTGGTAAAGGAGATGATGTTCTTGAGGGGGGGATAGGGTCAGATACGTATCATTACGCCTTGGGCGATGGTAATGACTTGATCGTTGAACATGCTTTAAGCGGAGAAGATACACTTGTATTGGGTGAAGGGCTATCTTCTGACAATGTTGCTTTGCGCTGGACCTTAAGTGGAAACTTACAGGTTATTATGCCGGATGGTGCGGCTGTTATTGTTCAGGGGCAAAGTGGTTATTACAACTCAAATCTGATTGGTATTGAAAAAATAAGCTTTGCAGATGGCACCACATGGAATCGTTCAGATATTGCCAGGCTGGCAATTGCCGGTACGGATGGCGATGATAAAATTATCAGTAGCTATAGGGATGAACTCCTCGAAGGTGGAAAAGGTAATGATCATTTCCACAGTTTGGGCGGCTACAACACCTATAGGTTTGGCCTTGGTGATGGCCAGGATATCATCGAAAACTCAGCAGGACGCATTCAGTTCAAAGAAGGCATTAGCCAAAATGATGTTGAGTTCACCAAGGATGAGCGAGATGTCATTGCAACGCTAAAATCGACCGGTGACTCGATTCGATTGGCTGATTGGCTATATGGTTGGCCCCGGATTGACAGTTTCGAGTTTGCTAATGGCACGGTACTGAATGATAGCCATATACGTGAAGCTGTTGGGGCTGGTGATGAATCTGAAGTGATCTTTGGTTCTCCCGGTGAGGATGTACTGATAGGTACTGAAAAGAACACAATCATTTATGCTGGTGACGGTGATGATCACCTAGAGGGCGGCGCAGGTGATGATCGTTTGTATGGCGAAGCAGGCAATGATTACATCGATGGCGGTGCCGGTCGCGATCAGCTCTATGGTGGCGCAGGAAACAACACTTACCTGCTTGCCCCCGGCATGGAGCTGGATATTGCCTATGGTTCTGATGTTTCAGTGGCCAATGACAAGGTTGTTTTTTCCGAAGGCATTCGCCCGCAGGACCTGTCTATCCAGCTGGGTGAGCAAAGCTGGAGTTCGCAGCCGGATGACATAGGTTATCGTGAGCTGGTAATCGGTATTGGTGGCAACGATGCTTTGGTCATTCGCAACGAAAACTGGAACGATTTAAGCCAGGGAGCCATTCAGTTTTTTGAGTTTGCTGACGGCACACGCTGGACGTTGAGTGATGTGATTGCACACGCCGATGATGGGGTGATGGGCAGCCAGTACCGGTATGAGGGTGATTCGACCGCTATGCTGGGCAGCCAGGCGGATGATTACATCAGTGACTACAGTGGTGAGTCCCTTAGAGTGCAAACGCGTGCCAATAATGACTATGTTTGGTTGGGTGGTGGTGACAATATTGTCGCGGGTGGCTTGGGTGACGACAGCATTAACACAGGAGCCGGTGATGATGTGATCCTGTTCAATTACGGCGAAGGGCGTGATGTGTTGAATACCGGCGATGGGCTGGATACCCTTTCACTGGGCGGCGGGATTACGCTGGAGATGTTGTCGTTTGTGTTCAACGAAGACGGCTTTGTCGAGCTGACTGTTGATGGCGGCAAAGGAGGTACGATCACGCTGGAAGGGATACATCTTGACAACCTGCCAGGCGACCTGGAACGCATCCAGTTGGTGGATGGTGCAGGAGCGGTGCGAACATTCGATTTGGCGGGCTGGTTAAGGACCAATACACCACGATTGATGCTTGCTACGCCAATGGCTCCCCTAAGTTTTGACGCCAGCTTTGAGCTGACAGGTGCGGTTGCGCCGGCAGGTGACCTGGAAGCCATTGCCTATGCCCAGCATGGTGACATGTTTGTTGCTCCGGACCTGGCCAACAACACACCCACTGATGGTGATGATGTGATCTATGGCACTGAACATGCTGATGTCATTGATGCCGGTGCTGGTAATGACATTGTGCTTGGGCTGGAGGGTGATGACGTCATCCATGGTGGCAGTGGCAACGATATTTTGCATGGTGGTGATGGGGATGATCAGCTGTTTGGTGGCAGCGGTGATGACAAGCTTTACGGTGGTTGGGGGGCGGATGTTCTGTACGGCGGTACTGGCTACGATGAGCTGTATGGTGAATGGGGTGGTGACACCTACCTATATAACCGTGGAGATGGTGTAACAGTCATTGATGATGATCACCGGGTCATGAACTTGTATGCTGGAGAAGCAGAACGCAGCTTGGGTTATGGTGGTGAATGGGGCGGCTACGGCGGTGAATACATTGTTGATGATGCGCCAAACATTCTCAGCTTTGGAGAGGGTATTCGTGCCGAAGACTTACGCTATCGTGAGGAAAATGGTGATTTGGTTATTGAGTTTGCCAATCAGCCCGGTGACAAATTGGTCTTGCGTGGTTATAGGGCTGAGCGTGCAACCAAAACCCGTTCTATTGATATTTTCCGTTTTGTTGACGGTGCTGAAATTGCCGCTGACAACATTGAACCTACCGGTATAACCCAAATTGCGGAAGGTGATGGTAGCTGGTTATATGGATCTTCGTTTGCTGACACGCTTGTGGGAACTGAAGGCGATGATTGGCTAAATGGTCAGGGCGGTTCCGACCAGTTGTACGGTGGCAAAGGCTCGGATACTTATATTGTTTATAAAGAGCCGGGCAGTCCTGTCAGTGAAACGCGTATCTATGAAATCTGGCGTGAGGAAGATTTTAACCGGCTTGAGCTGGAGGGCGATTTTGATCCTGCTGATTTCCAGCTTGAGCTTGATGGCAATGACCTGATTTTACGTCTGACAGAGGAAGGCGACAGCATTCGTTTTGTTGACTTTGATCCAAGAATGCCGGGCATGCCGGCACCAGTAGATGAAATTTATCTGGGCTGGCAGGGCAGCGTGATTGACTTTCAGGAACTGCTAAACAAGGGTGTATTGTATGGCGGTGAGACTCATGATGTATATGAGGTCAATATCGGCGATGGTGAGGTAACCATTATCGACACCGCCACACCTGAAGTGGGCAATTTGCTGCGTTTTGGCACCGGTATTACACAGGCCCAATTTCATGACAACCTGCGTTTTGAACAGGATACGGATGGCAGTCATTATCTGCTGTTGCATTATGGCAAAGAGGGTGATGTGGTACGCCTGAGCGGCTTTAATCCGGCAGATGTTTTATCGGGTGGCCATGCGGTTGAGCATTTTGAATTTGCTGACGGCAGTGTGGTGGACTATGCAACATTGGTGTCTTGGGCGTTTGTGATTGAGGGAGACAATGCCAGCAACCTGTTGACTGGCACTAGTCAGGCGGACCGTGTTTATGGCTACGACAGCGATGATGTGCTGGAGGGTGGTGCCGGTGAGGACGTCCTGACAGGTGGCCGGGGCAATGATTTGCTCAAGGGTGGAACAGGGCGGGATGCTTATGTGTTCAACCGTGGTGATGGCATGGATACTATTGAAGATACGGTAGAAGCGGGTGTAGGCAATATCATCAACTTTGGTGAAGGAATTGCACGTGAGGACGTCAGCATAACTATCGAAGGTAAAGATATGTTGGTGCACTACGGCCAAGGCGATAGCGTTCGTATCATCGATTATGCACCTAACGGTGAACATCAGGGCACGGTGATTGATACACTGGAGTTCGCCGATGGCACGGATGTAACGCTGCGCGAGTTCATGAACAATGCGCCTGAGGTTGCAGGTACGATTGCTGACCAGTCTCTGGAAGCGGGTAAAGAGTTCCGCTTGCAACTGCCGCAAGGTTTGTTCGCGGATACTGATGGTGATGAGCTTTCAATTCGCGTTATGGTCGATGGTGAGGTACCGGAATGGTTGCATTATGATGCCTCGACACAAACCTTGTATGGCTCTCCACAAAAACAACATGTAGGTTCGTTTGATGTGTTGGTTCAGGCGATGGACCCTCTGGGTGCATCTGCCTTGTTCAGCTTTCAGGTTGATGTGAAGGACGGTGAGGACACACCGCCTGCACACGGCTTGCAGACTGAAGTCACTGAAGACCGGAAGTTGATCAGCTGGGGCAATGTTTTCAGTCAGGATGAACATGGCCAGAAAGGCAAAGTGACGAATCCGGGCATTCACAAGGGAAGCTACGGTGTATTGACTCTGTTGCCTAATGGAAGCTACTTGTATGTGCTGAATAACTTGTCAAGTAAGGTGCAAGGCCTCGGGGCTGGCGAGACGGTTGTGGAAGAGTTCTCTTACTTGACCTCTAGCGCAGGCGAGTCAGCAAGTAAAACTCTGGAAGTTTTGATTCACGGCACCAACGATGCGCCTGTTTTGGCCAAGCGACTAGGTAATGTTCAGTTGGCAAGGGGCAAGGATTTTTCCTGGCAGCTGCCAGCCAACAGCTTTGTAGACCGTGATGCCAATGACACCCTGAGCTACAACGCCACCTTGGCCAATGGTAAACCTTTGCCAAGTTGGCTGTCGTTTGATGCAGATACTCAGACTTTTTCGGGTAAAGCACCTTCGATATTGCTTGGTGGAGTTAGTGTACGTGTAACGGCCACGGATGGTCAGGGTGAAAGCTCGGTTGCGTCTGATAGTTTCAATATTGCTGTTGGCTCAAAAACAGTGCTTCCCAAAGAGCAATCGGTTGAAGGTGGGCTATCAGGGCTGCTGGATGCTGTCGGCAAGATAGGTGGCGCAGTTTCCGGTTTGCTAGGCAGCTTTTTACCTGACACAAAAACAGCGCCTGATAGCCCGTTGCAAGGGTTTTTGCAAAGCTTGAAGCCAGCGAGCAATCCGCTCACAGCTGCAATGCCAACAGAGCTGCAAAGTATGCTGAACTGGAGTGATGGTCCAACGCAAAGTTTTGAGAGTGTATTTGAAAAACAATGGCAGCGCCTTAACGAGACTTTGCAAAGCATGGACGAGTACCGACAGGGTACACCAGAAGCAGTACGTTTCGAGCTGGGTGCAGACACGTCAATACTGGGCGCTTTGGCTTCGCGGATGGAAAGCGCGGGACCGGGGCTGTCTGGACAGCTGTCACTGTCCGTCGATAGTGTCAAATTGAATGTGTTTTCTGGTCTTCAGGATGGTATCAGACAGCTGACACGTTAAGAAATAAGCATCAGTCTTGGTGGATACCTGCGCTTTAATCGTGCAGGTATCCATTGATTTTTTTATAGCTATCAAGTAGCTCCGATAGAATGTATTGTGTGCTCCGGAGAGGTGATGAGAAAGAATAATAAAAGGGACGCTTTTGTAAATGAAAGCTATATGAGGTTTCACCCTCCGCTTATCCGGCTACAAGAAATAGCGCCTAATCCATTGAGTCGGAAAATTATCCAGGGGCTGTTTGTATTGTTGGTGTTTTTGCTGGTCTGGTCTGCTGTAGGACGGTTGGATATAGTCGCAGTTGCAGAGGGAAAACTAATACCGGAAAATCATCTTAAAATCGTTCAGCCATCTGATGCTGGAATTGTCAAAGAAATATTGGTGCGGGAGGGCGACGTAGTTGAGGAAGGGCAACTACTGATGCGCATGGATATGCTGATTACCGAAGCAGACTTGCAAGCGATATCAAGCGAACTGCAACGAAAACAATTGCAGCTTATGCGTATTGAATCAGAGCTTGCAGAGGAAGTATTGATTTTTGATAGCCCTGACGGACCCCAGCAGGATGTTCTTGCTCAATATGAAGCAAATAGACAGGCTCTACAGGCTGCCATTGCTGAAGAGCAGGCACGCTTGAACAAGGCTCATCAAGAGCAAGCAGCAGCGTTACAGCATAAAGCCCGTATTTTGGCAGTGCTGCCTCATTATCGTGAGGAGGAGCAAGCCTATCAGTTGCTGGTTGATAAAGGATTTTCAGGAAAGTTGATGGCCAGTGATAAGCGGCGTGAGAGACTGGAGAAAGAGCATGAGCTGGCTACACAAGAACACCTGATCGCTTCCGCGCGTGCCAGTATTGAGCAGTCCGTGAAAAAGCAGGAACAAATAAAACGAGATTATATTCGCCAGCTTCATACAGAAAAAGCAGAAATATTATTGCAGGTTGAGCGGCTGGTTCAGGAGCGTGAAAAACAAGAACATAGGCAGCAATTACTGGAGCTTAAAGCGCCTCAGGGTGGGGTAGTTAAAGAAGTGGCCACCTATACAGCTGGAACTGTAGTTCAGCCAGGTACTATTTTAGTCACCCTGGTACCGCAGAATGAGAAACTTAAAGTTGAAGCTTGGGTTTCTAATGCTGATATTGGTTTTGTGAGGCCTGGTCAGCCTGTAAAACTAAAATTTGCAACTTATGCATTTCAAAAATATGGTATGGGGCAGGGTGTTGTTGAGCACATAAGTGCGGATGCACAAAATGAAGAAGAGGCTTGGGACAAGGGGCTGAGTGCTTTAGAGCAGCGTACTTTACGCTATAAAGTGCTAATCGGTATTGAGCAGGACTATCTTGAGCTGGATAATCGTTATTACCCGCTGACGACGGGTATGCAGACAACAGCTGAAATTTTGCTGGGTAATCGTACAGTTGCAGAATACCTTTTGTCTCCGGTCCAGAAGGCTTGGCAGGAGTTTGGTCGAGAGCGCTGATGTTGCCTTAAGACTGGCCAGTGATAGTGGCGTGGGGGAGTTTCTATAAGTCAGCTCTCGCTGGTGCTCACGATAGGTTATCTATGCCTCCTGTACACTTAATCTCCTGGCTGTAGTGGCTTAGCACTGACCAGACAACTGCTGCTCAAGGCTTTCCAGCTGCTCCATGCTTTCCAGCCACTGCATTTCCAACTCCTCACAGTCCTGTTTGAGGCGGGACTGGTCGGCCAGTAACTGTTTCAGGCGATCCTTGGCATCGGCTTCATACAGGCTGTTGTCACCCAGTTGTTGCTCGATGGCGTCCAGCTCGGCCTGTTTCTTGCCCAGTTGGGTTTCCAGTTTTTCCGCCTGCTTGCGATGCGGCGCCAGTTGCTGGCGTATCGCGGCTTCGGCCTGGCGCTGGGCCTTGCGGTCGATGCGGATATCGGCACCGGCGCTTGCGTTATCGGTATCGGCCAGTGAGTTGCGCTGCTGGTATTTCAGCGGTGGAAAAACCTGCGCTCAATAATTAACAGGCTTTGCTCGATGGCGTGGTTAGGTGAAAAATCAGCGTAACGGCTTTGGAAAGTACTGGCTGCTTGCCGATACACTGGTTGGCTGAGTAGCTCCTGTAATGATGTTTTTACGGTGTCAGCTTCAATTTGGCCATTGAGGAGTTGCCCTGCACCCAGTATTTCTACTCTATGTGCAAAAAGTGCCTGTTCAATATACCGAGGTCGCATTAGAAGGGGGGCACCGGCTAACAATGCTTGGGTCGAAAAGGCACTGTTACCATACCCCAGCACCAAGTCAGTATTTTCAAGTAGAGGTGGCAGGTCAATTGGTGCTAACGCGATACGTAAACGTTTTGTGGCAAATCGCTTCGCTGCCTCTGGATACATCCCAGGTACAACACATAATACTTCGGCGTCCAGTCGGTTAAGTGCTTGCAAAATGGCTCTGAATCCTGGTAAGGATGGCCGTAAGTAAGCCAGTACATGCGGGGCTTTTTTGTTTTGCCAGGCTATGCGCATAGTTTGAGGTAGCGAGATAATAGGGCCGACGTAACATCTATTTGGCCTGGGGCCGTAGTGGTCAAGTTCGGCAAAGGTATCCAAGATATCGCGCGCACCGAACAAATCGCGCATACGCACCGCCCTTGAGTGGCCCAGAGCTTTTTGTGCTGTAGCGACTACGTGGTCAAGTCGGTGCTCGGCTGTAGAAAGTGCTCGCTTGGAAACTGCCTCCCAAGGTCGGATCGAGGGCCAAGGAAAAACATCCGGAGGAATAGCAAACCCATTACCGATAGACAGATAAGGAATATCGGCGAGGCGTGCTGCCAGTAATGCTGTAGGTGCGTGGTCGGCGACAAGTACACTAGGTTGTATGGACGAAAAAATCCTCTGCCAAGCAGTTAGCCGGACAGTCACATCTGACGAGGCGGCAAATCCGTTGGCCCGCAGTACATCAGCATAATTTATTTGCGGGCTGCGGTTTGCTCTCGTATACGGGGTCAGGGGTGCGGGTAGCACGGTGATGCCGAGGGCGGTGATCTGCTCGGTGGGTAGTCGAATGTCCTTGAGTACCAAGGTTACCTTGTACCCGCGTGCCACGAAATTTTGTGCCAGCTGTAGGCACCGGGCGATATGCCCAAAGGCCTCTCCCAGTTCCCAAGCGATCAGAACACGTGTCATGAGCAGTTGCTATGATTATTTGGGGAATATGCTCCACTTTTGAGAGTGTAAATCACTGTGTCTTCCTTGGGGTGTCCTTTATAAAGCACGACCACTTTCTTTACATGGTTTCTATGGCTGCCTTGACTGGTTTTGATAACAGAGCCTTGTGGTAAGTTGTAACCTGCATAGAAGTGTCCCAGAGCAAGTAGGCTGTTCGGACTCAGGCTGCCATTGTCTTTTTTTCGGCACTACACGATGACTCCGAGGGTGGGTGAATAGCGGATTTTGCGTATGGGCAGGTCCTGTCGGGTCGTTTTCAGAGCGTAGCCCATTGTACGTGGATGCAGGCCATCTGCCAGTGATTTCTCACCCAAGCCCCGTGAAAACAGGAGCTGAGAGCTATAAATCTATTTACAACTATTGAAAATATGTGAACTGCTTTGCAGTTGATGGTGTTTGTTATTGCTTGTCAAGCATAATTTTGAAAATATCCGGTATCTCACTTTATGGAATGCCGGGTATGCAGCAGGGAACCTTTGCACACAGTGCTTTGCTAACAAAAAAACTGAAAACCGATGATGCAATCTGGTTGCTCAGCAGCTTCTCTGATTACTACCGCCAGCCGTTTTCTTCCGAACTTCTATTGCAGCAGTTCACCCCGCCATTTCTTGTTTCCGACCTGATAGAGGCCTGCCAGGCGCTTGGCCTCAGGGTTGGTATCGTCCCTTGGCATCAAGGCTTGCTTCCTCAACCTGCAATTGCGCTTCAGCGAGAAGATGCGCAGGAGGCAGAATCTGAATACGTTCTTCCTGCCATCATTACAGAGCTGTCAGAAAGCGGTGCCAAGGGAACATTGGCCGGTACAGCCCAGGCTATAAATTTCACAACAGGAGCGCTACGACAGGACTTTCTTGATGTCTTGCTGCTGGTACAAAAAGAAGAGGCTGGCCTTGAAGAAAGTGATTTGACGGATAGCGTTGCTGGTGAACCTGAAAAATTTGGATTTTCCTGGTTTGTTCCCGAACTCTTGAGGCACAAAAAAATTTGGCGTGATGTTCTGCTGGCAAGTCTGGCCATTCAGGTTGTTGGTCTTTCAACTCCCCTGTTTACCCAGGTCATTATTGACAAAGTAATTGCTCACCATTCAGAAAGCACATTATTAGTGTTGGGGACAGCTCTTATTGTTTTCATGCTGTTCACCAGTGTCATGACCTGGTTACGTCAATACCTTATTTTGCATACCGGTAACCGAATTGATGCCGTTTTGGGTGATAAGGTTTTACATCACTTACTACGTTTGCCCGCTCCGTATTTTGCTCAGCGTCCTACGGGAACTCTGGTTGCGCGGCTGCATGCGGTAGAGCAATTGCGGGAATTCATTTCGGGTGCGGCTATCAGCCTGGTACTTGACCTTCCGTTCTTGCTCATCTTTCTTGCAGTCATGTTCGCCTATAGTTGGCAGCTAACACTGATAGTTTTGGGCGTTCTTTTTTTGATTGTTTTGGCAAGTTTATTCATGGTTCCGGTTCTAAGGGCGAGGCTGGACAAGCAGTTTTTGCTGGGTGCGCGTAATCAGGCTTTTCTTACCGAATATGTTGCAGGCATTGAAACGGTAAAATCCTTGCAACTGGAGCCCAACGTTAACAGGCGTTATGGCACTTATCTTGCCCAGTATCTGGAAGCTGGCTTTGCTACCAAACAAGTCAGTAATACCTACAGCGTGATTGCCAGCGGTCTTGAGCAGGTCATGACGTTATTGGTACTGATTGTCGGCGCCTGGTTTGTCATGCAGAACATCGGCTTTACCGTAGGCATGCTGGTCGCGTTTCAAATGTTTGCCAGCCGGCTTAGCCAGCCATTGATGCGTCTTGTAGGGTTGTGGCAGGAGTTTCAGCAAGCCAGCATTTCAGTCAAGCGCCTGGGCGATATTCTGGATGTTCCCCAAGAACCTTTTGCCTTGATTCCTCGCCGGGCTTCAATCGGAGGTGGGCAGGTTCAGTTTAAAGATGTCAGCTTTCGTTACACCCGGCAGCATCCATGGCTTTATCAAAAGCTCACCTTGACCCTTCCTTCACGCAGGTTGACTGTTATTCGTGGTCCGTCGGGCTGTGGTAAAAGCACATTGGCAAAACTAATGCAGGGATTTTATTGGCCTGAAGAAGGAAAAATCACAATAGATGATAAAGATATTAGATTGCTGGCGGCTAACGAACTGCGTAGCCACTTTGGTGTAGTGCCACAGGAAACCGTGCTGTTCTCCGGCACGCTGTACGAGAACCTCACCATGGCACACACTCACGCCACTGAGTCCGATGTGTATGCAGCCTGTCGAGCAGCTGAAATACATGATGTTATCGAACAGCTGCCAGAAGGCTATCAAACAGTGATTGGCGAGCGAGGTAGCGGATTATCTGGTGGCCAAAGGCAGCGTATCGCCATTGCCAGAGCCTTGTTGAAGCAACCAAAGGTGCTGATATTTGATGAGGCTATATCTAACCTGGATCAACAAACTGCCGAGCAGTTTGCCCAAACCATTAACCGTCTAAAGGGCAAGGTAACCATGATTTTTATTACTCATCAGCTTCCTAAAGGGTTGTTGGTAGACAAGGTAATTGATATGGATAATTTAAATGGATAGATTCAGAAATGCGCTATCTATAATTTTTACCGTGTTTGATGAAGTGATGTACACGACCTTGAACCGCACAAGGCAAGAAGTGGGAGAATTTCGTATTCAATATGAAGCCTTTGGCAATGTACGGCGTTCTGCGCATGTGGTGAATTCTGGCGTGGGAGCTGCTGCCCCCAACAATAGCGTTTCCAGTGGGGCTGGGCTTGCAAGTGATTCCGGTAATGAAAACCTGACAGCCGAATACCGGGCGCTGATGAGTGAGTGGAGTAACAAGCTGCATGTACTGGAAGCCTTTAATGGCCAGTATTTTTTTAACGTTCCTGATGATAATAGCCTAGCCTCAAATACCAGCCACAGTCTTGATGATCGCCTTGGAAACGAGCAAGGTGTGGCTGCATGAATAGAATGATGAAGATTAAATACATAATTTTATTTTTATTATTTTCAGAAAGTTGCTTGGGAGAAAACATGCCAAAATATAAAGTGAACTATGGGGAAATACTTTCTGAAATAGTTGACGAAACCATGCTTGTTATGCGAGACAATGGTTACGATATGCCGAACTATCGCGTAATTAATAAAAGGCATTCTGATATTTCAATTCATGGCCCCTTGGAAAGACATGCCTTTTTTGCCTATATTGATTCTGGGTTGATAACAAGGCAGAAGATAATAGTTAGTATGTATGAAGCAGATAAGTTGCCTGTGAAAGCACGTGCTGAGTGGATTAAATATATTATTGGGCTGCATTATGAGGTTGATGGCGGTTTTAATCTTGAACTTTGCTTGACTAATTCAAAATATAAAAAACCTCAACTTGGTATGCCTAGTTGTTTTGTAAAGCTAGTTTTAACTGAAGTATAAGTTTTTAACTGTAGAGGATGTCTTTATGTCTGGATATAGCGTTCAAGTGAATGTTGGAGTCGCAACAGGTCAGTATAATGTTCATACGTGGTTGCAAATAAATAGTCCTGGTGGCGGGATGGAAGCATATGGATTTTACCCTGCTGAGAACTCATTGGGAAATATAATTTATGGTCCTGGGGATGTTCGTGTAGAACCGCCGGGTGGAGTGCCTTCAGCTAGCAGTGGGGAGATTGCAATTACGGAAAGTCAGTATGAAGCGCTTAAAGAATATATTGAGAAGAGCGATATTACCCCTCCTAATTATTCTATTCCGCTAGGTTCTCAGTGTACTAATTGGGCCTTAATGGCTCTTGCTGATGCGGACATTATCCCTCGTGTTCTGGGGCCAGATATGGGATATGGGCCCCTTCAAACTTTAATATGGAACCCATTATGGCAACAGATTGGATGGTTTTATCGCGATTTATTCAGCCAGGCCAAAAACTGGGTCATGCCCCGCGACCCCATCATCCTCGACCTGGACGGCAACGGCCTTAAAACCGTTGGCCTTGGTTCCAATATTTACTTCGACCACAATGGCGATGGCATCCTGACTAAAACCGGCTGGGTGGGTGAAGGCGACGCCTTGCTGGTTTGGGACCGTAACGCCAATGGCCTAATTGAGAATGGTGCTGAACTCTTTGGCGACTTTACACCGATGCCCGACGGCACCTTGGCACCCAATGGCTTTGCCGCCCTGGCTGCTTTGGATACTAACGGCGATGGTGTTCTTGATGCCACTGATCCCGCTTTTGCCGAACTCAAACTCTGGATCGACAGTGATCAAAACGGTATCACTGGCGAGGGCGAACTGATGTCCTTGGCCGATGCCGGTATTGCCTCGCTCAATTTGGGCAACACCCTGAAAAACCAGAAACAAAGCAACGGTAATACCCTGGCCCGTGAAGGCAGCTTCACCCGCACCGACGGCACAGAAAGCGCCATGGGTGAGTTCCATTTGGCCATTGATACCTTTGACACCCAGTTCGCCGAGCCGATTGACGTGCCAGAATCTCTGCGCAGCCTGCCGTTGATGAATGGCTCCGGCAATGTGCGGGATTTGCAGCAGACTGCGACGCAATCAGACAGTTTGCAAAGTTTGCTGAATCAGTTTGAGAACTCCACGGATCGCTTTGAACGGCAAAGAAACTGGAGTCTATGCGCATGAGCACAGTAAATAATAAATCTCACAATGAGCCGTTAGAAAAAACGAGAAGGCGATGGGTTGTTGGTGCAAATGCAGCTTTTTTTATACTCATATCTATTTATTTTTCCGTTGCTTTTCTGATTGTTTTTCTTGAGCTTAATGGGGTGGATAATCACTCGTTCTTACGCTATGTTAGAGACAGTATTCCTTCTATTGTTCCGACTGCAAGTCTAAGCAGTCTGCAAAAGCCGACAGAAACTGTTTTGGTTTTTGCATGGGCGTGGGCTGTGATTAGTTTTTTGTTAGTTCTAAATTTCACTCAATTCTTGAGTGTGATAAGTAGAGTTGATAGTAAAGAGTTGGTGAAGAAAAGCGGTACTATCACATCTGTTTGGATTTACAGATTGTTTCTTTCGGTTTTTCCACTCTCCGGAATCTATGTTCTGTATATTGTTGTACCTGAGAATTCTGGAAAGGCAGGGAAGATTAGTTATAACATTTTGACTGCTTCTAATTATGGAGTAGTTCAGCATGGTGCGTTCATTTCTTTTTCTGTTTGTGTATCCTTCTTGGCAATATGTATTCTTATTGTTGATTTGCTTAAATTGGTATTAATGAGGAAAGGTGACTAATATGACTAATAACGTAACCTATAAGGAATACTCTGACTATGTGTCCGAGGCAACTGCTGATGGGAATACTTTTTTATCGCAAACATTAGGCGAAATTCAAAAGGGAGCCATAGCGGAATCACAGCGCCTGGGTGCAACTGCGGATGCGCTGGCAAAGGATTACCAGCGATTCAGTGATAAGGCAATTGGTCTTGCCGAGCGAGCTGCTAATGCAGGAAATCCACAGCAAGCACAGTTTTGGAATAGTCATGCCTCTGCGTTTGGAAATGCTGCGGCAGAACGTGCTGGCATGAGTGCAGAAGCCTATGTGGCCAAAGCTGCGCAGGACGCCAAAGCTGCTGCTAGTAATCTGGGAGCAAAAGGAGGAGCCCTGATTGATGCCGCATTTATGGGGGCTGCGGCCTTGGAGGGGTTCTCTACCGGAGATTTTTCAAATTTGGGTAGAGTGTCGACATCAGCTTTATATAGCACAGTTGCAGGTGCGGCTTTGGCTGGTGTGTTGGCTGGATTAGGTATGCCGATACTAGGGTCTGTTGACGTTTCATTACATTGGCAGCCATAACAACCCACAAGCCATGGCAACGGTGCTTTGATAATTACGTTTTAACTTATCATATCGCGTTGCCAGACCTCGAAATTGCTTCAAGCGCGCAAACGCATTTTC